>Ga0157378_10000090_pt1 | contig 86085 bp, 81 predicted proteins | sample M65metaG_FD_115309 | JGI IMG/M metagenome (GOLD analysis project Ga0157378, IMG submission 115309) | Miscanthus rhizosphere microbial communities from Kellogg Biological Station, Michigan, USA - M6-5 metaG | ecosystem: Host-associated > Plants > Roots > Rhizosphere > Soil | place: USA: Michigan...
GAAACCGAGCGACGCCCTCTTCTGAATGAAGCGCGCGCCGATGTTCGAGGTCATGATGATGATTGTGTTTTTGAAATCGACCGTGTTGCCGAGCGCATCCGTCAGAATTCCGTCTTCGAACACCTGAAGCAGAATATTGAAGATGTCCGTATGCGCTTTTTCTATTTCGTCGAACAGGAGAACTGCGTACGGAGACCGCTTGACGCGTTCAGTCAATTGCCCGCCCTCTTCGTGACCCACATAGCCCGGCGGCGAACCAATCAACTTCGAAACGGAATGCTTCTCCATGAACTCTGACATGTCGAAGCGGATCATGGCGCGCTCGCTGCCAAACAGAAACTGCGCCAGCGAACGGGCAACTTCCGTCTTGCCAACGCCGGTCGGACCAAGGAACAGGAACGATCCGACAGGCCGATGCGGATTTTTCAAACCGGCGCGAGAACGGCGAATCGCGCGCGACAGTGCCGAGATTGCCGGCCGCTGCGAAATGACGCGCTTATGCAATTCAGTTTCAATGCGAAGCAGCTTCTTGGATTCTTCTTCCTTCAGCGAAGTGATTGGAATACCGGTCCAGCGCGCGATGACTTCCTCGATATCCGCGCGCGTAACTTCGCCGACGACAACTGGATCTTCCTCTTCAATGGGGGCCTGCGCTCGCCCGTAAGTGGCGCGCTCCCATTCGGTCAACGACACATTCAACTCGTCGAGATTCCCCTGTTCCGCGCGCACGCGCAGCTTGACCCGCGCGCCGGCTTCGTCGATTACGTCGATCGCCTTGTCAGGAAGGAACCGATCGGGAATGTAGCGACTCGATTGTCTGACGGCTGCCTCCAGCGCGTCTTCGGCGTAATGCACCTGATGAAAACTCTCGTAGCGTTCGCGCACTCCGCCGAGAATTTCAACCGCTTCGTCCTCGGAGGGGGGTGCAACTTTTACAGCCTGGAAGCGTCGCTCGAGCGATCGATCACGCTCGATCGACTTGCGAAACTCGGCCGGCGTCGTCGCCCCAATACACTGAATCTCGCCGCGCGAAAGCGCCGGCTTCAAAATGTTCGCCGCATCCAGAGATCCTTCAGCCGAGCCGGCGCCCACCAACGTGTGCAGCTCATCGATGAAAACAATGTACTGCGGATTGTCGATCAGCTCGCGCATGATCTGTTTCAGGCGCTCTTCGAACTGTCCGCGATATTTCGTCCCCGCAACGATCAAACTAATGTCGAGCGAAAGGATGCGCTTGTTTTCCAGGAATGAAGGGACTTCGCCGCGCACAATGCGCTGAGCCAACCCTTCGACGATTGCGGTTTTGCCAACCCCCGGCTCACCGATTAGCACCGGATTGTTCTTGGTGCGACGGCAAAGAATTTGCACGACGCGCTCGATCTCTGCTTCGCGACCAATCAGAGGATCGAGACGATCGTTCGACGCGTCTTCCGTCAGATCGCGTGAAAACTCGAGCAGGTGCGGAATATCTTTCCGATGACGAGCGTCGGCGCCACTCTGTCGCGCGATTTCGTCACGCACCGCATTTAGTCGTAACCCCCGCTCAAACAGAATCTGCGCGGCCATTGAACGTTCTTCGCGCAAGAGACCGAGCAGCAAATGCTCAGTGCCGATATGCCTATGTTGCAGGCGATCTGATTCTTCGTGCGAATAATGCAGGACCCGTTTTGTCTCCGGCGCCAGCGGCAGTTCGACGGACGTGGGAATTCTTTCGCGCAGCAGCGTGCGCCCTTCGATTTCGCGGCGAATAGCCTCGATCGTGATCTGCGCGCGCGGAAAGAAGCGGCCGGTAAGTGTCTTATCCTCACGCATCAACCCGAGCAGCAAGTGTTCCGGCTCAATTGCGGGTGCGCCGAACTGCGAAGCCTCGTATCGAGCGAAAAAAATTACCCTGCGCGCTTTTTCAGTGTAGCGTTCGAACATTTCTTAAATTTTTATTATTGCCGCCGCGTGTCGAACTCCAAAAACCACCACGCGCCGGCATTATAACCTAAGCAACAAGCGCCTAGAAGTACCATATTTGCTGTGATGCGATTCGAACTCAAACCGCTAAGCGGCAAAATAAATCCCTCGCGGCAATGTTTCAGGTCGTCAGTCTTCACTAATAAGCGACTTTCCTGGAACGCCTTTTTGATCCGCTTGTTCATTCATCACGTTTCTTTAATCTGACTCTGTCATCGTTCAACTTGACCTGACCGATGCCACCTGAGTTGATTCGCGTATCGTCCTAAATGGAGAAATACAAAGGCTTAGCATCGCACCACGCCGTGGCACGCGCCTCGCACATCGAGCCAGCGCCGGTGGACTTTCTCCGCAGGCAGATTTAACCAGCAAGTCTCGCGAAGGATGGTCAAGATGAAACGAATCCCCGCAACGCAAGCACTCACGTGGCTGACTCTGGCAGCCCTGCTTGTCCCGACGGCCGCCAGCATCAGTTTCAGCCGCACGACCCACGCGCAAAGCCCTGAGGCTTCATTGACTGCGACGAAAAACAGTCAGTTAGCGCTTTCCAGGTATGCCGTCGATCTCACTCAGCTCGCCGCGCAAGGAAGGCTCGAAGCGCTCGTGGGTTTTGATGCAGAGATCAATCGAGTCATTGCGACGCTTGCGAATTCAAATACGAAGGCTCCCGTGCTGATTAGCGAATCCGACGTGAATCGCGCAGCGGTCGCGCGCACAATCGCGATGCGAATTGTCTCGGGCGACGTGCCTGAAACATTACGCGGAAAGCGAGTGTTGAGTCTGAATATCGACGCACTCGCCAAGGGCGCAAAAACCAGCGAGCAGTTTGAGCAAAGACTTCAGAGCGTATTTACCGAGGTGGCTGAAGCTGGTAACGGAATCATCCTGTTTGTCGATCAACTTCATCAGTACGCAGGTTCACGCGCCTCCGCGACGGCGAGCGCCATGATCAAATCCGCGATCAGCGCAAGGGCCGTTCAAATGGTCGCCGGCGCCACCCCCGAGGCTTTCAACTCGTATATCGCCACCGACGAGTCGGTCGCGAAACTTCTGGAATCAATTTCACTCGATGGTACAACTTCGATAGCAGCGACATCAGAAATTGCCAAGGACAAGCGTAAGAGCCCGATCAATGAAGAGTTCGCCGGCGACAAGATTTCGCCGGAGATGAGCAACTTGATTCGGCAAGCGGGTCCGACTGGTCGCGTATCGGCGATTCTGCAGGTGAGCGACGTGAACAGCCGCGAAGTGCGCAGCCTGCTGGCGCGTTACGGCGTTTTGGTTGACGACAGCATGGCGAAGCTCGGTGTGATGAAGGTCAACTTGCCAGCTCAGGCAGTTGCAGGCTTGATGGAAAGCGATTCGATGAATTTCATCTCGCCGGATGTCAAAATCGAATCGTTTGGGCACGTCAACGCGACGACTGGAGCCGATCAAATACGCAACGCGCCTGGCCTGATCGGCGGTCTGTTAGGCGGAACGGCAATCGACGGCACCGGCATCACCATCGCGATCATCGACTCAGGCATGGACCTCAGCCACGTCGCATTTCAGCCAAGCGGCCGAGTGAAGTTCAAAAAAGATTTCACTCCGGAAAACAAACCGGACAAGGATTTTTATGGTCACGGAAGTCACGTGGCGGCGCTGGCCGCGGGAAATTACACCAACGGCACAGGAACGAGCTATCAAGGCATCGCCTACAACGCGAACTTCGTTAATCTGCGAGTGCTGGACTCCAACGGCGTGGGCTCAACCTCTACGCTGCTGGCTGCTCTCAACTGGATTCTGACGCCGGCCGATCCCAGCAAGCCGCTAAGTTCCGCGAACCCACTGAACAAAGATAAGTATGCCATTCGCGTCGTGAATATGAGCCTCGGCGCGCCCGCGATCTCTTCGTATCAGAACGATCCCGTTTGCCGCGCGTCACGCGCGCTGGTCGATGCCGGCATCGTCGTTATCGCCGCCGCCGGCAACAGCGGCAAGGACGCAAACGGAAATAAGATTTACGGTCAGATTCACTCACCTGGCAACGACCCCTCGGTGATCACCGTCGGCGCCGCCAATACATTCGGGACTGATTCGCGCGCTGATGACGTTGTCGCAACGTACAGTTCGCGCGGGCCAACGCGCAGCTATTGGACGGATGGAAGTGGTGTTAAGCACTACGACAATTTGCTGAAGCCGGATTTGATTGCTCCCGGCAACAAGCTCATCAACGCCGAAGCTGATGACGGTGGCACCAATCCGAACAACCTGATAAAACAAAATCCGCAACTCGACGCCGGCATTAGCAGCTCAGACAACAAGAAGATGATGTACCTGAGCGGCACATCAATGGCCACGCCTGTGGTGGCAGGTGCCGCGGCTCTAATGCTGCAAATTAACCCGAAGCTGACACCGAACATGGTGAAGATGGCTTTGATGTACACCGCTGATCCGCTGGCGGGCGCCAATTTGCTGGAACAGGGAACAGGCGAAGTGAACATCGAAGGTGCTTGCCGTTTGGCAAAAGCGATTCGCACCGACTTAACGTCTAATACGCGACAGGATGCTGCAATGTTGACGACTTCCACGCCTACTCCGCAGACAACGATTGCGGGCTACACGTTCAGTTGGGCACAGGGCATTCTTTTGAAACATTGGTATGCGACGGGAACGCAGCTGATCACCAACTATCAAACCTACTACGCGCAAGGCGTGGTGCTGGGCGATGGCGTCGTACTCGCCAACGGCGTGGTGCTCGGTGATGGGGTGGTGCTGGGTGATGGCGTCGTTCTTGGCGACGGTGTGGTGCTGGGCGACAACATCTACACCAGCGCCGGCGTCGTGCTCGGTGATGGCACACTGTTTTGCAATGGCGTAGTTCTCGGTGACGGTGTCGTCCTCGGTGATGGTGTCGTACTGGGTGACGGCATTCTCCTCGGGGATGGCGTCGTCCTGGGCGATGGAGTGGTGCTGGGCGATTCAGCGGTTCAGGCCATGTCTTTCCGCGCAATGATCTACGGCGACAGCGGTCCGTCAATGCAGCCGTAGCTTGTACGGATCGATATTTTGATGGGCCCGCGCACCCGCGGGCCCCCCATCTTGCCAAGACCTTTTTTACCCGACAAGAAGGAGACACGAATGGCAGTTACCATCATGAAGGCCGAAATGGCGGCGCCACCGCAGTTCTTTTCGCCTGACTTTGCTTGCGAGCAATTATTCCCCGGAGATGAGGCAGAGGTCCTCGAATTCCTCGCCAAGCGCGCAATTCACACCGTTTACATGGCGACGTTGATTCGCGACAACGGACTCGTCAGTCCCAATAATCGCGGTGCTTTTTACGGCTGTCGCGACGAGGCGAAAAACTTACTAGGCGTCGCCCTGATCGGACATGCTACTATCGTCGAGGCACGCACCGACGCTGCGGTTGCTGCTTTTGCCCAACTGGCTGACCACAGCCAACACGCTAGCCTCATTCGCGGAGAACGCAAGACGGTCGATGACTTCTGGAAGCACTATGCCGCCTCTGGTAAGGCTTCGCGCCTTATCTGTCGCGAACTTCTCTTTGAAAAGAAACACATAACCCCGCTGCCGAAACAACTCGCGGATCTGCGGCCGGCGACGATCGATGACATCGCGCACGTGCTGGCGGTCAATGCGACGCTGGCGTTTGAAGAAGGTGGCGTCAATCCGTTCGATCGCGATCCGGAAGGTTTTCGCACTCGTACGGCGCGCAGGATTAAGCAAGGACGAGTTTGGCTCGGAGTTAAAGATGACGTTCCCGTCTTTAAGGCCGACATCGTGGGTGACACGCCTGAGGCGATTTATCTGGAAGGAATTCACGTAACTCTTGAAGAGCGTATGAAAGGTCACGGCAAACGATGTCTCGCGCAACTTTCTTCGACGCTGCTCCGCCGCACCAAATCGATCTGTCTCACGGTCAATCAACGTAAAGCGGACACGGTCAAGTTCTACGTAAAGGCCGGATTCGATTTCAATAGCGAGTACGAAACGATCTATCTCGGTTAACAACCTTTTCGAGTCTCTAAAGTTGGTCCACACATCCCCCGCAAACGTTAATCCCGCTCTGTCTATCATCTACCGCTGCATCGTGGTTGTGTGCGGTGTTGCGGCAACGATCTATGCGGCCATTTCGATGCCGCTGCCGAGGCTCGATGTGCGGTTTTTGCTGTTGGCGACGATCACCGTCGTCGTCAGCTCGCGCTTTGCCGTAAAGATTCCGCGCGCGAATACAAACGTCACCGTTTCAGACACTTTCATATTTCTTGCGCTCTTCGTTTACGGCGGGTTTGCCGGGATATTCCTGGCGGCTGCTGAAGGGTTGATCTCGGGGATCCGCATCACCAAAAAGCCGCTCAACGTCGCGTTTAACTCAGCAATGATGGCCTGCTCGACTTTCCTGACAGTAGTGATCATTCGATTCTTCTTCGGGCCTCTTTCCCAGCTCCGGTTCAAAGGTTGGCAATATTTCGTCGCGGCCGCTGGTGCGATGGCGCTGGCGCAATACTTCATCAACACCGGCATCAGCGCCACCGGTTTGGCGCTGAAGACGCGCACCGGAATCTTCCGCACCTGGCACACGCACTATCTCTGGACGTCGATCACTTACATTTCCGGCAGCGTCGTTGCGGCGATCACGGCGAATTCTTTTGAACGAGCCGGCTTCGCCATTCTGATCGTCGGCACGCCGGTCATTTCGATCGTCTACTTCACCTACCACAAATATCTCGACGAGATTAAAGCGAGCGCCGAACAAGCCGAACAGGCTGAGCGTGAACGTGCGGAAGCCGAGAGCGCGCGCGCCGAGGCCGAACGAGCGCGCGCCGAACAAGCTGAATACCACGTGGAAGAGTTAAATCGCCACATCGCCGAACAAGAACGTATCAGCGTGCAACTTCAGGAAAGCAAAGATCACTTCCGTCACGCGGCGTTCCATGACACGCTGACGAACCTGCCGAATCGGGCGTTATTCGCGGAGAATCTCAAGTTCGTCATCGAGCGGGCAAAGCAGCACGAGGACTATCAGTTCGCCGTGCTCTTCCTCGACCTCGATCGATTCAAGAACGTCAACGACAGCCTTGGCCACTCAATCGGCGATCAACTGCTGATTGCCATGGCGCGCCGTCTGGAGCACTGCATTCGCGAAGTTGACATCGTTGCGCGTCTCGGCGGCGACGAGTTCGCGATCCTGCTCGATGGCATCACAAGTTCGAGCGACGCGACGATGCTGGCGAAGCGCATTGAAGAGAAACTTGATTCGCCGTTCAACCTCAGCGGCCACGAAGTGTTCACCACGACTAGCATCGGCATCGCGATGAGTTCGACCGGCTACGATCATCCCGAAGCCATCCTGCGCGACGCCGACACAGCCATGTATCGCGCGAAGGCGCAGGGCAAAGCTTGTTATGAAGTGTTCGACAAAGGCATGCACGCGCGTGCCGTCTATCTCCTGCAGATGGAAACCGACCTGCGGCGCGCACTCGAACGCGAAGAGTTCCGCGTTTACTATCAGCCAATCGTTTCGCTTGAAAATGGACAGCTTGCCGGCTTTGAAGCGTTGATCCGTTGGGAACATCCGGATCGAGGCTTTATAAATCCCGGCGACTTTATTTCACTGGCTGAAGACACGGGCCTGATCGCGCCCATCGGCATGTGGGTCTTGAAACACGCGTGTCAGCAGCTGGCTAAGTGGCAGTGGCAATCGCACGCGCATCGCAGTCTGTTCATGAGTGTCAATCTCTCCAGCAAGCAGCTCGTGCAGTCTGCGCTGGTGAATGAGATTCGGGACATCCTGCAAGAGACGCACGTTGAGCCGCGTACCTTGAAACTGGAAATCACTGAGAGCGCGGTTATGGAGAATGCGGAGACCGCCGTACAGCTTCTCCGTCGCTTGAAAGCGCTCGGAGTGCAACTAAGCATCGACGATTTTGGCACCGGTTATTCCTCGCTCGGGTATTTGCATCGCTTCCCGGTTGATACTTTGAAGATTGATCGCTCGTTCGTGGGCCGCATCGGCGAAGCTTCCGAGAACATCGAAATCGTCCGCACGATCATTTCGCTGGCCGAGAACGTGGGCATGGACGTCGTCGCCGAAGGCGTCGAGACACTGCCCCAGTTCAGCCAACTGCGTGCGCTCAACTGCCAGTACGGCCAGGGCTACCTTTTCTCCCGGCCGGCCGATGCCACAGCTATTGATGCTTGGATTTCTCGAAAGCCTGATTGGCAAGTTGCGCTGTTTCCAAAGAACGAGTTCGTGGCTTCGCCAAACTCGGTTATGCAACTGAGGGCCGGATAGTCATCCCGCGCTCAGACACTTCTTAACTTCTTCTACTCGATTCTCAGGCAAGAGTCTTTCGATGTGCGGCTGATCTGTCGCTGAAACATTTGCGACTGGCCGGATTTCGTAAATCGTCGGCCCGACTTTCTTGAAATGAAAGTGCGGTTCGATTGAAGCCATTTCGCGAATTTCGGCCGCTTGCCACGAGCATGGCTGCCACCAGCGCGGATCCACGTCGAGAAAAACTCTGCGGCCGGCGCGCAAGTGCTCTTCAATCTTTTCCCGGAGTTTGCCCGCAGGGAAACCGGCGCCGGTGCCGATGTGCTCCCACGATCCAGCGCCAATGCCGCGCCAGTAAGTAACTGCAACAGTTTGAGCGCCCGCAATCACCACGGCGTCGCGCGGCATCAGCTCCAAAGTCTCTTTATAGTTCTTTGCCAAAGCCAAACGGTTCAGATATTCGTTGCTGCGCGGCCGAAACAAAAACCCCATCGCGACGGCAATCACAATGACACCGGAAATTGCCGTAATGAAACCTCGACGCGCGCTGGTCAATTTTTTAGCCTGTGACCGGAAAAAGAAGTCACCGGCAATCGGGGCCATCGCGGGCAAACCGCTTAGGAAATATCTCCAGTTGATAATTGTGCTGTAGTTGAAGAAAAGCATCACATCGGCAAACAACCCACAGAGCGCTGATAAGAGCAGGAGAGACCATCTGTGGGTGCGGCACTCTCGCCAAAGAGCGAACGGCAACGCGACGAAAACCAGCGGCGAGGCAAGAAACATGTAGACGAAAAACGGTTTCAGGTTCGCGAGCTGTAGCGGATGACGCGCTGCTTCGCTCTGTGACGACTCGGCCCAAACGTGCCAGGTCGCGCGGTAATCTCCATGGGTCACATACCACAGCGCAAAGATTCCGACCGCGAACAAACAAAACAGCACGAGCGACAGGACTACGGTCGCAACCGTTCGACGATTAACCTTCCAACCGGCGACAAAGGGTGCGAAGACCAACCAAGTGAAATACAAGCCCGCAGTTTCGCGCATATTGACGGCCAAGCCGAGAACAATTGCCCCCGCGTAAACCAGCACAGTCCTTCTCGTCTTCGATCCGCGCAAGTGAATCGCGAGCGCCGTCGCTGACAGAAAAACGGAGGGGACATCCGTCATCACCTGACCACCGTAGATCACGATCATCGGCGATAAAGCGACGAGCGAGGCCGCAACGGTCGCTGATTCAGCTGAACCAGTGAGGTCACGCGCGAGAAACCAAACCGCGATGATTGCAAGCGGGACCTGCGCGACGACTGCGAATTTGAAGATCAGATATGCATGCTCCGGCGGGACGCCGGCTAAGTTGTGCGCGATCACGTAAAGCAAATGATTAGTTAGCGTGAACAGCGCGCGGCCGAGCGCCATTGATGAAGGTTCGCCGTGAATTGACGCGACCGTGTAATCCAATCCATCCCAGTCGCCGATGAACGGATTGAGATAAACGAGCGTCAACGCAAAACCCGCAAGCGCGGGCAGGAGCCAATACGCATATGACCGGAGAGAATTTTTCGGCACAGTGTTCGTGTGGATCAAAGGCGAAAAGTCTAATACGGACCGTGGCGAGCTGGAAACAGCATAAAGAATCGCAACTCACGTAGGTGGATTCGTGGCTCGAACTTTCGATGCGCTAAACTACGCCGTTCCCTTCGTCGTATGGCTGAACCTGGAAAGCTCAGAACCAATGTCGAGTATCTTTTCGCGTGTGTGATTCTCGGTTTCTTTTCGCGCTTGCCGTTGGCAGTCGCGATCTCAGTCGGCCGCTCGATAGGCCGGGCCGCCATGGTGGTTCCAAAGCTGCGTCGAACGGGCAAACGCAACCTCGAACTGGCATTTCCGGATTTGGACGAGAATGAACGCGCGCGCCTGCTCCGCGGTTGTTTTGAAAGTTTGGGTCGACTGCTCGGCGTATTCAGTCACTTCCGCGACGAATCGGCCGAACGCCTGAAACAAACTATTGCATGCGAAGGGATGGAGAACATCAGGAATGCGCTGGGCCAGAATCGTGGCGTGATCGCGTTTACGGGACACGTGGGCGCGTGGGAACTTTCAAGCTACGCGCCGTCACTATACGACTATCACTTTGGCTTTTTGGTACGGCGGATCGACAACCCGAAAATCGAAACTCTGGTGGACAAGTTTCGCGCGGCGCGCGGAAACTGGACCATCGACAAGCGCATGGCAGCGCGTGAAATGCTTCGCATGTTGAAGAAGGGCGAGATGCTGGGAATCCTGGTTGACTTGAACGCGCTCGACCGCGAGGCCATGTTCGTAGACTTCTTCGGCGTCAAGGCTGCCACCACATTTGTCGTGGCCAAGCTCGCGCTCCGCACGGGCGCTCCGGTGGTCCCAATCTTTTCTCCGTGGGACAAGTCACTGAAGAAATTTACGGTCACGATTGGTGAACCGCTCAACTTTGATCGTACCGGTGATGAAGAAGTGGACACATTACGCGCCACGCAACTGCTGACGAATGTTGTCGAAGACTGGATCCGTCGTTATCCCGATCAATGGCTGTGGATTCACCGGCGCTGGAAAACGCGTCCGCCTGGCGAGTCATCGATTTATGATTAAGGACAGCGCAGCTGAATCGCCGGCGATTTCGAAAAGCGCGGACGACGGTGCCGCTTCGGTCTCCCGTAGTCACATGGAAGCATTCATCACCGATGCGCAGTTCGCCCAACTGCGCGCCGGGTCCCTGAATGTGGATCGAGCGTACTCATTTGCCGATCTTTCCCAATATTCCTGGAAAGATCGGCTGATGATTCGCGCCGCTGACCTGGCTTTCTTTGCGCTCATCAGCCTAATCGGTCGCACAATGAAATTCGAAGTTGAAGGTTTTGAACATCACGAGGCAGTGACCGATAACGGCAGGCTGCCGGTCTATACCTTCTGGCACGATCGAATTTTCACGACGACGTATTGGTGGCGAAATTGCCGCGGCGTCGTTCTCACGTCCCGAAGTTTCGACGGCGAATATATTGCACGCTTCATTCAGCGCTTCGGCTATGGCGCAGTGCGCGGTTCTTCGACGCGCGGCGGCATCGGCGCAGTTGTAGAGATGGCGCGCCTGATGCGCGCGGGCTGCCCAACGTGTTTTGTCGTCGACGGACCAAAAGGGCCGCCGTACGTTGCGAAGATGGGCGCAGTGCTGCTGGCAAAAAGGAGTGGCCATCCAATCGTGCCGGTGACGATGGCGCTCCACCGCTTGTGGAAGTTGCCGACCTGGGACTCGTTCCAAATTCCCAAACCGTTCACTCGCGCTAAGATCTTCGTCGCGCCGCCAATCCCGGTGGCCGCGGACGCGAGCGACGACGAGTTGGAACGAAAGCGCACTGAGCTTCAGCAGGTGCTCGACAACCTAAACGCTCGCGCGGAACAGTGGCGCGCCGCTGTTTCATCAACCTAACCGTGGTGTAGTACGATTGGCCGACTCCCGGGTTCAAGTTCCAGTTTTCAAGTTTCAAGTTAGCCGCTTTTCCCCGACTCGAAACTCGAAACTTGTAACTCGAAACTGCTTCAGCCGGAGGCTTCGGAATGATCAATCAGGAGCGCATCAAGAATCTTCTGCTCGAACTCGTGCAGATCGACAGCCACTCGCGCAAAGAACGCGAGGTCGCCCAACGCATCAAGAAATACTGCGAAGAGATGGGCGCGCAGGTCGAGATCGATAAAGCCGGCGAAGCTGTCGGCGGTAACACGGGCAACGTCATTGCGCGCTTTCCCGGCACGATCACTAACGCCCAACCCATCATGATGTCGGCGCATATGGACACCGTGGTTCCCGGCGAAGGCGTCAAGCCGATCGTCGAAGGGGACATCATTCGCACGGACGGAACTACAGTTCTTGGCGGTGACGACAAGAGCGGCTGCGCGGTAGTTATTGAGGTGATTCGCTGTCTTCAGGAACAGAATATTCCGCACGCTCCCATCGAAGCAATCTTTTCGATTTGCGAAGAGGTTGGCCTGCTTGGCGCAAAGAACGTTGACGTTTCGAAGCTGAAAGCGAAATACGGAATTGTTTTCGATTCAGACGATCCGGGTTTTCTTTTCACCAAAGGTCCATCGTCGAATCACATGGAATTTCGCATTCACGGTCTTGAATCGCACGCCGGTGTGGCGCCGGAAGAAGGAATCTCCGCAATCAAGATCGCTGCCGAAGGTCTCGCAAACATGAAGCTCGGCCGCATCGATCAGGAGACTACGGCGAACATCGGCCAGATCGAAGGTGGGATGGCCACTAACATCATCCCGAACCTGGTGGTGCTGAAAGGTGAGGCACGCTCGCACAGCGAACAGAAGCTCGAAGCTCAGACTGAGCACATGAAGAAATGCCTGGAAGACGCGGCCGCGAAATACGAAGTAACGGTCGCCGGCAAGACGACGAAGGCTTCGGTCGAATCGCACGTTGATCGCGACTATTCGTCGATGGACGTTCCTGACAGTTCGCACGTCGTGCAGCTCGTGATCAAAGCGGCGGCGCGCATGGGCCTCGATGTGAAGACAATGGCTTCGGGCGGCGGCTGTGATGCCAACGTTTTCAATCGCAAAGGCATTGAGTGCGCTAACCTTGGCACCGGCATGCGCGCGATTCATACCGTCAAGGAATGGCTTGACGTGAAAGACATGTACGCGTCGGCGGAAATGACGCTCGAGATCATGAAGCTGAACGGCGAGCTGGCGGCGAAGTCGGTCGCGACAGGAGCCTGATGGCTCATCCGCAGATTGCGCAGATTACACTAAATAGAAATCGATAAAAGATGGCCCGCTGTTTCGTTGGTAGTGGCCTATGGATTTAGCTTTTTTTGCGTCTTAAGCTTCACTTTGCGTCTTTGCGTGAAATCTAACGGGCATAAATAGATTTCTCGCAAAGGCGCGAAGAAGTGCCGGAAGGCGCAAAGGCAAAATAAGCCGCCACCGTTTTGTTGATTCCTTTGGGTGTTTGTGGCGGATTGTTCTGTGTAATCTGCGTAATCTGCGGATAAATCTTTCCACATGCCACGCTGGACGCACATCACGATCAACGTCAGCGATCTCGAACGCTCAATTCAGTTCTACACTTCGCTCTGCGGCCTTTCGATCGTCCGCGATCGAAGACCGGAGGGACGACACAATGTCTGGCTCGGACCCCATTCGCAACCTGGCGAAGACCCGGTCTTCGTGCTCGTGTTGATTCAAGACGAGGTGAAAGCGCGGCTCGACCACTTCGGCTTTCAATGTGAGTCGCGCGAGGAAGTCGATCGCATTGCTGAGCTGGCTCGCGAACAAAACATTCTCGTCGAGCCTTCGCAGGATATCGGCGGGGTTGTGGGATACTTCACCATGGTGCGCGATCCGGACGGACATCTGGTTGAGTTCACGGCCGGTCAACCGCTCAAGGGCTTATGAGATGACTCGATCTTTCGCGGCATTAGTGATTGCGTTGCTAGCTTTATCCGCTCCGGCGGTGACACAGTCTCCGTATACGATCAGCGGTGAATTGCGAGACGACGCGGGGCGACTTTTCAATGGCGGCAACGTGTGCGCGCTGCTAAAAATCCCGAGCGGCCTCAATGTTCGTGACAAGGCTTGCAGCGAATCGGACGCGCAGGGAAAATTTTCCATCAGCGTTAAGCAGCCCGGCACTTATCAGGTTATCGCCGACAAAGTATCCGAAGGCTACATGCCCACCTACTCTCTTTTTTACAAAGCTCCCAGGCGGCCGGCTCCCGAAGTCACTTTGGGCAGCGGGACCGACAGTCAAACTGTTGTAGTCCAGATGCCTCCACAAAGCGGAGTGATCAGCGGGAAGGTGATCGATGAAGCAACCGACCAGCGCGTGCCGAACTTCGTGGTTTGGTTCTGGCAGGCTCGCGATCCCAACGCTCGCACGCATTTAGTTGTGAATGGGCAGTCAGGCATGTTCCGAATGTTCGCGCCGCCCAGTGAACCTTTCAGGATGCGCGTTGTGGCTGACGGCTATGAAGACTGGGTAATGGGCGGAGGTGTACTGGTTTCGCTGGCCGGCGCAAAGAAAGGACCTGGGGCACTGGTCGTGCCAACCGGGCAGCGAACCGAGTTCGCCGTTTACCTAAAACGAAAGATCCCACTGCCGGCAGACGTGGCTGACGCCAATCGTTTACCGGCGCCAATTCAACTTTCACCGGCAGACAGTCAAGTATTCGATATTTTTCCACGACATACGCGGCTCGAATGGAATCCGGTATCGGGCGCGATGTCTTACGCCGTCGAAATCGAATCGTGCTGGCCACGAGGGTCTGAGGAAAAGAAGCGACTTCCCGATGATGGTGAGTGCATCAACCCGTCGTCGTATGAAGAGAAGTACGGCTTGCGGGACACGAATTATGAATTCATCTTTAAAGGAGCGCAGCCCGGCCGGTGGAGGGTTTGGGCAATTGATTCGAACCACAAACCTGGAATGAGGAGTCCTTGGCGAAGCTTCACTTTTTTGAAATGATGTGAGTTTGCAATTCGTCCTGCGCCGGCCATAATCACTTCCCATAATGATCCGTCCTTTTCGCGGAGTTCATCCGCAAATTCACGACACTGCATTCATCGCCGACAGCGCGCAGATTATCGGCGACGTGCACATTGGCGAACAGGCCTCGGTCTGGTTCGGATCAGTGGTGCGCGGCGACATGTTCTACATCCGCATCGGCGATCGCTCGAACATTCAGGACAACTGCGTGATTCACACGCGTACTGGCGAAAAGCCAACCATTCTGGAAGAGGAAGTCACCGTCGGTCACAGCGTGACGCTGCACGGCTGTTACGTTGAACGAAAGGCTTTGATCGGAATTGGATCGATCGTTTTGGACGACGTACGGGTGGGCCACGAGTCTCTGGTGGCCGCAGGTTCGTTGATTTCGCCGGGCACCATCATCCCGCCACGTTCCCTGGTAATGGGCATGCCCGCGCGCGTGAAGCGGTCATTGACTGATGAAGAAGTCGCCAGCCTCGATCGTTATTGGCAGAACTACGTCGAGTACTCGGCGGTATATTTGCGAGAAGCTTGGTAACTACAGAACCGCGAGCGGTAGCGAGCGGGATAAGGATGCCATTGCGATCAGGCGTGCTTCTTTATCCCGCTCGCTACCGCTCGCGGTTCTGTAACGATCTACATTCAGAGGGCGCGCTTCTCTTGCGGCGGCTGTTGTGGCGGGCTGATCGGCATCAACTCGCTTTTGTATCCGCAACCTTCGGCGTCGGAACAATACCTCGTGGTTCCCTTCCTGGTCGTCTTCTCGAGAACAAAAGGCTTGCCGCACTGCGGACACGGTTCCTGAATTGGCTTGTCCCAGAAAACCGCGTCGCACTTCGGATAGTTCGCGCAGCCATAGAAAACTTTTCCACGACGCGATTTTTTCACGACGAGTTCACCCCCACAGCCAGGCCGCAGACACTTTACGCCGGTCATTTCCTGTTTGATGTATTTGCACTTCGGGTAGTTTGAGCAGGAGATGAATTCGCCGAAGCGTCCTTGCCGGCGCACGAGTTGCGCACCATCAACGGGACAGTTTTCATCGATGGGCACAGGCGGCGCGTTGACTTTGCCGCTCTTCGAAATCTTGCGAATGTTGCGACATTCAGGATAGCCGGAACAACCATAAAACGGCCCGAAGCGCCCGCGTTTCAACTGCATCTGCTTGCCGCAGAGTTCGCATGCCTCGATCTCTTCCTCGCCGTCGGAGTCCTTCGCTGCATCAGCCGGCGCCGCAGGCTCAGCGTCACGCGTCGCGCCGCAGTTATTGCACTTGAGATATTTGCCGAAGCGCCCGAGCTTCTGCACCATCCCAGGCGTGTTGCATTTTAGACAGACCTCGTCGGTGGGAATCTCTCTTTCTTTGACGGTCTTTGCGTACTTCTCGAACTTCGCCAGGTCTTTCTTGAAAGTTTCATAGAACTCGCTGATCGCATCCGTCCACTTGAGTTTGCCCTCTTCGATCTCGTCCAGTTCTTCTTCCATTCGCGCGGTGTAGGTTTCATTAAAGAGATCGTCAAAGCCACCTTCGATCAAAACGTCGTTGACGGTTTTGCCGAGCGCGGTCGGATGAAAACGGCCTTCCTTCTTCTCGACGTATTCGCGATCCTGAATCACCGTCATAATCGCGGCATAGGTCGACGGCCGGCCAATTCCTTTTTCTTCAAGAACTTTCACCAAAGTCGCCTCGGTGAAGCGCGGCGGAGGTTCAGTGAAATGCTGTTCTGGCTCGATCTTATTCAGCGCGAGCGTTTCGCCTTTTGTCACCAGCGGCAGCGTCAGCTCATCTTCTTCGTCTTCCGCCTTTTCATCACGTCCTTCCTGATAAACTTTCAGAAAGCCGTCGAACTTCAGCACCGATCCGGTCGCGCGAAAAACAAATCGTCCGGCATTGATATCGATCGTTGTTTGGTCGAAGAGCGCGGGCATCATCTGCGACGCGACGAACCGCTGCCAAATCAGCCGGTACAGTTTCAATTCTTCCGGCTTCAAATACTGCGCGAGCGAATCCGGAGTGCGCGTTACGTCAGTCGGACGAATCGCTTCGTGCGCGTCCTGCGCGTCTTTCTTCGAGCGATAATGGACTGCTTTATCGGGCAGATAATTGTCGCCGTACTGCCCTTTGATAAATCCACGCACCTCGCCCAGCGCCGTTTCGCTGACGCGCGTCGAATCGGTACGCATGTAAGTGATCAAGCCGACCGAACCTTCGCTGCCAATTTCCACACCTTCGTACAGGTGCTGGGCAATCATCATCGTGCGCTTCACGGGAAAGCTGAGTTTGCGTGAAGCCTCCTGCTGAAGTTTCGACGTGATGAAGGGTGGGACCGGATTGCGCTTGCGCTCCTTGGTCGTGACTTCATCAACGACAAAAGTTTGCTGCTTCGCTTCCGCGACAATGTCGTTCGCCTGCGCGTCGTTACCGATCAGGATTTCCGATTTCTTCAAGTCCTGATCGAAACCGCTTGTCTTGACCGTTTTGTCGTCAACCTTCAGCAGACGGGCGGCAAAAGCCGGCGGTGTGTTGCCCGACAGATTTGCCGCAATCGTCCAATACTCGGTTTTGACGAACGCTTCAATTTCGCGCTCGCGCTCGACGACCATGCGCAGCGCGACAGACTGGACGCGGCCAGCGCTGAGACGCCCGCCAATGGTGCGACAAAGTAACGGCGAAACTTTGTATCCGACCAGGCGATCGAGAATGCGTCGCGCTTGTTGCGCATCAACCAGGTTCTCGTCGATTTGCTTGGGATGTTCGAAAGCCGCTTGCACCGCGCGCTTGGTAATCTCGTTGAACATCACCCGAAATGCAGGTATTGCCGGTTTCTTCGGCACTATCTCTTCCGCGAGGTGCTGGCAGATCGCTTCACCTTCACGATCAGGGTCGGCAGCGAGATAAATCGCCTCAACCTCTTTCGCGGTCTTCTTTAGATCGGCAACGATCTTCTTGTTGTTGCGCTTTTTTGAATCAGGGATGATTTCGTATTCCGGTTCGAAGTTGTTTTGAATATCGACACCAAGGCCCTTCGAAGGCAGATCTTTGATATGCCCGATCGAGGCCTTCACTACGAAGTCCTTACCGAGATATTTATTGATCGTCTTCGCCTTGGCGGGCGATTCAACAACTACGAGATTCTTGGCCATCACCAATTTCGCTTTCGGTCAGCCACAGATGAGACTTCGATGGCTGAAGGTTGCTTTTGCACCAAATGCTAGTGCTTTTGGGCGGCCTTGAAAATGCACCATCACCGACGCAACGTCAAATCCGGTGAGGAAACCCAGCTTAAAATGGAGCTTTCGCATGACGACGCGATCCGAGTTCACATTTTGCGCACGAAGCATTTCCCCGGCAGCGCGCGAATCAACTCGCGCATCTCGAGCGTGAGCAACGCGGTCGTGAGCTGCGTGATCGAAAGCTTGGTCGTTTCGGCAAGTGAATCGATTTGCTGAGGCGTGTCGGTATTCAAAAGCTTTAGGATCACGCGTTCATTCTCATTCAAATCCGTGGGGGCGAGTTGAAGTTGATCGACCAGCTCGCCCTTCTTCTTTTTCTTGCTCGGCGGTGGCAGAAGTTGCGCGGCGATCTCCGTCGGCAATTCACTGGCAACATCCTGCCACTGCTGTATCAGCTTCGCGCCGGCGCCTTTGATCAAGTAATTCGTGCCAAACGAATTGCGCGAAGTGATGTTCCCGGGGACAGCGAATACTTCCCGGTTCTGTTCCATCGCCAGCCGCGCCGTAATTAATGAACCGGAGTTTTCGGCGGCTTCAACCACGACCACGCCTAAGCTCAAGCCGCTGATCACGCGATTGCGATAAGGAAAATTTTCAGAGACCGGGGGCGTGCCGAGCGGAAACTGTGTCACTAACGCGCCACCTTTGTTTAGAATCTCGAGCGCGAGCTTGCTGTGATCGCGCGGGTAGAATTGATCGAGACCCGTTCCCATCACCGCGACTGTCTTGCCGCCGCCTTCCAAAGCCCCACGATGCGCGGCGGCGTCAATTCCGCGGGCCAGGCCGGAAATTATTGTGACGCCGCGCTGGGCGAGTTCACGCGCCAGCATCAATGCGGCGTTCTGGCCATAAGTTGAACAACGACGCGAACCGACGATTGCTACGCAGGGCTGTTCGAGACATTCCGACCATGCCCCCTTCACGTAAAGCGTGACGGGCGGATCGTAAGTCTCGCGCAACAACGTGGGATAGACGCCATCGTCCAACACGAGAATGTCGCCACCGAGTTTGCGCACGCGGTCAATCTCTTGTTCGGCGCGTTCATGAAGTTCGCGGTTGGCAATCATCTCGATCGCTTCGGGCGTCAAACGAAGCAGCGCGAGTTCGCGACGTGGCGCATCGAACACCGCTTCCGCCGAACCAAAGTGTTCGAGCAGACGTGCAGTCACACGTGGACCAACACCGGGAGTCATGTTGAGGGCAATCCAATCTTTCATTTCAGCGAGCACTGAGCGGTGGCAGTATGCAGTTAAGGGAGCTGGGAATTCAGGAACCGCTCGAATGTGCGGCAGGAAATATCACGTCGGACTGGTTCGGTCAAGCGCGCCGGGTCGTTCGACAAATTCCGACTGAAGTCGGTACTCTATGACCCGCTCAGTTCACGTTTGAACTTCCGCGGAGGCGCATCTGTTCTGGTGAATGGCGCGGTCTTCAAAACCGTTAGTGAGACTGCGAGAGCAGGCTCAGGTAGGTTCGATTCCTACACGCCTCCGCCAAATTCTTTCGCCAAAACTCCAATATGCCGCGTCTGACTAGCAGGTTGAAAGACGGTAAAGGGAGAGACAATGAAGAGCTACTTTAGATTTGCGCTTGCCACTGCGTTCACCGTGTTGCTGGTTGCTGGTTTTGCTCAGGCACAACCACGGGTCGCCCGCGGCCGTGTGTACACAAAAGCGGATGTTGACCGGATCATCAAACGCGTCGAGGACAGCACCGACAAGTTCAAGAAAGAATTCGATAAGGCGCTTGATCACAGTCGCCTCAACAACACCAACCGCGAAGATCAACTAAACGAATACGCGAAAGACCTCGAGCACGCGACTGACGATCTGCGCAAACACTTCGACAAGACGGACGCGTGGATTGAAAACAAAGAACAGGTCCGCATTTGTCTTTCACTGGCCTCGAAAATCAATGTCGCCATGCGCAACCGGCGTCTCGGACCGAAAGTCGAGAGTCGCTGGGCGAGCGTGCGCTACGACTTGAACACGCTGGCTGGCGTTTACAATCTTCCGATCGTCGCCTCTCCCGAGTATCGTTAACGTGACCCGGTTCATTCTTTTGCCCCGGAACCTACACTGTCACCCTCGTTGATTGGGTCGAACAAATCGCGACCAGCAATCGCGAGGCTTGCTTCGACCCGCGATCTCTCCCGCGAAATCGTCCCAGCGCAAACGTCTTCGCCGCCCGCGGTCCACGACTGACTCCACGCATCGTGGCCAGATATGATCCCGACAGAGATTCCTATATAGTGTGTCCGCTCAAAGTCTCTTTACTTCCTACCTTCGTGATTTGAGCCGGCAGTTACTTACCCGCGTAAGCGACTAGAAAGAACATCTCTGTAAAGCGGTCCGTTGAGATCGTTACTGTCCGTGTACCTGAAAGGATCGACGATGAGTGAGCACGTGCGTGCCAGCCGTATTAGTTATTTGATTTTCCTGATGCTTGCTTCGTGTGTACCGGCGATTGCACAGCATGCGAGCGACCCCGGTGGCAGCTTTAATGATCCAGTGGGCATGGGCGCGTCTTCCGTGACGGGATCGGGCTATCGCATCGACTGCGTGTTCGAGTAACGACAATTTTGAGGAGAATGCCAAAATGTTCAATCGGAAACGATTAATCACCGCCCTGGTTTTGGTTGTGGCAACGATCGTGATCGTTATTGCCGCCACGGTCGTTGCAGGCATTGTGTTCCTGCGCCCTTCCGGCGATACGGTAGCCATGGCCGCTGCCACCGCGGTGGGCGTACCAAACGGCACTCGCACGACGAAGAGCATAGGACCTGCGGGAGGATCGCTGGCAAGCTCAGATGGCAGAATAACCATTGACGTTCCACCCAACGCGGTAACGGCTGCGGTCGACTTCCGGATTACCCCCATCACCAACCTCGGCAAGGGCGGGGTGGGTAGCGCTTATCGGTTAGAACCCAACGAGCAGAAATTCGCAACGCCAGTCAAAGTATCTTTTAAATACGACGCCGAGGGTTTTAAGAATGCCGCCCCCGAATCCTTCGCCGTCGCCTATCAAGATCCGGCGGGCGTCTGGCAAGCGCTGAAGACTTCCAATATCGACAGGGCAAGTAAGACGGTCAGTATCTCAACGACTCATTTCACCGACTGGTCGTTGTGGACGATTCGGCTGGAGCCGGAAAAAGTCACAATCCGTGTCGGAGAGAAGGTACACATCGAGCCGATTCAATGCCTTAAACCAACCGGCTTGTACGAGCGATTCCAGGACTTCATTGGAAATCAGCCTTGTAGTGCTATGTGGCCGCAAACCAAAAGCTGGTCGGTCAACGTCGGCACGCTAACACCCATCACGGTTGGAGTTGTCTACACAGCGCCTGATAAGAAGCCTTTTCCGAATGTTGCCACCGTTCGGTTTGTTTACCATTTAAGGGGTGAATCATCAGGTGTACAAGACGTGCGAGAATGCGAAATCACCATTGTCGACAGGGGATACAAGGCAAGTGGAAATGCCGGTCCCGGTACGGTTTTCTCCGGAGATATTTGCGATTTAGCAAAGCACTTCAGCCTCAAAACTACCAATTCATTTTTGTCATCGTTCGAGTTTGAGCCTGACAAAGACTCGGCGACGAAAGGCAAGTGGTCGTTTCACACTCTAAACGGCGTCATTGGAGGCGGATCGGGTGAATACACGATTACAGGCACCGATGCCGTGAAGACTGGGATCGAAATGGAAGGATTCAGCACCGGAAGAGGAATAGTTGGACCCACCCTTTCCGGCGGCGGATCAACGCACCTCGATCTTGTGCCGCTGGAAAAGTGCGGCAACTAATTATGAAGCTACGAAACATATCTTTCTTCGTGCTCATTGTTGCTCTCCTAAACACGCCAGCAGCCACTCGATTACCGAGGTTCCGGCCATCGCAGTTCCTCGATGCGCGTTCATCCCAGCTTGATTCCAACTCTAATTTGGAAATGTCGCGCGTCTTATATCGGAAAAACAAATGAAAAGAATTCTGTTGATGACAATTGTCGGGTCCGCATTGGCCGCACTCGCAGCTATTGGTGCTCCGCAACCGTTGGCATCGCCGGCTGCGATTGCTAAGGGCGAATGTGACTGTGGCAGTCTCGAGGCATTGCAGATCGAACTGAGTAACGCTGTGGGTTTGCAGCAGGCCTTCCAAGGGAAGATTGCCGGCTTGCGCAAGCTGGACCAAGCACCCGCTTCCGACGAATTCAGCAGATTTGCCGCCGTGACAGCAAAAGGCTTCAAGCGACCGCCCGGCGACACTGGGCCGGAAGCGGTCGAGTACACACCGTACGGTGATTCGGTAGACACGGGAATACTGGAAACGGAAAAGAAGACGTTGAAGACCGAAAAGGAGAAAGAAGAAAGGCGCGAACAGCTTTGTGGACTCAGTCGCAATGCGAAACAGGAGATCGATGATATGAAGCGTGGCGCGACCTGCGACGGAATCGCCAAAGCCGTCGAGGCCCATGAGGCCGTCCATTGGGCGTCATGCCGCCGCTTGGGCTATGTTGCCTTTCGCGATATGCACGGCGCCGACCGTGCACAGGAGGAGGTTGAGGCCTACGGCAAGCAAATCGCCGTGCTGCGTGCCGAGATCGCGCGCCTCAAGAAAATTTGTCAGGCATACAAGGCCAGCGGAGAAAGCCATAACGAGGCTTACTCAGGAGTCATATGCGATTTGGAGAAACCCTTTACCGTTAACGGCACAGGCCTGGCTAATTTTGCGTTCAACTTTGTCCCGTCGAGCCCAACAGAAGGAAAGGTGAGCTACGCCGCGACGTATTATCCCGGCGGCGCAACCGCTGTTGAATCGGGCTCTGGTTCATACAGCGTACTTGAAATCGGCACGCCCCAAGCACGGATCTCATTGACGATAGACAAAGCCACTGGCAGCGTAACAGCTGCGGGGCATAGCTTTCCTGTGCAAGCTGGGATGGCCGGAACTACGACTTTGACGCTCACCCCGGCGGATTCAGAGTGTGATAAGAAATGAGACCATTACGATCTGGCCGCGATATCCGATATCAAATCTGCAAATGAAGGATTAGAAAAATGAAAACTCAACGCATGCTGGCGATGGCTTTTCTGCTATTGGCTGCTTCGGCGGCTTTCGGCCAGACGAACGCCGAAGCTAATCGCAGCTGGCCGAGTTTTTGGCGTCAGATTACTGCGGCCATCAACAACAAGGACCGCGTGGCCCTGCTAAAAATGATGCCAGATAATTTCAATGATGGCGGCGGAGGCGGCACCGCCAGTGAGTGGTTGAAATTCATTGATGAAAATGAACGAAGCGGATCGTGGAGAGACTTACGGAAATCTTTTGCAAAAGGGACAGTCGTCAACAGGATTTGGTCCAGCAAAGGAGTGCCAACGAGGGTTACCAGAGACAAAGGGTATTACTTTGAATTCCGCAAAGACAAGCGCTGGTATTTCGCCGGCGTGGTCGGCGACTAAGACATATCCCGATCGATCGTGCTGGCATTCCGGCCACCTTTACCTTTTACCGATTTGACAGGAGGAACAGTGAAAAGGCTACGGACGACGTTGATGGTATCAATGCTCTGCGTCGCATTGAATGCGACAACATCTGCCCAAACAACCAGGTCACAGGCTCCAGTCAGCAAAGCGAGTAATGCAAAGTGCGAAACAAAGTTTCACACCCTGAGCAGATATAAGGGCAATCGGTGGTCGAGTCTGTTTATGGATCGTGAAGTAGCCCCCACACTAAAAGCTCTTTTGAAGAAAGACTACGGATTATTGAGAGAGAGCTTGCAGCAAGTTAACTATCCTGACTCGCTCTCGTTTGTCGACAAGCAAGGTGTGCTCACCCTTGAAGGCGGAGTTAAAGGTTTGTACACGATCATGGAGGCCGCACTTATCATCGAGCCTTGTGGAAACATTTACGCGGCGATTCTGGATGACGGCAAGCGGTTCCTCTACTTCACAAATGATCAGAAATATACGGACCGGTTGCCACCGGCACTTGAGGAGTGGAGAACAGACGTTGAGTCGAGAAGGAGCCAGCCTACTGAAGTTCCAAAGCTACCAATAGTATTCAAGAGCAAGTAATGCTCTTCCCGATCGTTACTACTGATGGTCAGTCTCGTTGAAGAAGGCGGCGCTTGGAAAATCTAGAAAGTGAAGAATGATCGCGGCAACGGCCTGGTGAACGCTTCGATAAAACCAAATGAAAACACTTACTCTTCTGGTGATTCTTTCTTTCGCTTCATGCGGCACTGCTATTGGTATTCTGGCGCAACGTTTTCCTGCAAACTATCCGAAACATACTCAGCGAGTGAAATTTCAACGTGGCAAGACGACGACCGTTATTCGTAGTGTCGCTCGCACGCCGGGCATCTACGAGTGGGTTGTGCGTGCGAGAGCCGGCCAACACATGACCCTCCATCTAACCTCGTCGAACAAGGGAGTCGAGCTTTCAGTTTACGGGCCGAAGGATGAGAATCCAGATGACGCGCTTGGCGTCTACGATTGGGAAGGTGACCTGGGTATCTCTGGCGACTACACGATCATACTCATTAATAATCGAGAGGGTGGACCCCGCAATCCTACGTACCGATTAGAGGTTACCGTCAAGTGACTGCACGGGTTAGGCTCTGGGATGTTTCGGACCGGTACTACACGTCTCCTTCAATTTTCTTTCGCTAACAATCCTGCCCACGCTGGGTCATACCGCCTTTTTTCTCGCCTTGACGTCGCCCAGCCGCTCTCCTATCATGCTTGTTTTCGAACGAACGTTCGAATGGCGACAATCACGGCATGATCAACTTTCAAACTTCACCCGACAAATACAAACACTGGAAACTTTCGTTCGACGGCCCGGTCGCACGGCTATCGATGGACGTGCAGGAAGACGAGACGCTTGGCGAGGGCTATAAGCTCAAGCTGAATTCGTACGACCTCGGCGTTGACATCGAGCTCGCCGACGCAATTCAGCGCATCCGCTTCGAGCATCCCGAAGTGCGCGCGGTTGTCGTAACGAGTTTGAAGCCGCGAATCTTTTGCGCCGGCGCCAACATCTACATGCTCGGCACTTCATCGCATGCGTTTAAAGTGAACTTCTGCAAGTTCACGAATGAAACGCGCTGCGCGATCGAAGATGATTCGCGCGCTTCACGGCGCCGCTACATCGCAGCGCTGAATGGAACGGCTTCCGGCGGCGGTTACGAGCTGGCGATCGCGTGCGATGAAATCTATCTGGTCGACGACGGCAATTCGGCCGTTTCCCTTCCCGAAGTTCCTTTGCTCGGCGTGCTGCCGGGAACAGGAGGTCTCACGCGGCTCGTCGATAAACGCAAAGTGAGACGAGATCGTGCCGACGTCTTCTCAACACTCGCTGAAGGCTTAAAAGGCAAACGCGCAAAAGAGTGGGGACTGATTGACGACACTTTCACTACGTCCAGGTTTCAGAGTTCTATCGATGATCGCGTTAGGACAATTGTTGAAGCCGACGGTCAACCAAAGGCTCGCGCGGGAATCAAACTCAATCCGCTCGAAATTCAATCAACCGAAGATAGTCGCGACTACAAATACGTTTCGCTGAAGTTTCATCGCGACAAGCGATGCGTCGATCTTACTGTCCGCGGGCCGGAGTGTTGGCCGCTGAAAACCGCGGAAGAAATTCAGCAGATGGGAGAGAACTATTGGCCGCTTCGCGCCTATCGTGAACTCGACGACGCGTTGTTGCACCTGCGAGTAAACGAGCCGGAGATCGGACTCGTCTGTATTCGCACACAAGGCGAGCTTCAGAACGTGCTGGATCGTGATGCGGAGCTAGCCGCTAATCGCGATCACTGGCTGGTCCGCGAAATCATCTTGCAGATAGCGCGCGTGCTGCGACGGCTTGATCTAACTGCCAAGAGCTTCTTTTCGATCATCGAACCCGGTAGTTGCTTCGCGGGCAATTTATTCGAACTGCTGCTCGCTTCGGATCGCAGCTACATGCTGAACAATCCGGACGAGACCGTGGAGATAATGCCTGGCGAACTGAATGCAGGCGCGTTTCCCATGAGCAATGGCCTGACCCGTTTGCAGTCGCACTTTCTTGCCGAGCCAAAGAAAGCTTACGAAGCATTTGCGCACGAAGGGCCATTCGACACGGAAGCTGCGGAAGCTGCAGGCCTGGTGACTTTCGCGCCTGACGATCTGGATTGGGATGACGAGATTCGCGTTGCGATCGAAGAGCGCACGTCGCTCTCGCCCGACGCTCTCACGGGCATGGAAGCATCGCTGCGCTTTGCCGGCCCGGAAACGATGGACACAAAAATTTATGGCCGGCTGACGGCTTGGCAGAACTGGATCTTCCAACGGCCGAATGCGGTTGGGCCGAATGGCGCGCTGACGAATTACGGCAAACCGACGCAGGCGCAATTTGATTTTAAGAGGACTTAGCCGCGGATTAACGCGGATAGACGCAGATCAGAACAAAAGTTATCAGCGGAAATCCGCGTTCATCCGCGGCCAATTAATCGCCATGGACTTAAACGAACGTATTCCTAACAACGTAAATCTTTCGGAAGACAAACGGCTGCAGCGCGCGCTGGAGAAGTGGCTGCCGAACTTTTTGTCATGGTGGCATGACATGGGCCCGAACGGGTTCCAGGAGAAAGATGTCTGGCTGCGCACGGCGATTGACGTGGGCAGCGAAGGGTGGGCCCATTTTGATTACGTGAAGATGCCTGAATATCGCTGGGGCATCTTTCTTGAGCCTGCGCAGCCTGACGCTAAAGTTGGTTTCGGCGACAATCATGGCGCGCCGGCTTATCAGGAAGTGCCGGGCGAGTTTCGCAATGCGCTGCGCCGCATCATCGTCACACAAGGCGATACGGAACCGGCTTCAGTCGAACAACAACGACAACTCGGTCACACGTGTCCGTCGCTGTACGACATGCGGAATCTGTTTCAGGTAAACGTAGAGGAAGGCCGTCATCTGTGGGCGATGGTTTATCTGCTGCACGGCTATTTCGGCCGCGATGGCCGCGACGAAGCCGACGCGTTACTTGAACGGCGCAGCGGCAATCCTGACAAGCCGCGCATCCTCGAAGCGTTCAATCAACCCTGCGATGATTGGCTCAACTTTTACGCGTTCACGATGTTTACCGACCGCGACGGCAAGTATCAGTTATCAGCTTTGGCTGAATCCGGATTCGAACCGCTAGCGCGCACCTGCCGGTTCATGCTCACGGAAGAGGCGCACCACATGTTTGTCGGCGACACCGGATTAAGTCGCATCGTCAAACGCACGGCGCAGTTGATGAAGCAGAATCCAAACGAAGACGTGCGCGCGCTTGGCGGCATTCCGCTCGACATTGTGCAGAAGTACATCAACTTCTGGTTCAGTTACTCGCTCGATCTGTTCGGCGGTGAGATCAGTTCGAATTCGGCAGACTTCTTCGCGGCCGGCTTGAAAGGCCGGTTCAAAGAGCAGGAGCAGTACACAGATCACGTGGCGACCGAGGGGACGTTTACGATGATGGTTGTTGAGAACGGCAAGCTCGTGCCGCGCGAAGTTCCTTTGCGAAATGCTCTGAACGAGGTCCTCCGTGGCGAGTACGTCAAGGATTGCGAGAAAGGCCTCGCGCGTTGGAACAAGGCGCTCACAGATGAAGGCTTAAGCCAAAGACTTTACTTACCGAGCATTCGTTTTCATCGCCACGTGGGCGAGTATGCCGGCCACTACTTCGACATCGAAGGCAGTTCTGTTTCGAAAGCAGAATTTGAAGCAAAGAAATCGGAATGGCTGCCAACGATCGAGGATCGCGAATATGTGCGCAGCCTGATGAAGCCGGTCACCGAGGTCGGAAAGATCGCAAATTGGATCGCCCCGCCGACTTCTGGGATCAAGGGCAAGTCCTTTGACTTTGAGTATGTAAGATTATGAGGATTTACCCCTTGATTCGTTGACTCATTGATTCATTTACGAATCTAGGTGGTCACGCAAATCAATCAATGAACCAATGACTCAATGAATCAATCGTCACGTTACGACCAAAAGCTCGAACACATTCTGAGCACTTCCGCGCGCATTTTCGCTGAAAAGAGTTACCACTCGACCTCGATGCGGGACATTTCACGCGCAACTGGCGCGAGTCTGGCGGGGCTGTACCACTATTGCAAATCGAAGGAAGAGCTGTTGTTCCTGATTCAGGATCATTGTTTCGGTCGCGTCCTGGAACACCTCGAAGAACGAATCAAAGGCGTCGACGATCCGATTGAGAAGCTGCGCATCTTCATCGACAACCATCTCTCCTTCTTCGCCGCAAACATGGCCGAAATGAAAGTTCTGTCTCATGAAGCCGAATCACTCGAAGGCGATTTGCACAAGCACATATCCACCAAGAAGGAACGGTACGCGAAACTCGCGCGCAAGATTCTTCGCGAGATTCAGGAACAACAGCCCGCTGCGCAGCGAGTCGATCCGACCGTGGCCACGTACGCGCTGTTTGGGATGATGAACTGGATTTATAACTGGTACGATCCTGCGGGGAAAATAAAGGTCTCCCACCTGGTCGATAACGTCACGCGTTTGTTTATGAACGGGTTCATAATGGATTCCTCGTGCGAGATGCTGAAAACCGATCGCAATGGCGATGATCCGGCGCTGAGCGTCTGGACTTCCAAATCCGTCAACTAAACCAAAACATGGCGAAACATTCATTGAGCTGGCGACCATTGCTGACTCTCAGCTTGATCGTAATCGCCTTCCTAACGCATGTTTCAGTCACCGCCGGGCAGCGACGATCCAAAAAGCGCGCAACTCAATCCGCACCGGCCCATAAGTTCTCTTCGGGTTCTTCGGCGCGCAACATCAAGTTTGAAATAATCAATAACCTGCCGTTGGTCCAGGCGCGCGTCAACAACTCGGATCCTCTCTGGTTCATCTTCGATACGGGCGCTTCCAATACGGTCATCGACACGAAGCGCGCGGCCGCGCTCGGCCTGGAAGCCCGGGGGAAGATTGTCAGCACGGGTTCAGCCGGGCAGGCAGAAGCTCAACGCGTACGCAACGTCACGATTCGGTTTCCCGGTTTCGAAGTCGCTCGCCTGACCGTCTACACGCTTCCGATCGACTTCTTTTCGGCACACTTCGGAGTTCCAATCAGTGGCGTTATCGGTAACGACATCATCGGCCGCGTGGTCACCGAGATCGATTACGAAAAAAGGGTGCTCAGTTTCTTAGACGCTTCGACTTATCAAGTTGAGGCTAATTCCGACAGTCAAACTTTCCCAGTGACGCTTCAGGATGGTTTGCCGATGGTACAGGCAAGCTTTGTATTGGCCAACCGGGTGTTCTCGGGGACATTTGAAATTGACACCGGATCGACGGGAGCGGTCGAAATCAACACGCCGTTTGTTCGTCGTCACAATCTGTTGACGCTTGCGAAGCGATCTAAGAAAGAAAGGATCGGCGGCGTCGGTGGCACGGCTGAGGCTCTAACCACGCGCCTTGAAAGCGTCGCGCTTGGTAAATTTCGTCTGCCGAATTCGATTGGCAAACTGTCTCTGGCGACGCAAGGCGACAATTCAAGCCGCCGCTACGATGGATTGCTCGGCGGTCAAGTCTTCCGGCGTTTCACGTTAATCGTTGATTTGTCGCGACGCAGATTAACTTTCCGGCCCAACAGCTCGCTCAACGAGCCTTTCGAAGCCGACATGAGCGGCTTAGAATTGATCGCCGACGGCGACGACCTGGCAACGTATGTGATCGACGATCTCGAGCCCAACACGCCCGCAACCGAAGCTGGAATCAAGGGTGGCGAAACTCTGCTGGCCATCGATGACAAGTCTGCCACAAACTTTTCACTAGAAGAGATTCGCCGCATGTTTATGTATGATGGACGCGAATACGACTTAACCCTGAAGCGAGACGCAGAGACGGTGCACGTCAAATTGAAACTTCGAAGATTGGTTTAGCAATGGCTCAAGCACAGAAAGACTTAAGCTCTCAGACGGAAAAGCAATTAATTGGTTACGAGCTGACAGACGGCGTGGCCCTCTTGACGCTGAATGATCCTCCCGCGAATACCTATTCCTACGAGATGATGCAGCAGCTTGATGCGTGCATTCTGAAAGCGCGAATGGACGAGGCCGTTCAGGTTATCGTCATCACGGGCGCGGGCGAAAAATTCTTCTGCGCCGGTGCGAACATCGCGATGCTCAGTGAAGTGACGCCTGAGTTCAAATACTATTTTTGCCTCCACGCGAACGAAACAATGTGCCGGCTTGAACAGACGCCGAAACTCGTCATCGCGGCAATTAATGGTCACTGCGTCGGTGGCGGCTTAGAAGTGGCAATGGCGGCAGACCTTCGCGTGGCGCGACGTGGCGCAGGCAAAATGGGTCTGCCGGAAGTAAGTTTGGGGGTCTTGCCCGGAACGGGCGGGACGCAGCGTCTGGCGCGTCTCGTCGGAAAATCAAAGGCGATCGAGTTGATGGCCGCGGGTGACTTGTTCGATTTCGAGAAGGGCGAAGCGCTCGGGCTGGTGAATCGAATCATCGACGCAACCGACGGCGCGGATTTCATGAAGCAAGCAATGGATTACGCGCGTCAGTTCACTACGCCGAACAAAGCTTCGCGCGCAGTCGGCCGCATCAAACGTGCCGTGCAGACTGGTGTCGAAATTCCGCTGGAGTCGGGACTCGCGCTGGAACGCGAGCTTCAGCAGCAACTGTTCCAATCGGAAGACGCGAAAGAAGGTTTGGACGCGTACGTGAACAAGCGGAAAGCGGAGTTCAAGGGGAAGTAAATCGTCAATCGTAAAATCGTAAATAGACAACGATCATCCACGAAACTTCTATTCACGATTCACGATTTACCATTCACCAGAATGCACAACGATCAAATCTTAGTCGCCGAAGACAGCGGCATCGTCACGATTACGCTGAACCGGCCGGAACGTTTGAACGCGTTCGTCGGTCACATGAGGCGTGACCTGGGCGAAGCGCTTGAAGAAGCAGGCAGCGATCCAGATGTGCGCGTGATCGTGCTCACGGGCGCCGGTCGCGGTTTCTGCGCGGGCGGTGACGTAAATTTCATGGCCGAGTTGGTCGAGCGAAATGACGCGGAAGAGTTTGCCCGGCTGCTGGGCGCAGCGCGTCGCGTGATTCTCGCGATTCGTCACATGACCAAGCCCGTCATTGCGTCGATCAACGGCCCGGCGTCCGGCGCTGGATTCAATCTCGCACTTGCTTGCGATCTGCGGATTGCCTCCGCAGACGCGACGTTCACTCAATCGTTTGTGAAGATCGGCTTTCATCCGGACTGGGGCGGCACATATTTTCTGCCGCGGATGGTCCCGTCAAATATCGCGTGCGAACTCTTCTTTCTTGGCGAACCGATCAGTGCGCAGCAGGCTCTCCATCTGCACCTCGTAAATCGCGTCGTGCCCGCAGATCAGTTGGCGGCTGAAACACTCGCGCTGGCCGAACGCTTGCGCGATGGCGCTGGGGTTTCAATTGCGGCCGCGAAGCAAGCTGTCTATGCCAGTGAGCAGGACTCGCTCGATCGGATGTTGCAATACGAAGTCGACGCGCAAATGCGCTGTTTCGCGTCCGCAGATGGCCGCGAAGGCGTGCGTGCGTTTTTGGAAAAGCGTCCGCCGAAGTTTACCGGAAGGTAGCTACAGAGGCACAGAGACACAGAGATCGATAAGAGATTTTCGTCAGGTCTTTGGGCGTCTCGGATTTGACCAGAGCGCCCCAGTTGCCGAAAACTGCTTTGTTATTTCTCTGTGACTCTGTGCCTCTGTGGCAGTTTCTTATGAAGCTCGCAAATCGACTAGCATTCATCACTGGCGGTGGTCGCGGCATTGGTCGCGCGATTGCGATTGCCTTTGCGCGAGAAGGCGCTGCCGTGGCAGTCGCCGCGCGGACGCTCAAGCAAGTCAAAGCCGTCGCCAAGGACATCTCTCGTGAGTTTAGTGTCGATGCGTTACCGCTGAAGCTTGATGTCCGCAACAGCGAGTGGGTGCTGGACGCGTTCACGGAATTTCGCGAGCACTTCGGGCGTGGTCCTGACATCCTTGTGAATAACGCGGGCGTAGCTGAATCCGAGTTGTTCGTGAAGAGCGATGAAGAGATGTGGACTAAACATCTCAACACGAATCTCGGCGGCACATTTCGCTGCACGCACGCCGCGTTGCCGGAAATGCTCGAACGAAGTTGGGGCCGGGTCATCAACATCGCGTCGATTGCAGGTAAAACTGGCGCGCCTTACGTGTCTGCCTATGCCGCCTCGAAGCATGGCGTGCTTGGGCTAACTCGCTCAGTGGCACTGGAAGTTGCGGCGCAAGGTGTCACCATCAACGCGATTTGCCCGGGTTATGTTGATACCGAGATGACTTCGCGCGGGATCGAAAATATCGTTGCCCGAACCGGGAAATCTGCGAAGCAAGCATTGGCTGCGATTAGAGCGATGAGCCCACAAAACCGCATGGTCACCGCTGAAGAAGTTGCGGCACTGGCGGTGTTGCTCGCGTCGGAAGAAGGGCGCGGCATCAATGGCCAGGCGATAAATGTTGACGGGGGCACGGTGTTATTCTAGTGAGCGGTGAGCAGTGAGCAGTCAACCCAGGCAAACTGCTCACTGCTCACCGCTTACTGCTCACTAATCCGAAATGATTGAAAACCTCGAAAATCTTGAACGCACGCATTCGTGCGGCGCGCTGCGCAAAGAACAGGTCGGCGAATGCGTGACGCTGATGGGCTGGTGCGCGCGGCGGCGTGACTTTGGCCCGCTCACTTTTATCGACCTGCGCGATCGCGACGGCATCACGCAAATCGTCGTCAATCAGGAAAAGGCATCTCACGCTCACGCGAAAGCGAAAGACGTGCGCGGCGAATACGTGCTCGTGGTTATTGGTGAAGTCGTGCTGCGCGATGAAAACTCGCGCAACCCCAAAATCGCGACCGGCGATATCGAAGTACAAGCCAGAGAAATCCGGATTCTGAACGATGCGCGCACGCTCCCGTTTCAGCTCGACGCGTTCGACACTGCGCTGGCCGCAGAGGACCTTCGTTTGAAGTACCGTTATCTCGACCTGCGACGGCCACAACTGCAAGCGAACCTGCGCCTGCGTCATCGATTAGTTCTCGAAATCAACCGGTACATGGATGAGCAGGGCTTCACGCAGATTGAAACTCCGAACCTCATCAAATCTACGCCGGAAGGCGCACGCGACTACATCGTGCCGTCACGCGTTCAGCCGGGAAAATTCTTTGCCTTGCCGCAGTCGCCGCAGATCTTCAAACAGATCTGCATGATTGCGGGCCTCGACAAATACTACCAAATCGCGCGTTGTTTCCGGGACGAAGACCTGCGCGCCGATCGTCAGCCGGAGTTTTCTCAGCTGGACGTCGAGATGAGTTTCGCGACGCCTGAGCAGGTTTATGCTCTCGTCGAAGGGCTATTCGCGCGCGTTTTTCGCATCATCGGTGTCGAGCTGCAAACTCCTTTTCCGCGATTCACGTTCGCCGAAGTCATGCGCCGTTTTGGTTCCGATAAACCTGACTTGCGCATTCCCGCGATGGAGTTACACGACCTTTCACCTGCCCTCGCGGAGACAACCTTCGCGCCATACGCCACGGTCTTGTCGGCAAAAGGTGAAATCAAAGGAATCGCCGTGAGCGGCGGCGCGTCACTGTCGCGCAAGTCGCTCGACGAGTTGCAGGAGTTCGTGAAGCGTTATGGCGCAACGGCACTTGCTTGGATCAAACTTGGGGATGAACTGACCTCGTCGCTTTTGAAAGCGCTCGGCAATGACAAAGTTGTCGATCTCGCCGGAGTCGCCGGTGCGCAGAAAGGCGATGCCGTCTTCATCGTTGCCGGGAAATCAGATGTGGTTGCGGCAAGTCTGGGCGCTTTGCGCAATGAAGTTGCTAAACGGGGAAAGCTGATCCCTGAAGATGTCTACGCGCCGCTGTGGGTGACGGAGTTTCCGATGTTTGAGTATCACGAAGATGATGGGCGCTATTACGCGATGCATCACCCGTTTACATCGCCGTTGGATGAAGACGTGACGGTGCTTGAACGAGCGGTGAATGGCCAAACCGAGTTGTTAGGTCAATTGCGCGCGAAAGCTTACGACGCGGTCATCAACGGCGTCGAAGTCGCCGGCGGTTCAATCAGAATCCATCGTCGCGACGTGCAGTCGCTCGTCTTCAAAGCGTTGGGTATGAGCGAAGAGCAGGCGCGCGCGCGCTTTGGGTTCTTCCTCGATGCACTAGCCTATGGAACGCCGCCGCACGGTGGCATTGCTTCGGGAATTGAGCGCACGCTGATGGTGCTGGTGCCGACCGAAAACATTCGCGACGTGATGGCCTTTCCCAAGACTGCATCAGCGCAAGATCTAATGATTGATGCGCCGGGCGAAGTTGATGCGAAGCAGTTGCAAGAGCTGCATCTTAAGATCGTGGATGAGGAATGAATGTCTCGATGACGCCATCAATGGTTTTCGTCCCGTCAGGGGCGAGATATTTGTAGAACGCGATTTGATAAGTTAATTAGGAGCTCCGTTAGGAGCGGCATATGCTTGTCAACTAATATGTCGCTCTAACGGAGCTTTTCATTTAACCAGGTCCGGTTCTATAAATATCTCGCTCCTAATGGAGCTAAAACGACGGCACCACCGATTAATTTGCCTTGCGTCTTCAGCTCACGCAAATTCAAATCAACGCAATCATCACCCATGCCCGCGAAGCTGCGCCGCAAGAATGCTGCGGCCTCATCGGCGGCTCGGGCGAAGGGCGCGCGCAAACGATATATCGCGCGAAGAATGTTGCCGCGGATCCGCTCGTTACTTACGAAGCTGCTGCCGAAGATCTTTTTGCCGCACAGCGGGCAATGCGCGAGCGCGGCGAGCAACTTCTCGCGATTTATCACTCACATCCGCGGGCTCATAATCCCGAACCATCGCCGACTGACGTGCGCCTTGCCTACTATCCATCAGCGGTTTACCTTATTGCTGGATTGGGAAATAACGAGCCTTGCCTGCGCGCTTTTCGCATTGACGAGCGCACCGGCAGTTGGGAACCGATTGGATACGAGGTCATTTGAGTTCGGACGCTGAAACTCAATCGTTCCACGTGGCGTAGACATCTCCAGATGCAACCGAAGCGCAGCAAATACGATACGAATCCGCTCGACGAAAACGTTGCGGATCGCGCTGAGGAATCATTTACGCGTGACACTGGATCGCAGATCGATCCGGGGACCCAAGACATGTCGGGCGCGGCTACGCGAGAGATTGGCCGCACGTCGAACGAAGCAGCGCGCAATGATCCTGATGCGGAAGCAGCAACCCGCCGGATCGATGATTCGTATCCTTCCGTGTTCGTTTCGAGAAATCCGCGTCAGCAAACATACGAACCACCTCGGCCAAAGTCTGCGAACATCTATCAGCCACCGCCCGTGCCGCCCCCGCAGATTTATCAGCGGCCGTCCTTGGTTGCTCAAGCGCCGGGCACACGCAAGGTTGCCGGGCTAAACATTCCTGAAAAATGGGCGAATGCGTTACCGTATTTTCCCTTTTATATTGGACTTGTCGCCTCAATCGTGGAATTGCTTTTGGTTCCGCGCAGTGAGGGACGCACACGCTTTCACGCCGCACAAGGATTTGCTTTGCACATCGCTATCCTTCTGATCAGCTCCGCTTTCGGAATTCTCAGGTTAATAACTGATAGCGGCGTTGGCTCGGGCCTGTTTCGATTCGCAGCATTTATTTTCTTGATTGTTTCGACTATCCGCGTTTTGAAAGGGAGGCCTCACCACATCTCAATACTCGACGACGCGCGTAATTGGGTCGAGGAAAAGATTAGGCGGAAGTAGGTTTCCGATACCGCCCACTAAACGAAACGAGTTCACGATGCGCATTGTGCCCTTCACGAGAACTCGAAACTCTTCTCAGGCACGGCTATACTGGCGGAGTTTCTGAAGGCTTGGTCTTTCGCGCCGCGGCTTTGCTTACGCCTCAAACAATTGCACAATAGGCATTCCCGGAAACATCAAGACTGGCCCGGTTAGTATCGTTACCGAAATCCCCGCAAGCAGTTTAGCGACGCACGAAATGCACGCGTTGTGTAACTTGAAACCTTAAACTCGAAACTGAAAATCTCGGTCGCCATGAGCGCAAAAGTGCAACTCGAAAACACGCCCGAACTGGATCAACTTTGCATCAACACCATTCGCGCACTCGCGATTGACGCAGTGCAGAAGGCGAACTCAGGACACCCCGGTCTGCCGCTCGGCGCGGCGCCGATGGCTTATGTTCTGTGGACGCGCTTCATGCGCTTCAATCCGAAGAACCCGAAGTGGCACAACCGCGATCGCTTTTTGCTGTCGGCAGGTCACGGGTGCATGTTGCTTTACGCACTGTTATATCTGACGGGATACGACCTGTCGCTCGACGAGATCAAGAATTTTCGTCAATGGGGATCGAAGACCCCCGGTCACCCGGAGTACGGACTGGCGCCCGGCGTGGAAATTACGACGGGACCACTGGGCCAGGGATTCGCGAACGGTGTCGGAATGGCGATGGGTGGCGCGCACCTCGCGGCGAAGTTCAATCAAAAGAATTTTTCGCTGATCGATCATTACGTCTACGCAATCGTCTCTGACGGTGACTTGATGGAAGGCGTGGCATCAGAAGCTGCGTCACTTGCCGGACACCTGAAACTCGGGAAACTCATCTATCTCTACGACGACAACCACGTCACAATCGAAGGCTTCACCGATCTCGCCTTTTCTGAAGACGTGCCGAAGCGTTTCGAAGCATACGGCTGGCACACTTCGACGGTTGAAGACGGAAACGATCTCGCCGCCATCGAAACGGCGATTCGCGACGCGCAATCGGTCGCCGATCGGCCCTCACTAATTTCGGTGAAAACGACCATCGGTTACGGCATGCCGACCGCTGGCACGCGCAAGGCGCACAGCGACGCGCCGGGCGAAGAAGCAGTGCGCGAAACGAAGCGGCATCTTGGCTGGCCCGAGGACAAACAGTTCTACGTTCCGGAAGAAGCGCTGACGCACTTTCGCAAGGCAATCGAGCGTGGCGCGAAATACGAAAAAGAATGGAATGAACTGGTCAGCGAGTACGGCAAGAAACACGAAGAGCTCGGCAAGTCATTCCAACAGACGATGAGCGGCGAATTGGCCGACGATTGGGAAAAGCATCTTCCATCATTCGACGATGCGGAAGCGATGGCGACGCGCGTTGCGAGCGGCAAGGTCATCAACGCGCTCGCGCCGCACATGCCTTTGCTGATCGGCGGCTCGGCCGACCTCGGCGTATCGAATAACACGGACATCAAAGATGGCGGTAGCTTTGAGGCCGGCACCTACGACGGGCGCATTCTTCATTTTGGTGTGCGTGAACACGCGATGGGCTCGACGATGACCGGAATTTCTTTGAACGGCGGATTGATTCCTTTCGGCGGCACGTTCCTGACTTTTTCGGATTACATGCGGCCGGCGATTCGTCTCGCATGCTTGTCAGAGATTCAGGTCATTTACGTTTTTACGCATGACTCGGTCGGGCTGGGCGAAGACGGCCCGACGCATCAACCAATTGAGCATCTGGCGGCGTTGCGCGCGATTCCGCACTTGTTTGTAGTTCGCCCCGCGGACGTTCACGAAGTCCGCGAGGCGTGGCGCCTGGCAATCCTGAGACGTCACGCGCCGACGGCACTCGCATTGACGCGACAAAAAGTGCCGCTCATCGATCGAAACAAATTTGCGCCGGCCGAAGGATTGCGACGCGGCGCGTACATTCTGGCCGAAGCCGAAGCGGGCGGGACCGGGAGCGATGATCGGTCGGCGACTCCGCAACTCATTCTGATCGCGACTGGTTCCGAAGTTTCACTCGCCCTCGACGCGCGGGAACAACTTCAAACGGACGGCATTGCTACCCGAGTCGTCTCGATGCCCTGCGTCGAACTCTTTGAAGCGCAGTCGCCGGATTATCGCGATGGAGTCTTACCACCATCGGTCACCGCGCGGCTGTCAATCGAAGCAGGTGTCGGTCAAGGCTGGGATCGATATGTGGGCACGAAAGGCGATAAGATTTGTCTCGAACGCTTTGGCGCTTCAGCACCCGGTGATGTCGCACTGAAAAATCTTGGCTTTAATGTCGACAATGTCGTGAAGCGCGCGCGGGAACTCATAAACCAATGAACCTTTGCGTTCCTTTGCAACTTGGCGCCTTAGCGTGAGGCTGTTTCACGCAAGACGCAAAGGCGCCGACCATCGCAAAGGACGCGTGTTAGAATCGCTTATTCGTTAGCATCAACCTACAGGGGGAAAACATGGCAGACGTTTCTATTCGTCCAAAACCAAACGGACCGTATCTTGTCGAAGGTGATGTAGAGATTTACGACACAGCCGGCAACCGAATTTCTACCGAAGGCCGGCCACGCATTGCTCTTTGTCGGTGTGGCGCGTCATCAAACAAGCCTTTCTGTGATGGCACGCACAGCAAAATCGGTTTTCAAGCGGCTGAGACAATAAATCCGGAAAGCGCTGAACCGCAGACATAGATGCGCCGTTCGGTCGCCTTCGCAGCGTCTCTTTTCGCGCTGTCGCTCGTCGGAAGTTCTGAACGATCGGCAGCGCGAAGTGCAGTTATGGCTGAACTGGAGATGGGAGGTCAGCATTAAACGGCCACTCACGGCGTCTCCAACTCCTAATGAAGTAAATGATCAGTCCAACGACAACCAGCACCGCCGCATAGCGTACCTCTTTTAAGAAATTCTTTCGTGAGATGAGCACGTAGACGAACCCGCCGAGCGCAATCAGCGCCGGCAGCGGATAGAGCCACATCCGAAATGGCCGCGGCAGGTCAGGACGGCGGACGCGCAAGACAATCACACCGACAATCTGCGCGAGGAACTGCACCAGGATGCGAATCACCACGAGCGCAGCGATCACATCCGCGAGACGGAAGAAACAGAAGACGGTCGCGATGCCTCCCATCACCAACAGCGAGACATAGGGAAATCGATGGCGTGGGTGGACGCGCGCGAAGATGCGGAAGTAGTTGCCGTCGCGTGCGGCAGCAAACGGCACACGCGAATAGCCAAGCAGCAAACTGAAAACGGAGGCAAACGCCGTCCACATGATCAGCACCGTGACGATTACACCGGCCTTCGTTCCGTACAGTCGCTCCATGAACGACGAGATGACGTAGCGTTGCGCCGGTGTGTTGGCCGTGCCGGCGAACTCGCGCCACGGAATCACGCCCAGGATCGAAATGTTCATCACGATGTAAATGATCGCGACAAACAAAATCGAAAGCAGCACCGCGCGCGGGATTGTGCGTCCCGGATCTTTCACTTCGCCGCCGAAGAAGCAGACGTTGTAATAACCCCAGTAGTCGTACACAGAGACGAGGAGCGCCGCTCCCAATCCGGTGAAAAACTCGGGTCGCAGCTTAAATGCGTCCGGCGGAAAGTCGAATGCGAGTCGTCGATCAAAGTGTGTGACGCCCGCGAAGATTACCCAGACAATCGTCAACATCACTCCGACCCAGAGGAACTTTGAGAATCGTTCGATTAGCGTTATGCGTCGATAAAGTAAAAACACTGCGATGGCGAGGGCCGCCATCGCCGCGAGCGCTACGGGAATCGCGTTGATTTCGAGGTTGCCGAGAAGCGGCAGCGTGATCTTCTTTTCCTGCCCCATCGTGGGGAAAATGTATGTCGCGTACTGAGCGAGTCCGATGCTGCCCGAAGCGATTGACAGTGGCGCGCTGAATGTCAGTTGCCAAATAAACAGAAAAGACATCAGCCGCCCCAACTTTCGCGGGCCGTAAATCTCAGCAAGATACCGATACGAGCCTCCCGAACCCGGCAGCGCGGCGCCTAGTTCGGCCCAGACAAGACCATCACACGTAACCAACACCGCGCCGAGAATCCAGCCGAGCATCGCCTGTGGCCCGCCCATCGCCGCAACAATTAAGGGAATGGTGATGAACGGACCGACGCCGATCATGTCGATCATGTTCAGCGTCGTTGCGCCCCAAAGACCGACGCCGCGGATCAGTTGGTGATCGTCGCCATTCGTCGCAGTTGGCGCCATCACGTCTGAGTGTTTGGACATTAGCGAGAGTGTTTACGTGAAAAAGCGCTGGTTGTCGAGGTGTTCTTCGCTCCGTTAGGAGCGAAATATTTATAGAACCAAGCCTCGTAGTAGTCTTTGACAGCTCCTTGAGGAGCGACATACATTTCGCTCCTAAAGGAGCTTCATGGTGTAATTGGCGGTCGGGCCGTAAATATTCCGGTCCTAACGGACCTATCGGAAATTGCGTATGAGAAATATCAAAAACCAATCGTCCTTGTTTCTTATCCTCGCGCTCGCATCCTGGGTTCTTGCCTTTGGTCTGCCGGAGAGTTCCGCAAATCAGCAACAGGATCCGGTTGTAACTTCAAAACAAATCGCGGCGCTGCCGGCTTCAGCTGCAACGTCAGCAGATCGCGTCGCGCTCTATCAAGCGCTGCTCGACCTGCAGAACCCCTGGACGGTCATGTGCGTTGCGGCGCATCCGGATGACGAAGACGGCTCGTCGCTCATCGTGATGCGCCACAAGTACGGTGCGCACACGGTCAGTCTGTTCTCCACATTCGGCGAAGGCGGACAAAACGCGATCGGGCCGGAACTGTACGAAGAACTCGGCGCAATTCGCGCGCGTGAGACGATGGCCGCGGCCGAGATTCAAGGCTCCGAGCCCCATTTTCTCGGGCTCAAGGATTTCGGTTTTTCGAAAACGCGGGACGAAGCGTTCAAGTTTTGGGGACATCAAGAAGCCTTAAGCCGCATGGTCCTCGAGATTCGCAAACTTCGACCTGACGTCATCATTACTAATCATTCGACGACCAGTAACGACCACGGTCAACATCAGGCGACCGCTCTCATGGTCGTCGAAGCGTTCGACGCTGCTGCTGATCCAACCAAGTTTCCCGAGCAATTGAAGGATGGCGTGACGACTTGGCAGGTGCAGAGACTCTTTGTGCGCGCTCGCGGAAATCAACAACAGACGAGTGCGCAGATTGTCACGATTGATCCGAATGAAAAAGATCCAGTTCGTGGAGTCGTCTATGCCGAAGAAGCGTTGCGCGCTCTGCAACAGCACGCAACGCAAGGTCCTTGGCCGAAGAGCTTCGAGGAATACAGAAACCGCTTCCGCGCGTTCAGCGGGCAGAACGCTCCGACTGGCCAACTGCCGGTGATCCGATACGCGCTCGTAAAAACCGCGAACTCAGCTGCGCCTATGCCGGCGCAGGAGTCGCACAATTTCCTCGATGGATTGCAGTTAGCTGATGATCTTGCTCGGCATCTCGCGCCGCCGACTGTTGACGGAAAACCGTTGACAGAGTTCGTGAACGACCATGAGTTGTTGATGCGAAAGCTGACGGAGTTCGACGCGCGGCTTCACAGCACGCAGGTGCTTCCATTTAGAGTCATGCGCCCGATCTGGGCGACACGTGAAGCCCTCGCCGCGGCGGCGGGAGTGACAGCTCGCCTTTCATTGGTGCAACCAGTCGCAGAACCGGGTTCAAACGCAGCAGCGAAGCTTGAACTCTCAAACGAGGGAACGAGTCAGCTAAAAGTGGGTCCGATTTCAAGCTGGCTCGCCGACTTCAATGGAGAGCCCAAGGTCTTGGCGAAGGTTGCGCAAAGTAGCGGAACAGTAGCGGCTGGCGAAACCAAGACTTTTCAGATTTCACAATCTATTCCATCGGCAGCGACCATAACTGTCCCAAGTTCCAGTCACCTTTATGACAACGCGTGGCGCGGCTTTACAGTGGCAACGGTCGTTAATGTTCAAGTGAATGGAACTGAGTTCAGTCTCAACCGACAGGTGTCGACGGATATAGCTCCGTCGATTGAAATCACAAGCATCAGCCCTTCGCCGCTGGTTATTCATGACGAAGTCGCGGCCAGCAGTGCCGGTGTCGACATCGTTCGGGGCCGCCTTCCCCAAGTCAGTGTTCAATTAATTAATCACACGGGCGAGCCGTTCAAAGGAGAGATCGTTTACGGTCGCGACGGCGGTAAAGAGCAAACTAGCAAGGTGGAACTTCTCGCACATCAAAACACGACCGTCGCCCTGTCGCTTCCAAATGCTGAGCGAACTGTAGCGGCGCACGCGCGAACAGAGACGCCTGAAATGCTTTCGATAGCGGTGCGGACAGCACGAGCTGATATTACGAAACGGACAGTGCCCATCGTGAGCATTACTGCTCACGTCGCACAGAATCTCCGCGCCGGCTACATCCGTGGCTTCGATTTCAGTCTACCGAACGCGCTGAATGCGCTGGGCGTCGAATCGAAAGAACTGAGCGTGGATGATGTGAAGACGGGTGACTTGTCGCAATACACGTCAGTCATAGTCGACAATCGCGTCTATGAATCGAAACCGGAACTGATTGGCGTGAATCAGAAGTTGCTCGATTATGCGAACGCGGGCGGCAACCTGATTGTCTTCTATCACAAATCCGACGAATGGAATCCTGACGAGCGCCGCAATCGTCCGCAGCTTGCTCCGTATAAATTGATTCTCGGCGGCGAACGCGTCACTGATGAGAACGCGCCGATAACCTTTCTTGAACCCGATCATCCCTTGCTGAATACGCCGAACAAAATGGGCCAGGATGATTTCAAGGATTGGATTCAAGAGCGCGGTCTCTACTATCCCAAGGAGTGGGATCCGCAGTTTCACGCGTTGCTGCAATCAAACGATCCGGGCGAACAGCCTTTGAAGGGTGGACTTCTTGTCGCCGATTACGGCAAGGGCCATTACATTTACACGAGCATGGTGTGGTATCGCGAATTGCGCGGCGGCATTCCCGGCGCTTATCGGATGCTGGCGAATATGATTAGCTACGGAAGAAATTAGCCACGGAGACACCAAGACACAGAGAATTTCATATTCCTAATCTCAGTGGCTTTGTGTCTATGTGGCTAATTGTTCGAGTCTTTCCTTAACTCTATCCAGAAAATCTTCAATCGCGGCATTAATCCTTCGCTGCAAAGCTGAGTTAAGCCGGGCTTCGCTCATCAACGCGACACCCGGATGCAATTCCCACGCGCGCTTGCGCCGCAGCTCGACTTGCTGCGAAATATCAACGCGCGTCAGGCCATTGTCGTTGGAAAATTTCAGCGAATAGCGGAGCAGATTCTTAGTTTCATTTAGCGCCGGCACCCACTCGATGGTGTTTGGATTCGGAGAAGTGTCCCGCACGGGAAACGAAAAGCGGATGCGTCCGACGGGAGTGTCCGTGGCGATCGTCCAGCGCGCCAGGCCCGGCTCGCGATGAATGCCCTCGATCCCCCAGAGCATTTCTGAAAGATTCTTCAAGTCCGCAAAGAAATCGTGCACTCGTTGCAAGGGCGCGGCGACTTCGAATTCCTTTTTGAATGATGACTTAACGCGAAACATGGAATATCAGAAGTCAGAAGTCAGAAGTCAGAAGTCAGAATGGGATGCGTGATCGATAATGTCTGATGTTCGATATCTGCTCTGACTTCTGACGTCTATTTCCTCAAACGTTTTCCGGCTCGCGTCCTGTGTCTTCATACCAGCACTGTGTGCACCAGCGATGGCGCGCAATGCGTTCTTCGGCAGAATAATGGGCCAACGCCGGCAGTCGCTTCACGATTTCCTGCTCTTCCTCGCCAAGTTCTTTCCACATGTGCAGGCGACCGACCCGGCAACGTGGACATTCATTTTGATTCATCATTTCAGGCCAAACTCGATTCTATGATTCTTTCGTAAGCATCACGAATGCCGCTCATGTGGAACTGTAATTCCGTCACGAGGGCATCCGGCGCCGAATAGTCCAATCGTCGCGCAATGTCCGACAAGGCGGAGTGCCCGGCAGCCGGCAACGTCGCCGATCGTCCGACAATCAAACGCATCTCGTGATCGACTGAACGCAACAAACGGTATCCTTCATGCAACGCCTGAAAATCCTTTTCGTCAATTGACTTCGCTTTGCGCAGCTGCTCAAGCATCCTCAGCGTGGTTCGATCTTCTTGATCATCCGGCACGTTGTCGCGAAGCTGCAAGTAGCGCACGGCAAAATAAACGTCCAACATTCCACCGGCGCCGTGCTTGATGTTTATGCCGGCGTTGCGACGCAGAGTCTTTTCCTTTTCAAGACGCGCACGCACGCGGCGTGACTCGGCAGCCAACGACGCATCATCGATCAGCCGAGCCAGTTCGTGTATCGACGTTCGCGCTGCCGACTCGATCCGCGCACCGAATTCCTGGTCACCCGCAACCGCACGCAGCTTTACATAAGCCAACCACTCCCAAATGCCGGCGCGGTTTTTCACGTAAGAAAGAAAGCCATCGCTGCTTGAGACAATCGGACCCTTTTGGCCATCGGGTCGCAAACGCAAGTCAACGCGGTAAAGCGATCCCTCGCGCGTGAGATTCGACAGCGCGGCGACCGTCATCTCGACCAGCCGCGCGTAAGCTTCTTCATGCGTGAGCGCTGCGACCGGAGACGGATGATCCGCATCATAGATCGCAACGACGTCGATATCTGATCCATAGTCCATGCCACCGCTTGCCAGTCGTCCGAGACCGAGAACCGCCAAGCGAGGTTCGCTGGCGAGTGGTCCATACCGATGCGCTAATTCGCGCCGCGCGGTTAAAAGCGCCGAGTCAATGCTTGCGTTCGCGAGGGCGGTCAGTCTTTCGTTCAACGTTTCCAACGTCATCTGATTTGCTGCATCGGCGCTGGCAATTTCGACGAGCGCCGCCGACCACCGTTGTCGCAATTCATCCAACTCTGCCTGGAAAGTCGGCAGATCGGCGAGTGCGCCCAGGAGCTCTGAACGATAATCGCGCGTCCGAATGCCTGCAGCCGAAGCGCTCAACGACTGCATCAGGATCGGACGTGACGCGATTAACTCGCCCAGCGGCTCAGACGTACCGCACAATTGAATAAGGGACTCGAGTCCGGCCAGCCCAATCGACTTCGCTTCGGTTTCCTTTTCGAGTGAGCGCGCAATCCGCAGCGCAAACGAAAGACTTCTGCGCGAATTCAATGAGAACTCCGCTTTACGTCGCAGTAGCTTTGCCAACGCATCGACGCGCCCGTCTTCGCAGCCAAGTGTTTCAGCACTCGCATCGTCGAGGAACTTGATAAAGATTGACGCCGCCTTTAGCGCCGTTGCTGCGTCGCCATCCACGCTTTCTGTCAGCTCGGGTCGACGTTTTGCGCGCGCGCCGGCCGCCTGAATTGACTTCGTATCGCCGAAGACTCGATCGAAAGCCGTGCGCACGTTCGTCGCATGGCGCGTCATCGCCTCTTCAAACTTCTTAAGTGCTGGCTCGCCCGAAAAATTCATGCGGCGCGCAACCAGCTCACGTCGCGCAGGATCGAGCGGCACCGTATGCGTTTGCAGCCCATGCTCCATCTGTAATCGATGCTCCAGGCTCCGCCAGAATTGGTAAGCGTCCGAGAGTTGCGAATACTCGCCGTCGGTAATCAGTCCGCGATCAGCCAACCGCGCCATGCTGATCAATGTATGCGGCGCGCGCAGCCACTTATCGCGGCCACCGAAAGCAAGTTGCAGCGCCTGTACGATGAATTCAATTTCGCGAATTCCGCCGCGACCGAGCTTTACATTGAAGCCTTTGTCGCTTCGCTCGCGTTGAATGTCGATTTTCTGTTTCGAAAGATGAACACTGTCGAGCGCCGCTGCGACGCTGACATCCGGGCGGTAAACCTGATCGGTAACTGCTGCGGCAAAGCGACTGAAGAGTTGATCTGATCCCGCTGCCGCACGGGCGCGAATTAACGTCTGTAGCTCCCAATCTTGCGCGTTACTTTTGTAGTACTTGACGGCTTCGTCAAAAGAACATGCGAGCGCGCCTTCGCGTCCGTGAGGCCGCAAGCGCACATCAACCCGATAGGCGGCTCCTTCACCCGTCGGTTCGCTGACCAAACGCAGGATATTTTCCGCGACCTTGATGTGGTACTCGCGGTTGGAGATTTGGCCCCGCGCGCCGCCCGCGGACGTCATGCCATCGTGCGAAAAGAGAAAGATAAGATCGATATCCGAAGCGTAATTCAATTCGCGCGAACCAAGCTTGCCGAGCGCCACGATGCAGAAGTCGGTGCCCGCGATGCGCCCTTCCGCGTCGAGTCGCTGCGGCGATCCGTAACGATTGTCCAGTAGTTGGCGCGACAACCTCAACGCGTATTCCAAAACTGCGTCGGAAAGGTTCGAAAGTTCGTCAGTCGTCTCCGCGACTGTGTGCACTCGGCGAATATCAAAGAGATATATGCGCAACAACTCGCGCCGGCGAAAACGCGTAAACATGTCGTGCGGATCAAGCGTCGAATGTGTCAGGGCAAAACGCGCGAGCGATTCGCCCAGATCGTCGCGACTGCGAACGCGCGCCTCGACGCGTTCGCGTTGCAGCCATTGAAGATACTCAGGGTTTTGTTCGAGCGTTGTTGCGAGCTGCGGACTCCAGGCAGCCAGTGTCAGCACATCAAGCAGCAATCCGCTGTCACGCTCGAACAGTTTAGCGATCAAGGCGTTATTTTGAACGAGGCGGTCGTAGAGGACGCGCGGCGTGTGCGATTCAGGAAGTCTCTGGAGCAGACGCTCGACCGCCTCAGATGGCATGTATCTATATTACGCGGCCGAGATACAGAACCGCGAGCGGTAGCGAGCGGGACAAGGTCGCACCTTCCTTTCGAACCAGAAGTAAAGCAAGCTCTTTATCCCGCTCGCTACCGCTCGCGGTTCTGTAACAAATTCTCGGTGTCTCTGTGCGTCCTCTGTGTCTCTGTGGTGAAAAACAGAAGACACCACAGAGACACCGAGGATTCACCGAGGCACAGAGTAATCCCGCACGAAGCTTACACGTCGTAGTACATCGAAAACTCAAGTGGGTGGGGTCGCAAACGCATTACCTGAATTTCGCGCTCGCGTTTGTACGATATCCACCGATCGATCACTTGCGGCGTGAAGACGTCGCCTTTGAGGAGAAAGTCGTGATCGTTCTCGAGCGCATTCAGCGACGCATCGAGCGAGCCGGGCAAACTCGGCACATCCTTCAACTCTTCGGGCGACAGATCGTAGATGTCCTTGTCGAGCGGGGCGCCCGGGTCGATCCGGTTCTGAATGCCGTCAATTCCCGCCATCAGCATCGCTGAAAACGCGAGATACGGATTGCACGAAGGATCGGGTGGACGAAATTCGAGGCGCTTGAGTTTTGGATTGGTCGAGAACATCGGGATGCGAATGGCCGCGGAACGATTGCGGGCGGAGTAAGCGAGATTTACTGGCGCTTCGAAGCCAGGCACCAGCCGCTTGTAACTGTTTGTTGTCGGGGCCGCAAACGCGACAATCGTCGCCGCATGTTTCAGCAACCCGCCAATGTAGTGCAAAGCTGTTTCAGACAATCCTGCGTAGCCATCGCCCGCGAACAGGGGCTTGTCGCCTTTCCATAGAGACTGGTGACAGTGCATGCCCGATCCGTTGTCCCCAAAGAGCGGCTTCGGCATGAACGTCGCAGTCTTGCCGTTCCTGAGCGCGGTGTTCTTCACGACGTGCTTGAAGATTTGCAGGTTGTCAGCCGTGCCCAATAGATTCGAAAATCGGAAATCGATTTCGCATTGACCGGCCGTAGCAACTTCGTGGTGCAAACACTCAACGTCAATTCCGCAATCGGCAAGTATCAATGAAATTTCTGACCGCAGATCGATCAAAGTATCAATAGGTGCGCACGGCACGTAACCTTCTTTCGGTCGAATCCGATGGCCGAGATTCGGTCCGCTTTCGTTTGCATCACGGCCACTGTTCCAATGACCCTCGTCGGAATTAATTGCATAGCCGGCACGTTGCGGCTCGTTTTCGAATTGCACACTGTCGAAGATGAAGAATTCAGCTTCCGGACCAAAGTTCGCGACGTCGGCGATGCCGGTGCTTCTCAAATAACTTTCAGCGCGCACCGCGACGTTGCGCGGATCGTAAGCATAGCCCTGTCGCGAAATTGGATCGACCGCGTTACAGACCAGACAAAGCGTCGGTTCTTTGGCGAATGGATCCATCCAGACCTTGTACGGATCCGGGATCAGCAACATGTCTGATTCGTGAATCGCTGCCCAACCGCGAATGGACGAAGCGTCAAAGCCGAAGCCGTCCTCGAAGGATCCTTCGTCCAGCTGGCTGATGGGAAAAGTAAGGTGCTGCCAGGATCCGGGCAGATCCGTAAAGCGGGTGGAAACGAACTTCGCACCCTGTTCCGAGGCGTACTTCAAGACAGATTTAGCGTTCATTTAATCTCCTATCGAACGAAAAGTGAGTGATGTTGCTGACCTTCGCCCCGAAGCGTTTATTTGGTGCGAAGCCTTTGGTGGAATGAGCCGTGTGCAGCGCGCGAAACGTCATCAACCGCGCAACTAAAAAACGTGCATTATAACCGCGGAATTGGTTCTGTCAATCAATTTGTTAGCGTTTTATTTGAGAATCAAACCGTGAAAGCTGCGCACGCCAGAATGCTAAGCCTGCAAACTTAGCGATGAAATCATCACATTTGCGCCCGAAAAAAGTTATAGACCCACCTTCTGTTTTCTGTTAAATTTTCCGGTCAAGGTTCCAACCCCAACAGATCCGCCCGGAATAGCATCCACAGCCGGTTGCCGCGCGGATTAACGCGTGGAGGCCTCGTCAGGGAGAAACCGCTAGTTGACCACGGCAATTGAACAGACCGTCGAAACCTACGGAATTGAGAATTGGGGCGCAGGCTATTTCGACGTAAATCGCAAAGGAAATCTGATCGTTCGCCCGGTTGAAGGCGACCCGCGCACTGCCGACGTGCGTGAAATCATCGATGACCTGGCGCGACGCGGAATTACCACGCCGGTCCTTCTTCGCTTTCCCCAATTAGTCGCGGCGCAAGTGCGCAAACTGCAACGGGCCTTCAGCAAATCGATTCGCGAGTTCGACTATCAGGGCGCGCACATGTGCGTCTACCCGATGAAAGTGAACCAGCAACGGTCTGTTGTCGAAGAGTACTTGCGCGAAGGATCGCGATACGACTTTGGGCTGGAAGCCGGATCGAAACCTGAGTTGTACGCAGCGCTTGCTTTGGAGCAGTCACCCGAGAGTCTGCTGGTGCTCAATGGTTTCAAAGACGAGGAGTTCATTGAGTTGGCGTTCGCGGGGGCGAAGTCAGGCAAGCGCGTAATCATCGTCATCGAGAAATTAAGCGAACTGGACCACATCATGCGCATCGCCGAAAATCACGAAGGCAATTCACCGATGATCGGCATGCGCGTGAAACTCTATTCGAAAGGCTCAGGGCGTTGGGAGAAATCCGGCGGCGAAGCTGCCAAATTCGGACTGACCACGACTGAGTTGCTGGAAGTTATCAACCGGCTTAAAGAGGCAGACCGCGTTGATATGCTGCGGCTGCTGCACTTTCATATCGGATCACAACTAACCGACATCAAGCGCATCAAGAACGCGATGAAAGAAGCCGCCCGCGTCTATGCGAAGATCTTCCAGATGAAAGTGCCGATCGATCTGCTCGATGTGGGCGGCGGTATGGCAGTGGACTACGACGGGTCGAAAACGGCCTTCGAGTCGTCGGCGAACTACAACGCGCAGGAGTTCGCCAATGACGTCATCTACACCATCAAGCAGGTTTGCGACGACGAAAACGTGCCGCACCCAACGATTATTCAGGAGTCGGGGCGTTTTCTTTCGGCGTATCACGCCATTTTGGTTACAAACGTCCTCGAAGAAATCGAGACTGTGGTTGAAGACATCACGCCGATCGAAATCGACGAAGACGATCCGCAGGTCGTAATTGAACTCGGCGAGTTACGCGAGGCAATCTCGATCAAGAATTATCGCGAGTACTATCACGATGCGCTCGAACATCGCGAAGAGCTGTTCACGCTCTTCAATCTTGGGTTGATTTCGCTCGAAGACCGCGCGAAAGGCGAAGTCCTTTTCTGGGACGTGTGCGAGCGCGCAGATCGTTACGCGCAGCAATCGAAATACGTGCCGGAAGAGTTCGACGACCTCCGGAGACTGCTGTGCGCGAAATATCTCACCAATTTCTCAGTGTTTAAGTCGGTACCCGATCACTGGGCGCTCGGTCAGCTTTTCCCGATCGTTCCCATTCAAATGCTGAACAAACCGCCCACAGAGTTCACTACGCTGTGCGATATCACGTGCGACTCAGACGGTGTCGTCGATAAGTTCGTCGACCTGCACGACGTCAAGCAGACGTTGGAACTGCATAAGCTGGATCCGGGCGAATCGTACTATCTCGCCTTCATGCTGGTGGGCGCTTACCAGGAAGTGATGGGCAACAATCACAATCTGTTCGGCGCGCCCAATGAAGCGCAGATTCATATCGACGAGGAAGGCTATCTCATTAAGAAGGTAATTCGCGGAACGACTGTCGGTGAAGCTGCAGGTCGCGCGCGTTACGAGCGTGGTCTGCTTCACGATGGCTTCCGCCGGCAGGTCACGCAACGAATCAAGGACGGCGAATTGAGCGAAGCCGAAGGCTCGGAACTTGTGAATTTCTATGAATCGCGCTTCGACGCGTACACGTACGTCACAGTTAACGGTAACCGAACGCGGGGTCGCCGTCGTAATGATTATTAAATTCAGACCCTTTCTTTAGTCGGGCAGCCGACAACGGGTTCCTGGGAAACGAGCAAACTTATGGTCACACAACGCAAACCAAAACCGAGCAAGTACCTGACGATTCCGACTCGCCCCGTGCAGGTCGATCGCGATCGTTCCGTCGCCGGTCTCTTGGAAAAGATGGAAGGCGCCGGCTTTGGCGGCCGCCAATTGGCAGAAGCGCATCGCATCTGGCTCGACATGCTCGGCGATTCGACGACGATCACGGTGACCGCCGCTGGGGCCCTGATTCCCGCGGGCATGCGTCGCCTGCTCGCTTACGTCATCAAAAACCGTTTCGTTGATGTGCTAGTGCTGTCCGGCAGTGTGATTTTCCACGATTTGCACGAGACGCTCGGCCGCCACCACTTCCAGGCGCATCCGAATATGACTGACGCGGAATTGGATTCCGCGCAGATCAATCGCATGTGGGATTTGCTCGCAAGCGACGAGGAATATCACGAAGCCGAAGAGTGGGTCGGCGGTTTCGCGAGTCAGCTCGATCAGACGCGCGCTTATTCAACGCGCGAGTTTCTGCATCTGCTTGGCCGGGAACTGGCAGAGATTGCCGCGGAAGATGGGGTGCTGACCGCCGCGTATAAATCGCGTGTCCCGGTGTTCTGTCCGGGCATCGGGGATAGTGGCATCGCAGTGGGGATCGCCGGATCGCGTTTCGAGAAGAAAAACAATTTCACCTTCGACGTTGTCCAGGACGTTCTCGACTTAACGCAAATCGCTCTGCGCGCGCGCGTGTCAGGCCTTATCAATCTTGGCGGCGGAATCTCGAAGAGTTTTATGCGGCAGACAGAAATGGCTGCGAACATCTTCAAGCAACAGGTCCTGGGGCACAAGTACGCGATTCAGATCGCCGCCGACGCGCCACATCCCGGCGGACGCTCAAGCGCCGTCGTGTTCGAAGAGTCGGAAGTCTACGGTAAGCTCGGCCGCAATGCGCTGACGGCTTACGTGAACTGTGACGCGACAATCGCGCTGCCAATTATCATCACCGCGCTGTCACAAACGGCAGCGAAGTACATGAAAGGCCGGCGGCGACCAAACTTCACCTTCGCTGGGAAAGATCTGATCATCGAAGTGCCGTAAAAAGAATTGATTCATTGAATCATTGGGTCATTGAGAGATTGAACAACCTTAATCGTCCGATCTAATGACTGAGTCAAATGAGCCAATGGATCAATGACTCAACCACTCAATTCCCATGACTGAATCGCAGTCCCTGCCGATGAACTTCGGCGGCATCGCCGAAGCAGAATTCTCCAGTTTCGAAAATTCGCGCGTGCTGGTTTGGCCGATTTCGTACGAAGGCACAGTGTCGTACGGCGGCGGTACGGGCCAGGGCGCCATGGCGGTCATCGATGCGTCGCGCAACATGGAACTGTACGACGAAGAGACTGACGCCGAGGTTTACAAGCTCGGAATTCACACCGTAGATGAATCGCCGTCGCTCGACCCTCCCGAGCACATGATGAACTCGCTTTACGATCGCGCGAAAGAATTCCTCGGCACCGGAAAGTTCGTGACGATGATTGGGGGCGAACACTCAGTCAGCGCGCCGGTCATTCGCGCGCACGCTGAGAAGTATTCGAACATTTCTATCTTACAAATCGACGCGCACGCAGATCTGCGCGACACGTACGACGGAACGCCTTATTCGCACGCGTCGATCATGGCGCGCTGCGTCAAAGACTTGAAGATTCCCGCGGTTCAGGTGGGCATTCGCTCAATTTCGGCCGATGAGGCGCGGATGCTCGATCAATTGCCGACGCGAATTTTTTGGGCAAAAGACATCGTCGGACGTGACGATTGGTGGGATGAAGCCGTCGATGGTTTGACCGAAAATGTTTATCTGACGATCGACATTGACGGTCTCGACCCGTCGCTGGTTTCAGCAACCGGAACACCGGAACCAGGTGGGCTTGGCTGGTATGAAACTGTCGGTTTGATTCGCACGCTCGCGCGCAAGCGGAATGTCATAGGGATGGATTTGACCGAGTATTCGTATGTGGAGGGCCAGAGCGCCTCGGCATTTCTATGCGCGAAACTGATTTACAAGACGCTGGCGTTTGTGTTTGAGAAAGAGACGGCGAAGGTCCGAGGAAAGTAAAGAAGTGCAAAGTGAAAATTGAAAAATAGAAATTTCAAACTAAGAATTGTAATCAAACAGGGCAAGTTCAACTGTAAGTAATTCTGATTTTTCACTTTCTCAATTTTCAATTTGCCCGGCTTTCTAGGTGGTCTTCCGCTTATAGACCTCTTTCAAACCTAATTGCGCCTGTTCATGAGCATCGTAAACATTAGGACGCGATAGCACGGCTCGATATTGCATCAACGCGTCATTGCGCTTTCCCCCCAAGTCCAACGCCTGCGCCGCGTACAGATGTGCCATCGTTGCCAAGCCCTCCTGCGCACCTACGACTTGTGCTGAGGCCACGAATTCCTTCGCCGCGCGATCGTAAAGCCCCGCCGTCATCAACGCTTCCCCGTATTTGAAGTGAATCAAATCAAGCGCTTTGCGCGTAGTTTCGGGAAGATTCTTATCATGCAGGAGACTTTCAAAGGTCGCGAATGCTTCGGTCTCGGCCGCGCTCGGCGCGGTAACATGATTGGACTCGCGTTCTAATGCGGCCTGCGCCACAAGCGCGTCGGCCATCTCAAGTTTGTACAGATAATTTCGTGGATACTTCGCGCCCAGGTCGCGTGCAATGGTGGCCGCTTCCGCAAAACGGTTCTCGCGCGTGTACAGCAGAATCAGAAGCGTCTTCGAGTCTTCCTTGACCCAATTCCCTTCCCGCGCGACGCGCTCGATCGTCGCGATGCCGCGCTTTTTCGAACCACGATGGCCAAGAAAGCCGGCGGCGATCTTCTTCGGAAGAGGCAGCGCACCAATCGTGTAATCGTACAAACCGATGGTCATCTCAGCGTCGCGGTAGTTCGGATCGAGCTTGATCACATCTCGATGTTTATCGACTGCGTCGTTGCCGTCCTTCAACGCTGCGAAGTGCCGCCGCTCAACTGTTTCTTCAAACGAAGCCTTGAGTCCTTCAATCGCGCCGAAGAAGTACAACGCTTCGGTATCGTTCGGATATTGCTTCAGCCGCGCTTCGACCAATTGCCGCGCTGTGCGAGTGTACGTGCGAAACTGGTCGACGAGTTTCGGATCAGCTTTGTCTTCATTTTCCGAGTAGAACGAATCGCTGTTGTAAAGCGACGCCTGCAACCGGCGGGTCTGATACAACGCTTCGATCAAAAGCGTGTCCGCGAGGTACTGCGGACCGGCCGGATAATTCGGAAATGCAACCGCCATTTCTTTGAAGATCTTCCGCGCGCCTTCGTAGTCCAAATTGTAGAGCGCTTCCGAGCCAGAGATGCGCAGCTGATCGAATTTTGCGCGATCCGGTTGTGTGAGCCATTGCGTGGCCGTGGTTTGCGCTTGGCCGAATCGCGGCAGCAATGAAATCAATCCAAGGAAAAGAATGAGAAATCTGAGCTTAATCATTTTGTACCCATGCCACAAAACTTCAATCTTTGTTCCGCGCCCACAAACAAAGGCCAATGATCGCTGGAATCATCGCGATGCCCAGCCACATACCACGATCCGACAGAGCATTGTCGCCGGCGCGACTGACTTGCTTAACCTGCGCAAACCCGATCGTCATCGAATCAGTTGTCTTCTTGTTGACCAGCACAAACGAGCTATCTCCAATAACTGTGATGCGACCCTTCGCGGTGCTTCCGTCCAGGAACTTGACGTTCACGTTTGCGTCAGAGCCAATCTTGTTGACCGTTCGCTTCACCCTGGCGATGCGTTCAGAGTCGGCCTGCACTTGCGCCGGGATGACTGTCGCGATCGACAAGTTGATCATCAGCGCACTAACTACCCATATCAAAAGAGGTCTCATCTTCGATTTTGAATGCTCTCTCAGCCCTGACTATCAGCTAATCGAATAGAGCAAGCGCCAGTGCAATCAACGTGCCTACTCCCGCCGTCGTGAACATGATGCCCGCCCAGGGCTTATCAAACAGGCCAAACTTCTCGTTGTGCTTTGTGATACGCGAGACTTCCGAATAAGCAATTGGCCTCGCGCCGCCTTTTGAGTTCGTTACCACAAACCGATCGGCGGCGACTCCCGTGACGCGACCACTTGCTTTAGACCCGTCTTTCAGCTTGACGTCGATTCGCCCACCGAAGCCGAGTTTCTGCACGAGTGTCCGCGGCTCAGGCTCTATGACCCGTACGCTGATATCGCCTGCCCGTTTCCCATCCTCTGCTGCGTCCTGGGTCTGTGCCGCAATTGCCACTGTGTAAAGCAGACAAAACAGAAATACAACGACTATCGGTAACAACTGCTTCTCCATTCAATTCGTTATGAAAAACTCTCGACGTACTTCACGCCACTGCCGGTATTGAAGAGCACGACTCGCTCATTGGCTTTCACCGAACCATCCGCCAAAAGCTTCTTCAGCGCCGGCAAGCAGGCGGCCCCTTCAGGCGCGCAGAAGATTCCTTCGGCCGATCCAATTTCCTTCGTCGCATCAATCAGTTCTTCGTCTGTCACCGCCAGGGCCGTTCCTCCTGAGGCGCGCAGCGCATCGATAATCAAGAAGTCGCCGATCGCCTTCGGTACTCGCAATCCTGACGCAGTGGTGTGCGCATTCGGAAACTCTGCGGCGAAGCGTTCTCCTTTTTCGAACGCCGTCACGATTGGCGCACAGCCAGCAGCTTGCACAGTGACCATGCGCGGACGCTGCGAACCGATCCAACCCATCTGTTCCATTTCATCAAACGCTTTCCACATACCAATCAAGCCGGTACCGCCACCCGTCGGATAAATGATCAGGTCAGGTAAGTGCCAGTCGAATTGCTCCGCCAACTCGTAGCCCATGGTCTTCTTGCCTTCGATTCGATAGGGCTCTTTCAAAGTCGAAACGTCGAACCAGCCTTCCGCTTCTTTGCGCCGGCCGACTTCCGCGCCGCAATCGGTAATCAATCCATCCATCAAGGTGACGTGCGCGCCTGTCTGTTCGCATTCGATCACGTTCGCACGCGGCGTGTCTTTCGGCATGAAGATGTGCGCTTCCATTCCCGCGCGTGCGGCATAAGCCGCCAGTGCGCCGGCCGCGTTACCCGCGGAAGGCACCGCCAACTTCTGCACGCCCAGCTCTTTCGCCATCGACACAGCGGCGGTCATGCCACGAGCTTTGAAACTCTGTGTCGGATTCTGACCTTCGTCCTTGATGTAGAGCTCCGCCATTCCGACCGACGCGCCGAGCCGCGACGCGCGCACGAGCGGCGTGAAGCCTTCGCCCAATGTGACGACGTTCTCGTCGTTGTCGACCGGCAGCACTTCGCGGTAGCGCCACAAATCGGGCTCGCGACCGACCAGAGTTTCCTTCGTCAGCGACTGCGACGCACGTTGTAAGTCGTACCGAACTAGTAGAGGCTTCCCGCATTGCGTGCAGAGGTTGTGCAACCGTCGTGCCTCGTGTCGCAGGCCACACGCGCCACATTCCAGATGTGTAACATTCATGTTTTTCCGAAGCGTCCTTTCTGATTAAGCGCGAGCCGACATCATAACGGCTCGCGAAGAATCCGTCAGGTGGCGGAAGAATCCTGCGTGTCGTGACGTGCAGTTTCTCAGCTCAGCGGTTAATCTGTGCGAAACAAATTTTCCAACAGGAGACGGAAATGGCAAATCGCACCGCAGTGATTCAAACGAACAAAGGCACAATTAAATTCGAACTACTTGAACAGGACGCGCCGAAAACAACTGAGAACTTTCGATTGCTCGCCGAAAAGGGTTATTACGACGGAGTTGTCTTTCACCGCGTGATCAACGGCTTCATGATTCAAGGTGGAGATCCAACCGGGACGGGCCGCGGCGGCGCGTCGGCCTGGGGCGGACGGTTCGCTGACGAAATTAATCCGTCATCCGATGTGTACAAGCGCGGCTACAAATCGGGCACGGTCGCGATGGCCAACGCCGGACCAAACACGAACGGCTCACAATTCTTCATTATGCACGTCGACTACCCGTTGCCGCCGAGCTATACGATCTTTGGGCGAGTAACTGAAGGACAAGATATTGTGAACTCAATCGCGACTTCGAAGACTGACCAGAGCGACCGGCCGAGCGAGGAGGTGAAGATGGAGAAGGTCACGATCGAGTAATTCTTAATTTTGAATTTTGAATGTTGAATTTCTGATGGTTTCAGCGACGAACTGCTTTGCGTCTTGAATTGCTCGTTTGAGTTCATAGCCTTTCGCCAGACCACACGCGATCGCCGACGACAAAATGCAGCCGGTACCGCGCGCGTTCGCCGCATCGATCCATTCACCGCGAAAGACCATCACCTCTCCTTGATCATCGAGAAGATCGATGGCCTGCGCCTGGCTCCTGGCTCCTGGCTCCTGCTTCAGATGTCCACCTTTGATTAAGACAGCGCGAGCCCCGAGTTCGCGTATGCGGGCTGTGGCTTGCTTCATCGAATCTTCATCACGAATGTTGAGGCCGGCAAGCTTCTCGGCTTCCGGAATATTCGGCGTCACAACGCGCGCGAGCGGCATCAACTCGGTCACGAAGACTTCAAAAGCGTCGTCCGCCATCAACTTGCCACCGCTAGTTGATTCCATCACTGGATCAATTACGGGTGACGGCAAATGAAACTCGCCAATTAGCTGCGCAACTTCGCGAACAATCTCGGCGTTGGGCAACATGCCAATCTTGACTGCGGCGATTTCTTGTTCAGCCAGGATCGCTTCGACTTGTCCGCGCACTGACGCGGGTTTCTGGTGCAGCGCACCAGCGTAGGCTTTCGCATTCTGAAACGTAATTGATGTGACGGCGGCAACTGCCGCACAGTCGAGCGCTTCGATCGTGCGAATATCTGCGATGACACCCGCGCCTCCAGATGGATCGAAGCCGGCGATGGTCAGGACGACCGGTACACTCCGCTGACGCTCGTTCGTCACTTGAACTTGATGAGCCGATCTTCGAAATTCCTCAGGCGCGGGCTCTTTCCACTGGCCGATACCTCAAACCCTTCGGCTCTTAAGGTTCGAGTCTGTTGCGTGACGCCGCCCGGCAACTTTGGATTGAAAGTGCCGTCGTCCTTAACTACGCGCCAGTAAGGAGTAACGCGCTTTCGTCCCTGCGCTCGATCTTCTTCCGCTGCCTCGGCGGCAATGCGCAAAAAGATTCCCGTCGTCAGCGGACAGGTCACGTCTGCTTTGAAATCAAAAGCGAGTTTTCGTCGCAACTCACTGACCGTAGCCAATTTTCCCTTCGGGACTCTGCGAATCAGTTCATCGACCAGTTTGGGAGTGGGAATGAGCATCATGCCACTGCCGAAGCGAGACATCTTGGGCGGTACCGCGACCAATCGAGGCTCTTGCGGTTTTTCTAACTTTGCGCGCCACGAAGTCCGGCTCGTGAATTTAGTCCTCATCTCAGGCGACTCCATTCTTAATTTGCGCCGCGATAGTCTTCAATTCATGCGGTTGACTGAAAAGGCTTATGCCGGCGATGCCGCGGGCACCTGCACTCAAACAGTGCGTAAAGTTTTCCATCGTTATGCCGCCGAGCGCGAGCACCGGGAAATCGGTGAGTTCGCGAGTGACACGCGAGAGTCCCACAACCCCGACCGGTGAACCATATCCGCGCTTCGAAGATGTATCAAACACTGGTCCGAAGACAATGAAATCCGCGCCAGCGTCTTTTGCCGTCCGCGCTTCCGCAACGGAGTGCGTCGAAACGCCGATTAGAAATTCATTGCCGAACGTCCCGCGAATCCTGGCGGCATCGATCGACAGAGTGGCCAGATGAACGCCGTCGGCACCCGCGGCGGCGGCAATATCCGAGCGATCGTTAACCACCAAACGCGTGGCCGTACCGCGCGTTAGCGCAAACGCCTGGCGCGTTAGCTCGAACAGCACACGCGCTGACAAGCGCTTCTCTCTAAGTTGAACTAAATCGATTTCGGCAGCGACGGCCGCCGAAACGCATTCGATAATTTGGTTGAATTCCGGGCTGTCGACCGTCGTGGCTTCAGTGGTTGCGCCGCGGGTAATCAGATAAAGGATCGGTTTTGACGGATCGAGCTTCATCAGTACCCACAGGCGGAACGCGCGATGCTCTTGAGCTTTCCACAGCCGACGCCTCAGCGTCCAGCGCTCGCATTGTGCGACGGAAGTTAATTATCTCCCATGCACCCATGGCGATGTTAAGGATACCCAAACCCGACACTGCGCCGCGCACCCAACCCGACGCCACAAACCTCTGTAGTCCGTACCCTGTTTTGTGCGCCGCGAGCAGCAGAAAGTAATTGTTGCCCCAGTCGCTTAGACCAAACCAGCCATGCGGCACCCAGGGCAGCACAGTGAGCACGATACCTATCTCAAGGCAGAGAATTATGTAGAAGATTACCGACAATCTTGAAGACATCATTGTTTTCGTCAGACGGCGTGGCGCGGAAAGACAGAGGTGAAGCGTGAAGAGCCGTTAGTTGAAATGCGATGCTAACCGAAACTTGACCGCTAATTCACCATTTCGGTCTGTTCGGATTTTTGCGCGCTGCGGGCCTTATCGCCTAATCGCGCTTTCAACATCTTCAACCGGTCACTCACATTCCGATATGAAACGTTGACTCCGTAGACCTCAGTAAAACTTTCCAGCGCGTGGTCCAAATCCCCGGCCTGCTCGTACGCGGCGCCCAACTCGTACGTCAGCGCCATCCGTTCTTCTTCCGAAATATTTGGTACGTTCAGGCCTTTGGTTAACCACTTCACCGCTACTTCCGGCACGCCTGTCTGCATGAAACAATGTCCCAGAAGGTTGCAACATTGCAAGTAGCGGTGGCTTCCGTCGCCCGGCGAACTGAGGCTCGCGGCGATCTGAAACTCTTCGAGCGCATCTTCGAACAGATCCATTTCCTTGTAAGCGAGCCCGAGATTGTAGTGCGTTTCATAGTCGCCGTTGGCTACCGCCTTGCCGTCGTCTTCGCTGGAAGCGCGATATTCCTCGAAAATTTCCGCCAGTCCGGCGTCAATGCCAAGGGCCACGGACGAATCGCCATTCGCTTGAGGAACGGCGGGCACGGTCATATTTAATTCCGGCGCCGGCGGTTGAGCCACAAGGGGCACCTCAAAGTTCGCCTCAAAAGTGATTTCGTCATGCTCGACCGTTGCAGGTGCGGGTGTGTCGTCAACTTCGCCGGATTGCAATTTATGAATTCGGGTTCGCCGCGCCTCAATTTCAGGATGATCACCGCACTGTTGCCGCAACAAATCCAGCGTATCAATGGCAATATCGATATATCCCTGGGCAATGTAAAAATCGACACTTTCCAGCTCGGGCCGCAGCACATCAGCGATACGTTCTTCTTCGGCTTCGGCTGTCTTTTCAATTCCACTTGCGGGAAGCTCTTGCGCAACTATCGATTCAAACGTGAATCCTGTTTCAACATTGGCGTCAGCTGCTGCCGTCGATTGCTCAGACGGCTCGACGACAGAATTGAATTCGAAGTTCGCTTCTTCCGCCGGTGTAGCTACTTCGTGCGAGTGGTAAACAAATTCGGTCGTCGTCCCGTCGACAGCGGGTTCTTCCGCTCGGCCAAACTGCGGCAGTTCTTCGCCCGCCGCATTTTCTTCAGGCCCGCCTAATTCGTTCAGCCGCGCGACATATGCTTCATCTGACGGCTCCAAACGCGTCAGTTGCGTGAGCGCGTATCGCTCGTCCGCGTCGAGTCCTGCGGCTTGCGCTGCTTCTGCCAAACGCTCAAGTGACGCCTTCAGCTGCTCCATGTCGCGCAACCACCAATGCGCGCGGACGAGTAATCGCAACGCTTGAACATTGTCAGCATCGCCGGCAAGCAACTCATCGAGCAACCTGAACAGTTGTTCCTGCTCGCGTTCCGCCAGCATCTGCTCGCTAATCTTCGCCACTATTGCGACGGCTTCAGCAAACTTGTCATGGCGCAAGTACAACCGCGCAACTTCAACGAAACGAAGATAGGCGCCCGATTCTTTCGCGACCAACAAACTAGTTGCGCGCTCAGCTTCGTCAGGATCCTCAGATTCCAAATACGCATTACCGAGCAGCGCGAGCAACTCGCAGTCATCGGGATAGGTGTTTAATGCCTCCTCAATCAACTGGGCTGCCTCGTCGGCCGTCCCACGGCCGGTGTGCGCCGTCAGCAGTCCGTTGAGGCTGGCGTAATCCCCTGGGTTAACTCTCAAGGCATTACCAAACGCGTCCAACGCATCTTCGAACGCACCCCGCGCCACCAGGATTTGGCCGGCTTCGGTGAAACACGCAGCGCCTTCTTTCCTAAGACCGAGGTTGAGGTAACCGTTCGCCAGCTTAGTGCGAATTTGCGTATTCTGTGGATCGAGATCAGCAATTCTGCGAAGTGTCTCAAGCGCACTCTGCGCCGCACCGGCGCGACTGTGTGCTTCAACGATTGTGAGATAGTGCGTGCGAGCTTCGACAATCAGATCCTGACTCGCGTACAGATCTGCGAGGTGAGTGGTTATGTCGATGTTGTTCGGTTGTAAGCGATCAATTTTCTTATACATCGCGATCGCCTTCAATCCGAATCCCTGCTCTCGGTAATGATCGGCGATACGTCGGAAACACGTCACTGCTTCGGATGTGTTACCTACGCGTGTGTATAAGTCGCCCAACATGTTGAGCGTGGTGAAATCATCAGCATCAACCGCGACAATCTGACAGTATTCTTTTATCGCAGCCGAAATCTTCCCGACCTCGAGATATTTCTCGGCTGCCCTAAGAGTCTTTACCTTGTCAAAAGCCATTTGAGATCGATAGGAATGTAAAATTTTATCCGAGAACTCTCTATGAGGAGGGACCGAGTCGAGGCGCCCGCTCATTCGCCGTCCAGGGCATGACGGCATCGTCTAAACTAACATGCTGAAACAACTAGTGTCAACGCTGTTGTACGCGGGAATCTCAATAAATACGGCCACAAAACGGAAGATTAGACAACATCCGCGAAGTTTTTGCGACTTCGAGCGAACCACCAATAGCCGATAACAAAAGCGGCTAGTGCGAAGGCCAGAAAATATGCCAAACCCGACCAATCGGGAGCGCCACCTTCGATGATGATCCGGCGGTAACTTCGAATCAGAGGAGAAAAGGGATTGATGTTGATGATCGGCCGATAGGCAGCGGGGACGATTGTTTCAGGGTAAATGATCGGAGTCAGGTACATCCAAGCCATCAACACCAATGTTGTCCCCTGCACGATGTCACGAATGAACACCCCCAGTGATGCCAGCAACCACGCTCCACCAACCGTTGCAATGAACTGCGGAACCAGCAGAACTGGCAAGTAAATCAGCGTAGGATGAATTTGGTGGTGAATCAGAATAATGCCAAGCAGCAAAGCGACTGTGCCGAACAATTGATTGATGATCGCCGCCAAGGTTTGTGCGAGCGGCAAAGTCTCAAGTGGAAACACCACTCGCTTGACCAGATTCGCGCGCGTGACCACAACGTTTGACGAAAAGGTGAGCGCCTCCTGAAACGCCGTCCATGGCAGTAAGCCGCAGAAGAGGTACAACGCGAAATCCCATTGCGAATTGCTCGCCCCAAATCTTGCTTTGAAGATACCGCCGAAAATGATCGTGAAGATCGCAATCATCACTAACGGCGTAAGAATCGCCCAGAGTATGCCCAGTGCCGACCCTTTGTAGCGTGCGGCTAATTCGCGTTTAGTAAGCGACCAAATGAGATCTAGTCGCCGCGGCAATTCCCACAACGGACGCCACACTGCGCGCCTGGCTGTTTGCGCAGAAATCATTTGCGTCTCGTAATTGATTTTGTCCGCTGGATCATTTTGAAGTCTCTGGGGACTGCTAGGAAAGAACTGCGGAGAGATTCGCTAGAAACGTTTCCATTTCGCCGGGCTTTCCGATCGTAACTCGCAGGTGGTTGGGCAGACTCGGAAACAGTCGGCCGACTTGCACCCCACGTTTACGTAACGCGGCAATCAACGGCTGCACTGGACGCTTCATGTCAATCATCACGAAATTTGCTTGCGAAGGAATGTGTTTGTAGCCCAGTTTCGCGAGCCGATTGCTGACGTATGCTTTCGTCTCGGCGTTCATGCGCCGGCCCTTTGTCACCTGACCGTGATCCTTGAGACTTGCAATCGCGCCAACGAGCGCCATGATGTTTACGCTGTCCCAGGTTTGGTGCGGACGCAAACGTTTAATCATCTCTGGCTGGGCCACACAGTACCCACATCGCAGACCGGCCATCCCGTAGACCTTCGAAAACGTGCGCGCGACAATCAGATTCGGATACTGCTTGACCAGTGGAATGACACTTTCGTAATTGGCACTGTCTGCGTAGTGATAATAGGCTTCATCAACCAAGACCATTGTCTGCGGCGGGCAAGTCGCAAGAAAGCTGCGGAGTTCGTCTTTTGGTGTGATGCTCGCCGTGGGATTATTCGGGTTACAAATGTAGATCAATCCTTCCACTGCTGACGCAAGCATCTTGGGTAGATCATGTCCGAATGCCGTGTCGAGAGGCACCTTCACCACTTCAGCGCCGCTGATGCGTGCGTGATTCAGAATTGCCTCGAAAGTTGGATCGGCCACGATCATTTTGCCGCGACCCGGAATGAAAGTTAAGGCAGGTCCGCGCGTCGGCCGCGACAGCTCGACAGGTTTATTGTCATTAGTCATCGGACCTGTGAATGCCGAGGCGCAGATCTTCAGAATCTCTCCCGAGCCATCACCCAATAAAATCTGCTCTGTCTTCACCTCGTGTAGACTTGCCAGCATTTCGATCAACGTCTCAGCGTGTTCATCCGGATAACGCCACGCGATGCCGAAAGCTTCGGTCATCGCGCTCACCGCCATAGGCGAAGGCCCATAGGGGTTTTCATTCGAACTCAAACGCACGACGCTTGTGCGCGATACCGGTGTCTTCATTAATGAAGGCGACGAATTCGCCAGTGACAGTTCCGGTCGCGCCGCGAGGTATGCGGCGCCGGCGCCGAAGAGTTGCGCGAATCTGCGGCGGTTCATTGACGACGGTGGTTGTGGCATGTTGGACTCACCTCCGATTTGACGGGCGCATTATCGTGGATCGATAACGGAAAGCCAACTAACTGGGAGCGCGGGTGCTTAGCCGTCCGCTCTGTGCTACGCTCATTTCACCGATGCCAAAACCGCGTTCGTCCAGACTTTTTCCTGAAATGTCTGAACCTGACACCATGTTCGCGGACTCCACGACGGCTAGTCCGTTGGCCGATCGCATGCGTCCGCGTGAGTTGTCAGAGTTCGTCGGTCAAGAACAATTAGTCGGTGAAGGCAGAGTGCTGCGACGTTTGATTGAAAGTGGCGGCACGCTGCCGTCTATGATCTTTTGGGGACCACCAGGGACGGGGAAAACAACCCTGGCACGCCTGCTCGCCGACCGAACAAGTGCCAATTTCGTCGCGCTTTCCGCGGTCTTCTCCGGCGTAAAGGAATTGCGCGGCGCAATTGCCCAGGCGCGACTCGATCGGCTTCGCGGCCGCCGCACAATTCTCTTCATCGACGAGATTCATCGTTTCAATAAAGCGCAACAAGATGCGCTGCTACCCGCAGTCGAAGACGGAACAGTGACGCTCATCGGCGCAACCACTGAGAACCCTTCGTTCGAAGTCATCAGCGCTTTGTTGTCGCGTTCGCGAGTGATGGTGCTGAACCCGTTGAGCGAGAATGACATTGAGACGATTCTGCAACGCGCGGTAACCGATGAGGAACGAGGACTTGGGGATCTCAAGCCAATAATTGCGGACGAAATTATTAACCGCCTGGCGCACCTCTCCGGCGGTGATGCGCGCGTTTCCCTGGCGGCGTTGGAAGCCGCCGTGAATTCAACTCAACCAGATACAGCCGGCAACCGTGTCGTTACGAACAAAACACTGATTGAAGCGCTGGGACGAACACAGTTTGCTTACGACAAGGGCGGCGAAGAGCACTACAACCTCGCGTCAGCATTGATCAAATCGCTGCGCAACTCGAATGTCGACGCGTCGCTTTACTGGCTGGCGCGCATGATCGAGGGCGGCGCCGATCCGGTTTTTATCGCGCGGCGTCTCTGCATTCTCGCGTCCGAAGACGTCGGGTTGGCGGATCCAAACGCGATGGTGCAGGCAGCTGCGGCGGCTGAGATTGTGCAACTCATCGGCATGCCGGAGGGTTTGTTTCCGCTCGCGCAAGCGACGATTTATCTGGCACGCGCGCCAAAATCCAACGCGGTCCTAAGCGCTTACTCAGCGGCGCATGCCGACGCGATGGATACTTCGCGCGAGCCGGTGCCCCTGCATCTGCGGAACGCACCGACGCCGCTAATGAAGCACCTGGGCTACGGAAAGGATTATCGCTACGTTCACGGCGACACCGCCGCCAAAGATGAGATGGAGTGCCTTCCGGAGAAACTGCGCGGCCATAGTTATTTCAAGGAAGATGGAACCACAGAGGAGGAAGAAGTGAACACTGAGCAGTGAGCAGCGGGCGGGGAGTCGGAGCACCGGTTTAATGAAAACTGAAAATTGCAAATTGAAAATTGATTTCGCTTACTGCTCGCTGCTTACTACTCACTGTGTGTCCTCTGTCGCTAATTCACCGGGAGTATGAAGTCCGCTAAGGAACTCGCATTTCTGCACGACCTCTACGTCGCGCCTGACTGGGGCGAGCGGTTTGCTGAACTTGTCGACGCGCACGTTGAGTTGCCAAAAGAAGGACGCGCGCTTTACGTCGCGGCAGGCACCGGGAGCCACGCGCTGGCTTTGCACGAACGCGTTGGCAAAAACCTGGATTTAGTCTGTGTTGATGAGAGCGACGACTACCTGGAGCTGGCGCGCGCCAAAGCGGGAGTGGCTAGAGAACCGACAAAGTTCCAACGGGAAGAGCCCGCCTCATTGTCATTTCCGGATGACACTTTCGACTTCGTACTCGGGAACGCGTCGATGGTTTCCGTGCCGGATTTGCGAAAGGTGGTTGCACAACTTGTCCGCGTTACAGCGCCAGGCGGAACGGTCGCATGGTGGCTACCGACCGCCTCGAGCTTTGGAGAATTCTTTTCGATTTTTTGGGAGGCGTTGTTGAATGCGGACATGGAAGATCACGGTGTCGACGTCGAACACTTAATTACCGCCATGACGACGGTTTCAGATGTCGAAAGGCTCGCCGAAGAGGAAGGACTCGACGATGTTCAATCGTGGACTACCATCGAAGAGTTTGATTACCAGTCAGGCGAGGAGTTTCTCAACTCGCCGCTGATCACGGACTTTTTGTTGCCAGGATGGCTCAGTTCCGTGCCGGAAGCCGCGCGCGGGCGCGTCCAGGAAGAGCTCAAGCGTATCATTGACGAAGAACGACATAGCGGCGAGTTTTCGTTAACGATGAAGGCGACGCTGGTGACGGGCAAAAAAGCACGTGTGCAATAAGAAAGGCGCGAATCGGATTCGCGCCTCGTAACCTGCTCGTTATATCCCTGTTTTAACTTTCGATTTTTTTCGCGCTGTCAGACTTCAACTGTTGCGCACGACGCCGCGCTTCTTCAAACAGGGTTTCGTCGTCAACTGAATCAAGTTTGCGCGAACTGGAGCCTTCGCGTTCGCCTTCGTCCAGTCCTTCGCGAAACGCCTTTTTGCTCTGGCCCAGGGCCTTCGCCAATTGCGGAAGTTTAGTGCCGCCGAACAGCAGAAGGATCGCGGCGACTACCAGTACGACGATCCATTCAGTTCCAATCACGAACAGCAGAAGTGTCATCACTATTCTCCTTGACCAACTTTCGGGGCTCTACTCGCGCACGCACAAATCGCTATGCCCGTCGGATTCGTAGAACAGATACTTGCGCCACACCTCATCCGCGCGTCCGATGTACCGCATGATCTGCCGATTCACATGCAGTGAAAAAGCGCGCGGCCGTCGCAGCAAATGCATGCCCGACTCCTCGGGGGTGCGGTTTCCCTTGCGGTGATTGCATCGTTTGCAACACGCAACCAGATTGTCCCACGACGATTCACCTCCGCGTGAACGCGGCGTGATGTGATCCAAAGTCAGTTCAGCCGGCGAAAACTGCTTGCCGCAATACTGACAGCACGAATGGTCGCGCAACAGAATATTTTTGCGCGACAGCGATCGGCGTTCGAACGGGATGTGACGATATTCGGTTAGGCGAATTACCGACGGCGCGTGCATCTCGATTCTCTGCGAGTGCAACATGTGCCCGTTGTGCTCTTCCATACGGGCCACACCTTTAAAGATCATGACCACCGCGCGCCGCTCTGTGCACACGTTAATCGGCTCGAACGAAGCATTCAAAACCAGGACACGCGCGTTCATGGTAAGGGCGATATTACGCGAGCGTCGCAGAAAGTGTCAAAAAACGGTGTCGGAGGGCCGGTGGTAAAGGCGGGCACGATAGAGCCGCGGATGCGAACGGATAAACGCGGATATGATCCCAGTCTCTGAATTCTTATCCGTTTAATCCGCGTTAATCTGCGGCTGATTTTTTCCACGAAACCGATCGGTCGCTTCAACCAAGGCACTCGCGTTTCCCGGTTCGAGAACTGAATGGCCAGCGTCGGGCGTGATGTGCAGATACGCTTCCGGCCAGGCGCGATGCAAGTCCCAAGCGCTCTTCATCGGACAGACGACGTCGTAACGTCCCTGCACGATGACGCCGGGGATGTGACGAATCTTGTCGATGTTCTCGAGCAAATAATTGTCGGTTGGGAAAAAGCAATTGTGCATGAAGTAATGACACTCGATGCGCGCGAAGGCCAGCGCGAACTCGGGGTCGGCAAATCTCTCAATCGATTCAGGATCGAAAAACAGTTTCGAGGTGCTGCCTTCCCAAATACTCCACGCGCGCGCCGCCGCTAGTTTCTCTTCTTCATTATCTCCAGTCAGACGCTTGTAGTAAGCCGAGACCATGTCGTGACGTTCATTTTCGGGAATGACGTTTACGTACTGTTCCCACACGTCCGGAAAAGTCCAATTGGTCCCTTGCTGATAGAACCATTGAATCTCGCCCGGCCGACACAAAAATATGCCGCGCAGCACTAATTCAGTTGCGCGGTCGGGATGCGCTTCGGCGTAAGCGAGCGACAGGGTGCTGCCCCACGATCCGCCAAAGACTTGCCACTTCTCAATGCCGAGATGTTCGCGTAGCTTTTCAATGTCGGCGACCAGATCCCAGGTCGTGTTCTCTTCCAGACACGCGTGCGGCGTGCTCTTGCCTGAACCGCGCTGATCGAAGAGCACGACTCGGTACGCCTCCGGGTCGTGAAACTGCCGGTACTCGGGAGTGATGCCCCCACCCGGCCCGCCGTGCAAAAACACCACCGGCTTGCCTTCCGGATTACCACACTGCTCGTAATAAATCTCGTGGATGGCTGAGACCTTTAAACGGCCTGTGTCGTATGGCTCAATTTGAGGGTAAAGAGATCGAAGTTCCATTAGTCGCAAAAATATCTCCTGATTAAGTTGGTAAAAGCTTTAAGCTCGCGCGACAGTCAACACATAAACATCGGCAGCGCCGGCGGATTTCAAAACGGCTGCGCATTCAGATACGGTTGCACCTGTGGTGAACACATCATCGATTAGCAGTACGCGCCGACCGGAGATTTGTTTCGGCGCCCGCACCTCGAATGCTCCCGCTACGCTCTCGCGCCGAGCCCGCGCATCCATTCCCGCACGATGCTTTTCCGTGTGCATGCGACGCACCAAAACATGCTCATCGATCTCCAGACTAGTCGCGCGCGCCAGTTCACGCGCCAAAACGGCGGCTTGATTGTGCCCTCGCTCGCGTTCACGTTTCGCGTGCAAAGGAACGGGAATGATGAGATTTGCGTCCGCAATCGCCGCACTTCCTTGCGCCCTAATCATAGCTTGCAGCAGACGCCACCCCACGTGGGGCTCGCGTTTTAGCGCAAGCACCGACGCGCGCAACACGCCTTCGTAAAGTCCACACGCGCGCGCCGCCGTGAAGTTGTCCGCATCGCAGCTACCGCACCGCATCGATATGCGTTCGTGTTCCGCAACGATCGCGTCCGTGATGGCACCGCACTTCCAGCAAAGCGCGTTCTCGTCGGTAGAGAACTTCGAGCTGCTCCAACACGCGGCGCAGGCCGGCGCATCGTGTCGCGATTCGACCGACGCGCCGCAGATCGCGCAAGCCTGGGGATAGATCAGCGCGAGCACCGAATCGTAGAACCCATCAATCGAAGTTGTGCGGGAGCGGAGCATCGTTTCCGAAATCAAAGCGGCCACCCCGTCAGAGTGGCCGCCGATTATGTCACATGTTGTGCTGATCGTTGCGCCCGAGCTACTCCTCGTCGTCCGATAATTGCCCGCGCTCAATCAGGTCCTGACAGCGGATGCAGAGACGAGCCCATGGCACTGCTTCCAGACGCTTCTCCTGAATAGGCTGGCCGCAATTGGCGCATTTACCGTAGTCGCCGTTGCCGATTCGTTCCAGGGCGGTATCGATTGACTGCAAGAGTTGCCGATCATTCGTAGACATCGACATCAATAATTCTTTCGTGTACGCGTTCGCCGCCATGTCTGCCGGATCCTGCGTCGCTTCGGCATCACGTTCGCGGCTGTAAGCTTCCGCTGCCTGCACCTGTCCCAGCAGCGACTCGCGGCGCTGTAATAGTTTGTCCTGATACGTTTTCGCTTTTCGTTTATCCATTAGTACTCTCGACTCCTAATTCACAATTTTCATTTCTGATACGGCAATCCTCGATTGATCGCATACGCGCGGTACAATTGCTCAACCGCAAACACGCGCGCCATTTCATGTGTCAGCGTCAGGCGCGTCAATTGCCAGCAAACATCGGCTCGCGATTGCACTTGCGGTAAAAGTCCCTCCGGTCCGCCAATCACGATCGCGACTTCCTTCACCGCATCGTTTTCCCAACGACGCACCTGACTGGCGAGTTCCTGCGAACTCCATTCACGACCATTCAGATCCAGCAAAACCGCAAGGGTCGAATCTCCAATCGCTTCAAAGATCCGCAGCGATTCTTTATTCACGGCCGCTGCGTCACGTGTCCGACTTTCTTTGATCTCGACGATCTCGCAACGCGTAAAACGCGAGAGTCGTTTTGCGTACTCATCGATCAACGACCGCAGCCGCTCGTCCTTGGTCTTGCCGGGCCAGATGAAGCGAATCTTCATACCAGAAGTCAGCCATCAGAAGTCAGACGTCAGTTTTTGTCTTTGCTGACGTCTGATTTCCGACCTCTGACGTCTGACATTTGACCTGTGATTTCTGATGTCTGACCTCCGGCGTCTGACGTCTGTCCTTCCCGTGCCAGCCGCTCATACAAATTCTTTCGACTGATGCCGAGGACTCGCGCTGCTTCAGCCTTGTTCCCGTTCGTCGCGGCCAACACTTCGCGCACGTAGTCTGCTTCGACTTCCGAAAGCGTGGGCCGCTTGTTTTCGCGCAACCGGTGATCAGCGGCGGCACGTAAGCCTTCAGGTAAATCGGCGATCTCGATACTCAAGCCGTTCGCGACGATCGCTGCGCGCTCAATGATGTTCGACAGCTCGCGAACGTTGCCGGGGAAATCGTAGTTTTTCAAATAGCGCAATGCTTCGGCGGAAATTCGTTTCGCTCGGGTACCGTGCTTGGTTGAATAAGCGCTCGCGAACTGTCGCGCCAACGATTCCAAATCCTTCTGACGCTCCCGCAGCGGCGGGACATGAATGTGCACAACGTTCAAGCGGTAGAATAAATCGTCGCGAAAAGCGCGCCGCTCGACGGCGTTCTTTAAGTCCGCATTCGTCAGGGCGATCAGCCGCGCGTCGACGGAAATCGTCTTTCGTCCACCCAGCCGTTCGAACTCTCGTTGCTCAATCACACGCAATAACTTTGCCTGCGCAGCCAGCGGCAAATGCGCAATCTCATCCAGCACGAGCGTCCCGCGATGCGACGCTTCCAAACGACCCGGCTTCGCTTCCGTAGCGCCCGTGAACGCGCCCCGCTCGTAACCGAACAGTTCCGCTTCCAGCAAATCAGCCGGCAAAGTCGCGCAGTCGATCTTTACCAACGGCTGCGTGATTCGGCGCGACCGCGAATGGATGAAATTCGCAAGCGCCTCTTTTCCCGCGCCGGACTCGCCCGTGATCAAAACGTTGGCGTCGGTGGCGGCCACGCGTTCGGCCATGGCAGCCGCTTCGCGCATCGCTTCTGACAACGCCATCAGCTCGAGCACTAATCCTCTTTCAAAGAACTCACGTCTTCAGATCGCGCGCTTGAGATCTGAGAGTCCAAACCCCCGGGCGAAACATCCAGTCGCTTCGCCTCACGCCACAGATATTCGAGGTCGTAAAAGCGCCGCGCCTTCGCATCGAAGACGTGTACGATGAAATCGCCGTAGTCGATCAGAATCCATTCCGCCGCCTGGTAACCTTCGACGCGCGCTGCCGGCGAACCTCGCCGTTTGAGTTGATCGACAACTTCGTCGCTGATCGCCTGCATCTGTCGCTTATTCGCGCCCGTAGAGACGATGAAGAAGTCAGTGAACGTCGCGACGCCGCGCAGATCCAATACCGTCAAATCAATTGCTTTCTTTTCCGCCGCGGCCTGTAAGGCAGTGCGAATGCGCTGGTCGAAATCAGCGGGATTGGCGGGCCTTGAAGATGCACTACGCCGGCCAAGACCGGCGGCCTGCGCCTCAGAACTCAGAACCTTTTCCTTTAAATTTTGACTCATTAGTTCCTGTAAAGCTCGTACTTCTCAATGTAATCCGCCACCGCAGGCGGCACCATGCTGGTTAACTTCGCATTCTTCGCGGCTGCGCGGATCGCGGTTGCCGAAACGTCTTCCATGACGGCATCCGTCACAAACACTTGCGGACTTTGCGACTCGTCAACGATTGCTCGAATTGCCCCCTCATCCTTGCCGCGAACATCAACGAAATTGGCGCGGTCTTTATCAATCGGCAATTCGCAGCCGGGACGCGTCACGACGATGTGATCGCACATCGTCAAGAGCCGCTGCCATTCGCGCCAGGTCGTAATCTCAGACCACGAGTCAGCTCCCATGACAAAAAACAGGCGGCAGTCACTGCCAAGCTTCTCCTGCATGCGCGCAACCGTGTCGACTGCGTAAGGCCGATCCGGCTGATCCAACTCAGCCGTAGAGATCGTCACGTTCTCGTCATGCTCAGTTGCCAGCGCGAGCATCGCAAATCGATGAAACGCTGAAGTGATCCCGGCGCCGCGTTTGTGCGGCGGTACGCAAGCCGGAATCAAAATCACTTCATCGAGTCCAAACAACTTCTGCACGCCGCGCGCCACTTTCAAGTGGCCGTTGTGCACCGGATCAAACGTGCCGCCGTAGATAGCTGCGCGTCTTGGTTGCATCACTGAAGCAAAAGCTTGCGCCCGCCGTACGAATTTAGAACCGACCTAAAACCTGGTTGATCCACTGCCAACCAACAGCGGCTCGCCCTCATGTGCTGTCGCTTGCGCGCTTACGTTAGTGCGCAAGTCATCAAGCTCGCGTGCGACAGCCTGTAACAACTGGCGAACGCCCTTGTTCGCGACTGCCGAAATTGCGAAGAACGGACGTCCGTCCTTCTCGGCGCGCTCACGCAGTCTTTCAACCCGTTCAGGTTCATCGAGCGCATCAAGCTTCGTCGCAATGACGAACTGCCTGCGTTCGGCCAAACGCGGATCATAGGCGGCGAGCTCGTGATTAATTACTTCATAGTCACTAACCGCATCGCGACCTGAGGCCGACGAAACATCGACGAGATGCAGTAACAACTTAGTTCGTTCGATGTGCCGCAGAAAACGATCGCCAAGCCCGTGACCTTCGTGCGCGCCTTCGATCAATCCCGGAATGTCGGCGATCACAAAAGTGCGAAAGTCGCCCAAGTCCACCACGCCCAGGTGCGGCTCGATTGTCGTGAACGGGTAATCGGCGATCTTCGGGTGCGCCGCGGAAACAGTTGAAATAAACGTAGACTTACCCGCATTCGGAAAACCAACGAGGCCCACGTCCGCGAGCAACTTCAGCTCAAGCTGGAATTCATATTCCTCGCCCGCGCTCCCTTCCTGGTGATAACGCGGAGCGCGATTTGTCGACGTCGCAAAATGCGCATTGCCGAATCCGCCACGTCCGCCGCGCGCCGCGAGCCAGCGCGAGCCATCCTGTTCGAGGTCGCACAACAACTCGTTGGTCTGCGGATCGAAAATCTGAGTGCCGACCGGGACGCGCACGATGGCGTCTTCGCCTTCTTTACCTGATCGGTTGCTGCCTTCACCATGCATTCCCCGACCGGCAATGTGCAGCGGGTTGTACTTCAAATGCAGTAAAGTATTCAGCGAGGCGTCGGCTTGGACCCACACGTCGCCACCGCGGCCACCGTCGCCGCCGGATGGACCACCACGGGGCACGAACTTCTCGCGACGAAACGCCGTCACGCCGTTGCCGCCGTTGCCACCCTGGACCCGAATTTTTGCTCGATCGATGAACATAATCGGAGCGCCGACATCTTCTCGGCGGGTCGCGGGTATCAGGCCCACGTTACCGGCAAGAATGCCGATGGACCGCACGCACGGATGCGTGCATTCCGTAAAAACAAAATGCGCGCCCGGCGTACCTGATGGTCGGCGAGCGGCGCATTCGATTGATTCGATTGAACAATTCTTCTCTTAAATCCCGACTACTGCGCTGGGTAAACGCTGATGAATTTTCCAGAGCGCCCCTTGTCTTCAAACTTGACGATGCCGTCAATCAACGCAAACAAAGTGTCGTCTTTGCCGCGGCCGACGTTTTGACCCGGCTTCCATTTTGTACCGCGCTGACGGGCGAGAATATTTCCGCCGAGTACGCGCTCGCCGCCGAATTTCTTCAAGCCGAGCCGCTGCGAATTCGAATCGCGCCCGTTTCTGGATGAACCTACGCCCTTCTTATGAGCCATAAAAACCTCGCCAATCTTATCCAATCGAATCTATCTTCAGGGTCGTGTATCCCTGCCGGTGACCCTTGGTTCGCTTGTACTGCTTGCGCCGCTTCTTTTTGAAGACAACGATTTTCGGCGCGCGGCCGTGATCCACCACGGTCGCGGTGACCTTTGCGCCGTCAACCAAAGGCGCGCCAACTTTTGTTTCTTTGCCGGCGCCCACGGCCAGGACCTCGAGATCGACTGAGGCGCCGACTTCATCCTGAAGTGACGGCACGCGCACGGTGGAACCCGACTCGACTGTGAATTGCTTGCCGCCGGTTCTGATAATTGCGATCGACATTTTCTTTCCTCACCCTCTCAGACAGCGATATGCGCCACTGAAAAGTCGATTATTATAGAGTCACGCCGCAGCCTCAGTCAAAGCCGCAGAAGCCTTTGAATTGCCGCGATTACCATTCGTTGCTAAAAAGTCATCCAGAAACCTCGTTGAGATGTTTCCGGCCTGAAAATTGTGGTCATTCATGATTTTCAGGTGCAGCGGAATCGTCGTTTTGATGCCTTCCACCACCATGGCTTCCAGCGCGCGCCGCATGCGCGCAATCGCCAGCTCGCGCGTGCGCGCGTGCACAATGACTTTGGCAATCAGCGAATCATAAAACGGTGGCACCCGGTATTCGGGATAGACATAAGTGTCCACTCGCACCCCTGGTCCGCCCGGCAGATTGAAGGCCGTGATCTTGCCCGGAGAAGGCGCGAAGGTCTCAGGGTTCTCTGCGTTGATGCGGCATTCAATGGCATGTCCCACCATCAACACGTCGTCTTGCGCAAAGCCCAGCGGATCTCCTTCAGCGATGCGGATTTGGTTACGCACAATGTCAGTCAGCGTGATCATTTCTGTCACCGGATGCTCGACCTGAATGCGCGTGTTCATCTCCATGAAATAAAAGCGACCATCTTCGTCGAGCAGGAACTCGAAAGTGCCCGCGCTTGAATAACCGATCGACTTACACGCCGCGATGGCGGTTTCACCCATTTGCTGTCGCAGTTCCGGAGTCATCACCGGAGCGGGCGCTTCTTCGAGCAGCTTTTGATGACGCCGTTGAATCGAGCACTCGCGCTCACCGAGATAGGCGCAGTCGCCATATTCATCCGCGAGCACCTGGATTTCGATGTGACGAGGTCTTTCGACGTAACGCTCGATGTAAACGTCGCCATTCTTGAATGCCGCCGCCGCTTCCGTCGATGCCGTTTCCAGCGCGTGCGCGAGTTCGCTTTCGGAATGGACGACGCGCATGCCACGACCACCGCCCCCGCCGGACGCTTTTACAATCACCGGATAACCAATCTCTTTGGCGATCTTCGCCGCTTCTTCTGGAGATTCAATCGCGCCTTCGCTGCCGGGCAGAATGGGAACGCCCGCAGCCTTCATCGCATTTCGCGCCGCAACTTTTTCACCCATCAACTGAATTATATTCGGCCGCGGCCCGATGAATTTGATGTTGCAGGCCTCGCAAATCTCGGCGAAGTAGGCTGACTCAGCGAGGAAGCCATAACCTGGATGAATCGCGTCGACGTTGAAGATTTCCGCTGCGCTGATGATGGCGGGAATGTTCAGATAGCTTTGCGCCGACGGCGCGGGGCCGATGCAGACAGATTCGTCGGCGAACCGCACGTGCAACGAATCGCGATCGACGTCGCTGTGCACGGCGACCGTGCCGATGCCCATCTCTTTACATGTCCAGATTATGCGACAGGCAATTTCGCCGCGGTTAGCGACCAGAATTTTTCTAAAGCGACGTTGTCCGTTGCTCATAAAGTCCAAAGTCCAAAGTCCCACGTCCAAAGTCAACAAAGCCAATCGGACGTTGGACCTTGGACGTTGGACTTGGACTAGCCCTGCCTGATTCCGAAGAGGGGCTGGCCAAATTCGACGGCCTGTCCATTCTCCACATAGATCTTGACGACTTCGCCTGACGCCTCAGCCTGAATCTCGTTCATCAGCTTCATGGCTTCGATGACGCAGACAACGGTCTCGGATTCGACGTGACTGCCAATGCGGACGAAGCTGTCTGCGTTTGGCGATGGAGCGCGATAGAACGTACCGACGATGGGGGAGGTGATGAGATGCAGCCCCTGATCTTCGGAAGCAGCTTCTTCGGCCTGCGCGCCGGGATGTGGCGGCGTCGTGTGCGGCACACTCTTTACCGCGTTTTGTGTTGTTGCCTGAATCGCATGTGTTTCCGGCGGCAGCACTGGTGCGACCGGCGGCTGACTCGAATAGAGATTTCTGCCAACCTTTACATGAAATCCTTCGCGCTGGAGTTCGAAATCGGTGAGCGCGTTGTCGGTAATAAGCCCAATCAGTTCCCGCAGCTCGTCCATGTTAATAGAAGCCTCGAGATGCTTCGGCAATGGGCGATGCCGCCGACGACCGCGATCTCGATCACGATGACCACGCTCGGCGCGCGCCTCATTCGATTGTTCGGCAGCAGGTTGTTGAGATTCTTGATCGCTCATCGCTCGTTTGACTCCGGCCGACATAGAAACCTCCGGGGTATGTTGGTTTCCGCTACGTTACCAGCGGGGTGAGTGTGCAAACAAGTCCTATTGAAGCAAAAGCCCCGCGATCGGCAAAAGGCCAGGCGGAGCTTTGTCGTGCTGAACGGTCTTACTCTTCGCTCTCAGACTCGTCCTTGGATTCCGATTTTGATTCAGCAGCCTTCTTCTTTGAGCCACCTTTGGTGCGCTTCTTGGCTGCTTCTTCGGCGGCCGCTTCGCGCGGATTGCCAAGCAATTCGATGATTGCCAGCTCTGCGCCGTCACCAGCACGCCGGCCAAGCTTGATGATTCTGGTATAGCCGCCTGGACGATCCTTGAAGCGCTCGCCAAACTCGTCGAATAGACGCTTCAGGGCCGCGACCCCCGCGGTACGCGCCGGAACGACTTGTCCGCGACGTCCGGTTTCAGATCCGCGACCGAAATTCCCTGCGTGAAAAAACGCGGCCGCTTGACGACGCAAATGAACGCCGCGAGCTTCCGAGCCATTGCCTTCCAGGCTCGCCGCGTGACGCGAGAGGGTGATGGCCCGCTCAACGAACGGCCGCAGCTCTTTCGCTTTCGGAAGCGTGGTGACGATGCGCTCGTCGCGAGCATTGATGAGGGACGTCGCCAGATTTCGCAACATCGAGATGCGATGCTCCGTGTCTCGTCCTAGTTTTCGATGTGCCTTTCGATGACGCATGACTTGTTCTACTTCCATGTGACACGGGCGTCTCGCCCGTGATCACGCGCAAGATGCGCGTGCCACAAATTGTTCTACTGCACCGCCGTTTCAAATTCGTCTTCGCCGGCTTCGCCTTCGCCTTCGTCGCCGCCTTCAAATCCCATTTCGCTGTCGCCCGTGCCCGGAATCGGATTGCCCTGCTCGTCGAATTGCATGCCAAAATCCAGACCCATGCCGCGCAGAATGTCGCGGATCTCGCCGAGTGACTTTTTGCCGAAATTCTTGGTGGCCAGCATCTCGCGCTCGGAACGCTGCACGAGGTCGCGAATGGTTTTGATGCCGGCGTTCTTCAAACAATTATAAGAACGCACCGACAACTCCAGTTCATCGACCGAACGATCGAGTTGATCGTTGCGCGGCAAAGGCGCGCGCTCAGCCTGTTGATAGCTGTAATCTTCAGTGTCTTCTTCAAAGTTAATAAAGATCGCCATGTGATCTTTGATTAACTTTGCGGCCAGGCCGATGGCGTCGTCGGGCTTAATCGATCCGTCGGTCCAGACTTCGATCGTCAGCTTGTCGTATTCGGTGTTCTGTCCGAGCCGGGCTGCGTCAACCGCATAATTCACTTTCTTGACCGGCGTGTGCACCGAGTCGATCGGAATGTATCCGAGCGAAAGGTCTTCGTCGAAGTTGCGATCCGCAGAAACGTATCCGCGACCCCGCTTGAGGCGCATCTCGATATTCAGAGAGCCGCCGCTGCTAAGCGTCGCGATGTGCACCGTTGGGTCGAGAATCTCGACGTCGGCGTCCGCCTGGATATCGCCGGCACTGACTTCGCCCGCGCCCGTTTTGGAGATCGTCAACGTCTTCGGCTCGTTGCCGTGCAGCTTGAACGGCACCTGCTTCAAGTTGAGAATGACGTCGGTGGCGTCTTCGACGGTTCCTTTGATCGAAGAGAACTCGTGCTCAACGCCTTCGATCTTCACCGCGGTGATCGCGGCGCCTTCAATCGAAGAAAGCAATGCGCGTCGCAGCGAATTGCCTATCGTCGTACCAAAGCCACGCTCGAATGGTTGTGCCGAAAATCGGCCGAAACGTTCGGTGAGCGTGTCACTGTCTGCCGCCAAACGCCGCGGCATCTGAAATCCTGTCCAAAGATTATTTTGATCCATAACTTACCGTCGATGCTTGAGGAGAAGCGCGCGAGCCGTGTGCTGCGCAGTCGCACGGCGCGCACGCGCGTATTAACTACTTGCTATAAAGCTCCACAATCAGTTGCTCGTTAATCGAGCGATCAATGTCGTCACGCGTCGGCAGCCCGGTAATCGACGCCGTCATGTCGGAGCCGCCTGCGGAAATCCACGAGGGACGCCCACGACCGGCCGCTGTCTGCCACGCGCCTTCAACGTGCACGTTCTTGCGGCTCGCGTCCTTCACCGTGAGCATGTCGCCTGATTTCACCTGATATGAAGGAATGTCTACTTTGCGGTCGTTGACCAGCACGTGCCCGTGATTGACGAGCTGACGCGCCTGCCGCCGCGACGTCGAAAAGCCCGCGCGATAGATCGCATTGTCCAAGCGACGCTCCAGCAAGAACAAAAGGTTCTCGCCCGTGATGCCCTTCATACGCGCGGCGCGTTCGAAGTAATTTCGGAACTGCCCTTCGAGAATGAAATAAATTCGTTTGACCTTCTGCTTTTCGCGAAGCTGCTGGCCGTAACCCGCCAACGCTTTACCGCGACGCATGGAATTGCCGTGTTGTCCGGGCGGTTGTGTGCCGCGCTTTTCAATCGGACAAGATGGTTTGTAGCAACGGTCGCCCTTGAGGAAAAGTTTTGCGCCTTCGCGGCGGCACAGCCGGCACACCGCATCTCGATACCTAGCCAATCGTTCTGCCTCCAGTCTACTAACGACTTAGACGGAAAAGTTTACAGGTCGCTTTCTTTTGAATTTGAGATTTCAAATTTGAAATCTCAAAAACCGCGACCCTTCATCCTTTAGGTCAATGTAATTGCCAATTGTCGATTTCCAATTGCCGATTCAATAACGCGTTTTGCCAGTCGACAATTGGCAATCGCAAATCGGCAATGGCCTACACCCGCCGCCGCTTCGGCGGTCTACATCCGTTATGCGGAATCGGCGTCGTGTCGCGAATTGCGGTCACGCGAATTCCGGCATTGTTGATGGCGCGAATCGCCGATTCGCGACCACCACCCGGTCCCTTCACGCGCACTTCGCATTGCTGCATGCCTGCTTCCATCGCTTTGCGCGCGGCTTCATATGCTGCCTGCTGCGCCGCGAACGGAGTCCCTTTGCGCGATCCGCGGAAACCACGCGCGCCCGAAGAGGACTGCGCAACCAGGTTTCCTTCGAGATCGGTAATCGAGATCATCGTGTTGTTGAACGACGCCGCGATGTACGCGATACCAGCCGGGATATTTTTCTTCTCTTTTTTGCGGAAGACCTTTTTCTTGCCACCCGCTGCTGCTGCTTTTGCCATTATTTCTTACCAGGCGCTTTCTTCTTGGCGACCGTGGCGCGACGTGGGCCCTTGCGGGTGCGCGCATTTGTGTGCGTACGTTGACCGCGTACCGGAAGTCCGCGACGATGACGCAGGCCACGATAAGCGCCGATATCCATCAGACGTTTGATGTCCATCTGAATGCGCTTGCGCAGATCGCCTTCGATTTCGCCCTGCGCCTCAAGGATTGAGCGAATACGACTCAGCTCTTCCTCGCTCAGGTCACGTACGCGAGTGTCAACGTTGACCTGCGCTTCATTCAAAATCGACGCAGAGCGCGATCGACCGATTCCGTAAATGTATGTAAGACCGATCTCAGCGCGCTTATTCGGCGGAAGATCAACACCTGCTACACGAGCCATCTTTAGATTTTGAATCTTGAATCTTGCATTGCGGCCAAACGGACGAACGCAAAACTCAATCTTCGTTCACTCCTATTTCTGTCTCTGCTTGTGCTTGGGATTCGTGCAGATCACGCGCACTACGCCTTTGCGGTGAATCACCTTGCACTTATCGCAAATTTTTCTGACGGAAGCCCGAACTTTCATGTTCAATACCGGTTACTTATAACGATATGTAATGCGCCCACGGTTGAGATCGTAGGGAGACAACTCAACCAAAACTCGATCACCCGGAAGAATTCTAATGAAATGCTTGCGCATCTTTCCCGAAATATGCGCGAGCACCTGATGCTGATTGTCCTCAAGTTCCACTCGAAACATCGCGTTCGGCAGAGTCTCAAGGACCCTGGCCATGACTTCTATCGCTTCTTCCTTCGCCATACAGCCATGGGCGCAATTCCGCCTTTAGTGGCAAACTTTGGATACTATCACGCGCCCCAAGCAATTGCCAAGCCGTGGTGCGAACCGTTTAAGCGGCCGCGATCTTCGAATCAGTACTCGCGGCTTCTTTAACCAGCGTAAGGACTTCCGGGCCTTCCTCGGTGACCGCAATCGTGTGTTCAACGTGCGCGCTCGGCTTCCCGTCCAGAGTCACGACAGTCCATCCATCTTTCAGGGTTTTGGTGTGATGGGAACCGATATTAATCATCGGCTCGACCGCAAAGACGTAACCGGTACGGATTTTCGCCCCCTTGCCGGGCTTTCCGTAGTTCGGAATCTGCGGATCCTCGTGCATGCGTCGACCGATGCCATGGCCGACGTAGTCGCGCACAATCGAGTAACCGTGCGACTCGGCGTGCTGCTGGACGACATGTCCTATGTCGCCGATGTGATTTCCTGCGCGACAGTTATCGATCGCCAGTTGCAAACTCTCTTCAGCCACGCGAATTAACTTCAACAATTCGTCGCTCACGTGTCCAATCGCAACTGTGGTCGCCGTATCGCCCACAAAGCCTTCGAGCGTAACGCCGACATCGATCGAAAAGATGTCACCGTCCTTCAGTTCGTATTTCGATGGAAAGCCGTGCACGACCTGTTCGTTCACGGACGCGCAGATCGAATACGGAAAGCCGTTGTAGCCCTTGAACGTCGGATACGCTCCCGCATCGCGAATCATCTGGTCAGCCGCATCGTTGATTTCGAGAGTTGTCACGCCGGGCCCCGCCATCTTGCGCAACGCCTGCAAGACGCTACCCACCAATTGGCCGGCAGCGCGCATTTTGTCGATCTCCTTTCGCGACTTCCCGATGATCATTTGTTAGCCTAAAACTCGCTGAACGTCCGCGTAAATCTTTTCGACCCCACGCGTTCCATCAATCCGGTGTAGCCGATTGCTGCGCTCGTAGTAATCCAGCAACGGCGCGGTTTCGTTTGCGTAAGTCTCGAGCCGCACCTGAATCTTCTCCGGGGTATCGTCCGCGCGCTGAAACAGCTCCCTTTCGGGATGCTGGTCGCAGCGATTATCAAATTTCGGCGGCTTGAAATAGATGTTGTAAATCTCACCGCAAACCGGACACGTGCGACGACCGGTCAAGCGCTTTAGCAGCAATTCAGTCGGCACATCGATCAGAATCGCTTTGATGCCGTTTCCTTGTCGCTCGGCAAGATGTTCGAGCATCTCGGCTTGCGCGGCGGTGCGCGGAAACCCGTCGAGGATGTAACCGTTGCGACAATCGTCCTGCGACGTTCGCTCTGCGACGACGCGAATCACCACCCGATCGGGAATCAATCGGCCTCCCTGTTGAATTTCCCGCACTTCATTAGCCAACGGTGTATTCGCTTCCGCCAGAGAGCGAAAAATGTCGCCGGTTGAAATCTGCGGCAGACTCAACCGCTCTTGCAGCAAGCGCGCCTGGGTGCCTTTGCCGGCACCGGGCGCGCCCATTAACACGATGATGGTTGGCATTTTCGATTTTGGATCGTTGATTTGCGATTTGAACTGCTCGTCAGCTGACCGCTAAATCCAATCGAAAATCTGTAATCGCAAATCTAAAATGCTCTAGGCCCTGCGCCCGCGCAGTCTTCCGCCAGTGCCGAGAAAGCCTTCGTAGTTGCGCATCACAAGCTGCGCTTCAATTTGCGCAACGGTGTCCATCGCCACGCCGACAAGAATCAGCAGGCTCGTGCCGCCGAAATAAAATTGATAACCCATGCCGTTCGGAATCCATCCGAGCCCGGGCGTCGTAGTCACGAATGATTCGAGCCACGCACCGATGAACGGTAGGCGTCCGACCTTGTAACCACTCAACATGAACTGCGGCAAGAATGCGACCAGCGCCAGATAAATCGCGCCGACAAACGTCAGGCGCGTGAGAATGGTGTTCAGGTATTCCGCAGTTTGGCGCCCTGGGCGAATGCCGGGCATAAACCCGCCATGTTTACGCAGATTATCAGCGACCTCTTCCACATTGAAGACGATCGATACATAGAAGAAGGTGAAGAAAATAATTAGCGACAAAAAGATCAGTTCGTAGTAAGGATCGCCCGCATGGAACAACTGGAAGAATTTGAAGATGCCGCCGTACCAGTTATTAGGGTTCTTCGGCGGAAAAGCTGAGAACAGACTCTGCGGCATCGACAGTACGGATGAAGCGAAAATCACGGGAATCACGCCGCCCATGTTCAGCTTCAGGGGCATCGTTGTCTGTTGCCCGCCCACCATCTGGCGGCCAACGTGACGCTTAGCATAGCTGACCGCAATCTTGCGGCGCGCTGATTCAACGAAAACGATGAATGCGATAATTGCGACCAGTGCCAGAACCATCGCGATGACGCCGACAATCTCCATCGTGTCGCCACTGCTGACTCGACCCATCACCTGCTGCACGCCGCGCGGCAAACCAATGACGATACCGGCGAAAATCAGTAGGGAGATGCCGTTACCGATTCCACGCTCAGTGATCTGCTCGCCGAGCCACATCACGAATATGGTTCCCGTCGTGAGCGTTAAAATCGTCGAAAGTAAGAATCCCCACGTCGGAGCGCCCACGCCGTTGATCTGCAACCAGTGAGCGACAAAGGTTGTTTGCAAAGCCGCCAATCCAACCGTCAAGTAACGCGTCCACTGATTGATCTTCTGCCGGCCCATCTCGCCTTCTTCCTGCAGCTTCTTCAACTGCGGCGAAACGACGGTCATCAATTGAAGAATGATTGACGAGGTAATGTACGGCGTAACCCCCAGCGCAAAAACTGAAATCAGACGGAAGTTGCCACCTGAGAAAAGATCCAGCACGCCGAGCAACGTGCCGCTGACGTCATGCCAGACCACGTCGAGCCGATCTTTGTTAATCCCCGGGGCCGAAACGTGCGCGCCAAGACGGTAGATCGCCAGGATGCCCAAAGTGAAAAAGATCCGCTTGCGCAGATCCGGGACATTGAACATGTTGCGAATGGCCGCTAGAAATTTTTCCATAAGAAAGACGTGCTTTGTGCTGCGTGCTTTGTTCTTAGCACTTTGACGTTACTGCCAATTTGAATCACCGATCAAAGTACAAAGATCAAAGTACAAAGCACAGCCACAACTCTATGCCCCGATCAAGCTTGCGGTTCCGCCCGCCTTTTCGATTTTTTCGCGTGCGCTCTTGGTAAATCGATGCGCTGAAACTTTCAGCGCTTTCGTCACGTTACCGTTCCCGAGCACAACGATGTCATGTTTGGCTTTCTTGATAATGCCGCGCTTGTGCAGGACTTCCGGTGTGATCTCGGCATCTGCCGCAAAGCTGTTTTCCAGCGCATCGAGTCTGACCTCGATCCAGTGTTTCTTGAAAATGTTGGTGAAGCCACGCTTGGGCAGACGACGATGCAGCGGCATCTGGCCGCCTTCGAATCCTGTCTTCGAAGAATAACCCGAACGCGACTTCTGGCCTTTGTGACCACGGCCCGCCGTCTTGCCCAGACCCGTGCCGGGACCGCGGCCGAGACGCTTTTTCTTGTGCGTCGAGCCCTTGGCTGGATGTAAGTTGTTAAGTGATAACGTCATGACTCTTTGGTCTTTGGTCTTTGGTCTTTGGCCTTTGGTGTCTTTTCAAGACCAAAGACCTATTCGATGATTCTTAAAAGGTGCGGTACTTTCGCAACCGTCCCGCGCATCGACGGCGTGTCCGGCCGCTCGACGACTTGATTCAGTTTGCGCAAGCCCAGGCTGCGCACCATTTCTTTCTGCGTTTTCGGGAAAGCGATCACGCTGCGGTAGTACTGAATCTTGATCTTCGCGTTTGCCGCTTCTTTGTTCTGCTTCTTCGCCATAAATCAAAACCAAGAACCCAAAATTGAAAACTGTTTTAGAGTTCTTCTACTTGTTTGCCGCGCAGCCGCGCTACTTCAAACGGATCTTTCATCCGCAATAAGCCATCGAAGGTCGCGCGCACAACATTGTGCGGATTCGTCGAACCCAGGACTTTTGTGCGCACGTCGCGCACACCCGCAGCTTGCATCACCGCGCGAACTGCGCCGCCGGCAATCACGCCGGTTCCCTGCGACGCCGGTTTCATCAACACACGGCCTGAACCAAAGCGGCCAATCAATTGATGGGGGAGAGTATTCTCAATCAATGGCACGCGGATCAGATTCTTCTTCGCCGCCTCGACACCTTTTTTGATCGCCAAAGGCACTTCGCGCGCTTTGCCGGTGCCAAAGCCGACATGTCCAGACTCATCACCGACGACGACGAGCGCCGCGAACGAAAGATTCTTACCGCCTTTGACAACTTTCGTCACGCGGTTAATCGAGATGACCTGATCTTTCAGATCCAGGCCCTGTGGAGCGATTCTCTGCTTCGGTTGTCTCATTACTATTCTTTCGGCTCTTTCGCTTTACGCTTCTTCGGCTTCGCTTCAACTGCGGGCGCTGCTTCTGCCGCCGCTGGCTCTTCCGTAGCAGCTTCCGCTTCGACCGCTTCGTCCTTGTTCAGACCTGCCGCTCGCGCTGCATCGGTCAACGCACGCACCCGACCGTGATACAGATAGCCACCGCGATCGAACACAACGCTGCTAATGCCGGCAGCCAATGCGCGTTCTGCGATTGCCTGTCCGACTCTCTTTGCGGCTTCAACGTTGCCGCCCGTGCTCACGCCCAGGCTTTTTTCCGTCGTCGAAGCTGAAGCCAGTGTCTGCGCCTTCTCATCATCGATGATCTGCGCATAGATGTGGTTTAAGCTGCGATAGACGGCGAGGCGTGGCCGCGCAGTCGTGCCGCGCACTTTGCGCCGAATGCGGCTGTGCACGGCGCTTCGAACTTCTGCTCTGTTTCTGTTGCTCATTTCACTTAATGCCGTTTGCCAATCACGGATTGCCAATTTATTTTCCGCGACAAACCAATCGAACATCGGCAAATCAAAATCGGCAATACTACTTACCGGTTTTCCCGGGTTTCAACTTAATCGGCACATCCGCGTAACGCACGCCCTTGCCTTTGTATGCGTCGGGCTTGCGCAGCTTGTGCATCTCAGCGCAAACCTGACCGAGCTTCTGCTTGTCGATTCCGGAAACCGTCAACGTCGTCTGATACTGCTGAATATTACCTTTTGTCGTCAGACGTTCGGCCTTCGCTTCGATACCTTCCGGCAACGGGAAATCAATCGGGTGCGAATAGCCGAGCGAGAAAACAATCTTCTTGCCCTGCACGTCGGCTTTATAGCCGACGCCCACGATGTCCATCTGCCGCGAGAACCCTTCGGTCACGCCCTTGATCGCGTTGTTCGCGAGCGCGCGCGCGAGGCCATGCAGCGCCGCCTGCTCATCGGAGCCACGTTCGGCGACAAGCGTTTCCTCTTCCTGCTTAAACTTGATTCCTTCGGGAATCGGCGTTTTCAGGACGCCTTTCGTGCCCTTCACTTCCAACTCACGATCTTTGATCGTGACCGTGACGCCCTTCGGAATCGATATCGGTTTTCTACCAATGCGAGACATAGCTTAAAAAATGTGCTTTGTACTTTGTGCTTGGTACTTTGAAAGAACAAAAGCAAAGATCAAAGTACAAAGACCAAAGGTCGTTTTTGCTCAGTAAACTTCTGCCAGCACTTCGCCGCCAATGTTTTCCTTGCGTGCCGTCTTGCCACTCATCAGACCACGCGAGGTCGAAACGATGTTGATGCCATAGCCACCCAGCACGCGCGGAATCTGATGCGAACCGACGTATACTCTGCGCCCCGGCCGCGACACGCGCTGCAAGTGCGTAATCGAAGAGGTCCCGCGCGCGTCATAGCGCAGGAAAATGCGAATCAGGCGCTTCGCTCCCTCGCCCTTGAGGACGAAGTTATTGATGTACCCTTC
>Ga0157378_10000091_pt1 | contig 86060 bp, 70 predicted proteins | sample M65metaG_FD_115309 | JGI IMG/M metagenome (GOLD analysis project Ga0157378, IMG submission 115309) | Miscanthus rhizosphere microbial communities from Kellogg Biological Station, Michigan, USA - M6-5 metaG | ecosystem: Host-associated > Plants > Roots > Rhizosphere > Soil | place: USA: Michigan...
CGTGCCGCTACTAAGATGACGAATCGCCACGCCAGTTTTCGACACGGGCGGAAGGTTTTCTGCGTGCGGCACGAGCTGAGGGGCAAAACAAGCTTCCATAGGTTAGTGAGAGAGCAGGAACTCCTTGAAAGCGTCGTAGTTGCTGGATATCGGCTGCGAGAGCTTGGGGCGCTTCAAATAGGCGGCAAGGCGATCGGGTAAGGGCGGTGCCACGCCAATCGCGCGCTGAACGACTTCGGCGAACTTCGCGGGATGGGCGGTAGCGAGAATGAGGCCCTGAGCGGGCTCGGGATGCTCACGGCGGTAGGCTTCCCAGCCTAGGATGCCGACGGCGGTGTGCGGGTCGGCGATGTACTGAAAACGCCGGTGAACGGATCTCATGGCCGCGAGCGTTTCGTCGTTGGTCGCGCCGTGCCCCCAAATTTCCTTCTGGACGTATTCCAGGCGGTTGCGGCAGAGATCGAGCAGGCGGGGAAAATTGTTGGGGCTGCCGACGTCCATGGCGTTGGAGTAGGTCGCTTGCGCCGATCGGGGGCGAAATTCGCCGGTGCGGAGATATTCGGGGACGATATCGTTAGCGTTGGTCGAGGCGATGAAACGCGCTACCGGCAACCCGATGCGCTTGGCGAAAATCCCAGCCGTGAGATTGCCGAAATTGCCGCTAGGCACGCTGACGATCAGTGGCACGGACGCCACCGGAAGTTGGCGGTATGCAGCTACGTGATAGAACATCTGTGGGAGCAGGCGGCCAATGTTGATGGAGTTGGCAGACGTGAGGAAGGCGCGCTTGTTCAGCTCGGCGTCGGAGAAAGCTTGTTTGACTAGACGCTGGCAGTCATCAAACGTGCCGGCGACTTCCAGCGCCGTGATGTTCTCGCCCAGCGTGGTGAATTGCTTTTCCTGGGCTTCGCTGATTCGTTTGCTCGGATAAAGAATCACCACGCGAATTCCGGGGACGCCCAGAAAGCCATGAGCCACCGCGCTTCCGGTGTCGCCGGACGTGGCGACGAGCACGGTGAGCCGGCGCGTTTCTCCACGGACGAAATAGCCCATCAATCGCGCCATGAAGCGCGCGCCGAAATCCTTGAAGGCCAGCGTGGGACCGTGGAAAAGTTCCAGAATATGCAGGCCGGGAGAGAGCGACACCAGCTTCACGGGAAAGTTGATGGCTTCGCTGACCACTTGCCACAGGACTTCTTCAGGAAAGTCGGGACCCGCGAAGGGACGCACCACGCGGAAACATACTTCGGTGAAGGGCAGGCGCCGGAATTCTTCCAGTTCCTCGGGCGAGCGGCGCGCGATTTCGACGGGCATGTACAGGCCACCGTCGGGCGCGAGACCACGGAGGACCGCGCCACGCAGCGAAGTAAGCGGTGCCTCGCGGGATGTGCTGCGATATCTCAACGACCCTCACCAGGTTGAATCCTTTTCAAGAACGCCGCTGCGGAATCGGATTCTGAGGCGGCATGGCGCGCTAGCGTTTGCAAGTTGGCGACTGGCACAGTGCGGTGCGCCAACGCTTCGTAACTCTGGCGGCGAGCTGCGATCAGCGATGGGTAGCAACGCGCTACCGTTTCCCGCGGCGTTTCGCCTTGCTTCGGTTGGAAGGCACCGCGCCACAGCACCGGCTTTGGATCGGTGAGATAGCGCTCGATCAGAAGTTGTTGTTCGGCCGGAGAGGCGGCCAGGTAGACGACGGTCATCTGCCGGCGCAGGCGCATCAATATGTTGTTGCCGGCATGGATGACGCTGCCCGTGGTGTCCAAAATGAGGTCACACGCGCGATCGGCTTCCAATTTGGTGAGCACTTCATCCAGCACCGCGATTTCCTCGGCAAGATATTCGGCTTCGCGCTCCGCGTAAGTTGGGCTATCGGGCCAGCCCATCCAGGCGGCGACGCCATTGATGCCGGCGTAGCCTCCCGCTTCGAGACGCGATTTCAGACGCTGCTCGATCTGGTCATCGCAACAGGCCTGGGGGTGGCCAGAGGCTGCTAAGCGCTTTGTCCAGAAGGTCTTCCCAGCGCCCGACATGCCGACAAGGGCGAGGCGCAAGGGCGAGGCGAGTGGACTGGTCATGATAGCGGTTTCAGTACGATATCGCGTGGCCGTGCCCATCGGCAAGTTAAGCGGAGCGGATAGCCTGAGGCGGAAAAGAGCTTGACGGAAACAGTTTCTTCCCCTAAACGTCTTATGGATGTACGGAGGACCGGTGCCCAACAAGAAGGAACCCGGCGACCTGTTGCAAGGAACGCTCGACCTGCTGATTCTGAAGTCGCTGGCGCGGGGACCGATGCACGGCTACAGCGTGGCCGAATGGATTCATGAAAGCTCCCAGGACGTCCTGCGCGTGGAGGAAGGCGCGCTCTATCCGGCATTGCACCGGCTGGAATTACGTGGACTGTTGTCGGCCGAATGGGGAACGTCGGAGAACAACCGGCGCGCGAAATATTACGCGCTGACCGCCGCAGGCAAGAAGCAATTGGCGGAAGAGACCGAGTACTGGCGGCGAATGTCTGGTGCGGTCGCGCGCGTCTTACAAACGGCGTAGGAGCGAAGTGATGCCTGCAGGTTGGCTTCACAATTTGCGGCTGCGGATCAAAGCGTTAGGAAAACGCCGGCAACTGGACCGCGATCTCGACGACGAGGTTGCATTCCACTTGGCCATGCGCGCGGAGAAAAATCGCGCCGGTGGTGTCGAGGGCGCGGAGGCGGGTTACGCAGCTCAAAGGCAATTCGGAAACACGACCAGCATGAAGGAAAGGAGCCGCGAAATGTGGACCTTTGTTTCGCTCGAAAGCCTCTGGCAGGACGTGCGCTATGGCGCGCGATTGCTGGCAAAGAATCCCGGCTTCACGGTGATCGCCATCCTCACCCTGGCGTTGGGAATCGGGGCGAGCACCGCGATTTTCAGCGTGGTGAACAGCGTGCTCCTCCGGCCCCTGCCCTTCCCTGAGCCGGATCAGTTAGTACGCGTGTGGGAAGCAAATCCGAAGCGCGGGTACGTCCGCAACGTCGTGAATCCGCTGAATTTTCTCGATTGGCACGAGCAGAATCGCTCGTTCGGTCCAATGGCCGCCGTTGCCGGCGGCTCCGCAAATTTCAATCACGGCAAGGCACCCATCACCGTCCCCGCGCTTGCGGTTACGCCGGAGTTTTTTTCGGTCCTCGGCGTGGCGCCGTTACTCGGGCGCACCTTCACCGACGACGACGGCATTCCCGGGCACGACGAGCGCGTGATTTTGACCTACGAATTCTGGCAGGAGCAATTTGGTAGCGACCCCGCGATTGTGAACCGGCCGATTCAGGTGAACGACGCTCCGAAGCTGGTCGTAGGCGTGCTGCCAAAGGGTTTCGCGGTGCCCAATATGAAGGCCAGCCTGTGGCTGCCGTTCGCCTATACGCGCGATTCCGATTTCGCCAAAAGCGGACGTTACCTGCGCGTGGTGGCACGTCTCAAGTCCGGCGTCACAATGACCCAGGCGCAGCAGGACATGGAGCGCGTCGCCGCTTACACCGCGCAGGTGCGGCCTGATTACAACTCCGGCTGGGGCGCGATCGTGAATCCGATGCTCAAGGACGTGACCTCCGACGTGCGCCGCCCCCTGTTCGTACTGTTCTCCGCCGTCGGTTTTGTGTTGTTGATCGCCTGCGCCAATGTCGCCAATCTCATGCTGATGCGGGGCGTGCGACGCTCGCGAGAGATCGCCGTGCGCACCACCCTGGGTGCGGCGCGCGCCCGCGTGGTGCGTCAACTTTTTGTGGAAAGCCTGATGCTCGCGTCGGCGGGAACCATCGGCGGAATCGCCATCGCGAACTGGGGGCTTCGCGCTCTGCTGGCTCTGATTCCAGAAGCGTCGCACCTGCCGCGCATGGAATCCATCCGCGTGGATAGCGCCGTGTTTCTGTTTGCCCTCGCACTCGCGTTCTGCACCACGGTCCTGTTCGGCCTGCTGCCCGCGCTGCGACTCTCGCGCGTCAATCTCCATGACACGCTCAAGCAAGCGACGACCCGTGGCGGCCTGGGAGGCAATCGGACTCTCCGCCAATCTCTAGTCGTTGCCGAGATTGCGCTCGCGCTGCTGCTCTCTGTCGGCGCGGGGTTGCTGCTGCGCAGTTTTCAACGCCTCACTGCGGTCGACCTCGGCTTCCATTCTGATCATCTCGTCTCGATGGGCGTTTCGATTTCGCGGGTGAAGTATAACGACCCGCCGAAACAGGCGCGCTACCTCGAACGCCTGCTCGACGAGATCCGCCAAACTCCCGGCGTACGCAGGGCAAGCACCACGGATTATCTCCCGCTGGCTTCCGAACTCATCTCCGGCTCGTGCTTCGCTTTCGGAACGGCGGAGCCGGTCAACTCTGCTACTGCTCCGGGCTCGCAGTTTTTGATCATCAGCCCGGGATACTTCGACACCATGGGCACGCCTCTTCTGAGCGGGCGCGATTTCAACGAACGGGACACGCTGAAATCCCCCAGTGCGGCGATCGTGAATCAGGCGTTCGTGTCGAAATATTTCCCCAACGGCGATGCCCTTGGCAAACAGTTGGGCGTGTGCTGGTCGGTGCAGAATCCGGTACAGATTGTGGGCGTGGTGGCAGATTCGCGCCAAACCAAGCTCAAGGATGCCCCCGCGCCCGCGATCTATCTCGCAAATACCCAAGCTCCTCTGGCCGGCGCAACATTCGTGGCCCGTGCGGCCGGCGATCCGCAGCAGGTCTTGCGCTCGATTGAGATCGCCATTCATCGCGTCGATCCCGACCAGCCGATCACCGAAGTGCGCACGATGGACAGCGTGTTCTCCGATTCTGCGTCCGATGCGCGATTTCAGGTCGTCTTGCTGGTGATTTTCGCGGGCCTGGCGGTCGCGCTGGCGATGATCGGCGTGTATGGCGTCGTATCTTATTCGGTCGGACAGCGCACGCAGGAAATCGGCGTGCGCATGGCCATGGGCGCGGCTGCAACGAGCATCGCGAGAATGGTGTTGCGCGAGGCGCTGCTGCTCGCGGTCCTCGCCGTGGTCATCGGCTTGGCTGGCGCGTTCGCCTTGACGCGCCTGATGGAGGCGTTGTTGTACGAGACGACGCCGACCGACCCGATCACGCTGACGGCGGCGGCGGTAGCAGTTCTGCTCGTAGCGACTCTGGCCGCGCTGATCCCGGCGCGTCGCGCCATGCAGGTCGATCCGATGGTCGCGCTGCGCTACGAGTGAGGCTCCGTCGTTGCGATCTCCAGCGAGGAAATCATGCTCGACTTCATCAAGCCAATCTGGTTGCGTCTGAAGGCGCTGGTGCGCCGCAAGCAGCTTGATCTCGACCTTGACGACGAAGTCGCCTTCCATCTTGCGATGCGGGAAGCGAAAAATGGTGCCACCGGCGCACCCGCTGGCGAAGCGCGTTACGCCGCGCACCGCCAATTCGGCAACCCGACCAATGTGAAGCAGTCCACTCGGGATCTGTGGTCCTTCATTTGGCTGGAAACGATATGGCGCGATTTCACCTTTGCGCTGCGTACCTTACGCAAGAAGCCTGGCTTCGCCGCCACTGCAATTCTCACGCTCGGCCTCGGCACCGGCGCATCCACAGCAATCTTTAGTGTGATCGACAATGTGCTCCTCGAACCATTCCCATATCCCGATGCGGATCGCTTCATGGGCCTGGAGATTCATGATCCGAATCGCACCGAGGCGCAGGGCCGCGTGGAGTACCCCGGCCCTGAATTCCTCGACTACGTTGAAAAAAATCACGTCTTCGATCGCACCATCGCAAACGCAGGCGCCGACGTACTCTACAACCTCGATGACGGTACCATCCGTTTCCACGGTGTGCTCTGCACTCCGGGCACGTTCGAATTTTTCGGCATGCCCGCGCTTTACGGACGCCCCATGGAACCCACGGACTACGAGCCCGGCGCGCCACCTGTGTTCGTGCTGCGCTACAAAACATGGATTGCAAATTTCGGCGGCGATCCCAACGTCTTGAACAAAACATTTCTGTTGAATGGCGTTTCTCGCACGATGGTGGGCATCATGCCATCGCGTTTTGCCTGGGGAGACGGCGACGTCTATCTTCCCGTCAAGCCGACGCGCTCGACCGCCGCAGTCAGCGGCGAATTTCCTCCCGTCTGGTACCTGATCGGCCATCTAAAGCCGAAAATATCCATCCGGCAAGCGGAAGCCGAGCTAACCATCGTGGCAAACCAATTGGCCAAGGTGTATCCACGAAGCTACCCGGAGCACTTCAGCGTCAAACTTTTTTCTTTCACTGACATGGTCGTCGGAAAATTTCGCTCGACCCTCTACCTGACGCTTGCTGCCGTCGCCCTGCTATTGCTCATTGCCTGCGCCAACGTGGCCAACTTGATGCTTGCGCGGGCCACCGCACGCGAGCGCGAATTTGCGTTGCGCGCAACTCTGGGAGCGAGCCGCTGGAGGCTGATTCGCCAGTTGCTTGTTGAAAGCCTGATCATCGCGGTGTGCAGCGGAGCGTTGGGGGTCGTGCTGGCGGCGGCCGGATTGCAATGGCTGGCTTCTCTGGTGCCGCCGGAAACGATCGCCTCGGAAACGGTGATCAGCCTGAACACGCCGGTGCTGATCTTTGCCGTCGCGGTCTCGGTCCTCACTCCGCTTCTGTTTGGTCTTTTCCCTGCGCTGCGAGCTGCGCGCAAGGATCTCGAGCAGCCTCTGCGCGACTCCGGCAAAGGTACCTCGGGCGCGGCGCGTCATTCGCGGCTCCGCGATGCGGTTATCGTCGCGGAAGTGGCGCTTTCTTTTGCGCTCCTGACCGGCGCGGGCCTGCTGATGCGGAGTCTCATGACTCTGTGCGACGTCGATCTGGGCATTAAGCCTGACCATGTTCTGATCACCCGGCTTCCGTTGCCATCCGATGGTTATCAAACCGCCGCGCAACTCACCGGATTCTATCGGCCGCTGATGGATCGCCTGAAAGCCTTGCCCGGTGTGATTGAGGTGGCCGAGACGACCGCGCTTCCGCCGTACGGGGGCTTTACCAGCGAGATCGAAGTGGCCGGCAAAGTCCATCGCGAAAAATGGACCAGCCTATTTCAGTTGTGTAGCGAGGGCTACTTCAACGTCTTGCGCATTCAACAGCTCGAAGGCCGAACCTTCACGCAAACCGAGGTGAACAATGCGCGACGCGTCGCGGTCGTAAACCAAGCCTTCGCTGCGCGGTATCTCGGCAACGACAATCCCATCGGGCTGCGCATGCGCCTCGCCGAATTAGAGAATTTCCCCGACCGCGTACCCGATGCGTGGTTCGAGATCGTCGGTGTGGTGCACGACGCGAAAAATCAGGGACTGCAGCTCCCGGCCCGGCCGGAAGTGTGGGTGCCATACACTGTCACTGGTTCCGGGCAGCGCGGCATTTTAGTGCGTACGGAAGGCGACCCTACTATGCTGCTGAACGACGTCCGGCACGCCGTCTGGGCCACCGACCGCAGCGTCGCTCTCACCTATACGGGAACGCTAGAGAATTTTCTGAACATTCAGTCCTATGCTGGACCGAAGTTCGGTTTCGTGATGATGGGGTTGTTCGCAGCGGTCGCCCTGATTCTCGTTGTCACCGGCGTTTACAGTGTCGTGGCCTACTCGGTGGCCCGGCGCACCCATGAACTCGGCATCCGCATGGCGCTTGGGGCCACGCGATCCTCCGCGGTCAGAATGGTGCTCGGTATGGGCCTGCAGGTCATCGTGATCGGGGTGGTATCAGGTCTGGGCGCTAGCCTGGTCATGTCGCGCATCATCGCCAGCCAATTGTGGCGGGTCTCCCCATACGACCCGGTGACCATCGCCGGAGTCGCCGCTATCCTTATATTGACGGGCACTTTAGCCTGCGTTGGCCCGGCACGCCGCGCCACCGGAATCGAGCCGGTCCAGGCCTTGCGCCACGACTGATTCCGGCCGAATCGGGAAGCTCTCAATTTCCTATTGGCAAGATGGAACCTGTCCCCGCGGACGGCTTGCAGCACCTCCCCGGCAAGAGTACCGTTTAAAGGGACTTCGCTGGGCATCATCGGCGAGGTTCGGTCGGAAATTCGGGGATTCCCGGGGATTTCGCTAGCCCTCCCTGACGAAAGCCCAACCGATCACTTCGATTCATTCGCAGTCGATTTCAGGCGCGGTTGATTTCCGACGCGGTTGATAACAGGACGCGAGCGGCCTCCGACGCCATCGGAGTGGGCTGCGAGCAGCCCGGGAATGCGGCCTCTGGCTTAAGGTCCAGCCGCGAATAACAAGGACTCGCGCGGGGATTTCGTGTCGTACTGGTTCCGCAACGACAATCGTTTGCCACAAGCGCGGCTGGCCGTCGTCTCCTACGTCATCGTAGGCATGATCGGCGTGCTGCTGATCGGCTTCTGGAAGCTGCAGGTCATCGATTCCGACAAATATTCGCAGTGGGCAGAGCGCAATAGAGTGCGCTCGATTCCCGTGATTGCCCCGCGCGGCCGCATGCTCGATCGCGACGGCCGTGTCCTGGTCGACAACTACCCCTCTTTTTCCGTCCTGCTCCTTCGCGACGATCCTTCCCTGGTCATGAAGAACCTTCCCATGATCGCCGACGGCCTCGGGGTGCCCATCAACGACCTGATCGATCAGCTCGACAACGCTCGCGAGTTACCCAAGTTTCAGCCTATCGTAATCAAGCCCGAGGCTACGCCGGCGGATGTTGCTTTCATCGAATCCCATCACGAAGACATTCCCCTGCTGGAAATGCTGATGGTGCACCGCCGCCGCTATCTGCCTAACGGTTTCATGGCCCATGCGAGCGGCTACGTGGGTGAAGTCAGCGAAAAGCAGATTGAAGACAGCAACGGCAAGTTGCGTCCCGGTGACTTTGCCGGCAAATCCGGTCTGGAGCGCCAGTACAACGAGTTGCTGCAAGGCACCGACGGCATGCGCCGCGTCATCGTCAACAGCGTCGGTAAAGAGGTCGACCGCCTGCCCACGCAGGAAGCCATTCCCGGCAAACAGATTCAGCTCACCATCGATTACGACTTGCAACAGATCTCCGAGCAATCGTTAGGTGCACGGCCCGGCGCGGTCGTGGCCCTCGACCCGCGCACCGGCGAAGTCCTGGCTATGGTCAGCCGGCCAACGCCGGACCCCAATGATTTCGCCATCCGCATTTCCGCCAAGGAATGGAAAGACCTCAACGACGACCCCCTGCACCCGTTGCTCAACCGTGCCATTCAAGCTCAACTGGCTCCCGGCTCCGTCTTCAAGATCGTCACCGGCACGGCCATGCTCGAAGACAAGAATCCGCCCGAAAGTTTTTCCACTTACTGCCCCGGATATGGCACTTTTTACGGCCGCCAGTTCAAATGCTGGGTTTATTTCTCAAAGAAGGGCGCTACGTCCCATGGCGTCATGGATCTTCACCAAGCGATCCTGCATTCCTGTGACGTCTTCTTTTACGCCGCGGGTCAGCGTTTGGGCATCGATCGTCTTTCTTACTACGGCGACAAGCTCGGCATCGGCCACAAGACCGGCATCGATCTTCCGTCCGAAGAAGCCGGACTCATGCCTTCAGAACAATGGGTCGAACGCGTCTTTCACCGCAAATGGTACGCCGGCGAAACCATCTCGGTGTCCACCGGCCAGGGCGCCGTCACCACCACCCCGCTCCAGTTGGCCCGCATGATCGGCGGCATCGCTTCGGGAGGCGTTTTCAAGCAGCCTCATCTGTTGAAAGACGCTCAGAACGTCGGTGAGCAGAAGTTTCAGATCTCCGAAGCCACCGTTCAAAAGATTACCGATGCGATGTACGGCGTGGTCAACGAACCCGGCGGAACCGGCACGACCCTGAAGCTTACCGGTATTGAGTTCAGCGGCAAGTCGGGCACAGCCCAGGTCATCGGGTACGACACCCGCGCGCGCTTCGGGAAGCAGAAAAAGTTCGAAGATAACGCCTGGTTCGTGGGCTATGCACCAAAGCGCAATCCTGAAATTGCCGTGGCCGTCCTTGTCCAGGAAAGCGGCCAGCACGGCGGAGAAGCCTCTGGCCCGGTGGTGCGCGACATCATCAAGGCTTACTACGACAAGAAAAACAAGAAACTCGACGGCACTACCGTCACAGCCGGCGACACCAAACCGGCCGAGCCAGCTAAAGCTGCTCCCGCACCGCAAACCACCCCGACGGTCCAACCGGTGGCCCGACGCCAGAAGCAGCCGCAACCGCCTCGCGAGAAGCCGGAAATAGTTGCGCCGACCAGCGCTCAGAACGATCCGAGCGCCCGGAACGACCCGAATTAGCGGTGGCGGGTGTTCAGACCCGTGCTTTGATAGTTTTTGAAGGCTGAAAAGAATGAAAGACGCACCCGGAACCCGAGATTACGACTGGTGGCTGCTGGCCATCCTGCTGGCGATCTGCACCCTCGGGGTGATTGAGATCTACTCCGCCACGCAAGGCAGCTCGCTCGCCGGCATGCACATGAGGCAGGTCCGTTGGCTGGTCATCGGCTTCATCGTCATGTTCATTTTGTCTCGCCTCGACTATCATTTGATCCTCGATCAGGCCTGGATTCTCTACCTCATCGGCATCATCGCCCTGGTCGCCGTCCTGATGGTGGGCCACACGCGGTTTGGGGCGAAGCGCTGGATCCCCATCCTCGGCGAAGCTTTCCAGGTGTCAGAACTCGTAAAGTTGATTATAATAATCTGGCTGGCGCGCTTCTTTGCGGAAGTGCGTACCGACGAGCTTTCCCTGCGCGATTTGCTCAAAGCAGGGCTCTTGGTAGGCGTGCCACTCGCCCTCATTCTTAAACAGCCGGATTTGGGCACCGCTATGGTGCTGGTGCCGTTGTTGGTAGTCGGCGCATTCCTTGGGGGCCTGCAGTGGCAGCACGCAGCCGTCTTTTCTTTGGCCGGAGCTTTGTTGATCGGAAGCGTTTTCTATCCACCGGTGAGCAAACACATTTTGAAGCCCTACCAGCGTGAGAGAATCACTTCCTTCTTGCATCCTGAAGAAGACGCCAAAGGTTCCGGTTATCAGTTGTTGCAGTCCAAAATCGCCGTAGGTTCCGGCGGATTTTGGGGTAAAGGTTTTAGGCACGGCACGCAGAATCAACTGGGTTACATCCCCGTCCGTTATTCCGACTTCATCATGTCGGCTTGGGCCGAGGAACAGGGGTTCAAAGGCGTGCTGCTGGCCTTAGGGCTGTACATGGCTCTGCTGTTACGACTCGTCCAGAACGCCCAACGCGCGAAAGATCGCGCCGGCATGTTTCTGGTCATGGGCGTGGCTGCGGCGCTGGGTTTCCATGTTTTGGTAAATGTGGCTATGGTGATCGGCGCTATGCCGGTTACTGGCATTCCGTTGCCCTTAATGAGCTACGGCGGCTCGGCCACATTGTTTGTTTTTCTGGCGATTGGCCTGGTGATGAACGTCAGGATTCGCCGTTTCGTCAACTAGGCGATTTGCCGGTGCCGAGCGTTCGGCTTGCTTCTTGGGAAAAGCCGCGCCGGTTGTATTTTTCAGGAATAGTAGAGTGACAGCATCGTCCGCCGCTTGCCCGGGTTTTGCCCGGCGACGGCTTACCCGCAATAGCACGAGCATCGACAGCAAGAGGATTCACGTCGTTCGCGACCCCGGCCCCGCCGGGCTCCATCCCTCCGGCTTCGAACGCAAAGGCATCTCCCTGCACATTTCGCCTTGGTGTGCCTCGCTCCCCATATCTGGGAACGGGCGCCCGCGCTATTCCCGCAATCCGCTGAGCGCAAGCTCGCGGCGATGCGTCCCGCTCGGCCTTTTGGCCGCGCGCATCCAGGACGCCGGTCTATCCGGCGCCTCGCAGGACAAGGAGTTTTCATGTCGAAAGAATTGGTTATTTCCGCGGCCTCCCACGAACGGCGCGTCGCGATTTTGGAAGAAGGTCAGTTAGTCGAGATTTACATCGAGCGCGAAAAAGAGTTCGCGCTCGTCGGCAGCATCTACAAGGGCCGCGTCACCCGCGTTCTCCCCGGCATGCAGTCCGCATTCGTTGACATCGGCCTCGATGGCGACGCTTTCCTGTACGTCAGCGACGTTTTCGAAAATCTCGAGGATTACGATCACGGCCACGGCCACGCCGATCAGCACGCGCCGTCTTCATCGATCGCACCGGCCGCCCTCCCTGGCCACGTGGAATTGCTGCCCGGTGAAACCCTCGGGCATGCGCACGGCGCCGACCAAGGTTCGCACGCGCCCAACGGCGAGAGCACGCACCTCGATGTCGCCGAAGCCACGCACGAAGATCACGAGCACGCCCACGCTCACGAGCTGGGCGACGAAGGTTCCCACGAAGCGCACGATCAAGCGCCCGAGGAGATCCACGCCAACGCCGCCTTGCAGTCTGCGCCCGGCAGCGAGCCAGGCAATGAGGATATTTCGCCCGACGACGAGCGCCAGCCGGAATCCAACGCTTCCGCGCCGCAGAACTTCGGGCATCAGTACAATCCTACGCAGCGATATCCGCAGCGCAACGACCGTGGTACCGCGGACTTCCGCGGTGGTGATCGTGGCAACGACCGTGGCGGTGACCGCGGGGGTCGCGGCCGCTGGGGACGTCGCGGCGGACGTCGCCGTGGCGGACGCCCGCAGGGCGGTCCGGGTGGACGCAATCTCCCCCCTTCGAAATATGCCGCTCCACAGGGTGGCGATCCGCAGCGCACCGGTGATTCTCGCGGAGGCGACCGCGGCTACGACAACCGCGACCAGCGCGGTGGTGGAAGATTTGAACGTGGTGGCGAGCACCGTGGCGGTGAATCCCGCGGGGGCGATCGCACCTACGACAATCGCCGCTCCGAAGGCCCGCGTCACAGCGGCCCTCCGCAACAGAGTGGCGGGACCGAAGAGCCTTTCGTCCTCCCCGGCGAATCGCTGGCCAAGTATCGCGGCAAGCCCATCGCCGCTTCTTCAGCGCCGGTCGCCGAGCCCGAGATCCACGAGCGTCAGCCCGAAGTGAACGAATCCGCTCCGCGCGGTTTCAACACTCAGCCGACCAACGCACCGCAGTCAACCAATGTCCCACGCCGTTCTTCCGGTGGACTGCCTCGCTGGCTGCTCGCCGAAACCGAAGCTGCCGCTGACACGGAAGTCTCCTCCAGTGGCAGCGAGGCAATCGCGTCTGCCTCCGACGATACGACCACCGCGCTTCACGATTCCGGTGTGGCCGCCGAACATGAAACACGGGAACCCATCGCCGCCGAACAGGCCCGCGCGGAAGCGTCGCTCAGTGAAGAGGAAGTCGACGCTCTCTCCGCCAGTCTGGTGGACGCCAAGCACGATGACATTCAGGCCACGGCCCCAGCCGACGCGATGGTTGGTGGCGCTGAATTCGATGACGAGGAAGATGAAGAAGAGGAAGAAGAAGAGGAAGTAGACGCCATCGAGGCCGATGAAGTTGAAGTCAGCGACGAACGCGCCGAAGAAGCCCGCCCCGCCGACCAAGGCGTAGCCGATTCTGCCGACGACAGCGAACGCGCCGACGAAGAATCCGAAGAGGCCATCGAGTTGAGCCCGCGCGAGCGCGCCGAGGCCGAAGCCGACGCCGCTCACGAGGACGCCATTCAAGCCGTGGATCTCGCTGACCGCACTGAAAGCGGCCGCGCTCATAGCAACACCGAAACCGCTCACGAAGACGATCAGGAACACGCCAGCTACGAGACTCGGGCTGCCTCCGGCGAACCGGCTTCGCAGCCCGGCGCCGAAGATGATTCCATCCTTCTTCCGGGCGAAACCCGCGCACCTCGCAGCGCCGGGGCGCCGCGCGAAGAATTCACTCCGCGAGACTCCGCACGCATCGGCGGCAATCCGCGCTCGCGTTTCCAGCGCCCCTATCGCAGTGGCGGTCGCGATCGCGGCGGCCGCGACAGCCGTGGTGGCGATCGCGGAGGAGACCGTGGCGGTCGCGGCGATCGTGGTGGACGCGATCGCGGTGGACGTCCCGGAGGTCGCCCCGGTGGTCGCTTCGAACGGCGTCCCGGCGGAGGCCCGCGTCACGACCGTGGCGGCTATCAACGTTCCGGCCCGCCGCGCCGTCCGCAATTAATCTCCGAAATGCTCAAGGCCGGTCAGGACGTTGTGATCCAGATCGCCAAGGAGCCTCTGGGCAAGAAGGGCGCGCGCATCACCAGCCACGTCGCGCTCCCCGGCCGTTTCCTCGTTTACATGCCGACCGTTCATCACACCGGCGTTTCGCGCAAAATCATCTCCGCGGAAAATCGCTCGCGCCTTCGCCGTCTGGTCAGCGAGGCCGGCAACGCCTATCCCGGCGGCTTCATCGTTCGAACCGCCGCGGGCGGCGCCACCGATGACGAAATCCGCGCCGATATCGATTTCCTCGGCAAGACCTGGAATGATATCAAGCAGAAGAGCGAAGAGCGCAAAGCTCCCGCGCTGCTCCATCGCGATCTCGATCTCGTCGAGCGCATGCTTCGCGATTACGTCAGCGACGATTTTTCCGCCATCTGGATCGACAATGAAGAAGAATACGGCAAGGTCGTTGAGTTCGTCAGCCGCTTCCAGCCTAAGCTGGTCAGCCGCGTCAAGCTCTATACCAAGGAGACGCCGATCTTCGAAGAGTTCGGCATCCAGCACGAGCTCGACAAAGCGCTGCGCGCTAAAGTCTGGCTAAAATCCGGCGGCTATATCGTCATCAACCACACCGAAGCGCTGGTCGCCATCGACGTCAACACCGGAAAATTCGTTGGCAAAGGCTCCACGCGCCTCGAAGACACTATCGTCAAGACCAACCTCGAAGCGGTGAAGGAAATCGTCCGTCAGATTCGCCTACGCGACCTCGGCGGCATCATCGTCGTCGACTTCATCGACATGGAAGAGCGCCGCAACCGCGAAAAAGTCTTGTCCGCGTTGCAGCAGGCCCTGGAGCAGGACAAAGCGCCTTCGAAGGCTCTCTCGTTCAACGAGTTCGGCCTCGTCTGCATCACCCGCAAGCGCACCAAACAAGCTCTCGAGCGCGTGCTCTGCCAACCCTGCCCGTATTGCACCGGCAGCGGCATGGTGAAGTCCAGCCCCACCCTGTGCTACGAAATCCAGGCCGAGGCCCGCAAAATGGCCACCGCGGACCACGAAAATCCGAACCTGACGCTGCGCGTCCACCCCGAAATCGCAAAAGCGCTAAAGACGCGCGAGTCCATGCTCATTGACGAACTCGAACAAACCACCCACAAACACGTAATCATCCAGTCCGACGCTACCCTGCACTGGGAGCAATACGACATCTACTAGACGTTGCGTAACAGAAACGAAAAGCCCAGACGTCAAAAAACGTCTGGGCCTTTTTTGCCCTTGAACGAATTCGCAGGTCGGACTTTTTAGATGCCATTTTCTAGAGTGCCCCCTTCGCACGAGCGCATCGAGTTCAAGGAAAATCTAACGCTGGCCGATATTCATCAGCTTTCTTTGGAGCCTGAACTTCGGATATTGCAATGCTCCTCACCCGTCGCACCGAAAACTTGGGATCTCATCAACGAAGAGCTGTTGCCGTGTCGGACAGACATCGAAATAAGGGCGTATGGCTTCTACTCTTCAGTTTGCGACCTTTCTTTTGTCGCTCGAATGAGAAACGTTCGTCACTTTGCTGCGGATTGCCTGCGAGAAGCGATTAACGTCGGATGTTTGGCGGCCCTCGAAAATTTGGAAAGTCTATCGGTTGGCATTCATAACTTGCAGAACTTTGATTTTCTTGCCGAAATTCCTAGCGGAATTACGCATCTTTCGCTAGCCGCAACCAAATCGAAGAAGCCTCAACTCAACCTCCTTGCGCGATTTCGTTGCCTGAAGACGTTGTACCTGGAAGCTCAACAGAACGAGATTGAGGCTCTGTCAGAGCTTTCGATGCTGGAAGACTTGACACTACGCTCCATCAGCACTTCCGGCCTGGGCTTCCTTGCTGGTCTCGATCATCTCTGGTCTTTGGATGTGAAACTCGGCGGAATAAGGGATCTGTCTGAGATCCAAGGAAAACAAAGCATCAAGTACTTGGAGCTTTGGCAGATTCTGGGTCTGCGGGACGTTACCGTCGTGTCTACACTGTGCAACCTTCAGTATCTTTACCTTCAGTCTTTGCGAAATGTCATCGCGATTCCCGACCTGTCAAAGCTCAGAAAGCTGAGAAGGCTCTATCTCGAAAATATGAAGGCACTCGCTGACGTGAGCGCCGTTCTACGATCTCCGTCTCTCCAAGAGTTCATTCACATTTCTGCCCAAAACGTCCGGCCGGCGCAATACGAAGACCTGCCTGGGATCAAAACGCTGAGGAATGTGCTCGTAGGGTTCGGAAGCCGTAAGAAAAATCAACAATTTGAAGCCCTGCTGCGCCAATCTGGGATAGAGCTATTCCAAGGAAGCGAATTCGTTTTCGAATGAAAATGAAGTGTGCTATGCAGTCTCTGTTTCCATTTACCTCGTTCCGGCCGGCACATGCTCCTCCAAATATCTCAGCAGCAAGCTGTACAAATGCAGCGTCGTTCCCTTCCCCTGCGAAATCGCGTGCGTTCGATTGGGATACTCCATGAAATCGAACGGCTTCCCCAACTCGATCAACCGGTTCATCAATAGTTCCGTCCCCGAAAAATGCACATTGTCGTCGCCCGAACCGTGCACGATTAACAGTTTCCCGCGCAGACCGTCCGCATAGTTGATCGCCGAGCTGTTCTTGTATCCCTCGACGTTCTGCTGCGGCAGGCCCATATATCGCTCTTGGTAAATCGTGTCGTACAGCCGCAAATCCGGCACCGGCGCCACCGCCATCCCTACCTTGTACACTTCCGGCGACCGGAACATCAGGCTCAGCGTGCTCGATCCGCCGCCGCTCCAGCCCCACACCGCCACGCGCGACGCATCCAGATACGGCCGTGTTCGCAGCAGCGCCTGCAGCCCCGCCGTCTGGTCTTTCACAATCACCGGATGAATCGCACCGTACACGATTTTCCGCCACGCCCGCCCCTTCGGCGCCGGCGTGCCGCGGTTGTCCATGGACACCACAATGTAGCCTTCCGCCGCCACGGCGCGATTAAACAACCCGTTCGAGCTGTCCCAGTGATCCAGCACCGTCTGTCCGGCCGGCTCCCCGTACACGTACACCAGCACTGGATATTTCTTCGACGCGTCGAAATCCGCCGGCTTCAACATCCACGCGTCCAGCGTCACGCCCTCGCCGATATCCACCCGGAAATATTCCTCCGGCGCATTAGCTAGAAGCGGCGCGGCCTTGGCGCGCAGCGCGTCGTTCTCCACCAGCACGCGGGCAACACGATGCGACGACAATTCTACGAGGTCGATCCTTGGAGGTATGTTTGCGCTGCTGTAAGTATGAAACGCCCACCGCCCGTCCGGCGAAATGTTGTAGGTATGCGTTCCCGCTGCATCGCGTGGCGTTACCCGCTCTGATTCCCCGGTTCCATCAAGCCGCGCGCGATACAAATATCTCTGCCCGGCGTTGTCTGGAGAGGCGATGAAGTACGCGAAGCCGGATTTCTCATCGATGCCCTGAGGGCTGAGGGCATCGAACGCACCGTGGGTGATGGCGGTGACTTTGCCGTCTTTGGACGCCCGATACAGATGACGCCACCCGCTGCGCTCGCTGAGCCACAAAAATTCTCGGCCGCCGGCGAGCCATTCAAAACGGTTCACAACATCCAGCCACGCGTCATCGTGCTCGCGAAACGCCGCTTTCACCGCTCCAGTCTCGGCATCCGCCATCAATACGTCATCGCTGTCCTGCAGCCGGTTCAGGTGCTGCATCACCAGTTCGTGCGTTTCCGGAATCCATTCCATCCGTGCGATGTAGTTCTCCCGTGGATCGCCGGGCACTGCGAGCCATTTCGTTTCGCCCCCGCCCGCACTGACCACGCCGACGCGTGCTGCCGAATTCGTCGTGCCGGCAATGGGATAGGGAATGTCCTTGCGCGAGGGGTAGCGGCCGACGCCCGGATACGGAAACCCCGTCACAATTTCATCCGGCGCGCCCAAATTGTAGAGCAGCGGAAAAATCCCAACGCCGTGCGTGTCAAATTGCCAATACGCAATTTGCCGACCGTCCGGACTCCAGCGAAACCCGTCGCGCAGATCTAATTCTTCTTCATACACCCATTCCGTTGTGCCGTTCACGATGAATTCGGATCCATCCCTCGTCAGTGCCAGAATCTTTCCCGATGGAATGTCTTCGATGTACAGGTTGTTCCTCTGGACATACGCCGCCCGTGTTCCATCCGGTGAAAATTTGGCGAACATCAACGACGACGCGGGCGCATCGCCGCCCAGTTTTCGCAGTGACCCGGTTTGGCGATCCAGGACCCAGTAATCGCCGCGAGTTTTTGCGCGCCATACCGGCTTCGCGTTCGTGTAGATCAGCACGCGGGACATGTCGCTCGACCACGAATAGTCGTCGATCGCCAGAGCCGCCTTCGCTCCCGCTGGCGTTAGTTGCGAGGCACTCACGAGGACGCTGCGTTCTCCGCCGGCTGTGGCGTAACGCACGATGTCTTTTGCCCCGGCAACCGCGCTCGACGCCTCCATAGTCGTATACGCCGACCCGCCTTCCAGCCACTTCGCTGGCCCAAACGTCTTAGGCTCAAATTCGTCCGTTGCAAACATCCGCCGAAACAGCTCTGTGGTCTCCGGTTTTCTCTGGGTGCGCACCGGCATCCCGAATGCAGTCAATCCCACGATCGCTGCGGCAAAACATGCTGTCCTCCACTTAAGTCGCAATCGCGCGCGACCGCCTATCTGAAATCGCAATGTCATCCTCGCTCCTCGCCCATTTTTCCACGACGTCCACGGCTCTTTCGCGAGGCAATGTTGTATCACCATTGGCCGCCCGTGCGCCTTCATGGAATTCTTTCGCACCCCTGAACCGCAGCCCTCGCCCCTCCGATCTCTTCCCTCCAAACGAATCCTGCGGTAAACTCCGCCAAAATTTCCTTCACGGGCCGAACCCATGAGTCTCCCTCCCCAACCCCAACCCGAGGACACCGTTGTCGGCATGGAGCGCACCACCTGCTGCATCGTCGGTGGCGGCCCTGGCGGAGCGATGCTCGCGCTGCTTCTCGCGCGCCGCGGCGTCAACATCACGCTCCTCGAAATGCACCAAGACTTCGATCGCGAATTCCGCGGCGACACCATTCATCCTTCCACAATGGAAATACTCGATCAGATTGGTCTCGCCGATAAACTTCACGAAATCCCGCACACCAAGGTCTCCGGCCCCACCCTGCAGTTCGCTAACGGCTCGTTTCGCCCTTTCGATCTCGGCCGCCTCAAGACGCGCTTCCCGTACATCCTGATGGTGCCGCAGTCGCGTTTTCTCGAATTCCTCACCCACGAAGCCGCGCAATATCCGCACTTCAAGCTGCGCATGCACGCGCAAGCCCAGCACTTGCTCGTCGAAGAAAATGGAGCGCGCGGCGTCCGCTACCTCGCATCGGATGGGCCACACGAAATTCGCGCTAGGCTCACCGTCGGCGCCGATGGCCGCTTTTCCCTGCTCCGCAAGCTCGCCGGCATCGAGCCGGAAAAAACTTCTCCGCCCATGGATGTTCTCTGGTTTCGCCTGCCCAAGCTTCCCGGCGAGCCGGAGGTCAGCGGCGGCGCATTCGGCGGCATCGGTCGTGGCCGCATTTTCGTTCTGCTCGAACGCAACGAATACTGGCAGGCAGGTCTCGTCTTTCCGAAGGGCCAGTATCAGGAGCTGCGCGCAAAAGGCATCGAAGCGGTGCGCCAGAGCCTCGCTGAGGCCGAGCCGCGCTTCGCCAAGCATGCCGAGGCGCTGACCGACTGGCGCCAATTCACACTCTTATCGGTCGAATCCAGCCGCTGCGCTCTCTGGCACAAGCCCGGCCTGCTGCTCATCGGCGACGCCGCCCACGTGATGTCGCCTGTCGGAGGAGTCGGCATCAACTACGCCATACAGGACGCCGTCGAAGCCGCGAACGTCTTGACCGCGCCCTTGCTGGCCGGCAAAGTCTCCGACCGCGACCTCGCCGAAGTCCAGAAGCGTCGCGAATTCCCCACCCGCGTCATTCAGTGGATGCAAGCGTTGATGCAACAGCGCCTCGTCGCCAGCGTACTGCAATCCCAGCAGTCAGTGAACATTCCCTGGCAGCTGAAGCTCTTCTTCCGCATCCCCGTCTTGCGTGACATTCCTGCACGCATGATCGGATTCGGCATCAAGCGCGCCCGTCTCGCCCATACCTGAAATCCGTCGCAGCGATGCCAGGTCTTCAACGTTCTACCTCTCGACCTGGGATCCGACGCAACCTCGTTACAAAAGGAACAAGATCGACGCTGCCCTTCATCAGCCAGGTTCCAATCCCCTGTATCATGTTTTTATGCTATTTCTTCAACGTTGAGAGCGCTTGGCAGCGGCAGTTCCAGTCGCAGGAATCGTTCGCGTGACTACTTCAAATCAAAATCGCATCGCGGCCGACGAAGTTATCTATAAACGCCTGACTGTCATTTTCCGCAACATTTTCGAGGACAGCTCGATCTCTCTCCACCCGGAAACTTCCGAATCCGACATCGCCGGCTGGGATTCCTTCAGCAACGCTAGCTTGGTCGCAGCCATGGAAAAAGAATTCGCCATACGGTTCCGCACCGCGGAGCTCCAGTCCATACACAACGTCGGCAGCTTCGTTGATCTGATCCGCGCGAAATTGCGGGAGCCTTCCTGACGTGCACCCTTTGAGGAGCTAATGCCCGCCGTCTTGCAAGACGTCGAAGAATTACAGCCGTCGGAACCCTGTTCCACACGCCCAGAGCGTACGTCGCGGCGCTATTTCTACTACTCCCTGACCCTCGCGATCGTTCCCCTGGTTGCCGTACTTGCTTCCTTTCTCATCGCGCGATCTTCCTGGTATCTCCGGCACCAGCGAAACTCTTACCTCGCCATCTCCGACTATCCCTTCACTCTTAAAAATGCCGGTTGCGAAGTGATCATTTACGGCGATTCGTCCGCGCTCACCGGTGTCTCCCCTCCGGTCATCGAAGCGACCACACATCTGCGCACCTGCAACATCGCTCAGCCAAACACCGCGCTGGCGATCGTCGGCACTTTTGCTTTGGACTCCTATCTCCAGAACAACGCACCACCGAAATTCCTGATTTTCCAATTCACCGCGCCCGATTTCGCTCCTCGCGACGCAAAAGGCCGCCTTTACGAAGAAGGTGCCCTGCAACTCACCAGGCACAAGCTGGATCTCGACACTTTCATCCTCTTCGCCCGCCATCCTGTGCAGACCCTGGAATTTTCCGAGTTCATTCTGCGAACTGCACTAGTTGATCGCTATTGGTCGACGTTCGGTTACGACCTTGCCTGGGCTCAAGTCCGAACCTCTCATGGACTCTTCACCGCGCCGGGGGGCCCACTCAAGTCCTGCGCGGGTGACTTGGAAGTTCGGCCGCCCGAAACAGGGTATATCGCTGCGCTGCGCAGCAAATATTCGCGACCCGGGACGCGTGTGCTCATTTATTCGGCGCCATTTCCGGAATGCGATCCCTCTTACGATTACTATTCCGAGAAACTCGCTTCGTTAGCCGATAACCGTCTTCGCCGCTTCCCCATTCACATGTTCAACGAGCAAAATCACTTCACCTTGGAAGGGGCCGCCTTGAACTCCAGCAGCATCGGCGCGGACATCGCCAAAATCCTCAGCCAGTAGCGTCGCAATTTATCTTTGTCTTCAGAATTGAAAATACAGGAATCGCGACGCCGACCTCATCATCACGAAGCACGCAAAAAAGGCCACGCTGATCGCCAGTGTCCATCGCAATGTGGGCTGCCATCGAAGGAAGCGCAAGCTGCCGGCGCCGGCCACTTCACCGCGCTGCTCCAGGCTTTCCCCCAGAATCTCTTGTGTGTTGGGCAGGCACCAAATTCCTAAAAGCAACAGTGCCAGTCCCCCCCAAGGAAGCAGCTCGGCTCCCGTGTGCGGAATGATTCCGCTGCCATTCACGCCAACAGCTCCGCGCAATACCGAGAACGCATCCTGAACCGAATCCGCGCGGAAGAAGATCTGCGCACTCAAAACCGCAAGAAACGTGATCAGCACGCTTGCGGCGCCGCCCAACTTGCTCGATCCGCAAACGACCACCGACTTCGGTGCGAACGTTCTCCAGGCGTGATTGACGCAAATAAAGAATCCGTGCAGCAGCCCGAAGGCCAGAAATTGCCGCCCCGCCCCGTGCCAGCCGCCCGCGATCACCATGGTCACAAAAGTCGGCAGGCAGATAATCCGCAGGAACCCTTCCGCGGTCGAAACTCCCTTGCGGCCAATCGACTTTCCCTCCGCCAGCCGCTTCCGGTTGATCGCCAGAGCGATCGGATTGTAAATGTACAGCATCAGGTAGTTTGTCAGCGTGATGTGCCACCGTTGCCAGAATTCAATGATGCTCTGCGCCTTGTACGGTGAATTGAAGTTCATCGGAAAATGTAGCGAGAACATTCGCGCCAGGCCGATCGCCATGTCCGAATATCCGGAAAAATCAAAATACAGCTGCACGGCATAGCTCAACACCCCGCACCACACTTTGAGAAGGGGTTGTCCCATCGGGTTGGCAAACAGCAAGTCCGCACGCGCCGCGATCTGATCCGCAATCACCACTTTCTTGAACAATCCCATCACGAACCATGTAGCGCCGACCGCCACATCGTCCCATTCCAATCGAAAGACCTTGCGCTTGGCGACTTGCGGCATGAATTCCCGGTGGTGCAGGATCGGCCCTGCAATCAGATGCGGGAAAAAGCTGACAAAAAAGAAGTGATCCAAAATGCCCAGAAAACTTGCTTCACCCTGTTGCAAGTCGACGAGATACCCGATCTGCGTGAGCGTGAAAAAGGAAATCCCCAGGGGAAGCACCACGCTCCCAAAATAATGTTCCGGCGTGGACAACGAACCAAGGCTGTTCAGGATCGCAAACCAATACTTGTAATAAATCAGTAGGCCGACATTTCCCGCGATTCCAGCCCACAAAATGCGTCGCGACCATGCCCCGCGCTGGTCTGCCCGGACAATTGCCTGCGCGCACAGGAAATTAAAGAATATCGATCCGAGCAAAACCAGCAGGAACGCCTTATTCCAATAGGAATAAAACACCAGTGAAGCCGCGGTCAGCCAGCCGATTGCCGCAGCCCTTCCCAATCGTCCCAACAAATGGAAGCCGATCAGCGCCGCTGGCAGAAACGCAAAAAGAAATGGAAAGGAATTGAAGAGCATGCCTGCCTTGTCGTCGAAGACGGAAAATGCCGCCTATTTGTCCGTGTACCAGGCTCGCGCCACGCCTGCGACAATTCTGTTAGACGCCGCCACCCCTGACAACGAATACTCACTACATGCGTTCCACAGCACGCAAGTAACACATAAGCTCCCCAGCCCTTCGATTAGTGATTCGTCACCGCACCCCTTTTCCCTCACAATCGAAACGTCAGTCCATGACCATCGACATCGCCCGATATCGTTCGTTGCTTGATGCGCTCGAGGCCGCGCCTGCGGACCGCCCCTTCGTCCTGGAATGGCACGACGACGACCACCATTCCTCGGTAACCTTCGGCGACTTTCGCCGCCGTGCCAGTCGATACGCGTCCTTCCTGAAGCAACACGGCGTTTGTCGTAGTGATCGCGTCGTGTTTGTCATGCCTCAAGGCATCGCCCTGATGGCGGCCTTCGTCGGCTCCATGACTCTGGGTGCATTGCCCGCGATTCTTGCCTATCCCAACGTAAAAGTGGATTCCGCGAAATATAGTTCCGGCCTTCGCGGCGTCAGCGCCAATCTGCAAGCGCCGCATATCGTCGTGGATCCAGGCTTTCCGCAAGCTCTGCGCGCCGAGTTATGCGCGGGTGGCACCACCAATCTCATTCCTTGCCCTGCTTCCGTCGATTCTTTCGATGAACTTCACAACGCTGACTTTTCCGTCCACCCCGAAAGCCTGGCCTTCATCCAGCACTCCGCCGGTACCACCGGTCTCCAAAAGGGCGTCGCGCTATCCCACGCCGCGGTCCTGCGCCAATTGAGTCATCTCGTCGAAACAATAAAAATCACCACGGCCGATCGGGTCTATAGCTGGTTGCCGCTGTATCACGACATGGGCTTGATCGCCTGCTTTGTCATGCCCATGGTCTGCCACCTTCCTGTCATCATGCAGTCGCCCTCCGAATGGGTGCTTCGGCCCGACACCATGCTAAAGCTGATCTCCGGGCACAAATCCACCCTGGCCTGGCTGCCAAATTTTGCCTTCCAGTTCGTTCCCAGGCGAACTTCATCAGCTTCCCTCCCCGAATGTGATTTGTCCTCTCTGCGTGCCCTCGTCAATTGTTCCGAGCCAGTCAGAACCGAGAGCATGAACGAGTTTTATGACGCTTTCGCGCCGCAAGGTCTCCGGCGCGAAACCCTGCAAACCTCCTATGCCATGGCCGAAAATGTTTTTGCCGTTTCGCAATCGGGCCCGAACCCGCCGCTTCAGATTTACGCGGATGGCCAGCGCTTCCGCAGCGATCATTTCATTAGCGAAGTGTCGCCCGACGCCCAAGGTGCCATTTCGTTCACATCGTCAGGCCGTCTGCTGCCGCAAAACCAGGCTCGTATCGTTTCCGAATCACGCGAGGTACTTCCTCCCCTTCGCGTCGGCGAGATTCTGATTCACAGCGATTCCCTGTTCGACGGCTACTACCATCGCCCCGACCTGACCGCGAAAGTCCTCATTGACGGTTGGTATCACACTGGCGACCTCGGTTTTTTTCACCAAGACGAACTCTTCGTCGTCGGACGCCAGAAAGACCTGCTGATCATTGGCGGCGAAAATATTTATCCCCAGGACGTCGAAGAAATTGTCTGTGCGCATTCAGCGATTCACGATGGCCGTGCCGTGGCACTGGGAATCTTCAATCCCGCTCTCGGTACGCAGGATCTTGCGGTAGTTGCCGAGGTACAACAACAGCAACTCCTCGAAAATCGCACGCATATCGAGCGCGAGATCCGTGCGGCAATCCTGGCGGATCTCGGCGTCGCCGTTCGCTTCCTGTTTCTCAAGCCGCCCAAGTGGATCGTGAAAAGCACGGCGGGCAAACCCGCTCGCTCAACCACCCGCGAAAAACTGCTGCAGGAACATCCCAATCTGCAGAGCTGAATCGCGCGCTGTTCTTGAAAACCCTCCGTTGCGACAGAAGTCACGTAACTTCGGCTCAGGTTTTATCGTGTAAGGCCGGAGCGCCTGTTTCCCGCGTGATATACTCCGCCGCGTTTTTGCAAAGAGGACCTATGAAGACGAAATTCCTGGCTCTTTCTCTTCTCGTTTTGTCCAGCTCCGTCGCAGCGCAAACCATCGCCATCCGCGCCGGAAACGTGATCGATACCGCCAAGGGCACGATCGCGAAAGATCAGATCATTCTCGTCGAAGACGGCAAGATCAAATCCATCGGTTCCGGAACCGCCGTGCCAGCCAGCGCGCAAGTGATCGATCTCTCCAGCGAATGGGTTGGCCCCGGACTGATGGATGCACACACCCACGTCACCCTCGCCGAAGTACCCGGCAAAGCACCATTCGAAGCCGCTTACCTGCAACAAAGTTCCGCGTTTCGCGCCCTTCGCGGCCTCCGTAACTCGCAAGACCTCTTGCGCGCCGGATTCACCACCCTGCGCGAAGTCGGCAACGAAGCCAACTACGCTTGCGCCGACGTTCGCAAGGCGATCAACCAGGGCTGGTTTGATGGCCCGACCATACAGTGCGCCGGAAAAATCATTGGCCCCTTCGGCGGCCAGTCTGGCGGCTACTCACCGGAGCAAGGCCCCTTCTGGCGCTGGGAATATCTCGATGCCGACACGCCGGACGAAATCCGCAAGGCCATTCACCAAGACATTTACTACGGCGCCGATGTCATCAAGCTGGCGGCCGATAACAGCGCCTATTTCTATTCCGAAAACGACATCCGCTCCGCTGTGCAGGAAGCCCACGCCGCCGGACGTCCCGTTGCCGTCCACGTTTACGGTGGACCGGCCGCCGACAACGTGATTCGCGGCGGCGCAGATTCCGTCGAGCATGGCTTTGCGCTCACCGATGATCAATTGAAGTTGATGAAAGAAAAAGGCACGTTCCTCGTGGGCACTGATTTCCCCGAGGCCCACCTTGCCAAGCTCAGCCCTTCCAATGACGTGCTCAAGGATCCTCACCGCTTGGCTGCGGATATCATCGACCGCCTGCGTCGCGCCAACAAAATCGGCGTCAAAATCGCTTTCGGCTCCGATACCGTGACCGACATACCCAACCGCACACGTGCCGATATGATGCTCGACTACCTCGCCGTTTTTCGCGCCGCCGGCGTAACTCCCACGCAGATGCTCCGCTATCTCACCACCGGCCCCGCCGAACTCCTGCGCCTCGACAAACAGCGCGGCGCCATCGCGCCCGGTCTCGCCGCCGACATTATCGCCATGCCCGCGAATCCCCTCGACGACACCGAAGCGCTCCGCAAAGTCGACTTCGTCATGAAGGATGGCAAAGTCGTCCGCAGTCCAAAGTAACCCGAGCCATCATTCGGGATAACAGCAACGTGCCGGCGGAATTCAGCCAGAAAAGGAACAGAGATCGCAACGAGGCTAACTTAATGGGTCTCCCAATCGAGAGCATAGATTTCCTGGATGCTGGCGTCGCGGACCAGCAGCGGAGATTCATCCGGTGCAATGCCGCTCCAGTTTCCGAACGCTCCTCCGGCCGCCTGAAATCCTTTTAAGCTGCAGATGCGTTCCAGTTTACGGTCCGAGATTTGCACTCGGTAGTACCCCTCTTCATTGTCGACCATGCCGTTGAAATAGATATAGCGTCCGTCGCGAGACCATGTCGGATAGGCTACGAAAATCTTCGCGAGCTCCGTCCATTTCTGTGTGGTGAGATCAAAAAGCATAAGTTTCAGAGAGTCCAGCGGAATGGCCGCGATGTACCCTCCCTTGGGAGACCAGCGCGGAGAATACAGGCCGTCGGAGCCCGGCAACTTCGAGGCGCTTCGTGTCTTCAGATCGAGGACATAGACCGCGGACCCTTGATTGTTCAGCGAATTCTCTCCAAAGACCAGCGACTTGCCGTCCGGCGACCAACCGGGGTCCGCCAGATTCGTTGCACTGCGATAGAGCAGTTCGGGCGCGCCCCCTGCGGCCCCAACCGCATAGATTTGCCACGGTTCGCCGGGCGGATGCCCGAAGAACGCGATCTGCTTGTCGTCGGGGGACCATTTCGGAAGATAAGCCAGCATCGGCGCGATCACCAGTTGAAGTTTTTCCGCTCCGTCGACCCTGCTGCGCCACATCGTGCCATCGGTGCCGTCGTTGTAGGCGACCCATTCTCCGTCACTCGAAAAATCTAGTCCCATTGCGGAGATGCCCGAAAGATACGGAGCGAAGTGCCCGGATTTCGCGTCGTAACGTACCAACTCTCCGCGCGGTTGCCAGCCTTGTACAAAAAGCTTCTTGCCATCGCGGCTCGGCACAGGCGCCCCGACGTTCATTGGTCCGGTCGTCAGTTGCGTGGGCTCGCGAGAGGTCGCGCGCAATAAGCCGGCGCGTTCGCGCAGCGACCAAATGCTTGCGATTCCGTCGCGAACCGCTTGAAAAACGAAGTACCTTCCGTCCGGCGTCCAGTTGCCGCAGCATTCGTTGGGTGGGCTGTTCCATCCCGCGAACAGCGGATGAAGATTGCTGCCGTTTGCGGAAACTTGCCAGATGGAACGCCCGTTGGTTTGAGGATCGTTCAGCGTGAAACGCAAAGTCGATCCGTCGGGCGACCAGCGAAGCTCGCTCGCTGTTCCAGATAACGTCAAGAGTTGGCGTGCTTCGCTCGCGTCGCTCCTCGCCAGAAATATCGCATTCGCTTTCCCAAAGGCGATCTTCTCGCCATCCGGCGACCATGCTCCTCCGTGACCCGCCAGCTCCCCTAATCGGCGAGGCGTTCCGCCAAGCACCGGTACGGACCAGAGCGGGCCGTCAAGAGAAGTGCCCCGCGCCGTATTCATCAGCAACGCACTACGATCCGGAGAGATATCGAAGATATTCGCAAAGCCCGTGTCCTGCAATGAGGTCACGATGGGATAGGTCTCGCCACCGTTCACCGAAGTTTGCGAAAGATGTGATTGGTTCTCGATGAAATAGAGTCGCGAGCCGTCCGTCACCACGTCCACTTTCGGTCGATTCGTGTTGCTGAGCTGAACGCTTCGCAATAGGCGGGGTGGTTCCACCGGACGCGTCAGAACAAAAGCAAGAATTGCCGCGATGGCGATCAGCGCCCCGCCTGCTGCCACGGCCCACGTGTACGATCGCTTGCGTGCAGGCGTTTCTGTATCCGCGTCAGGTGTGCTCGGTAGCGCCGGGAATCTTCCGGACTTGCTCAATTCCGTGTCGCGCCGCAACCGTTTGAGGTCGGCGCGGAGTTCGGTGGCAGTCTGGTAGCGCAGGTCGCGTTCTTTTTCGAGCGTCTTGGCCAAAATGGATTCGCACGCCAGGGGCAGGCGCGCATTCAATTTTGTCGCGGGAACCGGCGTGGAATGCAGAATGCTGTCGAAGATCAATGCGGGAACCACACCTGAGAATGGCAGCACCCCGGTAGCCATTTCGTAGAGCGACACGCCCAGCGAAAACAAATCCGTGCGTGCATCCAGGTCTTCCCCGCGGACTTGTTCCGGCGACATGTACGCGACCGTGCCCATGGAGCTACCCGTGCGCGTCTGCAATTCATCATCCAGAAAATACGTTTGCGTTGGAATCGAAGATTCGCTCACCGAACTCGTCGCAGGCTGCCGGTATGCCGTAAGTTTCGCCAGCCCGAAATCCAGTATTTTCGCGGGCCCACGCTCGACCAGAAAGATATTTGCCGGCTTGATGTCGCGGTGGACGATGCCCTTCGCATGGGCTGCTTCCAGGCCCTCTGTAATTTGCACGGCGATGTCCAGAAGCTCCGATGTCGGCAGGGATTTTTTCGAGATACGCTGCTTGAGCGTCTGGCCCTCAAGCAACTCCATGGCGATAAACGGCCGCCCTTCGAATTCTCCGATATCGTAAATGGTGCAGATGCTGGGATGGTTCAGCGAGGATGCTGCGCGCGCTTCACGCCGGAATCGCTCGATGGCCTGCGGGTCTTGGGATATGTCTTCCGGGAGGAATTTCAAGGCCACATTTCGGCCCAGCCGCGTGTCTTCCGCCTTATAGACTACCCCCATGCCTCCGCCGCCAAGCTTCTCGAGCACGGTATAGTGGGAGATGGTCCGACCGACAATTGACGAAGAGTCCGACACTCGTGATGGAGTCTACCCCAGCACCTTAGTGCAGGCAAACACGTGAGTATACTCTTGCGCCGCGCAGCTGACTCCTGTTCGACTGTTCCACCAGCGCCTGACTCCGGCCGATCGATGCTACAAAGCGTTGTTCCCGGTGGTGATTACTTTGATGCTAGGCTCTCTGGCAGTCGAGCGACTAACGAGAAGCGCGAAGGGACTCAGGAGCTATGAAACGTAACCTTTCGATCGCCGCTGTCCTGTTGTCGATGTGTTTTTTGGCCTTTTCCCAGCCACGTGCAGCCCCCGAATTCAATTCGTCGAATCCCGCGGCTGACCCAAGCGAACCAGAGTCGAAAATCCTCGCGGTTCTCGAGGCAATGGTCAAGTCGCGTCAAACGTATCTGAGCGTTCCCGTCAAAGATGGCAGGGCGCTACGGCTGCTCACCGAGGCAACGGGCGCTAAAAATGTAGTCGAAATCGGCACCTCCACGGGCTATTCGGGCCTCTGGCTTTGCCTGGCGCTGCAGAAGACGAACGGTCGCTTGACCACTTTCGAGATCGATCACCAAAGGGCTTCGATGGCACGCGAGCATTTCCAGCAAGCTGGTGTGGAGAAGATGGTCACCGTCATTGAAGGTGACGCTCATGAGCAAGTGGCGAAGCTGAAAGGACCAATCGACATCGCCTTCATCGATGCTGACAAGGGCGGCTACGTCGACTATCTGAACCGTCTGCTGCCACTCGTTAAACCGGGCGGATTGATCCTCGCGCACAATGTGGACATGGTTCCCGACTACGTTAAGGCCGTAACAACCAGTGGGGATCTGGAAACGATCTTCTATATGGAGGGCGGCGGGCTGAGTGTGACTCTCAAGAAGCGTTGAGCAGCAGCCAAACGACAGCTCGAAGCCCTGTCGCTTACGGCCTGTCCTGCCAAGTTTCCAGTGCGTAACCATTTTCCCGAGTTCCTGAGATAAGCTTCTGTGCGAAATCCCATGGCCAACGAATCGAGCAGTCGCTCACTCGAGCTAACCGCCTGGATGCTGCCGCACCGGTCGCGCCTGGTAACCACGCTCTGGTGGATCATGTTGTTGTCTTCCGTAGCGATCGGCGCGTATTCGACGCGCTACTTCCTGGGTCTGCCCAGTGATGAGCACTTCTCTCGCTACATTCTACCGCTGCGCCTTCACATTGCCGGCGGCATTGGCGCCCTTCTGACGGGCCCGTGGCAGTTTTCCGAAAAACTGCGGGCGCGAGCGCTTCACCTGCACCGTTGGCTCGGGCGGTTTTACTTGCTGGAAGTTGCTCTTGGGTCAGTCGCGGGTTTCGTTATGGCAACGGTTTCCGAGCAGGGCTGGGCTACTCACCTGGGCTTCGGAATGCTGGCCGTTCTGTGGTTTTTTACGGGCCTGCAAAGCGTACCGGATGGTGCGAGCCGGAAACATCGTGGCGCACCGCCACTGGATGATCCGCAACTTCGCGCTGACTCTGGCCGCGGTGACGCTCCGCATTTACCTGCCCCTTATGCTCTTGGTGTTGCATTGGTCTTTCCGATCGTCGTATATCACCGTGTCATGGGTCTGCTGGATTCCGAATTTGCTGATTGCGGAATGGATGGTGCGGCGGCCGGCAAGGAGTCAAGAGGGAGCCAGGGCCGCCTTCGCCCGGAATTAGTGGTCTCCCTTGCGCCATATTGGTCTTTATCCCCGCCAGTCCTTCTCTACGCCCGCGCATCTAAACTCAGGAGGTCACTATGATAGCCGTCGTCGGCACCTTCAAATCGCGGTCGGCAGCCGAGCGCAGCGTCACCGAGCTGGCCCCATTACAAATTCCACACGACAGAATCAATATCCTTACGCCGGAAGCCAAGGATAAGGAACTCGCTGCCGTTCCGACCGTAGCGGGCGAACAGCCTGGCATGGGTAAGGCAATGGGAGCCGTTGTCGGCGGAGCCATGGGCATAGCCGGAGGAGCTGGGTTGGCCCCGGCGATTGCCGGCTTCTTGATTCCCGGTGTGGGCCCCGTCCTGGGTATTGGCATCCTGGCCGGCACACTGTTGGGTGCGATTGGCGCCGTTGGTGGCAGTGCGGTCGGTGCTGCACTCGAAAGTGAAGTCTTCAAAGGACTCCCTGAAGACGAACTCTTCATTTACGAAGATGCGCTACGCAAGGGCCGCACAGTCGTAGTGCTCATGGCCGAAGATGACGAGGCAGATGCTGTTCGCGGAGCTCTCGAGTTGGCTGGCGCGGAAACCGTCGATCGCGCCAGAGAAATGTGGTGGCTCGGTCTTCGCGATGTCGAGAAGGAGAAATACACTGCCGATGGTTCGAATTTTGAACGTGACGAGCGCGATTTTCGCTCCGGATTCGAGGCTGCATTGCAATTGCGGAATCGCAAGCGCTCTTGGGATGATTCCTGTCAGGAACTAACGGCACGTGATGCCCGGGTTGAAAAAGAGGCTTTTCGACGTGGCTACGAACGCGGCCTGCAGTATCTAGAGGCGTTCCGGAAGCACGCCCAGCCTACATCATAGGCAACCGGGTCACCTCTACAATTCCACGATACAGCCATTTGAGGCAACCTGTCCGGCAACCGGTGCTGGTCTGACCGTGTTCGCGGTGCATCGCTGCGCTTCTAGCTTGACCCCGCGCGCAACGGCAAGGCGAACCCCATGGTCCGTGGGCTAGGGCCCTTGCCGACCAGCACTTTTCCTTTGGCGGATGCACCGGGATATTTTGTAACCTCTGCCGGCCGGCGGTAGTACTACCGAACAGAGAGTGGTGCATGGAACTTCTGGAACGCTTCGCGGCCGGGGATCTGGAAGCCTTCGAGACGCTGTTTCGCCTGCACCAGAAGGAAGTCTACGGCTGGATCGTTCACATCGTTCGTGACTCCGGCATCGCCGAGGACCTCACGGTGGAAACGTTTTGGCGCATTTATCGTTCACGGGCGCGCTTCGATCCGCACGGCAATTTCAACGGGTGGGCGCGGCGCATCGCCACCAATGCCGCGCTCGATCATTTGCGCCGCTCTCGCAACGAAACAGAGTTACCCGAAGAACTTCCCGCTGCTCCGCAGCCCGATCCCGCGATCGCCAGCGAAACTCGGCTTTGTGTGCGCAATGCGTTCGAGGCTCTGCCCGCGAAATACCGGCTGGTGGCCGTTTTGGCGCTGATCGAAGAGGAGCCCTACGAAAACATCGCGGCCGCTGCGGGAATTTCTGTCGCCCTGGTGAAGGTACGGGTTTTTCGCGCCGTTCGCATGCTGCGCAAGCGGCTGGCGGCGCTGAATTTTTCGGGAGGCACAAAGTTGTGAGCGACGTGAATGAAAAGGAATTGCGCGAACTGCTGAGGCGATCGATCGCTCCCGTAGAAAATCCGGAGCTCGAACACGATCTGTGGCCGCGCATGCTTCAGCGACTCGATCAGCAACCAATTGCACGCATCCCGTGGTTCGACTGGGTGCTGGCTGCCTTGCTCGGAGCTGTGTGCTTGTTCTTTCCCGGCATGATTCCTGCGCTGCTGTATCACTTTTGAGGAGGCTTCACCATGAACCGTCATCCGTATCTTCGTGCGTATATGGCGGGCATCTTCGTGCCAACACTGGTCGTGCTCGTTGGCGTCACGGTATTCACCATTGCGCGATACGAATACCACTTTTCCGTTCCGGTCGAACGACTGATGATCTTCCCGATGGCTATCGTTCCGAATTTGTGGGGCTTGTGGAACATGCTGTTTGTCGCCTCGCACCCGCGTACGCATCTTTCCATCGGATTTCACGGCGCGCTGTTGCCGCTGCTGCTGGCACCCCTGGGGCTCTTGCTGATGCATGCGCTCGACTTTCAGATCCCACAGTTCCTGTCGATCCTGCCGGTGCTTGGCGTCGTCGCGTTTGTTGCGTACTACCTGGTCTGGAAATACGTGGTCAGTTTCCTGAACGGCGTTCTAGGCATCGCGTGATGCAGGCGTCGTCAGGGCTTCACGGGCGCGGGAGCCGGGGTGGGCGCCGGGCTCGTCCCGAAGTCGACTTTGGGCGCCTGGCGCGAGCCTTCGTCGGTCTTGAAATAGGCGTCGTTGCGCGTGAAACCTGCCATGCTGGCGATCAAGCTGTTCGGAAACAGCGAGATGTAGGTGTCGTAGTCCTGCACGGTTTCGTTGTAACGCCGCCGCTCGACCGCAATGCGGTTCTCCGTGCCGGCGAGTTCATCCTGCAGGCGTAGAAAATTTTCGTTGGACTTGAGCTGCGGGTAATTTTCCACGATAGCGAGCAAACGGCCCAATGCTCCGTCGAGCTGACCGTTCGCGGCGATTTTCTGTTGCGGCGTGCTGGCGCCGAGCAACGCCGAACGCGCGCGGGCGATTTCGCCAAAAACGGCCTGTTCCTGGGCGGCGTAACCTTTCACCGTTTGCACCAGGTTGGGAATCAAATCAGCGCGTCGTTGCAACACCACATCCACCTGCGCCCACGCGGCGTTGAGCGCTTCCCGCTTGACCGCCATCTGATTTCTGCGGCCGACATACATGCTGCCGAACAGCAGCGCTACCACCACCACGATAACAACCAACAACAGTAAGCCTTTTTTCATATGTGCCTCGATCGTCGAGCTACGAAGTCGCCCCTTTGATCCGTTGCCACTCGCTCTTGGGAACGTGATGTTCGAGCGCGAGAATTATTTTTTCCAGAGCCGCCAGATAAGCATCGTACGCGGCGTTCAGATCGCCTCCGAGAGTTCCCTTCTCTCGCAGCTCGAGCCCGACAGCCAGCGCCTTGGGGCTCGCGCCCGTGAGCGCAGTGATCTCCGGAAAAAGTTCGCGCACGGAAGATGCCGGAGTCTTGTGCAGGGCAATGAGCGAGTGGCGAATCAGAGTCACCACTCCGGAATGCGACTTTGCGAGCACGGCTTCCAGAGTTTTTGTGTCAGTGGGAGTTTGCACATATTGCTGGCGCAACTTTAGCAATAGAGTGCGCAATTCGTGCTCCACCTGAATGCGGTGCAGATTCATGGGCACAACGATGTCGGCCATCAGATCGGTACCGAATAGGATCTTGTGGCTCTTTTTGATGTCCATTAGCTCGATGGCAAAAACGTCCGCGGCATGGCGAAGTTCCTCGGCGGTGAAGAACAACGGAGAGGGTTGTTTTTCCGTGGAGGTCCACCAACGCGCGACCGGGGAAACTTGAGCGAGCTGCTTCACCGTGAGCGCGCGCAGGGTGCAGAGAATGTTCAGGTCGGAGTGGCCTTGCTGGAAATCGCCGCGCGCGGCCGAGCCGTAGAGAACTACGGACTCCAGCTCGGTGGTGGCGGATTGCAACCGCTTGACCAACTCCGCGAGTTTGTCGTCCATGGATGCCATTATTTCTGGTCCATCACCAGCTGCCCGAAGCTCCCCCGCCACCGCTGCTTCCGCCGCCAAATCCGCCGAAGCCACCGCCGCCGGAGAAGCCGCCTCCTCCACCGCCGAAACCGCCTCCGCCCCAGCCACCGCGCCCGCCCCAGCCGCCACCTATCATGGGGCCAATCCACCAACCGCCGCCACCCCGGGGACCCATTCTGCGCCCTCGAGATCCGCCTCGGCGCGAGCCGATCAGAAAGAACAACAGGATCAAAGCAAAGATGAGCCAACCGAACGGAAATTTGCCGTCTTCATCCGACGAAGATTTGATCTGGCGGCGCGGCGGTTGACCCGACAGGGTAACTCCGCGATCGGCGGCCATGTACTGAGCAAGCTGCCAGGTCGCCGCTTCAATGGCGCCATTGTAGTCGCCCTGGCGAAGCAATGGGACCATGGCGCGGCCAACGTCGCCGGCGCGCGCGTCGTTGATGACTGGCTCGAGCCCGTAGCCGACTTCCACGCGGTATTTGCGGTCCTTGGGCGCGACCAACAGCAACACGCCGCGATCGGTGCCTTTCGCGCCGACACCCAGATGCTTGTAGAGAGCCACGGCGTAGTCTTCAACGCTTTCGCCTTCGAGCGAGTTGACGGTTACCACGGCAAGCTGCGCTTCGGTTTTCTGTCGCAACTCGGTGCACAGCGCTTCTAGACGCGCCTTGGTTTCCGGAGAGACCACACTGGCAAGATCGGTGACGTAGCCCGTGGGCTGAATGTCCTTGGTTTGCTCGGCATATGCGCAGAGCGTGCTGAACGCCAGCGCGAAGAGAAGAATCGCAGCGAGCTTGCAGCGAAGGATGAGGCCAGGGCGCATACGTCAGGAACGGGAGTAGCGCTGCTCCTTCCAGGGGTCGCCATAGGCATGATAGCCGTTGCGCTCCCAGAAACCGAGGCTGTCGTGGTCGAGCAGGGTGAAACCGCGGACCCACTTGACGCTTTTCCAGGCGTAGAGATGCGGAACGATCAGGCGTAAGGGTCCACCGTGTTCGGCGGTAAGTGGCTCGCCGTCATGATCGAACGCAAAGAGCACATTAGGCCGAAGCAGATCGGACATAGGAATGTTGGCAGTGTAGTCCGCTTCGCCGAGCACGAGCACGAAGTGCGCGTCCGGCTTCGGCCGCACGAGCTTGAGGACGTCGGTGAAAAGGACGCCCCTCCAGGTGTTGTCGAGACGGCTCCAGCGTGTGACGCAGTGGAAGTCTGAGGTGACTTGGGTTTGCGGGAGTGTGCGGAACTCGTTCCAGATGAGGCGCTTGGGCACATCGACGAGCCCAGAAATGTGGAAATCCCAGCGAAACGGTTCAAAATGCGGAATGCCGCCGTAGTGGAGGACCGGCCACTTGAGTGTAAGGAACTGGCCGGGGGGAAGGCGGCCTTCGGCCTTGGCCTTTCTCTCCAGTTCGCGGCGATCACCGGTGACGAACATCTAGCGTGCTCCTCGTGTTGTGTGGCTCCTGGTTGGCTGGCCCAGACATTGGATGAGTCTCGAACGGTGCCGGAATCGCGTTTTCTTCGCCTGGGTTTCGCTTTCAGGGCATCTATACCCGGGTGTTGACGTATCTACTGTAGATAAAGAACTTACGGGAGCGCCTTTTGTAAGTACAGTGGACAAGGACTTAGTCTCAAAATTTAGCTCCAAAAAGCAAAAGGCGCCGATCTTCGGCGCCGACGGTTCCACATCGCTAACGTTATAGTACCATAACGATGCGAAACGTCAAGGAAAAACGAGCGTTCAGGATTGAGGCAAGGCCTGGGTGATGGATGTTCGAGCGATACACGGAGAGGGCACGCCGCGTGATTTTCTTTGCGCGATATGAGGCGAGCCAGTATGGCAGCCCCTACATAGAAACAGAGCACCTGCTTCTGGGGCTGCTGCGAGAAGACCGCGCATTGCTAAATCAGCAGGCCGGCGCCAGTGAGGAAGCCATCCGGGCCGAAATCGAGAAGCAGATTACCCGCGGAACGCGCATTTCCACGTCAGTCGAAGTGCCGCTCTCGCCGGACAGCGCAATGGCCTTGCGATTTGCCGCAGAGGAAGCCGAACGGCTGCACCAGCGACACGTCGGAACTGAGCATCTACTCGCTGGACTACTGCGCGTCGAAGGTAGCCTCGCCGCAAAGGTCTTGTTGGCTAACGGCTTCGCGGTGGGAGTAATCCGAGAGCGCTTGGCGGCGGCTCCCCTCGATGCACGCGCGATGCGATTAGCCGGTCCGAACAGGGAAGCACTCCTGACGCTACACAGTTTTCTTTCAGGGCTTAAATCACTGAGTTCGGGAGACCTGGCTGGCTTCTTTGCGGAGAATGCGGAGTTTGTGGATCCATCGGGGAAAAGGTGCAATCGAGACGAGATACAGAAAGAGTTTCAAACCTTGTTTGCAGCTTACGCCAAGAAGAATGTGACCTACGTGATGGAAGCGCCATTGGCGGCTACGAGGGAGGTTTTTGTCGCAAGCGTGGTTTGGAAGAATGCTCTGATGGTGAGCGAGCAACGCGCGTGGGTGCAGCGGATGAGCTTTGTGCTGTTGTTGAAGGGAGAGGGCTGGGAAATTGTGTTGGCACAGGCGACGCCGGTTCAGTTGGCCTGAGTTGCGTTGCACCTTGCCTTGGTTCCTCCGTTCCACAGCCGGCGCGAGAAGGCTGCGCGAAGAGAAAAGCGCGTGCTCCTGTGGGGATGACACGAAGTGGCAGCGTTTGAGCTCAGATATCGACTTGGAGCAAGTTATGGGCGCGGAAGATGGCGTCGACTTCGGCGTTGCCGGTGGGTAGATCGGTTGGGTTGAATTTGGCTTTGGCGGCGATGAGGAGGCGGGCCACTTCTGGGTAGTCGCCCTGACGCTCCTCGCAATTTTCGACGCCGTGAGAGAACCAGCCTGATGGGGTGGCGTGAAACTGCTCATCCTCGATGATGAGGGGGGCGCCTTGGTCGAGGAGGAGTTTGACGATGTCGGCATAGCCCTTCCAGCAGGCCCAGTGGAGGGCGGTGGCGCCCCATTCGCCGCGGGAGTCGATGGGAACGCCGGCTGCCAGGAGAGCGCGCACGGCTTGCGTGGAGTGGCTGACGGCGAGGTCGGGGAGCAGCCGCCTGCTGCCGGGGACGCTGCTAAAGTCGGGTCGCGTGGCGAGGATTCGATCTAGCTCGGCGGGAGTTGCTTGCCCGCAGGATTGGACGAATCGGTCGAGCGGCGAGAGAAGCGTGTCCGCGCCACGGGATTTTAGGAGCTCGATCGTTTCGGTGGGGCCGCCGAGGACGGCGAGGGAGTAGGCAGTACGACCGTCCTTGCGCTGGGCGTTGATGCCAGCCCCGGCGTCGAGAAGAGCGGCGATGACTGGCGTGCAGCGTCCGCGCCAGACCGCCCAGTGGAGCGCGGTCTCGCCGCGTTCGTTGGTTTCGTTGGGATCGGCCCCTGCGGCGAGAAGCAATCGGACTCCTTCGAAGTGGTCGCGATCGAGCATGTGCTTGAGTGCATTCGTGGCGGCGGGCCTTGCGCCGCGAGCGAGGAGCAGTCTCATGCATGCGAGATCTTCGTGCTCGGTGGAGTGGTAGAGCGATTCGTTATCGTTGGAATTGGCGCCGGCGTTGAGGAGCACTTCGGTGAGCGCGAGATTGTTGTTGAGACCGCTGGCGCCATAGAGGCAAGAGAGCGGACTGTGCGGGGGATCGTCAGCGAGGACTACGGCATCAGCGTTTGCGCCGTGGCCGAGTAGGATACCGGCAGTTTCGGTTAGGGCGGCCGCGCGCGCTTGGTCATGGCGGGGGTTGGCGTAGCGGGAGAAGCAGACGTACAGGAGCGGCTCGCAATTTTGCGGGCCGCCTTTTTCTTTGGCGAGCGCGGGGTTGCCGGAGACAGCTTGCGCGACGTGCTGGTGCTCGCCGAGGACCAGCGCAACGTAGAAGCCGGCGTGAGCGATTTGTGGATGCTGGGCGAGCAGGGATTCAGCGCGGCGGTAGTCGGAGGTGGCGGCTTCAATGAAAGCAGCGACCTGGCCCTGAAAATCGAGCTGGGATTGCTTGATGAAGGATTGAAATTTCGGCCAGCTGGGGAAACCTTGTTCGCGGGCGATGGTGAGCTGGGCGTGGTGGAGCGCTGGAAGTTCGTTGCTTGGATTTGCGTGGCGCGCGATGCGGCCGAGGGCGGTGTCTTCGCGCGCTTGTGCGGATTTGAGGAGCGACTTGGCTTGTTTCTTGTAGAACTCGAGATTCAGGCGGACGGCATCGGAGTGGGTCGGCATGCGACCTCCTTTCGTTTTGCCCAATGTCCGCAGGATGGGCCGAAAGAAGGTGCTCTTCGGTTGGAAAAAACGTGGTGGGAAAATCCCTTTCCGCGGACCGGCGGCGCCCGTTTGCGCCAGGGGAATTGTATCGCGGGTGCGGGATTGAAGAGGAAGAAAAAGATTTTGCGAGAGAGAAAGGCAGAGACATGGAGGTTCGGGGAAGGAACGTCTAGCAGGCGCGGCGTGGTCGGCGTGTTGGGGCTTCGCGATACATCTTTGCCTGCAGACCGACCCACCCTTTGCAAAAGGCGCAAAGGGTAGGCCACCCAAGATGTTGTTGGCCACGCGGGCGAGCGCCGTATTGTTGCCGGTTGAAGTCTTGTCTAAACCCGCACCCGTCTGAACCCGGGAAGGGTGCGGCACACGGGGAAAAGGCCGAATCGAAAATACGCCAAGACACAATGATTTTGCCGAGAAGGGGCGCAGCGTGCGGCGCCCCTTCTGGACATGGTGTGCTGGTGGCGAATCGCTAGAAGTAGAAGCGGAGGGAGAGCTGGAGGTTGCGCTCGCCGCCGGCTACGCCGCCGCCCTTGGTCAAGACCTTGCCGAAAGTGGCGAGGTTGTCGGGATTGAGGCCGATGTTGGTGGTGCCGCTGCAGCCGCTGCCGCCGCACCAGTTCGGGTGGTTGATGAAGTTGAAGGCTTCGGCGCGGAACTGGAAGCCGATGTTTTCGGTGATGGGGAAGGCCTTGAACAGGCCGAGGTTCCAGTTCTGGTATCCGGGCTGATAGATGATGTTGCGAACCTTTTGGGTGCTGAAAGTGCCGGGAGCCGGCTTGGTGAAGATAGGCGAGCCGTCGGGATTGGTGGTGGCGAACCACTGGCCGCTGGAACCGAAGGTGCCGATGATTTTAGGATCGCCGTTGACGTTCCAATACTGGCCGTTGACGCCGCAGCCGAAGTTGGAGTCGAGGCCGACGCCGGCGTAATCGCTGCCCCCGGCGACGCCGCACGGCAGACCGGTCTGGAATTGGGTGACGCCGCTGATCTGCCATCCGCCGAGGATTTTGCCGGTGAGCTTGGTTTTGTCCTTAAAGAAAGGCAAATCATAGAGATAGTTGAAGACGAGCATGTGGCGGGCGTCGAATTCGGACGGGCCCCAGAGATTCGTGGTGTCGTAGGTATTGGGAACGACGTCGCGCTGGTTGGACCCGTTATCTTCGCTCTTGGAGAAAGTGTAGGAGACGCCGAAGAGGAGGCCGCCGGTGTAGCGACGATTCCAGGCAATCTGCAACGAGTTGTAGCGTGAATCGGCAATGTTATCGGTCTGGCGGATGGATCCGAAGCCGAGAAAAGGACGAAGCGCATTAATATTAACGCCGGGATTCGCGGCGACGGTGGCGAGAGTGGGCTGGTTGATGTCGGATTCGCGCTGCAGGTGGAGACCGCGACGGCCGACATAGCCTACGCTGACGATGGATTTCCAAAACATTTCACGCTCGATGGTGACGTTCCAGTCCCAGGCTTCGGGATTGCGGAAATTCTTGCTTTGCGTGGTGACGACGAGCGGAATTGCGGCGGCGCCACCAGCACCGGGATCATCGGCGGAACCGTTGCTGACGCTGGCGTTGGGTTGGAAGGGCGGATTGCCGCCGAGGAAGATCGAATCGCTGACGCCGAGCCGCGTGAAGAAGCGGCCAGCGCCGGTGCGGATGACGGTTTTGTCGTTGAGTTGATAGGCGACACCGACGCGCGGCTGGATATTGCCCCACTGAATGTCGGAATAGTAGCTGGGGACTTTGCGGAAAAGTCCGTCATAGAGGCCGGAGTCGGCCTCGGGGACACGGCCGCTGGCGGACGAGGGAAAACCATCGCCAGGAATCACCATGCCGTTGTAACGCTGCTCGATGGTCGGAGAACCGAGAATGCGGCAGGTGGCGGGGTCGACCGTAACGGCCAGCGCGGTATCGTAGAAACGCGGATCAAAGACCGCCATGTTGCGCCACTCGGCGTTGTAGGGAACGATGACGGAGTAACGAGCGCCATAATTTACGGTGAGGCGCTGGCGCACCTTCCAGGAGTCTTGCGCGAAGCCTTCGTACATGTTCGAACGGAAGATGGTGTAGGCGCGGTGGCCGATTTCGGAGTAAGTGTCGAAGAGGCCAAGCGCAGCGTTGGCTACCGCGACGCCGGTGCCGCCTGCGCGGTTGTCAGTGAAGAGGAATTGGCCGTTCTGGTTGTTGGTGCAAGTGGGGCAGGCCTGGACGTTGATTTCGTCGTTGTCGTTTTCACCGGAGCGTTCGAACGAGAAGCCGAACTTGAAGGTGTGGTTGTGCTTGATCCAGGTAAAGCTGTCGGAAATGGTGTAGATCGGTCCAGCAGAGTGCGAGGGATAGGGGCCGCCGCTGAGTCCAGAGAACGGTGAGAGGTTGACGGTGGGAATGCGGTTGGGAACGAGCTTGCCGTCGGGGAAGATGTACGGGTAATTGAGGCTGCAGGGAACCGTAGAGCCGGCGCAGGCTTGGGTGCGGTCGAAGAAGTTGGCGGTGTCGATGGGAATCTTGACGACATCCTGGCTGGCGGTGACCAGGACTTCGTTGATCTTGGTGGGGCTGATGGTCCACACGTAGTTGAGCGAGCCGGTCTTGTTGGGGCGATCGAAGAATTTGGGGGTGCGGTCGGTGTTGCCGTCGAGCGGCTGGTATTCGAGATATTTGAAATTGTTAGCGCGGAAACGCAGCCGATGATTATCGGTGATATTCACGTCGACACCGATGGTGTCTTTGCGCTGATCGAAGGTGTGATTCTTTGCGGCGAACCAGTTTCCGCCACCAATGAAGCTGGTGAGGTTAGGAACCGGCCAGGCGTTGAGAATGCCGACGCCGTTGGGGCTGAGGCGACCGGGAGGAATGATGTTGCCGGGGAAGCAGCCACTGCTGTCAGTGGTAGTGCATGCCCCGGGAAGAAGCGGATCCTTGATGGGTTGAACTTTGTGGGTATAGGGATTGTTGGGATCGAGGAGTTCGCTGAAATCGCCCTGGCGCATCTTGACAGAGGGAACCAGAAGAAGGCCGGCGCCGCCCAGTGAAGAGCCGGATTCTTCGAAGTGATACTTCACCCATTCCTGGCCGAAGTAGAAGAAGACTTTGCTCTTGTTGGTGTTGAAGTGATTGGGAATGTAAAGTGGGCCGCCGATGTTGTAACCGAACTGATTGTAGTGGACCGGAGCGGTGACGCCAGTGGTCAGGGGATTCGCGTTGCGCGCCCAAGTGTTGGCGTTAAGGGCAGTGTTGCGGAGGTATTCGTAGACCGCGCCGTGAAATTGGCTGCCGCCGGTCTTGGTGGTGATGCGAATCTGCGCGCCCGAGCTGCGGCCGTATTCGGGGGCGTAGTTGGAGGTGAGAATCTGGACTTCCTGGGTGGAGTCTACATCGGCGGCGCCGATGCTGGTGCCGTTGGAGCGCGTGCGGGTGCCGGGAGCGCCATCGAAAGTGATGAGATTTTCGGGATTGCGTGAGCCGTTGAAGTTAGCGGGACCTTGCGAGAGGTTGAAATTGAGGGAGGAGAGAGTACCGGAGCGAGCGCCAGGCACGAGTGCGGCCAGGCCAACGGGATTGCGGCCATTGAGTTCGAGAGAGTCGATTTGCTGGCGAGTGATGAGTTCCTGCACCGTAGCAGATTCGGTTTGCAGAGTGACGGCGCTGGCAGCGACCTGGACGGTTTGCGTGGACGAGCCGACCGTGAGCGGAACGTCGATGGTCAGGTGACCAGCGGGATCGAGTTTGTTGTCACTGGAGGCGTAGCGCTGGAAGCCGGAGGCCTCGACGGTAACAGCGTAGAATCCTGCGGGAATGTTGGTGATGGTGAAGTAGCCGGACTCGTTGGTGGTGACGGTGCGCTCGATGCCAGATGGATTGCGGACGGTGACCTTGGCATCGGGAACGACGGCGCCCGAGGGATCTTTGACGAAGCCGGAAATGGAGCCGAGATCGGATTGCGCGAAAGCAGGTTGTGTGGCGGTGAGACTGGCGAAAAGCAGGAACAATGCTACGAGCGCATACAACGTAAGCGCATACGACGTTTTTTTCATGTTCTCCCCCAAGAAAACGATGAAACGGGACACACATTTAGTATTCGGCCGCTCGTGGGAGCGGCCGCGAGATTAAGCCAGACAGCTAAAATTGTTTTGCTCCGGTTCCTGGACGGAGCGCTGGTGCGACCTTCGACGGAGGAATCACCCCTCGACGCGTACTTACTACGGAGCGAATGCTATGGCTATACTGTAAAAATAGTATGCGCAGAGAATTAATAGATTGTGTACGTAGATAACTGCAATGACTTTTGCGAGCGCCCGTACACGAACTCGCTCAGCGCGCCATTTGTTTCGTCCTCCGCTTGCCTGATAGCGCCGAGGGCCTGTGATATTCTTGCGTTTTCATGCGGTGGGGGCGCGCCGCGGCCTGAGAAAGCGAGAAGCGATGACGGCACGCGTATTGGACGGAACGAAGATTCGGGACGCGGTGTTTGCGGATTTGGGCGGCGAAATTGCCCGGCTTTCGGTCGAAGGCGTGCGGCCCGGGCTGGCGGCGGTGCTAGTAGGGGAGAATCCGGCCTCACAACTTTATGTGAAGTCGAAAATTGCAGCTTGCATGCAGATTGGCCTGGCGAGTTGGCTGCATACCCCGGCAGCCAGCGTGACGACCGAGGAGTTGCTGAAGCTGGTCGATCGATTGAATGCCGACGACGCAGTGGATGGCATTCTGGTGCAGTTGCCGTTGCCGTCTCAGGTTGATACGAAGCGGGTATTGGAAGCTGTGGATCCGGCGAAAGATGTGGACGGATTTCATCCTGTAAATTTGGGGAAATTGGTAAGCGGACGGCCAGGATTGGTGGCGTGCACGCCGGCGGGGTGCATGGAGATTTTGCGAAGGGCCGAGGTGAAGATCGAAGGCGCCAATGCCGTGGTGTTGGGACGCAGCGACATTGTGGGCAAACCGATGGCGTTGCTGCTGATGCATGCGAACGCGACGGTGACCATTTGTCATTCGAAGACGCGGGATCTGGGCGCGGTCGTGCGAGGCGCGGATATTGTGGTGGCGGCAATGGGAAAGGCTGGGTACGTGGCGGCGGATTGGATTCGTCCGGGGGCGACAGTGATTGACGTGGGGACCAACAAAGTGACGGATACGGCCGAGGCGGAGCGACTGCTGAAGAACTTTCCGGCGCGGCTGGAAAAGTTTCGCGCGAAGGGTTCGGTGCTGGTGGGCGATGTGCATCCGGATGCGGTAAATGTGGCGGGGGCGCTAACGCCGGTGCCCGGAGGCGTGGGGCCGATGACCATTACTATGCTGATGAGCAACACGGTGAAGGCGGCGCGGCTGCGGCGCGGGGGCAGCGGGGCCGAGAAACACGCGGTGAATTCAGCATCTGGAGCGCGGTGAAGCCGTCAATGCTGCGGCTGGGGCTGACCGGTGGCATTGCGAGCGGAAAGAGCGCGGTGGCCGGGATGCTGCGAGAGCTGGGATTCACGGTGATTGATGCGGATTCGCTGGGACATGCGCTGATCGAGCCTAGGCAGGCAGCTTACCAGGAAGTGATTTCCAGATTTGGAGCGGTTGTTTTGGATGGGCAGGGCCGAGTGGATCGCGGGCGGCTCGGGGCGCTGGTGTTTGCGGACCGAGCTAAGCTGGAGGCGCTGAATGCGATTTTGCATCCGCGAGTGAAAGCGGAGATCGCGCGGCGGTTTGCGGCATTGGCGAAGGATGAGATGAAGGCGGTGTTTGTAGAGGCCGCGCTGTTGGTAGAGGCGGGATATCTGGATCAGCTGGATGGATTGGTGGTGACGTGGTCGCGTCCGGAGCAGCAGGTGGAGCGGCTGCGAGCGCGCGGGATGAGCGAAGAGGAAGCGCGGCGGAGAATTGCGGCGCAGATGCCGGTGGAAGAGAAACTCAAGTTTGCCACGGAGAAGATTGATTGCTCGGGGTCGCTCGAGGAGACGCGGAGACAGGTGGAGGCGCTGGCGGGAAGGATACGCAGCGGGAGCCGAAAGCAGTGAGGAAGTTCGCTTTGCTCTGGTCTTTTCGTGTCTAACTGTGACGACTGCCAGGGTTCAATTGACGCACGGCCAGAAAATGGCTGTGCCACTTTTCACTCAGGTGGCTATTCAAGAATCGGCTCTATACTCTCTATACTAGGGCCACTGCGTTGCTCGGGAAGGAATGGGCATATGGAAGCGCGACGGAAGTCCAGACTTGGGCGGCTGGTAGTGGTGTTTGCGGTGCTCTTGCTTGGCGCGTATTGGGCGGGGGCGAGGTGGGGTCAGCGGCAGCCCGTGAGCGTGGAGGCGGTGCCGCGCGGCGGGACGAGCGGTACGGGGGCCGGCACAGGTTCCGGCGAGAGCGCAAAAAATGCCGTGAATGTGGCGGCGCGAGATGCGGCTCTGACGGACGACGAGGCCATCAATGTGCGGGTGTACCGGCAGACGGCGCCGGCGGTGGCGAACGTTTTGACAAAGGCTACCGAGTATGACTTTTTCATGGATCCGGTGCCGGTGGAAGGCGCGGGGTCGGGCTTTGTGATCGACGAGCGCGGATACATTTTGACGAATTTCCATGTGGTGCAAGAGGCGCAGTCGATTGAAGTGGTGCTGGGAGACCAGTCGCGGTATCCGGCGAAATTTATCGGCGCGGATCAGCGGAATGACGTGGCGCTAGTAAAGATCGATCCCAAGGGAAAGAAGATCGCGGCCTTACCCCTGGGCGATTCGACGTCGCTGCAAGTCGGGCAAAAGGTTCTGGCAATCGGGAATCCGTTTGGATTTCAAAGTACGCTGACTACCGGAGTGGTGAGCGCGCTGGGCCGCACGGTGCAAACCAGCCAAAGCACGTTTATCGATGAAGCGATTCAGACGGATGCGGCCATCAACCGCGGAAACTCCGGGGGGCCACTGATCAACTCGCACGGCGAAGTGATCGGAATCAATTCGGCGATTTACACACCGACGGGCACCACGGCGGGGATCGGATTTGCGATTCCCATCAACACAGCGAAGATGATTGCACATGACCTGATTACGGATGGGCGAGTACACCTGGCTTATTTGGGGATCCAGACGATTCCGGTCGGCGGCAATCTGGCGGAGGCGCTGCAGTTGCCGGTACAAGAAGGACTACTGGTGGAAGTGGCGGCGAAGGGCGGTCCGGCAGCGGCGGCGGGAATTCGCGGAGGCGATCGCGTAGTGCAGGCTGGGATGCAGCGGATCGCCATCGGCGGCGACGTGATCACGGCGATCGACGGACAAAAGATGTCGAGTCCGATCGACCTGAACATCGCGCTCAACCGGAAACGGCCGGGCGATACCATGACGCTGACCGTGTATCGGGGCGGAAAGAGAATGGATATACCGGTGAAGCTGGCGGAGCGGCCGGTGAAATAGGTGGAAGTGACGACCGGCTCACACCGGTCGACGCCTGCGAGTGATTGTGCCGAGATGCCTCCACTACCCAGCCCGCGCGCTTAAACCGCGCGGCGGAAAAAAGCGGGCCGCCGCGATCAGGATGACAGAGGCCGCCTCACGGATTGCGTTGAGCAGGACGCGGTTGTTCAGCGGGAAAATTCGGCGCGCTGCGCTTGGCGTTGAGCGTCGGTCAGAGTGAACCAGGATTCGGCGATATCGCGGACGCGTTCGAGCTCGCGCTGCATTTCGGCGTGCTTGGCTTCGAGGGTTTCCTGGTTGGCATCTGCGGGGACGTAGATTGGCGGAGCAACCAGCATCACCGCTCGCGCGAAAGGTCTCGGCAGCAGGAAGTGATCCCAGGTTTTCTCGAAGGTCTTGCCGCGATCGACGCCGATGTGAAAGACCACCACGGGGCAGCCGGTTTTGCGGGCGAGCATGACCGGGCCGGGCTTGGCGACGTAGCGCGGACCGCGGGGGCCGTCGATGGTAAAGGCGCAGTCGAGGCCTTCGGCCAGACGCTTGGCCATGACGGCAAGGCCGCGCAGGCCACCGCGCGACGAACTACCCTGGGCCGTGCCGAATCCGAGCCATTCGATGACCTTGCGGGTCCACTGACCGTCGAAGGCAGTGGTGTTCATGACTACGATGCCGCGGTGGCGTGCCCACCAGGCAATCGGAATGATCACGCGATGCCAAAACGACCAGATGCATTGTTTTCTGGCGGCGTAAACGCGCTCGGGATGCTGCCAGCCAAGAATCTCGTACCGCAGGGTTGGGCCGAGTATGCGGATCACCGAATAAACGGCGGTAGCGATAAGCGGAATTTGCATGCGGCGCGACCAGGGAAGATCCGGCAGCCGGACGTCGTAGTGGGCGCTGACGGCGGTTTGCGGCTCGCTGTTGTGCGCGCCGTCTGCGTGTACCGATGCGAGCCCCGCGTCGCGGGCCTGTTCGGGCAAGGAAACCCTCGCTGCGCCTCGTGTGGCGACCGTCGTATAGTATAGCGATGGATGCCGGAAGGCTGCCGGGATTCGGGTTAACGCATCTGAACAGTTCGGAGTGAAGGGATTGGCGTTGCAAGTTTACATTCCTAGACGACAGTACGAGCTGGTAGCAGCGATGGCGATGCTGGTTGGCGGCGCTTTGCTGACAGCGGCTGCCGGGCGTTCCGACAATCCATCCTCGGACGACGCCGTGGGGACCATCGAAGGCGATTCCATCGCGCTGCAAGGGCCGATGAGTGTCGAGGTCGTCGGCGGGCAAGTCAAGACCATGCTGCGGAGTGGCAACGATATTCGCGTGAAGTCTGGACAGGCACGCCTGGACTTGGTGGAAGGCGGACAAATCGCAATCTGCGGCCCGGCGCACTTGTCGGTGCTGAAGTCCGCCGGCGCACTGACCCTGGCGTTGGACACCGGGGTGATTCATGCGCGGATCGAGCACAAGCCGGTGCTGACGATCTATACGGCGCAGATTCAGGCCAAGCCCATTGCGATAGGGGACGGCCCTCAGGACGCGCTGATCGGATTTGAAACGCCGGGGGCGATGTGCGTGAAGGCAACCGCGGGCGCCATTCGCCTGGAGCAGCAGCTAACGGCGCAGAACGTAATCGTACCGCAAGGCGGCGACGTGCTAGTGAACAATGGGCAGCTGGAGGGGCTGCAAAACACGCAGGGACATTGCAGCTGCGAGGCAGCGCTAAGTAAGACGACGCCGAAGGCGCCGGAGTTCAGCCGGCTGGCCACTCCGGAGGAGATCGAGAAAAAGCAGGCAACCGAAAAGAAGGAAGTGAGCAAGAGAGAGGATATCTTCCTGGAGAAGCCCGCCAAGCCCAAGGAAGAGCCGGTATATCAGGTGTTTATGCCGCCTTTGGCTTACGATGCGAAGGCCGCGGTGCAGAAAGACAATTTTGACCCGAAGCTAATCCTGGTAGTGCGGCGCGTGCGGGTTCGTCCGACGCTGATCTTTCAAGGACGGGTGGAGGACAGTCCGAAATCCTTAAATGCCGCCGCGCAGAGCGCCAAGCCGGCGCCTACCCCCAGCGCGGCTGCTCCCGCACAACCGGAAGATTCGGTGGTAAACCGGGTTCGTGCTTTCTTTCGCCGTCTTTTCTCCTGATCCTCCAACCCGTCCAAAAACTGCACTGTTTATGACCGCATTTGTGGTTGATTTCCGCCTTTCGTATGGTACCGTTCTTACGCTATCCCTCCGCAGAGGTCCATGGCACAGGGGTGTATGTGCCATGAAGCTGAACGAAGAGCTGCTCTACCCACCCGAGCGCTAGAGCTCTAAAAAAAAGTTAAGTATTACCTTCGGGAGATTCCACCGTGAACCGATCCAACACGGGTCGCGCACCCCGTTCCATCGCCGTGGTCACTCTGGTTGCGATCACCTTGCTTTCCGGCTGCGCGGGAGCGGTTAATGGCAATGGAGGTGGCGGTGGAAGTACGCCTCCGCCTGCGGCAATTTCGGTGGCGATGTCGGTGGCGACCGCTGGCGTGCAGGTTGGAACCACGCAAGCATTCACGGCAATGGTGGCGAACGATTCGGGGAACAAGGGAGTAACGTGGACGCTGTCCGGTGCGGGGTGCAGCGGCGCGGCGTGCGGGACGGTAGCGCCGGCGTCGAGCGCTTCGGGTACGCCGGTTACGTATACAGCGCCAGGGGCAGTGCCAAGTCCAGCGACCGTCACGCTGACTGCCACTGCGGTAGCGGATGCCACGAAATCGGCCGGCACGACGATTACATTGACGACGACTGCGCCGCCTGTGGGTGTCACGCTGTCGCTGCCGACAGCCAACATCGTAGTGAGCGGCACGCAAGCTTTTATTGCGACAGTGACCGGCGACACGGCCGGCCAAGGAGTCACCTGGACGGTGACCGGTGCGGGGTGCACGGGTGCAGCCTGCGGCACAGTGACGCTGACATCGAGTGCTTCGGGTGCGGCCGTGAGCTACAAGGCGCCAGCTGCGGTTCCGAATCCGGCAACGGTAACGTTGAAGGCGACATCGGTGGCTGACACCATGAAGTCCGCCTCGGCGACGATAACCGTCACGACGACAACGGCACCCATCACGGTGACATTGTCACTGACTACTGCCAACGTAACCGTGAACGGTACGCAAGCCTTTACCGCGACGGTTGGCAACGATTCGGCAAACAAGGGTGTGACCTGGACGGTGACTGGCACAGGTTGCAGCGGCACCGCATGCGGCACGGTTTCCCCGACCACAAGCGCTTCCGGTTCCGCAGTGACGTATACCGCGCCCGGGAGCGTGCCGACTCCCGCGACAGTGACTTTGAAGGCGACTTCAGTGGCGGATGGGACAAAGTCGGCCTCAGCGACCATTACGGTGACGGCGGCCAGCGGAGGAACGGTGGCGGTCACGCTAACTCCCAAGCGCGGCGGGATTGTGGTCTCGCAGGCACTGAACTTCACCGCCACGGTGGCAAACGATACTGGCAATCAGGGTGTGACGTGGTCGGTGACGGGAACTGGAACACTGAGCGCACAGACGGCAACGACCGCAACCTTAACCGGCACCGCTGCGGGTAGCGCCGTGGTCACAGCGACGAGCAAAGCGGATGTTACCAAGAGCGCATCTACGACCATTGGCACAACCGATCTACCCGGGGTATTCACGTATCACAATAACAACAACCGCGACGGAAGCAACACGCGAGAGTTCGCCCTGACGCCCTCCAGTGTAACGGAGTCAACCTTCGGCAAGCTGTTTTCCTGCAACGCCGACGGAGCAATTTACGCGCAGCCCTTGTGGGTGCCGAAGGTAAACATTGGCGGCGGCACCCACAATGTGATCGTGGCGGCCACCATGCGCGATTCCGTCTACGTTTTTGACGCCGACGCAAATCCGTGCGTGACGTACTGGAGCAAGAACCTGATTTTTAGCGGCGAAACCTACGGAAATCAAGGAGACGTGGGCACTGGGGATATTTTCCCGGACATCGGAATACTTGGGACGCCGGTCATCGACTCCACGACAGGCACGATCTATGTGGTCACTAAGACAAAAGACAACGGTACAACCACCTACCATCAACGAATTCATGCGCTTAGCCTGACCGATGGAAGCGAGAAATTCAGCGGGCCGACAGATATCACTTCGGCAATCACCGTCCCTGGCAACGGAGACGGGAGTTCCGGGGGAAATGTGCCATTCAGTCCGCTAAGAGAGAACCAACGATGTGGTCTGGCGTTGTTCAATGGCGTAGTTTATGTCTCTTGGGCTGCACATGGAGACAACCCGCCCTACCATGGCTGGATTATCGGGTACAACGCAGCAGACTTGGGGCAAGCCCCGGTGTTGTTTAACGCAGCGCCGAACGGCGACGCCGCGGGCATCTGGATGGCTGGTGGCGCTCCCGCGATTGAACTGGTGAATGTTAACGGCGTGCAAACGCCGTTTTTGTATGCCATCACCGGAAACGGTAGCTTTGACACCTCAAAGAGCAACTATGGCATGTCGTTCCTAAAACTAAATGCCAACAATCTTGCCGTCGTTGACTATTTTGCGCCCTCCAATGAGAGCGACCTGAGCATGAATGACCGGGACTTCGGTTCCGGAGGCGCAGCCGTGCTCATCAATGCCAATACGGGCCCCTTCCCTAATTTGGTGGTTGGGGGCGGCAAAGATGGGCAACTGTTCGTGTTGAACAGGGACGGGATGGGCGGCTTTAATGCGTCGTCGAACAACGTGGTGCAAACCGTACCGTTTGGCAACGCAATTTTTGCCACGGCGGCATTCTGGAACAACAACTTGTACTTGGCGGGCTCCGGTTCACTCAAGGCATTTGCCTTCAACTCAGGGAGCTCGACATTCAACACCACGCCGAGTTCGCAATCGGCAGACACTTTTGGTTTTCCGGGATCCTCGCCGTCGGTTTCATCATCTGGAACGACGAATGGGATTGTATGGGCCATGAGCACCAACGCCTATGGCACCAACAGTACACCAAAGGCTGCCGGACCAGCGCTGCTTCGCGCCTATGACGCGACCAACCTGAACACCGAGCTGTGGAATAGCTCGCAGGCTTCTGGCGGCCGGGACACCGCGGGGAATGCCGTGAAGTTCACGTTGCCCACGGTGGCCAACGGCAAGGTGTATGTCGGTACCCGGGGAACTGACAATTCCATCGGCGGTGGCAGCATTTTCGGACAGATCAATGTGTACGGGTTGCTGCCGAACTAGGGCGGCAGGCTGCCGACAAAGGCCGTGTCGGCAGCGGACCTCGGAGGTGCGCTTCGTACCTTGAAAGCCCTTTTCCAGCTAAGGGTTTTCCTTTATTGATCCTGAGAGGCCATAGTGCAATTGTCGGGCGGATATCCTCCGCAGGGGTTTGTGACACTCGGGTCGCGTTAAGTGTCATGAATCTGAACGAAGAGCTTGCTCCACCCCCCGGGGCATCAGAGCTCTAAAAAAATAAGCAGTCAGTCTAGGAAGTCCGTTTGGGAGATTTCACAGTGAATCGATCCTGCACGGGGCTCGTACGCTGTCCTATTACCGTCGCTACCCTCGTGGCTCTCTGGCTGGGTGTGGGTTGCGGTGGAGGTGGCTCCAGCAATGGGGGCGGAAGTACAACGCCGCCGCCGCAACCGGCGGACATATCGGTAACCGTGCCAACGCCCCCAGCTACCCTGCAAGCGGGAGCCTCGCAGACAGTGATGGCGACGGTGGCGAATGATGCGGCTGCTAAAGGCGTGAGTTGGACGGTTTCTGGAGCTGGTTGCAGCGGGGCAACTTGCGGTGTAGTGTCACCGGCGACGAGCGCATCGGGAGCGTCGGTCACGTATACCGCGCCAGCGGCGCCGCCGAATCCGCCGACGGTAACCCTGACGGCGACATCGGTGGCCGATGGAACCAAGTCCGCGTCGATAACGATCACGATCACGGCAATCCCAGTCGTTCCAGTAGCGGTGAGCCTGACGCCCCTGCGCGGAGGCATCGTGATGTCACAAGCGCTGAGCTTTACGGCAACAGTAGCGAACGATAGCGGCAATCAGGGCGTGACCTGGTCGGTGATGGGCCCGGGTACGTTATCTGCGCAAGCGGCGACCACCGCGACGTTGACGGGTACGGCAGCCGGTGCGGTGGTGGTCACGGCCACCAGCAATGCGGACACTACTAAAAGCGCATCGGCGACAATCGGTGTAACCGATCTGGCGGGCATCCTCACCTATCACAACGATACGACGCGTGCGGGCGTGAACTCCCAGGAATATGCGCTGACAGCGGCGAATGTGAATTCCACCACGTTTGGCAAGCTGTTCTCTTGCGCGACGGACGGAACGGTCTACGCGCAGCCCTTGTGGGTCCCGAATGTCGCGATCGGCGGCGGGATACACAACGTGATTGTCGCGGCTACGATGCGCGATTCCGTGTACGTGTTCGACGCCGACGCTAATCCCTGTGTGACCTATTGGAACATGCGATTTATCCCCGGGACCGAAACCTATGGTAGCTGGGCCGACGTGGGCAGCTCTGATATTTATGCGGACATTGGGATTCTAGGGACTCCGGTAATTGATCCGACGACAAAAACGATTTACTTCGTGACGAAATCGAAAACGACAGCCGGCGGCGTCTACCATCAGCGCCTGCACGCAGTGAACCTGGTGAGCGGCGCGGAGAATCCGGGCAGCCCTGTGGAGATCGACGCGACGTTGACGTCCACGGGCAATTGCGAAGGCGGTACCACTATGGCGTTCAATCCGCTGACGCAAAATCAGCGCGCCGGACTGGCGCTCTTGAATGGCATGGTTTATGTCGCTTGGGGCTCGCATGGCGACGAGGGCGCTTACCACGGCTGGGTGGTTGGATTTAATGCGGCCAACCTGAGTCGCACAGCATCGTTCAACTCAACAATGAACGCAGTGTCGGGTCTTGCCTATTGCCGGGCAGGGATCTGGATGGGCGGCGGCGCTCCCGCGGTGGATCCCGATGACAACAGCCTGTATGTACTCACGGGAAATGGCGTCTTCGACGGAACCGGGAGTTTCGGCGACAGCTACCTGAAGCTGACTACGCCCTCGCTTGCCCGCGCGGACTTTTTCACGCCGAGCAATCAGAGCGCGCTGGACTCGATCGATTTGGACGTCGGATCCAGCGGCACTGCCGTCTTGATCAGCACAGCCACCAAGAAACTGCTGGTTGGCGGCAGTAAGGGTGAAGTGATCTTTCTTTTGGATCGCACCGCGATGGGCGGCTTCAACGCCACCGACAATGTCGTGCAGGAGTGGGCCGTTACTTCGCATTCCTTTTCGACGCCGGCGTTCTGGAGCAATACTTTGTACTACTTCGGGGCGCAGTTCGGCGGTCAGCAGCAGGCGGGACAAAGCTTCGCATTCGATCCCGCCGGAGGTCTGTTCAACACCACGCCCGCGGCTCAAACCACGTCCACGTTCGGGTTTCCGGGCGCAACGCCGTCGATTTCCGCCACGCCTTCCGCGACCAGCGGCATCGTGTGGGCCATTGATTCGGCGTTGTACGGCACAAACAACCAGACGCGGCCAACGGGCGGGAGAGCCGCGGGCCCCGCCGTCTTGCACGCTTACGATGCCACCAACATCGCGACGGAACTTTGGAATAGCTCGCAGGCAACCGGAAGCCGCGATCAAGCGGGCAACAGCGTGAAGTTTACCGTGCCAACAGTGGCGAACGGCAAGGTCTACATCGGCACCCGCGGAAATGACGACACCATCGGCAACGGAACCGTTTTTGGTGAGATCGACGTATACGGCCTGTTGCCAAACTAGCCGCAAGCGATCCAGCGGACTGGATTGCTACATCCCTTCGTAGTTGGGCCCGCCACCGCCTTCGGGGACTACCCAATCGATGATCTGATACGGATCGGCGATGTCGCAGGTCTTGCAGTGAACGCAGTTCGCGGCGTTGATTTTCAATTTAAAGGCGCCATTTTCCACAACCGGTTCGTATACCGCTGCAGGACAGAAATACTGGCACGGATTGCCGTATTCCACAGTGCATTTGGTGGCGCACACATTCAGGTCGTGCACGATTAGGTGGCCGGGCTGATCCTCTTCGTGGCGTGTGCCGGAGTGATAGACATCCGTGAGCCGATCGAACGTTAGTTTGCCGTCGCCCTTAAAGCGTTCAGGCGCGGGATGCCCGTTGATCTTGTGATAGTGCTTGTAGCCGGCAGTGATGGGCATCGGATCGATCAAACCACGGCCGCCGGTGATGAATTGCAGGCCGGTGTGGAACAATCCGCCGTACAGGCCATACTTGAACGATTGGTGGAAATTGCGGACCAGGCGAAGTTCCTTCCTGATGTAGCTCTGTTCCACCTTTTGCGGGAAGGCGCTTAGCGTTTTCGCCGATGCCTCGCCCGATTTCAGGGCCTCGAAGATGGTTTCGGCGGCCAGCATTCCACTCTTGATAGCCATGTGAATGCCTTTGAGGCGCTGCGCGTCGAGGAAACTGCCGGAGTCGCCGATGATCAGGCCGCCGTCCACGTAATTGCGGGGCATGGAATACCAGCCACCCGCGGGAATCGTTTTCGCACCGTAGCGGACGAGCTTGCCGCCATCAAGAATCTTCCTGAGGAACGGATGCGTCTTCCACTTCTGAAAGGCTTCGTGCGGATCGAATTGCGGATCCGCGTATTCGAGGCCGATTACTAGGCCGATCGACAGGCGATTGTTGGACAGACCGTAAATCCAGCCGCCGCCATACATGTCGGTGGAGACGGGCCAACCCAGAGTGTGGGCCACGTAGCCCGGCTTGATGCGATCGGGCTGAACGTCCCACAGTTCCTTGATGCCGATGCTGTAGATCTGCGGGTTGATGTTGTCGAGCTTGTATTTTTCCACTAGCTGCTTAGTCAGTGAGCCCCGCGGACCTTCGGCGAGCACCGTAACTTTTGCGCGCAGTTCGTAGCCAGGCGTGTAGTTGGCTTTGGGCTTGCCGTTCTTGTCGAGTCCTTTGTCTTCGGTGATGACCCCGGCGATGCCTTGCTTATCGTAAATTAGCTGCGCCCCGCCAAACTGCGTGAACAGGTTGACCCCGGATTTTTCGACCAGGCCACCTAGCCATTTCGTCAGCTTACTGAGCGAAATGACAAAGTTGCCCTTGTTTTGAAACGGCGGGGGAGTAATGGGAAAGCGAGTGGAGGAATTACGGGTGAAGAAGAGAGCTGCGTCATCTGTTACAGGCGTGTCCAGAGGAGCGGATTTCTCGAAATCCGGGACTAGCTCGCGCAGGGCTTTCGGATTCATGATCGCGCCCGAAAGCTGGTGGGCGCCAATCTCGCGGCCTTTTTCGAGGACGTAGATATTCTCGGTGGAGAGTTCGGGCTTCCCGCCGCCTTCGCTGTGCTTCTTGATCAGGTTGGAAAGATGGAGAGCGCAGGAGAGGCCGGCTGGCCCGGCACCAACGATCAGGACGTCTGCTTCCAACTGTTCACGCTGAGGGGCCATGGGTATGCCTCCATCCTAGCAAAGAGCCGGTCGCAAGCGGGGAACGGCGCGGCTGGTACCCTGCCCCCACACCCCTATCTTTTTTGTATGTGTGGCAAATAAAAGAGTTAGAACTTACTCTGGTCGTACTTGGCGCTCCGGAGAGGCGAGCAGCGCAAGGTTTCGGCGGTACTGAAGAGAAAGCCCCAAAGGGGAAACAGGCGCGAAAGTGGCGGAGCCTTCGGGAAGATTCGAATATCGATTCAGTGAACATACTGAGATGCAACATAGTGCGGCATACGGGTCAAGAGGTTGGTCGGGACGATCGCGAGAGCCGCGACTGGACGTTAGCCAGGGAGGGCTAGGATTTTACTTTGTTCAGGGCTTCAGTCAGGGCGGGCATGACTTCGAAGATGTCGGCGACGATGCCGTAGTCGGCGATTTCGAAGATGGGGGCATTCTGGTCTTTGTTGACGGCGACGATGGTGCGGGCGCCCTTCATACCGACGACGTGCTGGATGGCGCCGCTGATGCCCAGTGCAAGGTACAGCTTGGGTGCGACGGTCTGGCCGGAACTGCCGATCTGGCGCTCCATGGGGAGCCAGCCTTCGTCGCAGATTGGCCGCGAAGCGGCAATTTCTCCGCCGAGGGCTTTGGCGAGAGCTTCGGCCTGCGGAATATTTTCGGGCGCTTTGATGCCGCGACCAATGGCGACAATCAGCGGAGCTTGCGTCAGGTCCACCGCTGATTTCGCCTCTTTGAAAACATCGAGCGGCTTGGTACGAATCTGCTCGGGCGCTAGTTGGACGGATACGGCGTTGACCGGTGCCTTGCCGGATGGATGCGCGGTGACCAGATCGGAACGAAACGCGCCGGCCTGAAACGACGCGAACCATGGAGCTGTGCCCTGGAACGTGACATCCGCGGCGGTCTTACCCTGAAACATCTGGCGAACGAAAATGAGCTGGCCGCCTTCATTGCGGTAGCCGACGCAGTCGCCGATCATGCCTTTGCCGAGCATGGCGGCGAGCTTGGGAGCAAAGTCGCGCACCTGATAGGTATGCGGAAAAAGGACAAGATCGGGCTTGGCGGCGTCGATGACTTGCTTTAGAGCAACGCAATAGCCGTCGGGCGTATACGCTTCGAGCAGATCGTGCTCAACAAGCAAAGCTTCCGCAACATTTTTCGCGGCCAATTCATCCGCGAGCGACGCAACGCCCTTGCCGATCACCAGGCCACTGATCGTGCCCGAGGTTTCCTTGGCGATCTGCTGCGCGGCGGCGAGCGTCTCAAAACTGGTGTTATTCCACTTGCCCTGGCGGTGTTCGACGACGACGAGGATTTTCATGTCAGATCACTCGCGCCTCGAACTTCAGCTTCTCAACCAGCTTACCGGCCGCTTCTTTCGGCGTGCCGGTCAGGAATTCGGTCTTTTTCGTCTTTGTCGGGACGTAGATTTTCTCCACGCGCTGCGTGGCCTCAATGGAAACATTCAGCGACTGGCGCGCGATTGTGGCGATTTCCTTCTTCTTCGCGGCCATGATGCCTTTCAGAGTGGCATAGCGAACCTTGTTGATACCGGATTGAATGGAGAGCACCGCAGGAAGCGGACACTCGATGTGCTGGAACCATCCGGCTTCCAGTTCGCGTTTCAGCTTCATCTTCGCGCCTTCGACTTCGATCGCCATGATGATCGTTGCGTGTGGTTTGTCGAGCAACCCGGCCAGCAATACGCCGGTTTGGCCGAAGCCATGGTCCTCGCTCTGCAGTCCAGTCAGCACCAGGTCAAATTGTTCTTTCTGGATCGCCGCGGACAAGCATTTTGCAGTTCCCAACGGATCGAGCTGAGCAAAATTTTCGTCAGCGATGTGGATTCCGCGGTCGGCACCCTTTGCCAACGCTTCCTTAATCGTTTGCTTTACGCGTTCCGGCCCCATGGAGAGGGCGACCACTTCGCCGCCGTGTTTTTCCTTCAAGCGCAGCGCTTCTTCCAGCGCATAGCTGTCCGGCTCGTTCATTTCAAAGCCGATGTCGGATTCCTTAATCCAGTTTCCGGCGATGGTTAGCGGCGCATCTTTCGCGGGGACTTGTTTCACACAGACGACAATATTCACGAGGGTCTTTCCTTACGCGACGGACTGCAGTTTTGTTACTTGCCGGTCCAGCGCTTGAAGATCAAAGCGGCATTGGTGCCGCCAAAGCCGAAAGAATTTGACAGCGCGTAGTCGACGGACGTCTTGCGGGCGACATTCGGCACGTAGTCGAGATCACAGGCCGGGTCGGGGGTTTCCTGATTGATCGTCGGAGGCAAGGTCTGATCGCGCAACGCGAGCACGCTGATGCCCGCTTCGAGTCCTCCGGCGCCGCCGAGCAAATGGCCAGTCATCGATTTCGTAGAGCTTACTGGAACCTTTTTGGCGCGATCGCCGAAAACACGTTTGAGCGCGATGGTTTCGAGGGCGTCACCAAGGGGCGTCGATGTGCCATGGGCGTTTACATATCCAATGTCGTCTGGCGACAACTTGGCATCCTTTAGCGCCGCCTTCATCACCCGATATGCGCCGTCGCCGTTTTCAGCAGGCTGGGTGATGTGATACGCGTCGCCTGACATGCCGTAGCCTACGATTTCCGCGAGAATCTCGGCATCGCGTTTTTGCGCATGTTCTAGCGATTCCAGAATCAGGATGCCGGCGCCCTCGCCGACGACGAAGCCGTCGCGCTGGGCGTCGAAAGGACGGCTGGCATGTGCCGGATCGTCGTTCCGCGTGGACAGCGCCTTCATGGAGGCAAACCCGCCCACGCCCATCGGCGTGATGGTCGCCTCTGTGCCGCCGCAAATCATCATTTCGGCCGCGCCACGCTCGATGATCTTGAATGAATCGCCAATCGCGTGTGCCGAAGCCGAGCAGGCTGTGGCCGTGGCGGAATTCGGGCCGCGTGCGCCGTAGCGGATCGAAATGTGGCCGGAAGCGAGATTGACGATGGCGGAAGGGATAAAGAAAGGTGAAATTTTTCCCGGACCGCCCTGCACAAGTTTCCAGTGTTCGCGCTCGATGATGTCGAATCCGCCGATGCCGGAAGAAACGTAAACGCCGACTTCATCGAGATCGGATTGTTCCGGACTCCACTTCGCGCCTTTGATGGCGAAATCCGCGCCGGCCAAGGCCACCTGGATGAATCGGCCCATTTTCTTCAGTTCTTTTTTCTCAATCCACTGGAAGGGATCGAAATTCTTGACTTCGCCGGCGATGGTGCAATCGAATCCGGTGGTGTCAAAAAGCGTAATCGTCCCAATGCCGCTCTGACCGGCAAGGAGGTTTTTCCAGCTTTCGTCCGTGCCGATTCCCAGCGCGCAGACGAGCCCAACGCCCGTAACAACGACCCGGCGAGTCAACAGTAAATGCTCCCTGGTGAGTTGATGATGCTCAGAGGCTCTTACTTCCCCTTGGAGTGCTTGTCGATATATTCGACAGCGTCTTTCACGGTGGTCATCTTCTCCGCGTCCTCGTCCGGCACCTCAATGCCGAACGCCTCTTCAAACGCCATGACCAATTCCACCTGGTCGAGCGAATCGGCGCCCAGGTCATCCACAAATGAAGCCGTAGGCGTGACCTCCGCTTCGTCGACGCCGAGCTGCTCGACAATAATCTGCTTTACGCGCTCTTCAACGCTGGCCATTCCCCTATCCTCCGCGATGTGCAATCGCTTGTGTGACTTCATGCTTGCGAACGAATTGCTCGGCCCGAATCCTGCCCGACACGCCTGTTCAACCCCGTCAGTGCAACCCGATCATTCTAGTTACGCCCCATCGCAAGGTCAACTTTACCTCGGCGGAATGCTCCTCGAAACCAACCGCTCTTTTTCCTGGGAGATCAATGCATTTAGGAGCCCGCAAATATCTCCGGCAAAGTGCTTTTGATCGCACCCTCAAGATGCCACAACGCAAGTCGCTCACCCGCGTCCGGCTTCTGAAGAACAAACGTGTCGTCTTCCGGCTTTCCACCGCTGGTCCAGAGCTCCTAGCTGTGCGCCAAATATTCAAAAATTACAAGCCAGCTCCCTTTAGGGAGCGACATCGGCACGTTGTCGGAACTTGTGGTGGGATGGGTCATGCGAATCTCCAGATCTCTGCTTTATCAAGCCAAATGCAGACCACCGTTGACGTTCAATACATGGCCGGTAATGTAGGCGGCCTCATCGCTGGCCAAAAACACGATAGCGGAAGCAATTTCTCTGGCGGAGCCCATGCGGCCCAAGGGAATTCGCGTCTTCAGGTCTTCTTTCACTTTGTCGGGCAGCGCATCGGTCATCGGTGTCTCGATGAAACCCGGGGCCACCGCGTTCACGGTAACGTTGCGCGATGCGATTTCCACGGCGATGGCCTTGGTGAGTCCGATCAGGCCGGCTTTTGCAGCGACGTAGTTCGCCTGGCCGGCGTTTCCCGATTGCGCCACTACCGAACTGATGTTGATGATGCGGCCCGCTCGAGCACGCATCATGGTGGCGAGCGCCTGCTGGATACAAAGATGCGCTCCAGTCAAATTCGTCTTGAGCACAGTTTCCCAGTCGTCCGCTTTCATGCGCATCGCCAAGCCATCGCGAGTGATGGCTGCGTTGTTCACCAAAATATCGAGCCGGCCGAATTTTTCTAGGACCTGTCTGAAGCCGGCTTTCACCTGTTCGCCATCGGCTACGTCCATCTTCACTGCCAGCGCCGCGCCGCCGGCAGCCTCGATTTCAGCGACCAGCGCGGTGAGTTTTTCTTCGTTGCGGGCTGCCACGGCCACTTTCGCTCCAGCTTCCGCGAGAGCAAGCGCGGTATCGCGCCCAATTCCTTGAGACGCGCCGGTAACGAGAGCCACTTTATCTTTTAGGCTGAACATGGGAATTTATTGGCTCTTACGCGGCGTCGGCGCGCGCTTGTGCGATCTTCTGCACCGTCGCGGTCAGGCTCTTCTCGTCTTCCACGTTAAGTGTGCTCACCGAGCGTTCGATCTGCCGCAGCAATCCCGACAACACGCGGCCCGGACCAACCTCGATAAAGGTATTCACGCCTTCGTCGAACAGCTCTCGCACGGATTCTTCCCAGCGCACCGGGTTGGTGACCTGGCGGATCAGCGCGTCACGCGCTTCGTCGCCGCTGATTTCCGTATCGGCGTCGACGTTGGTCACCAGCGGAAATCGCAGCGCCGCGAATTCGGTCTTACGCAAGTCCTTCTCCAGTTTTTCCTGCGCGGGCATCATCAGCGCGCAGTGGAAGGGCGCGGACACGGGGAGAACGACGGCACGCTTTGCGCCCAGCTGTGAAGCGATCTCCACCGCCCGTTTCACCGCATCGGCATGTCCGGAAATCACTGTCTGCTCGGGGGAATTTAGATTCGCGGGCGAGCAAACCTTGCCCTCCGCGGCGCGCTTGCAAGCGTCCAGCACCACCGCCGGCGACAAACCCATGATCGCGGCCATCGCGCCTTCGCCCGACGGCACGGCTTCCTGCATGTACGTTCCGCGTTGGCGCACGATCTGCACAGCGTCCGAAAACTTCAGCGAGCCTGCCGCTACCAGCGCCGAGTACTCACCCAGGCTGTGCCCGGCCACAAAATCCGGCGCAATTCCCTTCTCCATCAGCACCCGATGTGCCGCCACCGAAACCGTCAAAATCGCAGGCTGGGTATTCGCGGTCAGCTTGAGATCCTCTTCCGTTCCCGCGAAACACATCTGGGAAATCGAAAAGCCCAGTGCCTTGTCGGCTTCGTCAAAAACGGCTTGGGCCACCGGATGGTTGTCCGCCAGCTCTTTGCCCATGCCCGGGTATTGCGATGCCTGCCCCGGAAACACAAATGCAATTTTGCCCATCGTAATTCGTCATCTCCGCCGTCAAGCGTAAGCGTTTGCGGCCGAGAGCCCCTGTTCGATTTTTTCATTCATGCGCGCCCGGGCCAAACCCGCAGCAACGCGAATGGCATTCTTGATGGCATTTGCATTGGACCGTCCGTGTCCAATGACGCAAACGCCACGCACTCCCAACAACGGCGCTCCTCCGTATTCCGTGTAATCGATCTTCTTTTTCAGCCCCTTAAACGCACCCTGTGACAACATGGCCCCAAACTGCGACACCAGCGAACTCTTCAGCGACTTCTTGAGCACTTCGAAAATTTGTACCGCCAGGCCCTCACAAATCTTCAGCGCGATGTTTCCCACGAATCCGTCCGATACGATGACGTCCACGTCGCCCGAAAACAAATCTCCGCCTTCCACGTTGCCTACGAAATGCACCGGACTCTTCTTCAATCGGGTGTAAACCTCACGGGTCAACTCGTTGCCCTTGATTTCTTCCTCGCCGACTGAAAGCAGTCCAACGCGCGGGCGGCGGTGCCCAAACGTGGCGCGATAATAAATCTCCCCCATCACCGCGAACTGCACCAGATGCTCGGGCCGCGAATCTACGTTCGCTCCGACATCCAACAAAACGGAGACGCCACCCTTGGCGTTCGGGAACGGCGCCGCCAGGGCCACACGATCGACCGACTCCAGCGTTCCCAGCAGAAATCTCGCGACGGTCATCACCGCGCCGGTGTTTCCCGCGCTGACCAACCCGTCTGCTTTGGTCTCGCGCACCAACCGAGCGGCCACATGCACCGAGCTGTCTTTCTTTCTGCGAAAGGCCTGCGCCGGGTGATCGTGCATAGTGATCACCTCACTCGCAGGCACGATTTCGATCGGCAAACTTGGTCCAGCAATTTTCGCCAGTTCCGACCGGATCGCCGTAGGCTGGCCCACTAACATGATGCGGACCCCCAACTCACGGGCTGCCAGCACACTGCCTTCGATTTCGGGGCGGGGTGCATGGTCGCCGCCCATGGCGTCCACAGCAATAGTGATCATGGAGACTCAGACCTGGAAGTTCCGGAAAAAGCCCGGGTGGAACCCCTTACGGAAAGCTCTCTCGCGATCGGGACAGGTTTCGATCAGGCCGACTTGTCTTGAACCGCTCGACCCTTATAGTAGCCGCAATGGGGGCAGACCTGGTGCGGCTGCTTCATTTCGTGACAATGCGAGCATTCGGCCAGCGCCGGCTTCGTGAGAAAGTCGTGCGCCCGCCGCGTGCTTGTGCGCCGTTTTGAATGGCGCCGCTTTGGGTTAGGCATAGCAATACACCTCTGTTCCCGCCAATGGGGCGGATTGTATGGGCTTTCGGCCCTGAAAACTATTGTTTTTTCAGCCAGTCCTGCTTCAGACGCGCGAGGGGAGCCAATCGCGGGTCTGTCGCGTGCGTCTCACAGCGGCAAGCTTCGTGGTTCAGGTTCGCGCCACAATTCGGGCACAGGCCCCGGCAGTCGCTGCGGCAGATCACTTTCATGGGCAGCGCCAACAACACTTGCTCTCTCAAGACATCCGCAAGAAAGATACCTTCACCCTCAAAAAAGCCGATTTCGGCGTCATCATCCTTCAGCCGCGCTTCTTCGGGCCGCTCGTTCTTGGGTATCGGGCTATAAAACAAATCAAACGAGCGATTCACTTCGTCTACCACCGGTTCCAGGCACCGGGCGCAAACCAGTTCCACTTTCGTCTGGATGTCGCCCGCAATGCGAATTTGCCCGTCGAGCAGCTCCGCGGTGGCATTCACTTCCAGCGGCTCGATTTGCTTCATTTCCCCGGTCTGGTAGTCGATACTTCCGGGAGCGTAACTCTTCCGGATCAACTGCTTGCGGACGGCAAGTTCCTTAACGTCAAGAAACATGTCTACAGCGCCTCCGGCGCGCACGCTCATGTCTTTCTCATTATTGAGTCGCAAGCTTGCCAAGTCAAGGAAGGGCAAGCCCGGGCGCTGCTCGGTTGCTTGTTGAATTACTGGCAGCCGCCGGTTTCCAGCTCGTACAAGCGGAGTCGCGCCTCACGGCTTCCGCGGTTGGCGGCGGCTCTGAGCAGAACCTTCGCCTGATCGCAATTCTTCGCCACACCTTCGCCCCGGACGAATCGCTCGGCCAGAGATCGCTCCGCCGCAACCGAACCGCCCTGCACCGCCCCCCAAAGCGATTCCACGCTTTCATTCGCATTCCATACTTCGGGATCTTCCTTAGGCAATTGCGTCCCTTGCCGCTCCAGCATGGATTGTTGCCGCTCGGTTGTACCTACGCTGGCTTCCAGCCGTCGTGGTTGCGTTACCGTCGGTGGCACGGCCTCTGGTGCTGGATGACTGGCCGTCGTCGCTTGTTGCGGATCGCGGTCCTCGGGCTTTTGCGCGGTGCTATCGCCACCCGTATTCTGCGGCGCCGGAGAATTTGCCTCCAAAGCCGGAGGGTTCGACTTTACCGGAGCAGGTTTGGTCTCCGGCAATTCTTGAGAGGCCTTGGTCTTTCCGGTGAGTGTCTCTCCCAGCCAAATCAACGACGTGCCGACATCGCGTTGATAGGCAACGACCAGCGCCGCAATCGCCGTGGCCACAGCTAACGCCGCTATTCCTCGCCACAGCGCGACCGATCGGGGTCGCGACGCGGCGTAAGATCCATCATCGTGAAAAATCGGCGCCGGAAATTGATCGCCCTGCACAACCGGTGTGCTGGCAGCGCGCACATGCGCCCAGGCGGGCGGCGGTGGCGCCGCTTCTTCTTCGACTCCGCGGCTTCCCGCAGCCCCGTAGGTGGCCCCTTGTCGGTAATCCCTGGGCCGCGCGGGATCCGCAGCCTCCGCAGTCTCAACATATTCGCGTGAGCCTCGGCGTGCGCCTTCCAGCGGCGCTTGCGCGGCCGGCTCAAATGCTCCGTACTCTTCCGGCGCGTTTGTTTCTTCCAGCCATCGGCGAATCTGTTTTCGCGCTTCGAGCGGCAAATTCAAAAAGCGCAAACCGCCCATGATGCCAACGTCATCCACCCACATAACTTCCGCTTCACCGGCAATGCGCCGCCCGCCGCTGATTTGGAAGCCAAAGCGCGTCTCGCCGATCTTTACCGGCGTAATGGCCTGAAAACCGCAGCCGTCCTCACTGAGATTCAGCATGACGCCGCCGTTGTCGCGTCCCAACTCCAGATACACGAGTTGCTGCGTGCGTCTCCGAACGATTACGCGTTTGTCGTTATTGGATGAAGCCACTTCTTCGCTCGCCTCAGGTTCGCGGTCGAGGGAAGACAAAGGGGGGGTACTTCGCCTGTCGGCCACGTCACGCACTTCCGATTCTATCGCGACACACGATATCTGACATTGCCAATTTTAGCCTACTTTGGGAGTCGCAGGGGAAACGCGGTTTCCCTGTGGAAATTGCCGAAAGGACGGTTGTTAGCTCGCTTCTCCCATCGATCCACCCGTTTCGGATGACCTCCTCGGAGCCCCCCCACCTGCCACATGTATGGTGTAGATTGGGCATTGTATGTACTCACGTAAATACAGTGTTTCCGGGACCCGTCCGAGAACTTTGCCGCAACCCAGGCAAGCCCTGGCGGCGTCCGAACCCACCGTAGAAGCCCCGCAGGTCATCGAACTCGCGATCCGCCGGCTGCGCCGGATCGAGCTACCCGCCGATACCATCGCCTTGGCGAAATTTCTCGTTGGCAAGATCATTGTCCGCGAGCTGCCCGGCGCAAAACTCAGTGGCCGCATCGTGGAGACCGAGGCGTATCCCCCAAAGGACCCGGCGGCACATCACTTTCGCGGCCAGACGCCCCGCAATCGCTCGATGTTCCTGCGACGGGGGCACGCCTATGTCTACTTCACCTACGGCAATCACTTCATGCTCAATGTCACCGCCGAACTCCCCGGCGTAGGCGGCGGTGTCCTGATTCGTGCCTTGCAGCCCCTGGCAGGCATTGAGTACATGCAGCGTCGCCGCGCTACTATCCGGATTCGCGACCTGGCTCGTGGTCCTGGCCGCCTGGCGCAAGCCCTGGAAATCGACCGCGGCCTGGACGGCATCGACCTTTGCGCTCCCGGACCGTTGTGGCTGGGTACCCTCAAACCGATTGCATCCAGCGATCCCGCGACGGCAAGCGCAGCGAATGAACTCCTCGGCATCAGCACACGTATCGGCATCACCCGCGCCGCCGACCGTCACCTGCGCTTCTATCAACGCAACAGCCCCTACGTCAGCGGCCCCACGCGCCTCAACGTCTAGCCGCCTCAAAACGAAGCTGCGCTTCCTGGGCGCTTCCCTTTGCTCCCTCAGGTCGCCCTCGGTCGACGTCCAGCAACCCGCTCCTCAACTTCGCACACCCTACCGCCACCATCATCTGGTCCCCGTAACCAAGTGCCGACCTGTCCGAACGTCCCGCATTGACATCTAATCTCCGAGAGTAAAATGGTTGAGACTCTCCGAAAGCGTGGGGGTGGCCTATGCCTCAATCCTGGAAAGAATGCGAAGGTCAGTTAATCAATGGCCAGTTTTCGTTGATCGAGCACGTAGGAGGCTCGGATCACAGTGTCGTCTTCCGCACCCAGCGAGGCAAGAGTCAGCCGGAGAAGGCGGCCATCAAGTTTGTCCAGATCGATCCCGCCAAGGCCGACGCTCAGCTCGCTCGCTGGAAACAGGCCTCCCAGCTCGCCCATCCCAACTTGATCAAGCTCTTTGAATCCGGCCGCTGCCAGTTGGCGGGCATGGACCTGCTCTACGTGGTAATGGAGCATGCCTCGGAAAACCTCGCCCAATTTCTGCCAAACCGGGCTCTTTCTCCCGACGAAACTCGCGATATGCTCGAACCCTTCGTCGAGACCCTGACTTACTTGCACGGCAAGGGTGTCATACAGGGCAGCATCAAACCTGGAAATATTCTCGCCATCGATGACCAGTTGAAGCTTTCTAGCGACTCGATTCGGCGCATCGGCGAAGGTCCGCTCGGTGGCGCAAAGTCAGACGTGTACACCGCGCCGGAAGCCGCGCATGGAGAATTCTCCAAAGCCTCCGACATCTGGGCTCTGGGCGTCACCCTCACCGAATCCTTGACGCAACGCACGCCGGAACCCGGCGAGGTTGCTAGCGGCGATGTGCAGGTTCCAGATTCCCTTCCCCAGCCATTCCTCGACATCGTGAGTCACGCGCTGCGCAGCAAACCAGGCGATCGCTGGACCATCGCGCAAATCTCCGCCAAGCTGAATCCCAAAGCCGAAGTACCCGCCGCGACTGCGCCGTCGACCCAGACCCTTCCAGATGCCGTCAAGCCGGCGGTACCCGCGCAATCCGCTGCGCCAGCTGCTGGGGAAATCACTGCGAGCGGGCCAGTCAGCCCCCCGAAACCCGCGACATCCATCGACCCTTTGTCGGTACCACTCTCCACAGTGGGACCATTGCTTGGAGGAAAGCGCGCAGCTCTCGACAATCAAGTTCTTTCCAGCCCCAGAAAGCCAGCGCGCGGCTACTATCTATTCGCGGCAGTGGTGCTGGCGTTGACGGTTGGCGCCATGCTTGTTATTCCCCGCTTCCGCGGTCACCAGGCGGAAGCCGAAAGCACCACGGCGTCAGCATCTGACCAACCGGGTACGCAATCTTCGACATCGTCGGAAGCTTCCAAGACTGCGCCGGGCGTTTCGGCTGACTCACAACCAAAGCCCCAGCCAGCAGTCGAGCCAAAATCCGCTGCGCCGCAGCATAGTCCATACTCTCCCACCACACCACATTCCAACCCGCCTTCAACAGAAGATTCCGCGTCGGCAACAGCAAGCAAACCGCCTGTCAAAGCGGACAAACAGCCTTTCAAAACGGAATTGTCGGCGGCAAATTCAGCCCCGGCATCGTTGAAGTCGCCGGTACCAAGTTCCGCTCCGGTAACCGCTGCGCCTTTCGTCCCCGACAGAGAAGCCAGCATCAAAGCCGGTGCGGTCACTCCAGGCGAGGTCCTGAATCAGATCGTCCCCGACGTCTCCAGCAAGTCCAGAAACACCATTCATGGCATGGTCCGCACGGTAATCAAGGTCCACGTGGATACGGCGGGAAGCGTCTCCGCCGCGGAGATTGCCTCTGGAAGCAGCCGCTTTTTCGCGAACGCGGCGCTCGATGCGGCGAAGCGATGGGATTTCGCGCCTGCGAAAGTTGACGGCCACCCGGTACCTAGCGAATGGCTGCTGCACTTTGATTTCACGCCCAGCGACACCAAGGTCACGTCGCTGCCGACCAAACCCTGACGAAGTCCACGAAGCACTTCGCCAAAATTTGCTACGTGAAGTTCCAGTCGCTTCGCAATTCCGGCGGATGCAGCAATGTTTGCATCACCACGCAATATTGCTCCGTCTTCTCCTGTAGCAGCCGCAATTGTTCGGCAGTCGCTTGCGGCGCAGCAACTTCAAATCGCAGCCGAATCTCCGAAAAACCTACAGGCACGTCTTTCGATATCCCCAGCGTTCCCCGAAGATCCAGATCTCCTTCGACGGTTATTTCCGTTCGCTCGGTTGTGATTCCCATCGCGGTCGCCACCATCTGGCAGGTAATCTGTGCGCACGCCGCCAGCGCTCCGAGCAACAAATCCCCCGAACAAGCCCCGCTGCCTGCACCTCCCACTCCGGAATGCGCTTGCGCCTCATATATCCCGCGACCAATATCCACCGAGCACGCAATCGGCGTCCCAGTCTGACCGCTCTTCGCGGTCAACGTGATGCGCGACGCACCCGGATCGCTCCGGTACTTCTCTTTCAGCGGCTTCTGAATTGATCTGAGATCCACGAACGTTCCCTTCCACGTCGGCGTTTATGGCTGCGGCTCCGCTGCTCCCGACATCGAAAAAATCAGCGCAGAACCCGTCATTCACTCCTGCGATTCCGAATGCTACCATCCCTCATCCCAGTCACAGGAGAGCAGCCATGCGATGGACCCCCGGTGGTAATAGCCAGGACATCGAAGATCGTCGCGACCAAGGTGGCGGTGGCGGCGGATTTCAGTTCGGCGGCATGCACATCGGCATCGGCGGCGCGCTGGTTCTATTGGTCCTCAGTTTGATCTTTAAGCAGAATTTCTTCGCGCTTCTCGGTGGTGGCGGCGCCGGTCCGGCGACCACGACCAGCCGCCCCGATCCTGAACGCGATAACGCCGAGCGCCCACTGGTCCAGTTCGTCTCTTTCGTTCTCGACGACAACCAGAAGACCTGGACCGAAATCCTCCCGGAGCAAGCCAACCGGCCATATCACCACGCCAAGCTGGTGCTCTTCCGCAACTACACGCAATCCGGCTGCGGCAGCGCGGAATCCGCCACCGGCCCTTTCTACTGTCCGGGCGATGAAAAGGTGTATATCGATCTCGGTTTTTACGACCAGCTCAAGCAGGGCTTCGGCGCCCCTGGTGAATTCGCGCAAGCCTACGTCCTGGCTCATGAAATCGGCCATCATGTTCAGAATATTTTAGGTATCGAGCGCCGGGTTCAGGGCAACTCCCATGGCGCAAATTCCGCTTCAGTCCGTCTGGAGTTGCAGGCCGACTGCTTCGCCGGCATCTGGGCGCACTCCACGCAACAGCGCGGCTTATTGGAGAAGGGTGATGTCCAATCGGCTTTGGGCGCAGCGGCAGCCGTGGGCGATGATCGCCTGCAGAAAATGTCCTCCGGACACGTGGCGCCCGATTCTTTCACGCACGGCACATCGCAGCAGCGCATGGATTGGTTCAATAGAGGCTTGAACGGCGGCTCGATTGCTTCGTGCAACACCTTCGAATGATCGGCTGGTATCCCAATTATTTTGTATCGCCGTTTGTTTAGTGTCGCCGCTTATGAAGTCGGGTGAGATACGTTTTGCAGGATGACTCTTCGGGTCTCGGGCGCTACGAAATAACTACGGTCTTCCGCGAACTCACGGCCGCGAAATCCAGCGTCAAGAGACGCGTAGCCACAGTGGCCCATGCCACGATCGCTGTCTTGCACATCGGCAAACTCGCCTGCACCGCCAGCAACTCCTCGCGCAGATTGACACAACTCGCAGCCGCATAAATGATTGCGGAGAGCTGCATACGACTTCGCGTATTTGGCTTGCAGGCTTCGAAGCTCATCATCCTTTTCCTTCCCTTGCACTCCGCTCTCGAAAATTTCAGCGCGTCGCTCGCTCCACGTCTGCCTCGCCGCCTCGCATTCAGCCACCAGCGCGTCGTACGTCTCGCAAACCGCCACGTGCGTCAAAGCCGCCGGACTCATCGTATCCTCCGCAAAATTTTCCCACCTTGTGGGTGTCAGCGGCAGGCCTGGGAACGGCGCGATAGCCAAGTGCAACTGTCGTGCCATCTTTCAGACGGATTCAAAATCGTGGAATGTGCGGGTTTTTAGCGGTTTTCGGAAAAAGGGAAACTGCTTCGACGCATTAGGGGGAGTGGTGCTTCGATGCTTTTTGCACCTTCGCCGAATATTTTTCTAGGCACTTATGAGGAGAAATTTGTAGTCGATACCGTAGAGAAAATACGCGATCCAAGCGCCTTCACAAATTCTAGCGGCCCTCACACCTGCGCCGGCGGTCCCTTCGGCTTCCCGCCATCCGGAGTCAATTCCGGACGCTGGTTACCGGGAACACCCGGATCCCGCTGCTTCTCCACTGCCCGCCGCGCGGCGGCCGCCTTCTCCGGGTCTATCCACGTATCCTGAGTCACGGTCGTCGTCTGCGTCGGCAGCGCCACCGCCGCCCCAGTCCTCTCCAGTACATCCATCAATTGAAGCAGCATCTCTTCTTGTGCCAGCAAATACAGCCCGTAATCCCGCTCCAAAATGTAGGCGTAGATCTCGACTTCCACACCGTTGTCTCCCAGCTTCAGCAAGCGCACGCGCGAAGTCGCCTCTTCCACTTTCCCGTTTTGCGCCAAGGCTTCTCGAATTTGCCCCAGCGTGTACCGGATATGATCCGGTGATAAGTCATATCGCAATCGCAGCAGCTGCTTGCTCAAAATCTTGTCGCGAAATCGAAAATTCTCCAGGGTCGCCGTCGCCACTGTGCCATTCGGAATCGACACCATCGTACGAAATTCGGTTCGCAGCTTGGTTGACCGCAATCCGATGTCCTCGACAACTCCCGTCTGATCCCCAATCTTGCAGGGGTCTCCGACCACGATGGCCTTGTCCGTCAAGATCGATATCCCGCCCAGCAAGTTCTCAAAGGTCTTCTGCGCGCCCAAACCGATCGCCAATCCGCCGATTCCCAAGCCCGCCAGCGCCGCGGTCACATTGACATCGAGAAAGTTGAGGTAGATCAGGCCGATGACCAGGAAAATCAGTACGTTCAGAACGCGCAGCGCCAGCGAAGCCAGCGAGCGCTCCGCCAGTCGTCCCCGGTCAGTCAGTTGCTGGGAAATGCGGCGAAAAATCCACGCCGTGATATGGGTCAGCGCCCAGTACGCTCCAAACGCGATCAGAAACCAGATCAGCCATCGGTAATACTGGCGGTACAACAGGGATGTACCGATCTGGAATACGAAAATGTAGTGGATGAAAACGGCGGTCAGCAGCGCGCCCGGGCCGAATCGGCGATGCTTGGATTCGTCGGGAACCGGCAATCCGCGTTTTTGTAACGCAAAATGCCAGGCGCTACGCGCGGTCCGCGCCAGCACCCAGCCCAGCGCCATCGCAACGGGCACAAGTAGAACAATCGCCAGCCACTGCCACGACGGCATTCCCAGCGCTCGCGTCTTCACCAGGAACGAGGGCAGCTTTTGCGCCAGCCGCGGAAATCGCAGCGAATCATACGCGGCCGGCACCTCCTCCAAGGTCTTCTGCGAAATCAGCCAGATTTTGCCAAAATGCGGTTCATCTACGCGCACCAGCGTTAACGGGAACGACTCCGTGGTGCGCGCTCCGGCGACAGTGATCTCGTTCAGCAGCCGTCCGTCGTCGCCACGAACATCCGCATCCCTGCTGATGGCATCGAGCGTAGGGAATCTGGCGTTAAAAACTGCCAGCAAATGATCGACGAGTTCTTGTTCTTCGTTGGCGTCCGTGGCGCGGCGGTGAGCGGCCGATTGCAAATACTGCCGAGCCTGCAGCCAGTTCCCTTCCTGCGCCGTTCGCACAAATCCAATTACCGTTCCGCGCGGTGTCTCGCGCCCCAGTGGATCCACCGGAGGCGCCGTCTGTGCCGGTGTCGGCGCTTTCGGCGATAACGGGGTCACTTGCGCTGACGATCGCGATGCCGAACACAGAAACAGCGCCGTTGCCAGCCATACCGCGCTCAGCGTTCGCACCATTGTTGCCGTCGTTCCACGATGCACCGTCTGTGTCTCCGTCATACTTCTCACGTTGCTCCGCCAGGGCTGAATTTCGCCGCCCACTGCCGCAACAAGAATTGATCCGTCATCCCCGCAATGTAATCGCAAACAACCTCATGCCGGGCCTCCACCCGCGTCAATTCTTCATGGGAAGCGGGCATCGAACCCGGCGATTCCACATAGTAGACGAACAATTCCTCCAGGCAACGCACGGAGCGATCGCGATCCTCGGTAATCTCGGGGCGATCGTAAATATTCGCGAACAGAAACTTCTTCAGCTCGGCATTTCGCTTGCCGATTTCCTCGCTGAATCCCGCCAGGCGTCCCGTCGCGTTCCGCACATCGTCGGTCGACTGCACTCTGGCTTCCTTCACTCGCGCCGCGGTGGTCTCGATCAAATTCGTCGCCAGCAAGTCCACAACATCCTTCAACGCCTCGTTGAAGATCAGTTTCTCTCGTGCGCCAGGATACGCCGCCGCGACTCGCGAGTACGCTTGATCGAAAATCGGCACCGCTGCGCGCACCGCGTCCAGATCGAGCAGTTCGGCCTCCCGTGCATCATCCAGATCCGCGGTGTTGTATGCGATCTCATCGACGCAATCAATCAACTGAGCCTCCAGGGGAGGCCGCAAATCCAACAGGTATTCCGCTAGCTGCGGGAATTCCTGCGCCGCGTAATCCCGCGAGTGTTTGATGATGCCCTCACGCACCTCGAACGTCAGATTCAATCCCGCAAAATCCAGATAGCGCTGCTCGAACTGCTCCACAATCCGCAACGCATGCAAATTGTGATTGAAGCCGCTTCCTCGCCGGCGCATCAATTCGTTCAATTTCCGCTCGCCCGCGTGACCAAACGGCGGATGTCCGATGTCGTGCACCAGCGCCAGCGCCTCCGTAAGTTCGGTATTGAGCCCTAGCGCCCCGGCCACCGTTCGCGCGATCTGCCACACTTCCAGCGTATGCGTCAGCCGGTTGCGAAAATGATCGGAAAACCGCGTCGTGAAGACTTGCGTCTTCGCTTCCAATCGCCGGAACGCCCGGGCATGAATGATGCGGTCGCGATCCCGCGCGTATTCACTTCGATAAGGATGGGGTGCTTCCGGATAGCGCCGCCCGCGCGAATGCTCTTCGAACATCGCCCACGGCGCACGTGTCGCAACTCGATCGATGGGATAAACTCCGCGCGTCGGCGAAAGACCTGGCATGAAAAATCCCGTGCGCACCGCAACACGCGAACCAGACTCGCTCAGGACTTCGGCGTCACCGTATCCAACCCGCGATCCGCCTGCTCCGCAATCGTCGAGTCCGGGAACTCTTTCTTGATCTGCTGGTATACGTTCACGGCTTCCTTCGGATTCGTCTGCCTCAGCGCTCCGGCCATTTCCAGCAGTGCAAGCGGCCGCGGCACAAACGCCGACGGTTTGTCCGCCAGCGCGTGAAACAGCTTCACGGCATCGTCGGTCTTCCCGGTCCGCGCGTAAATCACCGCCATCTGATACTGCGCCATGCTTGCCAATTCCTTGTCGCCGCCAGAACTGATCTTCTTCAATTCCTCCAGCGCCTGATTCTGCTTGTCCAAATTCTCCAGGCACAGGGCTGCGTAGTACCGCGCCAGGCGCCCAGGATTCGTGCTCGGGTATTTGTCCGCCACCTTGGTAAACTTCGCCACCGCATCCGTCGATTTCGCGGTCTCGTCCGGGTACGACATCTCACTGGGATCAACCGGCTCCCCCGGAGCCGCCGGCCCTACGCGACCCGAATAGGCCTTCATCGCCTCGTTAAACGCCGCCGAAGCTGCGGCCGTCTGGCGGTCGTGATAAATGCTCCACCCGCCGTAGCCCAGCGCTACGACCAGTATCACCAGCATCACGATCAGCGACACCTGCTTGTGCGAAAACACGGCCTCCGCGCCATGCTCAATCGCGTCATGGATCTTGTCTGTCTTCAATTCTTTACGCGAAATATGCTCGGCCACGTACGCACTCCTAATTGATCGGGATGCATTTATCCTAGCACACCGGGACCCGCCAATCGCCGCAATCGCTGCGGGATCACCCGCCCTGCCTGACACGCGTCGTTACCTTTCCGGCATCCCTGTACCACGCCGCCCCCCGCCGCTCTGCGCAGCCTGTTATTTTCGACCCATGCAAGCTAGCTGTACCCATTGCGGCACGCAACACGTGCTCAAGGACACCGATGTCGGCACGCACCCCAAAGTGCAGTTCCGCTGCTCCCGGTGCGGCCGCCCCTCCATCGTGGAGAATACCCGCCGTCTAGACTCTACGATGGCCATCTCTCCGTTGCCGTCGTTCGCTCGCGCCAATTCTGGCGGCGTCAGCACGCTGTTGCTGGAGGAAGACGACACCTCCCAACTTCCCGCCACGAAAGCGATCGTCCTCACCGTGGTTGCCGGTCCCGATAAGGGCGCCGTCCACAAACTCACCAAGCCGCGTCTCATCATCGGCCGCGAAGGCTGCGACTTCGACTTGCAGGACCCCGAAATCTCGCGGCACCATTGCATCCTCGAAGTGCGCGGCGACTATGTTCATCTCCGCGACCTCGACTCCACCAACGGCACCTTCTACGAAGAAGAACGCGCCCGCGCTGCCATGCTCTCCAACAACTCCGAGTTCCGCATCGGCACCACCACCCTCCGTCTCACCTTCGAGCCAATGTAATAGGCGTCACCTGTCGGTGATCAGGCCGTTCGCGCTTTGTCCCCGTAGGCCCGAAGCACGCTGCGCCTCATCCTGCCGAGGCCCTCGTCGTTTTGGCGGGCATTGACAACGACTCCTCAGCAGCTGTGAGATACTGCTCCCAGGTCGCATCCCCGCTCCGATGATCCGCATTTCCGCCTGCATCATCACGCTCAACGAGGAAGAAAATCTCTTGCGCGCGTTGGGCTCGCTCGTTGGCATCGCCGATGAAATTATCGTCGTTGACTCCGGCAGCATCGACCGCACCGAAGAAATCGCCCGCCAGCACAACGCCAAATTCTTTACCCGCACCTGGACCAACTACGCCGACCAGAAGAATTTCGCCGCGGAGCAAGCCGCCAACGACTGGATCCTCTCCATCGATGCCGACGAAGAACTCAGCAGCCCGCTCCACACTTCCCTCTGGAATTGGAAAAAGCACGCCCCACAGCTCACCGTCTACGAAATGGCCCGGCGCACTTTCTACCTCGGCGCATGGATCAGCCACTCCGGCTGGTATCCCGACTTCCAGCGCCGCCTCTACCGTCGCAACGCCGCCAAATTCTCCGGAATCATTCACGAATCGTTGCGCTTCAACGGCAAGCCCGGGCGTCTGGCGGGTGATCTGCTCCACTACACCGTCCGCTCGTTCGCCGAACACCAGGCCAACGTCGACGGCTACACCACCCTGGCGGCCCAGCAAATGTTCGCCCAGGGCAAGCGCCGCTGGCGCGGCGCGCTCTGGCTCGCCACGCCGTGGAGCTGGTTCCAGAATTTCGTCCTGCGCGGCGGCTTCCTCGACGGCTACCGCGGCGCGCTGATCTCGCAAATGGCGGCCCGCTCCGTGCGCCTCAAATACGCGAAACTCGGTCGCTTGATCGCCGCCAAGTCCAGCACCAAAGGTCGCGGCGAGGCCGCTACGTGAAGCCTCTGCTCGTCGATCTCGAAACCACCTGGCGCGGCGGCCAAAATCAGGCTCTGCTTCTGCTCAAGGGCCTTCTCGAACGCGGCCACCAACCCGAACTTGTCGCGGCCACAAATTCCGCGCTGGGCCAACGCGCACAAGCCGCCGGAATTTCCGTGCACTACGTTTCGCGTGGCCTTTTTCGCTTGCCGGCCGCGCAGAAAATTCGTCAACTCGTCAGCACCGGCCGCTTCGATTGCATCCACGCCAACGAAGCCCACTCCGTCTCCGCCGCTTGGCTCGCCGGGGCACACAAACACCTGCCATTCGTCATCTCTCGACGCGTCGGCTATCCCATCGGCAAAAGCCGCATCGCCCGCGCCCGCTACCAAGCCGCCGCCCGCATCGTCGCCAATTCCCAATGGGTCGCCGACCGGGCCGGCGCCTCCGGCGCACCGCGCGAAAAAATCACCGTGATCTACGAAGGCGCCGAAATTCCCCCGCGCTGCACTGCCGAACAACGCCAGACTGCGCGCACCCGCTGGAGAATCTCGCCAGACACTACGCTTCTCGGCTGCGTCGGCGTCCTTCTCCCCGATAAAGGCCAGGAATGGCTCATCCGCGCCCTCGCCGAGACCCGCAAGGAATTTCCCAGCGCCAAACTCCTCCTAGCCGGCGATGGACCCAGCCGCCCCCAACTCGAACAACTCGCCCGCGAACTCGGAGTCGCGTACTCCGTCGTTTTCGCAGGGTTCGTCTCCGACGTCGAAAACGTCTACGCCGCCCTCGACGTTTTCCTCCTCCCCTCCTTCTTCGAAGCCCTTAACAATTCCCTGTTAGCCGCCATGGCTTACGAAATCCCCAGCATCTCTTTCAACCGCGGCGCCCTCGGCGAAATCATCGAAGACGGCCACAGCGGCCTCCTCGTCGAAGCAGCCAACACTCCCGCCCTTCATTCGGCCATCGCAAAAATCCTCCGCGACCCAGCCGGCGCGAAAAAAATGGCCGAAGCCGGCCGCCAGCACATCATCGAAAATTTCTCCGCCAAAAAAATGGTCGAAGCCACCCTCGGCCTCTACGAATCCCTTGGCCTCAAGAATTTGTAGGGGCGACGCTTTAGCGCGCCCCCCAACATTGCGTCTTGCCGACGCCATTGTGCGCCAGCCTCGGGGCCGTGGGTTCTCTTGCTTTGAATTCAACTTCCTCGGCCCGGATAGCAGAGATTCGGGAACCGTCGCCTTTCTTACTCGCCTTTCTCCCGCGGCGCGAATCGCTTGCACCACGCGAGCCCTTAGCGATATTTTTTCCATAACCTGAACTCCTCCGTCCGAGCAGGCCGGATAAAAATTTAAAATAACCTTGTCGTCCAGTGAGGTCCATGATGCGCTCCCTATCCACAGTTCTGTGCGTGCTCACAATCGGTTGCACCCCGCTGTGCGCCCAACAACAAAGACCTGCCGAGCGCCCTCCCGACCTCTCCCTTACCGCCATCGGCCGCCACCATCACCCCATGGCCACCAAAAACAAATCCGCGCAGGACTACTTCGACCAAGGCCTCACGCTCATCTACGGCTTCAACCACGAAGAAGCCGCGCGCGCCTTCCAGCAAGCCGCCAAGCTCGATCCTGCTTCGCCGATGCCGCTCTGGGGCGTCGCTCTCGCCGTCGGCCCCAACTACAACCAGGACGTTGACGCTGAGCGCGAAAAGATGGCCTTTGAAACCATCACTAACGCCGCCAAGCTGGCGGAAACCGCGCCGCAATCCGAACGTGACTATGTCGATGCGCTCGCAGCCCGTTTTTCCGGTAATGCCAATCCCGACTACAAGAAACTCGCGCGCAACTACGTCGAGGCCATGAAGTCTCTCTCCCGGAAATATCCCGACGATCTTGACGCCGCCACCCTCTACGCCGACAGCCTGATGGCCCTCAACCCCTGGAAGCTCTGGAGCCTCGACGGCAAAGCCAACGACAACACCGAGGAAATCGTCACCGTCCTCGAATCCGTTCTCGCGCGCGACCCTCATCACGTCGGCGCCAATCACTTCTACATTCACGCCGTCGAAGCCTCTCTGCGTCCCGAGCGCGCCCTGCCCAGCGCCCGTCGCCTCGACACCATGGTTCCGCAGGCTGGTCACCTCGTGCATATGCCCTCGCATATCTACGCCCGCACCGGTTTTTACTATGAGGCCGCCAAAAGCAACACGGAAGCCGCCAAGGTCGATCGCGCGTACGCCCGCAAAACTGCCCAGGAAGGCAGCATGTACGACCTGATGTACCACAGCCACAACGAGCACTTTCTCGCCTCGGCGGCCTCGATGATCGGACGATACGCGGAAGCCAAAACCGCCGCCGACGGTATGGCCACGCGCCTCATGCCCCACGCCAAAATGATGCCGATGCTGGACACCTTCATCATGACGCCGCTGTGGGTCGATGCCCGCTTCAACAAATGGGACGCCATCCTCGCCCGCCCGGAGCCCTACAAGGAATTGCCCGGCACGCACGCCATGTGGCGCTACACCCGCACGATCGCCTTCGTCGCCCGGGGCGAAAAAGAAAAAGCCGCCGCCGAGCGCGCCGAATTTGCCAAAGAAACCGCGGTCTTTCCCGCTGACGCAAATATCGGTGAATTCAATAAGGGCTCGGATGTTCTAAGGCTGGCGGGCCATGTGCTCGACGCACGCCTAGCGATGGCCAATGGCGACAAGGAAGGAAGCGTTTCTCATTGGCGCGAAGCCGTCGCCGCGCAAGATACCCTCAACTACGACGAACCGCCCGACTGGTATTACCCGGTAAGAGAATCTCTGGGCGCCGCGTTACTCAACGCAGGCCAGGCAACCGAAGCCGAAAAAATCTTCCGCGAAGACCTGCAACGCAATCCCAGAAATCCGCGCACCCTGTTCGGCCTGACCCAAGCCCTGAAAGCCCAAAACCGCAACGCCGACGCCGCCTGGACCGACTCCCAATTCAAAACCGCCTGGAAATCCGCCGAAATCCAACTCCGCATCCCCGACCTCTAGCGCGCAGATCGACTCTGCCGTTGGTCGCTACACCGTCTCAGGTCTGTGCTGTTCATGTACGGTACTGGTTCTTGATGTCGGCACCATGGGCGAGGGCTGGTTTGAGTGTGCCCTAGTAGCAAGCCGTCATCCAGGCGCCACCGGCCCAGCTCCAGTACGCGCTAGTGGCAAACTGTCCTGCTGAGTGCATCCGACAAAGATGCGCGAAGGACCTCAACGTAGACTCGGCCCAAGAGAGCAATGCGAGCGAGTACGAAGCACGCATACGCACGGATCAGAACTGATACAGCACCAGCTTGCAGATACGCGCCATCCTCGAAAAATTCCGATCCAGCGTAAAAACGCTTGCGCCGTGCTCCAGCGCTATCGCGGCGATTAAGGTGTCGATCGTTGTAAGCGAAATGCCCCGCGCCCGTCCCGACCGATAAATCCTTGCCGCTTCCCTATAGGTCTCATACCCCATGGGTTCCAACAAATCGCACTGTGCCAGAAGCCGCTCGATAAGTCCGGCATCCCTGGTGAGCCCTTGCAAAACCTCGGCGACGACCACTCCAGTAAGGGCGAACGGCTCACTGTCTTCAATCATCCTGCGCAGTTCCGCACCCGCGCGTCCGGCAGAGGAACTGAAAAAGTCCACCCACACGGAGCTATCGACCAGGATCAAACGCGATTTCTTCGGGATGCCCTCAGATCGCCTTTCCAGATGCCCGACCGGTAATAGCGAAGCATTCCTTTACGAGTCTCGGATCGCACCAGCAAGTCCAGAGCCCGGTCCACGATCTGGCGCTTCGTCTTCAGTCGCGTAAGTTTGCGCGCTTTTCGGATCAACCCTTCGTCGATATTGATGTTGGTTCTGCTCATAATGAGATTATACACCATTTTTCTCAGAAATGGTGTATGAGTTGCCCAGCATTGATCTCCTCGATTTTCGGATCTTCGTTCCTGGCAGCCCAAAAAGAATGAAGCGCCGTGCGGCCTTCTCTTCCGCGCGGCGCTTCAACTCCTATACTTTTGTTTGCACCAGTTATGTATCTTCCTTTGTTCCAGGCGTTCCCCTCCTATCCGCCCTGCCGTTGGGCCGAGCTTTTATGATTGAACTACCCATCGCCCTGTGGGCTCGAGGAACTCCACGCCAATTGCATAGCCGTCGCCATGCAGTGGTTGGCAGTAGGCCACTCGCGCTGAGGAGCGAAACTCTCCGGTGCGCGACGCGAGTGTCAACGACTCGCCTTTGTCCCATCGGCGCACGCTCACCACGCGCGCGCCTCGCGCACTCACATTTTCCGTAAACGTCGATTCCGACCCCGGCGTGTTGCGATGTCCATCCAGAACCACCGGAATCTCCATCGGAATCCGCCGTTCCACGCGATGAAAGCTGAACGTGCCCTTGTGAGCCATCGCTGGTCATCCTCACAAGCACGCGGCTATCCGCGTCAGATTTTGAATATTTCCGCTGCCGCCGCGGTTCTTCATGCCGTACAGCGCGCGGTCCGCGGCGCCCAGAAGCTGCTCCGCGGTGTTGCCGTCGTCTGGGAACGAAGCCACGCCCGCGCTCACCGACAGCGCCGGTTTCTCGGGCTCCGCTGCCAGCCGTTCACGAATTCGCGCCACCACCCGCGACGCAACCTCCGAGCCCGCTTCCGGCAGAACCAGCGCAAACTCGTCGCCACCGTAACGCGCCGGCGTATCGATGGCCCGGCAGTGATGCGACAAAATCTTGCTCAACCGCACCAGCGCGCGGCTTCCCGTCAAATGCCCGTACTGATCGTTGATCAGCTTCAACCCGTCCATGTCCAGCAGCACCACCGCGAAAGGCCGCTGCGTGCGGTTGGAACGGTCCAGCTCGGTCTCCAGCACGTTGATCAGACGCCGGTAATTCGCCAGGCCGGTCAGCGAATCACTCACCGCCATGGAGTGCACTTGTTCGAAGAGCCGCGCCTGCTCCAGCAAAGCGCCGCAGAGAATCACCACGTAGCTCGCGGTCTTGCACACTTCCGCGACAAAAAACGGCCCATCAAAAAGGTGCCGTGAAAACGTAGCCGCGGCATGGCAGACCACGTTCAGCGTGGCCACCACAAACAGCGAATATTCGTAGAATCCCGAGGTGTTCTTTACGCGCTTGCCGGTCGGCTCCAGCCGCTGCCGGAAGCAAATCGCGGCGGCCACGAACAGCACGCCCGGGAGCAAATCCCAGGGACGAGAGAAAATCTTCGATGCGTGCGCCACCGGAGAGGCCGGCGCAGCCAGAAATGCCGCCGACGTGAGGTACGTCGCCAGCAGCACTACCAGCACCGCCAGCGCGGTTTCGCGGCTGGGTTGCCGAGCGGTCGGGAGGTACCGCTCGACGCCAATCGCCGCCAGCAGCATCACTGCCAGCAGCGTGCGGCTGACCATCCAGCCCATCGGGACTGCGGTCGGCGCCGCGTGCCCTGCCTGCATCATCGAGTTCAGCGTGAAGTAGCCGATGGTCTCGATGATTCCGGACAGGGCAAAGCCGAATGCCAGAATCAGTGCCGTGCGATCGTGCGTACCGCGGAAGCGCACCAGCGCGTTGGCGGCATAGCAGAAGCTGATCAGCGTGCCGCCGACTTCCAGGTATAGATACACCTGCGGGCTGCCGGACACTCCGGCATGGCGAAGGTAGAAGATGCCACCGAAGAACAGCACCACCAGGGCTACACAGGAAACCGACCACAGCTGCGTCCATTCGCGCGAGCCGGCCTGCGTGACGCTCTCGGCAGCCGCATCAGACGCGCGCCGGGATCGCCCCAGAAACCCGATGATTTTGCCCCAACCGCCCAAGAAAGCCCCCAAGATACCGACAAAAGCCTGCGAATCCGGAAGGAATGCACGTCGCTCGCCTTTCTTGGGTGCAATGTAGCCATCCGTAAATCACTGGAAACGCTACATTTAAGGGAATGGCGTAAAGAGACGCGAAAGTTCGCGAGACAGGATGGAAAGTGTTTCGAGGCGGGGAATGTCCAGCTATCTAATTCATTTTTGGACACTTAGTACCAAAAAGTGTCATGTACTAGTGAGATTCAGCCAGGTCTCATAATGAGATGTGTCTCACTAAAGTGGGAAATGCGCCCTCGATGCCACGACGCGGCCTCTTTCTCAACCTTGCGAGCGCGTCAACGTCGTGCCTAGCGGCTGCAGGCCGACACTGTTCTGGGCTGCGACGGTGTTCTAGGCCATGTTGCGGCCGCTTTCCCAAGCGCGCACCTTTCGCAGCTAAACCTTTGGCTTCGGCGCCGGCAACTCGCGCGCCGCAACGATGTCCGCGAATCCGCAGGCCTTGTGTGAGCCATCGCAGAACGGCTTGTTGGCCGAGTGCCCGCAGCGGCATAGCCCGATCGCGGTGCGCCCCGCAAGGCCAAACGGGCGTCCTTCTGGATCCACGATCTCGAAGTCCCCCTCAATACGGATCGATCCGTTGTGATTCACCGTAACCTTGGTCGCAGCCATCTTCTCTCCTGCAGCTATCGGACGCAGTTGTAGGGGCGCACTTTACGTGCGTCCCTGCCACAAAAGCAATCCCATTCACAAACGTAAACTCGACTGGCGAAGACCGATGCCATTACTTCCGCCGAACCAGTTCTCTGCGACTTGTCAATACTTCGGCACCGACGGATCGACCTGATCGGACCAGGCGAGAATGCCGCCGGTCAGGTTGTGAATCTTGCGGAAGCCGGCTTTCTTCAGGAAGTCGACGGCTTCGGCGGAACGCTTGCCGCTTCGGCAGTGAGCGACGATTTCGCGTGACGAGTCGAGTTCGTGGACGCGGCGCGGCAGTTCACCCAGCGGGATCAGCTTCCCCTTCAAATTGCAGATCTGGTATTCGTGCGGCTCGCGCACATCGAGAATGAAGATATCATCGCCTTTGTCGAGGCGCGCCTTCAACTCCGTTGGCAGCATTTCCGGCACTTTCAGGTCGGGGGCCTCGGCTTCTTCGCCGCGAATTCCGCAGAATTGGTAGTAGTCAATCAGCTTGGTGATGGTCGGGTGCGAACCGCACACCGGGCAGTTGGGATTCTTGCGCAGCTTCAGTTCGCGGAACTTCATTCCCAGAGCATCAAAGAGCAACAAGCGTCCAACAAGGCTGTCGCCGCTCTTCAGGATCAGCTTGATCGTTTCCATCGCCTGAATCGAGCCTACGATTCCGGGCAGCACGCCGAGGACGCCGCCTTCGGCGCACGAAGGAACCAGGCCTGGCGGAGGCGGTTCGGGATACAAGCAGCGATAGCACGGGCCACCCGGCATGCCAAACACCGTGACTTGCCCCTCAAAACGGAAAATGGAGCCGTACACGTTGGGCTTGCCCAGCAGGATGCAGGCATCGTTGACGAGATAGCGCGTGGGAAAATTGTCCGTGCCGTCGACAACGATGTCGAAATCCTTGAACAACTCCAGAGCGTTATCGCTGGTCAGCCTGGTTTCAAACGTCTCGATCTGAATGTCCGGGTTCAGGCTCGACAGCCGCGCGCGAGCCGATTGCGCTTTCGACTTGCCGACGTCGCTCGAGCCAAAGGTAACTTGCCGCTGGAGGTTGGTGACATCCACGACGTCGAAATCGACGAGGCCGAGTCTGCCTACGCCTGCAGCAGCGAGATACAGCCCCAGCGGCGCGCCAAGCCCGCCGGTCCCTATCAGCAGAACTTTCGAGTTCTTGAGCTTCAGCTGACCGTCCATGCCGACTTCTGGCATGATCAGGTGGCGGCTGTAGCGCAGGATTTCTTCGTTCGATAGCGTCGCGGTATTTGCGCCTGGGGCGGCTTGCGGAGCCGGCGATTGAACTTTGGTAGCCATTACGTTTCTCCGGAGAAATCTAATCTATTAGATGCGGCCGCCGGCGATGGACGGCACAATACTGATGGTGTCGCCGTCTTTGGTCGGCGTGGCTTCCTTCGACAGGTAGCGGATGTCTTCGTCGTTGACATACACGTTGACGAAACTGCGGAGCTTGCCGTCTTCGGTGAACAGGTGCTTCTTCAAGTCGCCGAATTGCGTGGTCAGCTGGCCGAGCGCTTCGCCGACGTTGGCGGCAGTCACTTCGGTCGAATCGCGCTTGCCGGCGTAGACGCGAAGCGGTGTGGGGATGATCACTTTAACGGGCATTGCCGTATCTCCTCTAAATCACGAAATCGAAATGGATCGAAGAACAGAGGCGCGGGAGCAGGGACGCCTTCAGCAGATATTGGAGCATCGACAACAACCAGTCATATCGGTTACCACAGCCTCTCGAGGTCATCCAGAGTCTACAAGCGAACGGGCCGCTTGACTACTTGGCGGCGGCTTCGCGAATCTCCAAATCTTCCGACGTGTAGCCGGTGCGGTCATCGTTCAGGCGCCAGCTGGTCATGTACTGCGGTTCGCCGTTGGCGACGCTGACGATGATGTAGCTGTACCACGGCCAGGCGTGATCCTGATCGAACTGGCTGGGCTTGGCGGGATGATCGGGATGCGAATGATACCAGCCGAGCACGTCGACGCCTTGCTGGCGCGCGGCTTTCTCAGCATCGCGGACGTCTTCGGAAGTTACTTGGAACCGATTGCGCGGCGAATCGTCGCGGCGATTGACCAGCGGAAACAGCGCGGTGATCTCGCGAACGTCGTCCGAGATCTCCTTGCCCAGCAGGGCGCCGCAGCATTCATGCGGGTAAGTTTCGGCTCCATGCGCGCGAATCTTGCTGGCGACTTCGCTGCTTAACCTCGCTTTAAGTCCGTCCGCTGTCGGTCCGTTCACCATGGTCAGTATTCTTCCCAGAATCGTTCGCTGAGATATTTTGTGCCGGAATCGGCAAAAACGGTAACGATCACGGCGTGCTGGTCTGTCGGAATTTTCTGCGCGACTTTAAAGCAGCCGATCAAGGCGGCTGCCGCGCTGGGACTTGCCAGCAAACCTTCTTCGCGCGCCAGACGTTTCACGACGCGATAGGATTCTTCGGTATCGACTGCCAGATTTTCATCGGCCAGCTTGGAATCATAAATTGACGGAACGATGGCCGTTTCCATGTGTTTCCAGCCTTCGAGTCCATGGAAAGAAGCGTCGGGCTGCAGACTGATGCAGCGAATGGCCGGATTGAGTTCTTTGAGGCGACGCGTGGTTCCTACGAAAGTGCCGCTGGTGCCCAGTCCCGCGACGAAGTGGGTGATGCGGCCACCAGTTTGTTCCCAAATTTCGTTTGCCGTGCCGCGATAGTGCGCCTGCCAGTTCGCAGGATTGCTGTACTGATCGGGATAAAAATATCGTTCGGGATCGTCGGCGACCATTTTCTTGACGCGATGAATGGCGCCATCGGTGCCTTCGTCGCCAGGAGTAATCACCAGTTCGGCGCCAAACGCGCCGAGAATTTTCTTGCGCTCATGGGACGCGCTGTCCGGCAGGCACAGGGTGACGCCGTAGCCGAGCGCGGCGCCGACCATGGCGTAGGCGATGCCGGTATTGCCGCTGGTGGCGTCGATGATGCGCTTACCCGGAGTCAGCGCTCCGCTAGCAAGGCCGGCCTGGATCATGCTGAGAGCTGGGCGGTCTTTGACCGAACCGCCAGGGTTGAACCATTCCGCCTTGGCGGCAAACTCGACATTGGGGAAGTCGCGGCCGATGCGCTCCAGCCAAAGCAGGGGCGTGTTGCCAATGCAGTCGAGGACGGAGCGGCCAACCTCGCCTGGGGTCGGCTTCGGTCCGGCATGCGCGAATTGTTTTGCGATGGACATGGGAGGGTTGGACGGTCAGGTGAGTGAGTTGGGGACCCGTGGCCCGATTTTTTGTAACTGCGGAATATAAAGGAGTTTAAGTCGTTTAGAATCAATAGTTACGTAAGTGCGGATTCTAAAGGGGTTAGCCGGGGCATTGGGTTGGCCGGAGTCAGGCGCCTTTGCCAAAAGGGCTGACGGACCAACGCTGTTCATCGCAGGATTATGATAACTCATAAGTTACTCTTTGTCAAGCACTTAGTGGTACTCGTCAAAGGCGACCATTCTACTCCGGTATTGGATGCGGGGGACGGGTCCGGCGATATTTTGGGTGGGAGGCAGCTGCGGTAAAACAAGAACCAGCGGGGTGCGGAGCGCTGGGTGTTGGAGACAACCACGAGGGCGAATGATTCGCTGGTGCGGAAATCACTCCGTCATCATCACCGAGGGGGTGATGGATCGGTCCAAGACCTACATTGTAGACGTGACGACAAACGAATCGATGGTGGTAGCAGAGTCGGCGGGACTATACATACCCTCATGCTCGGCCGATGCCAAATACCTGGCCAGCTCGGTCTTAAACGGAAGGAAGTTGCGGCTCTTCGAATTTGCATCGAAAAAGTGGTCGGACCTCGCCAGTCAGGACGTCGGCCTTCCGCAGTGGTCGGCGGATAGCAAATACATTTACTTCGATTCTGGAACGAGCAAGGACCTGGCGGTGCACCGCGTGCGGATTGCGGACGGAAAGATCGAGCGAATTGTCAGCCTGGAGAATTTCCGGCGGGTTGTGCAGCCGTGGGTCGTGGATGGGGCTGGCGCCGGACGGATCGCCGCTGCCGC
>Ga0157378_10000092_pt1 | contig 85705 bp, 86 predicted proteins | sample M65metaG_FD_115309 | JGI IMG/M metagenome (GOLD analysis project Ga0157378, IMG submission 115309) | Miscanthus rhizosphere microbial communities from Kellogg Biological Station, Michigan, USA - M6-5 metaG | ecosystem: Host-associated > Plants > Roots > Rhizosphere > Soil | place: USA: Michigan...
CAAAGGCCTCTTTGTGACCTCGCAGTCGGCTGCAGAACCCATGGAAGCTTCCTTTACAATCCGGCTCTCAACTTTGGCACTAGAGGCGGAAGAAGAGGCTACAACTAAAACTGGTGTTCTCCCGGATCGCCTGGATGAAGTCTTATTGAGCGAAGTTGCGCTAGGCAGCAGGGAAGCGCTGTCGATCCTATTTCGTCGCTACGCCCGGTTGGTGCACACGGTCTCCGCGCGAATTTTGTGCGACAGCGTTGAGGCTGACGACCTGGCCCAGGAAGTCTTTCTTTACCTAGCGAGGAAGGCCTCCGACTACGACTCATCAAAGTGCTCTGCGCGATCCTGGATTGTTCAGGTGACCTACCATCGCGCCATCGATCGCCGCCGGTACCTGGATTCGCGGCACTTCTACAATCGTCTGGATCTCGATCACGCGAAGGACTTAGTTGCCCAAAGTTCGGGGGAAGGCGGAGATATCGAACCATTCGGCCAGGTGGTCGGAAATACGACCATAAAGGCACTTCTCGATACCCTGACTGAGGACCAACGCCATACTTTGAGCCTGCACTTTGTTGAGGGGTTCACATTCGCTGAGATCGCCGCCAAGCTGGATCAATCGGTGGGAAATGTTCGCAATCATTACTATCGTGGGTTAGAGAAGCTGCGGAAGCAGCTGTTCCCAGCTAAATTGCCGCGCCCCAACGGATATGGTAGAAAGTGACCGTAAAACCAGGAGCGATTTTGTCGCGCTCACCCCATGACGAATTCCTTGAGCTGTGTGCGGTGTCAACCGCCGGTCAGCTGACCCGGGAAGAACAGACGAGGCTAAGCCAGCACCTCGCGACTTGTTCCTCCTGCCGCGAAGTCATGAAGCAGTACGAGTCGGTTGCTGGCGAGGCGGTGCTTGCTCTTTCCCACTCGCGGAACAGCACCCCAGCATGGTCGGAAGACCAAGCCGAAGATGCCCTATTCGCACGCCTGAAGATGGAAGACGAATTATCCGGGGCCGAGCCCGCGGCCGATCAGAACCCATTATCGAAATCATTTGACGGCCTTCCATTCGCTGCCACTCAGGCGAGCTGGCGAAATGTGGGGATCCTCTGCGCTGCCGGACTCATGCTTTTCATTGCTCTGGGAATATTGGCCTATCAGGTTGGCTCTCGTCATGGTGCTCAGGTCGTTTCCGTCTCTACCCAAAGACCGCGTGTCGATCTGACCGGCCTCGAACAGCAGTTAGCGGACGTCGGACATGAGCGCGATGGTTTGCGCTCGCAAATCGTAGAGCGTGATAAACAAATGGCGACACTACGCCGCGAACTGGATCGCCAGGTAGCCGAGTTGGGAAGAGTGCAGCTGGCTGAGCGCCAATTCGTCACCGATCTAGAAAGGGGACAATCTGGCAGGCAGGATCTCCTTCAACAGCGAACCGAATTAGCTCAGAAGCTGGAAACAGCAGAGGCCAAGAACCAAACGCTCCAGGACAGACTTGGCTTGCTCGAGCGTCAGTCTTCCCAGGACAAGCAGCAGGCTGGTGCACTCGAGGCACAGATCGCTGACTTGACACGCGTGCTTCGCGAGCGCGAAGCCACGATCGATCAGCAACAGGAGCTTTTGGCCCACGACCGAGACATTCGGGAGCTGATGGGTGCTCGCGATCTCTATGTGGCCGAGGTGTACGACGTCGAGCGGACCGGAGAGACCAAGAAGCCGTATGGGCGCGTCTTTTATACGAAGGGGAAATCGCTAATCTTTTATGCCTACGATCTCGATCAGCAGGCGGGAATAAAGAATGCGAGCAGTTTCCAGGCTTGGGGCCGGCGTGGACCTGACTGGCAAAAGGCACTCAACCTCGGAGTCTTCTATGTCGACAATGCCTCGAAGAAACGCTGGGTGCTGAGGTTCGACGATCCTAAGGCCTTGGCACAAATCGATGCTGTTTTTGTCACCGTCGAGCCCAACGGCGGTAGTCACAAACCGAGCAGCAGCAAGCCTCTATTGTTTGCTTATCTTCACATCGACCCCAATCATCCCTAGGTGGTCGAGGGACCGACCAACGATCTTCCCGCCGCCATTGACCTAAGAAAAATTGATACAAATCGGAGAGCGCTTCCGTAGACCGTTTGAGTCGCTGAATCGGTTTACGCCAGGAGCAGCCCGAGTGAGACAACTGTTTTCTTTCCAACTCTTATTCTTGAATATCCTCGTCGCTTCAGCAGCGATGGCTCAATCTCCTTACGGTACCATCAGCGGTTTGGTACTGGATCCGAGTGCGCGCCCCATTCCCCACGCAGAGATTCAAATCGTGAATGACGCTACTGGGGTGCGTTATTCCGGGGCTACCAATGAGGAAGGGATTTACGCCATCGCGACCCTTCCTCCTGGTCCCTACCGTTTGCAAGTGTCCAAGGCAGGTTTTAAGACTCTTATCAAGCCAGACATTGTCCTGAACGTGCAGGACGCACTTGCCATCAATTTCACTCTGCCGATAGGAGCGCTCTCTGAGACGGTGACGGTCGAGGGCGGAGCAGCGGTGGTGAATACCGAGTCGGCGGCGGTCAGCACAGTGGTGGATCGGCACTTCGCAGAAAATTTGCCAATGAACGGCAGAAGTTTCCAGACCCTGATCGAACTCACTCCGGGGGTGGTGCTGACAGCCTACGATAACCATGACAATGGACAGTTCAGCGTGAATGGGCAAAGGGCCGCGGCGAATTATTGGATGGTGGACGGGGTAGGAGCCAATGTTGGCATAGGCACGCACCTGTTTTCTGCCGGGAATGGTATCGGCGGTGCCGTACCAACGTTCAGTGTGCTTGGCGGCACGAACAGCCTGGTCTCGGTGGATGCGATGCAGGAATTTCGAATTCAGACGTCCACTTACGCGCCAGAGTTTGGACGGACTCCCGGAGGGCAGGTCTCGATCGTGACCCGTTCCGGGGTGAACCAATTCCATGCTACGGCATTCAACTATTTCCGCAACGACGTCCTTGATGCCAATGATTGGTTCGCCGATAGAAATGGATTGCCAAAGCCGCAGGAGAGGCAGAACGATTTCGGGGGCGTAGTCGGTGGGCCGATCGCGAGAGATCGCACCTTCTTCTTTTTCTCTTACGAGGGCCTCCGATTGCGGCTGCCGCAAGTTGGGCAACAGAGCGTTCCCGACCTAGCTGCCCGCCAAAACGCGACGGCCGCGATGCAGCCTTTTCTCAAGGCCTATCCATTGCCAACTCCTGGAGCAGTGGATGATCCGAACACCGGAATCGCGCAGTTCAATGCTTCTTACTCGAATCGTGCGACGCTCGATGCGTACAGTTTGCGGCTTGATCACAGATTCCACGACAAACTGTCGCTTTTCGGGCGCTACAGTTACTCTCCGTCAAGCTCGGTTGCCCGCGGCACTGGTAGCGGAAACCTTAGCTCGGTTGTTCCTGCAAAAATCACCACGCAAAGCGCAACGGCTGGCGGAACGTGGCTGCTCTCCCCCACCACATTCGATGATCTGCGTTTCAACTTCAGCAAAACTGTGAGCAGGAGCTTTGCCTATTTGGATGGCTTTGGAGGAGCCAGTCCTCTGAACGCTTTGCCGTTCCCGTCCGCTTTCTCAGACCGCAATAGCCAGCTTTTCTCCTACATTTTTTCGCTTCATGCGGCGGTGGCGCTCGGCCCACAGGGCGATAACGTGCAAAGGCAGATCAATTTGGTCGACACCGTTTCGATGCAAAAGGGCAGCCACGCTTTCAAGCTGGGCGGTGATTTTCGCCGGCTTACCCCAATCTTTGGCACTCCGGATTATGTACAGGAGCCATTGTTTCAAGATGTTGCTGCAGCCTCTGCAGGTGATTCAGTTCTAACGCTTGTGTTCTCTGGCCGAAGCGGTGACTTGCTCCTTCACAACCTTGGGCTCTATGCACAGGACACGTGGCGTGCAACCAGGAATCTGACGCTAACCTACGGGGTTCGTTGGGATCTCGATGCGGCTCCTTCGTCGAGCGTTCCGCTCCCTGCGGTGACGGGCTTCAATCTCCGAGATCTTTCTAATCTGGCTCTGGCCGCACCCGGAACGCCACCTTTCAAAACAACTTACGGAAATTTTGCGCCTCGCCTTGGAGTCGCATATCAGGTGGTCTCGAGCCAGAACTGGCCAACTGTCTTGCGGGGCGGATTTGGCGTCTTCTACGACATGGCAACTTCTGAAGTGGGAAATGCCGTGCAGTTCGGAGTCTATCCGTTTGGTGCGACCAACTACCTGTTTGGTGCCTCGTTTCCGTTGAGTGCCTCGGAGTCACAACCGCCGCCAATAAGTCCGGCCAGCTTGAGCTCCTCGACCTTGCTTTCCTTCGATCCTGCCCTCGAATTGCCCTACACGTCGCAGTGGAACCTTGCTCTCGAACAAGGCCTGGGACCTCAACAGACCCTCGGGATTTCCTACGTCGGCTCCGCGGGCAGACGTCTGCTGCAAACTCTCGATGTATTCTCCCCCAATGCGAATCTCGCGGAGGTGCAGCTGGTCACCAACGCAGCCACTTCAAACTACAACGCTCTCCAGATCCAGTTTCAGAGGAGACTCTCACGTAACCTTCAGGCGCTGGCTTCTTATACCTGGTCGCATTCGATTGATACCGCTTCTGCTGGCTCATTGTATGGCAACCAAGGGAATGACCTGGTGCCGGGGATCGATCCCAACCAAAATCGCGGACCGTCGGACTTCGATCTCCGACATGCGTTTTCCGCCGCGATTACCTATGGAATTCCGGTGGGCAGCCAAAATGGTGTTGTCCGTGCGATAGCCAGCGGCTGGTCGATCCAGAATGTCATACAGGCACGTTCGGCCCCGCCCGTTAACGTCAACGATTTCGATTTTACGGGGCTAGCCAGTGGCGCAACGACCGCTGTGAGGCCTGATGTGGTTCCAAATCAGCCATGGTACTTGTATGGATCTCAATATCCCGGAGGCAAGGCGCTCAATAGCGGTGCGTTTGTTGACCCTCCGCTCGATGCGAATGGCAATCCCTTGCGGCAAGGAAACCTTCCGCGGAATGCATTACGAGCCTTTGGCGCCGCGCAATGGGATTTCGCGGTTCATCGTGAGTTTCCGATTCGGGAGAGGGCAAAACTGGAATTCCGCGGGGAGATGTTTAACGTTCTCAATCATCCCAACTTTGCCCCGCCGGTCTCAGACCTGAGCGATCAGAGTCATTTCGGCCAATCCGTGCAAACCCTTGGCCATTTCTTGGCCGGTTCGAACATCGGGAGTGGAGGCTTCAATGCCCTCTATCAGATTGGTGGCTCCCGTTCCATTCAATTGGCATTGAAGTTGGAATTTTAGGCCTGCTCGAGGAGCCTTCTGTCGAAGGCCACTTTGCGCCCTACGAGAACACGTCTATGTCCTCTCGCCGACAAAATCACGCGTGCTACCGAAGCTGCTTCTGTCTATTGGTTGTTGCAGCCTATCTGAGTTCCATTGCCTGGGCTGAAACTCAGCCCATCAACGACAAGCACCCGTTCACGGTTCAGGACTCAATAGAGATCGCATACATCATTCATCCCGCAGCCTCGACCATCATCGAGATACGAGACGCTCAGCCCGTGGGGTCACCGATCTTTTCCCCTGATCGCAAGCATTTTCTCTTGATCACGCAACGTGGGATTCTGAGAGAAAATCATTTGGAGGCAACGATTTGGCTCTTCGATCAAAATGCTGTCGAGGACTACGTCACATCGAAGTCCTCCACAAAACCAGCGCCGCGGCCGATTGCCAGGTTTAGCGCGCCCGGGAACACCCCTGCGATTTCCGATGTCCGCTGGCTCGATTCGACTCAAGTGTCATTTCTCGCCAAGAACCGCAGCCCCTACCAACAGTTGTTTGTAGTAAGAATTGACGGAGGATCTGCCCGCGCCCTTACGCCCGACAATGAATATGTTTCAGCCTACGATATCAGCGGCAACGTAGTTGCCTATACCTCGTTGATTCCCCCGGAATCCGCAAAAGTTTCAGAAGAAGACGTCGTGGATGTGACTGGGAAGAACATTTATTCGTTGCTGTTTTCGCAGCCGAGAGCTATCGAGGATATTGACGAAGAACAGCTGCAGACCTACCCGAATGCGCTCCACGTTTTGCGCAACGGCAAAGAGGCGCCCCTTGCCTTCGGCTCGGGAAATGCTCGGCTCAGGCTGTTCATTCCAACTCTTTCGCTGTCGCCTGACGGGCGATGGCTGATCACGGTAGCCCCGGTTCGGCGGATTCCGAGCGAATGGGAAGACTACGAACCAAACTCAAAATGGGACGTGCTGCGTTTGCGTCCTGATAATGCCTACGCGGTTGCAGAGGAAAACCCTTGGAAGGCGTCGCAATATGTGCTGGTCGACCTTGAAACGGGCGATGTTTCCCCACTCGTCGATGCTCCCGCCGGCAGGGGGTTGATCTTTCTCGCGCCTACCAAAGCCTTCTGGTTCGAAGACAGCCGGCGAGCGATTCTCACCAACACGTTTCTTCCGGTTAAAAATCATGCCGAAAGAAAAGAACGAACCACATCCCCCGCCGTCGTGATGGCCAATATTGGGGAGAAGGCGCTACGGCCGATCTGTTTCTTACAACAGGTGCTGCCGCCCTCCGGCAGGTTTACCGTGGAGGATATTTCCTGGAACCCAGCGAATCACCATCTCACCATTCTCTACAACGGAAATTCTGGATCGAAAGTCCCCCAAAGCCAACACTATAGCTGGCAGCCTGATGACTCTTGGCAAACGGTAAGCTCGATCGACAGCTTTTCAGATGCAGTGAGTCTCTCAGTGGGGCAGGATCTCGACCATCCTCCTGTTCTTTCAGGAAGGGTGGCCAACCACGCGGAACAGGTTCTGATATGGGACCCAAATACTCAGCTTCACGGGATTATCCTGGGTAAGGTCTCGCGATACTCATGGCACGACAAGTTTGGAAACGAACGGCGAGGTCTGCTGGCCTTGCCTCCTGATTACGATCCGCGAGTACGATACCCGCTCGTCATTCAACCCTACGGTTACGATCCGGATCGGTTTTTCACGGACGGTGCCTTTACCACAGGTTATGGCGGGAGGGCTCTTGTGGCCAAAGGCATCGTTGTCCTTCAGATGGAGACCCTCATGACGCATTACCGTTTCCCGGATGAAGGGTCGTTCCAGGTCGAGGGGTTCAATTCAGCGATCAATCAGTTGGCGGAAGACGGATTCATCGACCGCCGGCATGTCGGAATTCTCGGTTTTAGCTACACCTGTTTTCACGTGCTACAGGCGATCACCCATCAGCCAGATCTCTTTGAAGCGGCCTTGATCACCGATGGCGTAAACACAAGCTACATGCAATATCTTTTGGCGACCGATCACGGGGTCGTGCAAGAGCAATTTGAGCAAACCATCGGCGCAAAACCGTTCGGGCGCGGCTTGCTGCAGTGGTATGGATCTTCCCCGGGGTTCAACTTCGATATGACGCGCACCCCCTTACTCATTTCCGCGTTGGAGAGAGGGCAGCTTCTAGAACAATGGGAGAACTATTCCTGTCTGCGCAAGCTGCACAAGCCAGTCGACATGGTATGGCTCAGAAAGGAGAACGCGCCCCACATCCTGGTGCAGCCCGCACAGCGCTATCTTTCTCAGCAGATGACAGTCGATTGGTTTTGCTTTTGGCTGAAAGGCTTTGAAGACCCCGATCCGGCAAGAGCAGAGCAGTACAGGCGCTGGCGCGAGCTCAGAAAATTGCGGGACGGAGACCGAGGCAGCGCCACGCTGGAGAACAACTGACCAACAAGACAGACGGAAACTTCAACTGTTTCTTCGATAAGGGCACCGCAAGTTGGTCAGACGCGGTCAGATCCCGAGCGACTTGCACGAACGAGCTGCAAAACTGCAGCAGCCCGCGTTGGGCGAGCTGCTCCCCGACCGTTCTACTCTGAGTGAATCTCTCCTCAGCCGCGAAACCCTACCTCGCCATCCGAGCATCCTAGATTTCGGTTCAAATCCCACAATCTCTCATCTTAAGGAGGAGCAATGACGGAACGGAATATTACTTTGCCGGAAATGATTCTTTGGACCGGGACGCGCGTCGCCCTTGGCGCAGGCATAGGTATGTTGATCTCAAGGGGGCTTAGCAGGGACGCCGCGAAGGCGGCGGGACTAGCTCTGGCGGTCCTCGGAGGGTTCACCACGATTCCGCTGGCGATCTCCATCTGGGAGAAGAAGAATGTGACCCGTCCTGAAATCCGGTCAGTCGCATAACTGTCGCCGGCAGGCGATGACAATTCAATAAACCAATCAAAGGATTGGGGCCGCCCTTATGTCACCGGAGCGCGGTCGGCCGCGGAGGCATGCAAAATGGCAGGCGGAGCGATGGTGTGCTCCGCCTGCTTGGCTTCCGGCGCAGGGTGGCATGTCACGCGGTGAAGTCTCGGGCTGCCCCAATCGTGGGGCTACAACTTTTTGGCCATTTACATTCATGCGCCCTCATTTTCTACTTTTGAAGGCAGTGAGCGAAGCGCGTTTGAACAACAGGAGCACCGCGATGAAGGATGCTTACGAAGTTCTGTATCAGAAGGAGGCAGACTTGGCTCGTGTCCGCCAAGAGGTAGAGAGCCTTAGGATTGCGGCGTCCCTGCTCACCGATGATGCATCTGAGGAGGACTCAGGCCCAAGCTCAAGTAGGCGGTCGCCGATGTCCGCTAGCGAAGCGGCAGTCGTGGCTCACCCAGAGTCCGCTGCAACCGGAACCGACGGGCCCGCGATTCTGCATGAAACCGGTTTTTGGCACTCCCTGAAGGGCAGACGGCGTTAGCCTTCGATTAGGCTCCCCAGCGTTCAATGCCGTATTTATCTTGAAGGAATCGTTGCAATGCGCTTGGCAGCGCCTGGCTCAACTCTTGCCAAGTGAGCACCTGGCACCTGGTTCTCAGGTCTGAAGCCTTGACGCACCTCATGATCGCGTACCAGGCTTCCATCAGATCAGGACGACGGGCATCCAAAAGAACGCAGAGCGAGAGCCCGAGCGCGTGCGCCGCGAGCACGTTCCGAATGAGCTGATAGGAAACGTACTGTCCTCTAGCCTGGGGAAGCATGTTTCTATCGAATACCTGGTGCAGATCCCGGTATGCCTCAACCGCCTCGACGGCCCTGGTCTGAAAGTCGGACTCCGTCAGCTTTGATTCCACCAGCAAGTTCCCTAGTTTCATATCGACTTCGGTGCGGTCGGTGAGGCCGTTTGCGAGCGGAACGCGTGCGCGGAAGCCGAAGATTGGAGATTCTCCAATTTGCACATTGAGGGTGGAACACAGGAGGGGCTGGTTCAATGTGCGCGGATGGCAGAATACATTCATCAGCAGCGCATCCGAACTCGTGCAGGAGTCCAGTTCTCTCCAGCGGTGGTCGCCCTTGGGTAGGCAATCACCCGCGCTCGGGTGAACTTTGTCGAGGCGGTGTGCCCAGGCGGGATTGTGGCGAATGGCGCGATAGCTGGCGTTCAGGAAATTGCCGTGCTTCTGGTCCCCTGGCTCATACACCACCACCCCGCTCGCTCCATAACCGCAAACGTGACGAAGCCCGCAGGAACGCGCATACACCAAGTTCCGAGCGATGACATCTTGCCGAAGCTGAAATGCGTAAGAGATCAAGCAACCCACCTTCAGCGCCAATGCCAATTGCGCAGAATCTTCCATGCCGTCACGAGCTGCTGAATGGCGCGGGCGGTCGGCTTCCGCTCGGGAGCACATTCCTTGTGGGCATCGCGGTAGAAGTTCAGCACGCTGGGAGTACTGAGTAGCGACAGATTGCGGCGTAGCTCGTCAACTTCTTCTCGGGTGAGACTCTTATCTTGTTGATCGGAATCGGGAGGGCAGGACATAGCGGGAGAAATTGTAGCACTTTCGCCTATTATTCGCCCTTTGGAAATTCTAGCTAACCCCGAATAGGCCCGGTTGCTCTTGTGGCGGCGCGACAGGCCGCGAACAGTCCTCGTCGTCATTGGCAACGTGGTTGATCCGGCTGCTCACGGGATAGCTGCGCATTTGGACCGCGTCGTAGGGAGTGAGCAGGTCTGACACCGCGTCTGCGTTCTTCATTCCGGGGTCGAGCCAGAGGTCATAACTATGAGGGTCGAGGATTACAGGCATTCGGTCATGGACGGCAGAGGTAACTTGGTTGGGAGTGGTAGTCAGAATCGAGCAAGTCCTGAGCCTCACCCCGCTTGCATCTATCCACTGGTCCCAAACTGCCGCGAAGGCGAATAGCGCCCCATCGTTGACCTCAAAGCAGTATGGCTGCTTGGAGCTTCCAGTTCGCTTCCATTCGTAGAAGCCGTCGGCAGGGATCAAGCATCTCCGGTACTTGAGAGCGTCTGCGAAGGCAGGTTTCGTCTTTGCTGTTTCCGATCTGGCGTTGATCAGGCTCGCCGCGCCGGATGCGTCCCTCGCCCAGGATGGGACGAGTCCCCAGCGCATCAGCGAGATCTCACGGATTGGCTCTTCAGCGTTCTGGCGAATGACCGCGACGGGCTGTGTAGGCGCAATGTTGTAGCGGGGTTCCCAGTCTTCGACATCGGAAAGGCTCTCGAAATGCTCCAGTACAACCTGCTTTCTTCGTGACAGCCGGAACCGTCCACACATGGGGAGATTATGGCAGAAAGCCATGGGTCGGATAAGGCCTGGGCAATGGATGTTGGGATCTATTGCGAGCAGCCCCGTCCATGGAGCTGTACCAGCGCCAAGGGACTAAAGGCACCTATCGGCCTGCAAACCCTGTTTCCCGTTCGGCATCCATGTGGCTGTGCCGCCTCGTTATCCGGCTTGAGGGGAGTCCCTAATGTCGACTCGCTGGTTGTTTCTTGCTGTTCTGGTGTTGTTCTTTAGCGCCCACCGAAACTTGGCCGCGCAGACTTGCACTGCCGGCAGCATCGATCCTTCCGTCACTATTTGCATGCCCCAGAATGGCAGCGCTCTGAACTCTCCGATTCACCTGCAGATCGCCACGAATGATTCGGTCCAGGTCGATATGCTGCAGGTTTGGTACAACGGCGTCAAAAGATGGGAAAACCCTGTCAGCTCTGCTGATATCTTCCTCACTACCGGAAACGGCGGCCCATACCGGATCACCGCGCTAGCCCACGACGTATCCGGACGCTGGTTCAAGGCAGTCGTGAACATCGACGTGACCGGCGAAGTCTATGTCTGCACCCCGGCACAAACCGCGAATCAAAGTCCCCGCTCGGTTGTCATCTGCCAACCCACAGACGGAGAGATACACTTTTCGCCAGTCCACTTGACTTGGTTTGCCTTGGCCGCGCCTGGCGAGCAACCAACTTCAGTGCAGATTTTTGTGGATGGCAAAAGTGTCTTTCAGACGCCACCCGCTTTATCGAACGGGTTTCCCTTGCCACAGACCTATCTGCCCATGGCCATCGGACGTCACCGCCTTTCGGTTCAAGCCTACGATAGCCAGGGTGCATTCAAATCGACCATCTATATGAAGGTAGACAGGATCTACCAGGGTTGCGCTCCGCCGGCGATCCTGCCCGCCATGGTGGTGTGCAGTTTGACCAACGGTCAGACTGTAAACGGGGTCATCACCGTAAAAGCGAGCGCGGGTGCATCCACGGGAATCAAAAAATTTGTAGAGATCTTGGATGGTACTCAGGTCCTTAACACGAATCACGCCTGGTTAGACAACGGTCTGAGCGTGAGTACTGGTCCACATACGCTGGTTCTGCAAGCCACAACCAACTCAGGTGCGCAGCTTCAGCAGACTTTCAACATTACTTCACAGTAAACAGTAGGTTGAAAGTCGTAATTAGGCTGTAAACAGAATGTCCGCCCTCTTGTACTCATTTTGAGCTGAGTACACGCGCCCACACATCGAATGACGTTGACGGCGGGGCGAAAAAGTAACACGCTGGTAGAAAAGATTGGGAGAACTCCCAGATGATCAACGGGAATTCAATCACTCTCTCGGATTCACCTGAATGCTGGCCGGTTTTGCGGTTGGCTGATTGGCACGACACCTATGCCACGCTTCACATGTGGACTCAGATCGTCGGCAAGGTCCGGCTCGAACTGACGGCCAAGGTTAACCACTGGTGGAACGTGCCGCTCTATGTGAGCCCGCACGGGCTGACCACCTCGCTCATTCCTTACGGCAATCGTCACTTTGACATGGAGTTTGATTTTTTCGCCAACCAGCTCATCATCCGCACTTCGGACCCGAGATCGGCATCGGTCGAACTCGCCCCGCGGTCGGTGGCGGATTTCTACAAGCAGGTGATGGCCGAGCTTGGATCGCTGGGAATTGAGGTAAAGATCTGGAAAATGCCCGTGGAGGTGGCCGACGGGATCCCGTTCGACCGCGATACCGTGCATCATGCCTACGACGCCGAGGCGGTGCGGCGGTTGTGGCGGATATTGTTGTCGGCAGACGCGGTGTTCAACGTCTTCCGTTCCCGGTTTCTCGGGAAATCCAGTCCTGTGCATTTTTTCTGGGGAAGCTTTGACCTTGCGGTCACTCGTTTTTCCGGGCGGCGCGCGCCCGCGCGCAGTGATCCCGATCCCGTGCTGCGCAAGATCATGCAGGAGGCGTACTCACACGAGGTCATCAGCGCGGGCTGGTGGCCGGGCAGCGGAGAAATCAAGGACGCCGCATTTTATTGTTATGCGGCGCCTGCGCCGTTTGGATTCGAACAGCAGATCGTGCGTCCACCGGAAGCCCTTTACGACTCTAGGATGGGCGAGTATCTCCTGATGTACGACGACGTGAGGCGAGCCAAATCCCCGACGCGCGCGTTGATGGAATTCTTGCAGAGTACCTATGAAGCCGGGGCGGCGACAGGGAACTGGGACCGCGCGGAACTGGAGGCGGCATAACGCAGTGGAGCGGCAGAGACCGCTGCCTGCTCTCGATCATCTCCGTCCAATCAGCCGGAAACATTCCATCCCGCCTATGGGAAGCCAATTTTGGCGAAGAAACGCTGCAAAAACCGCTAGGTCGCCCCGTCCCCGCCCGACTGACTTCTTTCCCATCACTGCGTCGTGAAAACAACCTTGGCAGGTTTCCTGAACGTCGGCCAGGGCGGTTAATATGACTAGCGCCTCTAGCGTCCGCTAAATACCAGCTCGGAGGATCCGGTGATTCGAACAACGCAAGCATTCCTCACGATTGCCTTAGTAGCCACTGCTATCGCCTTCGCACAAGTCAACCATCCTCGGTTTGACGGCAAGTCCTGGTGGGCACACGTCTCGGTGTTAGCCGACGACAAGATGGAGGGGCGAGGCACCGGCACACCCGGTTTGCAGCGTGCCGCAGCATACATTGTGGATCAGCTTAAAGACGACGGGCTGCGACCGGGGGGAACGAAGGGCTTTTACCAGCCAATAACTTTTCGCGTCCGTCAACTCGACGAAACACATTCCAGTCTTTCGCTGGTGACTGACGGAAAGCCCGAAAACTTAGTTCTTGGCGAAGACGCGATTCTGAGCAAGAGTGTGGATCTTGCGCCCCACGTGGAAGCAGCAATGGTGTTCGCCGGATATGGCTTGCGCATGCCTGAAGTGCAATATGACGATTTCTCAAACCTGGACGTTAAGGGCAAGATAGTCGTGATTTTCACGGGCTCTCCCGCGAACGTTTCGAGCGCGCTCGCTTCGCACTATCAATCGCTGGCACAGCGATCCCGGGTCATGAAGGAAGTGGGAGCAATTGGCTGGGTCTCCATTCCAAACCCCGCAGCCATGGACCTGCCTTGGTCACGGATCGCGAGTTCCCGGTCGATTCCAGCCATGCAGATTGATGATCCTGCCCTCGACGAAACCAAGGATATTCAGCTGGTGGCGAGCTGGAATCCAGCTCGGGCAGAAGCGCTGTTCAGCGGCAGTGGCCACACATTCTCCGAGATCGCGGCTCTCGGCAAAGATCGAAAGCCGATGCCGCATTTTGCTTTGAACAAGTCGCTCAAAGCAGAGGCCACGCTCATCCGTAACCACGTAGAGTCCGCCAATGTCGCAGCGATCTATCCGGGATCAGATTCTCGGTTGAAGAAAGAATACGTCGTGCTCTCGGCGCACATGGACCACCTCGGGATTGGTGCCCCCATCAATGGCGACAACATCTATAACGGTGCAATGGACAACGCGTCGGGTGTCGCTGTGCTCCTCGACATTGCACATTCCTTGAGAGGCGTCAGGTTAAGGCGCTCGGTGCTGTTCTTGTTTGTAACCGCGGAAGAAAAGGGGTTATTGGGATCACGATATTTCGCTAGCTATCCAACCGTGCCAGCTGAAGCCATGGTGGCCGACATCAACACCGACATGTTTCTTCCCATCATTCCCCTAAAGTCGCTGATCGTATACGGCTTGAATGAATCCACGTTGGGCGTCACCCTCAGGGAGGTTGCACGGCAAGAAGATGTCACTGTCCTGGACGATCCCGAACCGCTACGAAACCTGTTTATTCGTAGCGATCAGTACAGCCTCATCAAGCGCGGCATTCCGGCTCTGGCGATGAAAGTTGGCTATGAACAAGGATCTCCGGAGGAAGCCAAGGCCGAAGAGTGGTTGCACCTGCATTACCATGCTCCCTCGGATGACCTAAATCAGCAGGTAGATCTGGCTGCCGCAGCCAAATTCGAAGATATCGAGCGGGCAATGACCCTGAGTATCGCAAATAGCGATCTGCGCCCCCAATGGAAGGACAATAGCTTCTTTCGTCGTTTTGCCACCACGCAGTCCGCGGCAGGGCACTGAAACAATCGGACCAGTTACGCGGTCGTTGTTTGGGCTACCGATCCTAGACCACGCTCCTGAATTTCTTGTTCGCGAATCTTGAACTTCTGAATTTTTCCGGTGACAGTGGTGGGGAAGGCGTCCACAAAGCGGACATATTCCGGGATTTTGAAATGGGCAATCTTTCCCCGGCAGAACTCACGAATCTCGCCGTCGGTCGCGGTCTCCGCCGGGTGAAGCCGAATCCATGCGAGAACGACTTCTCCCAGGCGTGCATCCGGTAGACCGACGACCTGAACCTCTGCGATCTTGGGATGCGTGTACAAGAATTCTTCGATCTCGCGTGGATAAATGTTTTCTCCTCCGCGAATGATCATATCCTTGGCCCGCCCGGTCAGATGAATGTAGCCGTCGGGGCGCATGAGACCGATGTCGCCGGTATGCAGCCAGCCCTCGCGATCGATTGCGCGGGCGGTGGCCTCGGGTTCATCGTCATAGCCCTTCATGACCATATAACCACGGGCACAGACTTCGCCCTGTTCGCCGCGTGCCAAGGTCGTTCCGTCATCCAGGGACGCAATTTTCATTTCCGTGGAAGGCAGTGCCTTGCCGACCGTGGAGACGCGCAGTTCGAGGGGATCGTCCAACTCCGACATGGTAACAACCGGCGTGCTTTCGGTCTGGCCGTAGCCGATCGTGAGCTGCGGGCAATGCATTTCCGTGTTCACCCGCTTCATGATCTCGACGGGACAGGGAGCCCCCGCCATCATTCCCGTGCGCAGGGAGGTAAGGTCGAAGCTGGAGAAGTCGGGCAATCCTAGTTCAGCGATGAACATGGCCGGCACACCATAGAGGCTGGTGCATTTCTCGGCCTGAACGGCGTTCAGGGTAGCTCGCGGGTCGAAGCTCCAGTTTGGAAGCACCATCGCCGCACCACTCGCCAGAGAGGCCATGTTGCCGATGACGCAACCGAAACAGTGATACAGCGGGACCGGGATGCAGATGCGGTCTTTTTCCGCATAGCGCATACCGCGCGCCAGTAACAGTCCATTGTTGACTTGGTTGCGGTGTGTCAGCATGACGCCTTTGGGAAGCCCGGTCGTTCCCGATGTGTATTGAATGTTCGCCACATCTTGAGGCTGAAGGTCAGAACGAATCTCACCCGGGGCATGAAGGAACTCTTCCCAACGCTGGGAATCGAAATAGATGGAATGTTCTAGATCGAATGACTGCTCCTGGGTTGCTTCCCGCAAGATTTGGGCGTAGTCGGCGCGGGTATCTTTCTGCCAAAGAAAGATGGCCTTCATCCGCGACTTGCGAATGGTAAAGCGGAGTTCGTGACAGCGGTAAGCGGGGTTGATATTGACCAGGATGGCCCCAGCGCGGGCGCAGCCCAGCTGCAACATTACCCACTCGAGACAACTTGGGGACCACAGTCCGACACGGTCTGCCTTGCGAATACCAAGCGACCACAATCCCCGTGCGACTCGGTCGGCAACCTCGTCGAGTTCAGCCCAAGTGAAACGCCGAGATTGATGGCACGACACGATGGCGAGGGACTCGCCGATGCGTCCTGCGGTCCTGCGCAGCTGTTCGCCGATCGTAATCTCAAGAAGTGGATAGTCCGGACCTGTTGAATAGCTAAGCAAAGAGCAGCCCTCCCCCCAAATCCCCAAGCACGCTGAGCTCACAAAAACATACCCGACTGGCACCGGTAGCATACGCTCCGCTCGATGCCGCTGTACAACTATTGCAACCGCGAAGCAATCGCTTCGACACGGGAAGCTCCGACACGACAGGGAGTGGGGTTGGACTACGGTTGATTCGGTTGAGGTAACTGACGGGAACCGTCGGCTACCTCCCGGGGCTGCGCTTCACGCGGCATGGCGCCGGCGAGCAGAAGAACAGCGCCGCAATACATCAGCGTATCCCCCAAGAAGTTAAGACCTTCCAAGCCGGCACGCTCTACGACCGCCATCGGCAAATAGACAGCGAACACCAAGAAGAGCACAGTCAATCCCAACCAGGTGGCTGCGGTGCGAGTCTTCCTGCCAACGAACAAGAGGACGCCAGTCACTGCGTAAACCACCGCCGCGAGGTAGCCCCAGAGGGCGTGTCCCAAGACATACGCCGGGGTCAGCCGTTCGAGCGGAACTCCGGGAACGTGATCGCCGTGCAGGAATTGCTCGCAGCTGTAGAACAGCACGGGAATTGCGATGAAATATCGTGCAATCGTCGCCTGGGTATCGCGCCTCCGGCCACGCTCAGTGAAACTAGCCGCCAGCGCCAGAGCGCCACCGCTGAAGGATAATTCGCGGAGAGCGAGCGTTAGAGAAATCCGGTTTCCCGGTTGGTGTGCCCAGGCTGGGGCATCCATCAGCATCACGAAAAGGAAAAACGTCAAAGCGAGCAGACTCGCCGCGAGACGCGTATGAATCTTCGTCACCAGGCTGAGCGGAGCTGCGATAAAGCAAATGCCAACGAAGTAAACCCAAAACAGATGCAACGGAATCCACGCCGGCACGAGCGGCGCAATAGCCTGCGTTAATGTGAAATGCTCTGTGCCGAAGGCGGCGAGTGGGGCAGCGTAGAAAATCGGCCCCAACAGAATCAGCTTGTCGAATCCCTGCGCCTTTTGCCAATCTCCGCGAAGAAAAATCGAGACCAGCCCAATGGCGAAAACCACTCCGCCTACACCGTATGACCAGCTTGCCTGGCTCGGAATTGCGAAGAGAGCTAGGAGTGCCGAAGAATTGGTTAAATTGCCGCTCACGACCACCTTTACCCCGTTGTGCCCCAAGACCAAGATCACGTCCGGCGCAGATGTTAAACGAGCCGCGACAGGACGTTCCTGTTGCTGGCGCTGACGATTTTGACGATCGAGGAGTCCATGGCTTCACGCCTGCCATTGAAACGTCTGGGGTGTGACGGATTGTACTACCGTTCCCGGCAAGACCCTCACCATACCCTCCACAGCCATCACTCGGGTAACCGACAGCGCTTGCCGCAGCCGAACCTGCACAAATGCCCATAGCAAGGAGCATTCCGCAAAGCAAAACGGGAGGCGATTTCCTCAGATTCGTAATGGTTTTCCAAACTGTCAAAATCCTGCAAGGGTTTCCACTAGGTGAAAATACCGTCATGACCCTATGGAAAAGCGGGTGGTGTGCAATTTAAACATCAGAGATCGTGACGACATCGTGCAAGCGAGTTCTCCTGGTCGAAGATTCTTTGCAGTTTCGTCGATTTGTTTCCCAAGCTTTGCAGAGCTGGTGCTGTGGACTGCAGGTAGTCGGTGAGGCATCAGACGGGGTTACGGCGATTCATCAGGCGCAACAGCTGCAACCCGATCTTGTCCTTCTGGACATCGGTCTACCAAAGCTAAATGGGATTGAAGTTGCCCGAGCGATTCGGGCACGATCCCTTAGAACCAAGATCCTCTTCTTAAGTCAAGAATCGTCCTACGACCTCGTCGAAGCCGCGCTCAGCACAGGGGCCGAAGGCTACGTTCTTAAGATCGCTGCTGGTCGCGAACTCAAGCCGGCCGTGAATGCTGTCCTTCGCGGGGAACGCTTTATGAGCAGCGCCGTCCGTCAACACCCCCCTGCCCCTGAGGACGATGAAGAAGTTTGGCAGAGAGCTCTTCCCACCATCGCGTGATTCGCGTATCTAGTTCCCCTTGTTAAGCCCGAATCGTCTTAGTTTTGCCTACTGTCAGAACTGACAGGTGGCAAAAGATTTCTTTTCCAGTAATTGATATTAACTCCGCTGAGACGGAACTCGGGAACTATTATGGCCAATGTCCCAACCAAGGCCTTCGTAGACAAACAATTGTTCCACGATGTTTTCAACGCCAGTCCCATTGGGATCGTGGTGGAGAATCTGGATGGGCAGCCTCTCTTCATCAATCCAGCGTTTTGCACCATGCTTGGCTTCACCGAAGAAGAATTGCAAAACAAACATTGCGTCGATTTCTCCCCCGCCGAGGATGCCGAGAGGGACTGGGCCCTGTTCCAACAATTGCGAGCAGGAGTCATAGATCACTATCAGCTCGAAAAACGCTATTTCCGTCGAGACGGCTCGTTGGTCTGGGGCAGCTTAAGTCTCTCCCTTCTCGATTCTCACCCTTCGCAGCTGGTGCTCGCCATGGTGGAGGACATTACGGACAAGAAGAGGTCAGAAGAAGCCCGGTTCCGCCATGCTGCCATTGTGGAATCGTCCGAAGATGCGATTGTTTCGGTGACTCTGGATGGATTTCTCGCGAGTTGGAATGCGGGCGCGCAACGCATGTTCGGATATGCCGAGAATGAAGTCTTGGGAAAATCAGTTACCATTCTCGTCCCTGCCGAGCGGCCGGATGAGGAGAATCAAATCTTTCAAACTCTGAAGAGTGGTCGGCGCATCGACCAATTTGAAACGGTTCGTGTCACCAAAGCGGGACAAAAGATCGAAGTGTCTCTGAGTATTTCGCCGATTAGGGATTCGAGCGGCCAAACCGTGGGTTATTCCAGCATCCTCCGTGATATCACCGAGCGCAAGCGGGCAGAGGCGGCGCTGCGCGCAAGTGAGGAACGGCTGCGGTTGGCACAACAGGCGGCTCACATAGGGAGTTTCGAATGGAATATTCGAACCGGCATGAACACTTGGACGCCGGAATTGGAGGCGATGCATGGTTTGCCGCCTGGTGGATTTGGCGGAACACAGGCGGCTTGGGAAAACCTGGTTCATCCGCAGGACCTCGAAGAAGCTCTCAACTCGGTTACCCAAGCGCTGAAAACCGGAGCGCCAATGAAAGGAGAGTGGCGGGTGGTCTGGCCGGATGGAAGCGTTCATTGGATAGCCGCTCGCTGGCGAGTCCTTATGGACGAATCCGGCAATCCTCTACGAATGATGGGGGTGAATGCGGATATAACCGAGCGCAAGCAGTCGGAGGAAGCCCTTAAGGAAGTCAATCGCTCCTTGGAAGCGCAGGCAGCAGTTCTACAATCACGCGAAGAGCTGCTCAAAATCTTCGTCAAGAACGTCCCGGCAGGAGTGGCCATGCTTGACCGGGACATGCGTTACCTGCAAGTGAGTGACCGCTGGTGCCACGATTACTCCGTTGAGTGTTCCGAGGTGCTTGGACGCTCGCACTACGAGGTCTTTCCGGTGATGCCCGAGCACTGGAAACAAGTTCACCATCGTGCACTTGAGGGAGAAACTTTACGATCTGAGGAGGATCGATGGGATCGCGAAGACGGCACTGTTGCTTGGGTTCGTTGGGAGATTCGTCCGTGGAAGTTGGCCGCTGGCACAATCGGGGGGATTCTCATTCTTGCCGAAGACATCACGCGACGTAAGCAGATGGAAGAAGCGATCTCAAGCCTGAATCGGAAAATGATTGACTCGCAGGAACAAGAACGCTCTCGAATCGCTAGAGAGCTGCATGACGACGTGAGCCAGCAGCTTGCGTTGTTAGCGGTCCAGCTGGATCAATGGAGCCAAAGCGCTCCTGAAAGCCAGGGTCTCCAAGAGTATCTAGAGCAGGCCAAGCAACGCATCACGGACATTGCTCACGATGTGCAGAGTCTGTCTCACCAGCTGCACTCATCAAAGTTGGAATATTTGGGGCTTGTCGCTGCTGCGAGGAGCTTTTCTAAAGAAGTCTCTGACAAAAATGGTGTGCGGGTAGAGTTCAGGGAAGATGGGGTTCGACGCACGTTGCCGAACGATGTCTCGCTTGCCTTGTTCCGGATTCTTCAACAGGCCCTGCACAACGCGGTCGAGCACAGCGGAGCAAAATGGGTACAAGTGCGACTATGGGAACAAGCCAATGAAGTTCATCTCACGGTTGAAGACCGAGGCAAAGGATTCGACCTTTCAGCAGCGCAAACGACCGGCCTCGGTCTGATCAGCATGCGCGAGCGGGCACGTCTGGTGGAGGGGGATGTCGCGATTGACTCAAGACCGATGGCCGGCACTACTATCCACGCTCGTGTGCCGGTTCATGCAGAATCCTACGCTGAAAAACAGGCGGTTTAGGCCGAGGTTCCGCACTCTCTATCGTTGCCTGCTCTAAAGATGCTTCCGCCCACGGAGATTTCGCTCTCGTTTTTCTCTCCCCAGGGAAGTTCATCCGTCAATTGAAGCTAGACCATCGCTTGGACAATGCCTGAGCGGGCTTGCGCGGGCCAAGTCCGAGGCGTTGACAGTCTGCGCAAAGAATATCGAAATGTCCTGGACCTTACGAGAAAGCGTGGAAATCAGCAAGAAGGTCTACGTGTTCTGACAGTGCCACCTGTCAAAGACATCAACTAACCTTTTCCGATGCGGATCGTGATCCTCGTCTCGGCGTGTGCTTTGCTCGCTTGCGCAGCGTCGGCGCAACACATTGAATTAGGGGCTTTTATTGATTATGGCAGGCCGACCATTCCCGGCTTTCCGGCAAACGCCTTTGGTGCCGGTGGCCGCATCAATTTCAACTTGCACCGATATCTACAAGCTGAGCTCGAGACGGCTTATGACGTGAAGTATGCGAACTTCTTGCTGGCTGCATCGAGCGCCTCCGTAGTGTTGACGAATAGCAAAATGGGAATTCTGCACGCGAATGGAGGTTTGAAGGTGCAGACCGCCGGTGGGAGTTTTTTCTTTTTCGTCAAAGGCGGTGCTAACCAATATTTCCCCGAGCGAACCATTCAAACTGTCACAGGTACTCCGATTACCGTTGTCACATCTTCTGTTTCCCTAAGCTCTTTTACCCACGGCATTTTCTACCCCGGAGGAGGTATCGGCTTCCATGCCGGGCCCCTCGGCATTCGCGTGGATGCGGGAGATGAAATTTATTGGAGTTCCGGAACGCACCATAACCTTCGGGTAACATTCGGGCCAACGCTCAGATTTTAGAGATCGCGACCGCCGAGCGGCAGCTGGAAACTGAGGAACTCCGGCAAGAGCGAGTGGGGGCTTAGACGTGTATCAGGAGCGTCGGATCAGTGTCCGCTGGCGTGTTGCTTCGCTTTGGCCCATCTTTGCGCGACTTTCGCGACCTCTTCCGGTTTCAGCCCTTTATTGTTCTTCCACACCATGTAGCGCATATAGGCGTCCTCAAATTCGTGGACAACGTCGTTCTGGTTCACTTGTTTGATATTGTTCGTGGCCCTTTGACGCAAGTGCTGCTGGTAGAGGCTGTCGGTTGACGTTTCCTTTGGAGCCCGATTCGTCCGTGCGAATGGCGGGGGAGTTATCCCCTGGTCGGGAAGTGTGGTCAGAAAATCGCTGCTGCCGTCGGTGTAGCGGGTGGCAAATTCAATCCAGTTGCCCGCCTGAGGGTGCTCTGTGATGTGAGCCGCAACATAGGCTACCGGCTGAAACAGAATCCGGATTAAGACGCCAGGCATCTTGTCCACGCCATAGGTGCCTTGATCGAGGAAGCCGGCTCGGACCAGAGGGGTCGCCTGCTGCTGTATTGCGGCGGCGTCTTTCCATTGGGCAGAGTTCGTGCGGGAAAGCCGGATTTGTTCCGGCACTCTAGCCAATGCTTCTTCCCCGATAGCTCCGAATACGCCACGGAGCAACTGGCGAACCAGCAGTCTCGGAGCAAGCTTGATTAGCAGCCACGCAGCAGCGAGAACACCGATGTAAACGAGGGTGTGTGAATTCACGATAGAACTCCCATTCAAAGATGCTGCTAAATTGCAGCAGTCAGAGGTGGGAGTAGCAAGCTTACCCGGGCGCAACGAGCTTACGGAAGTAATGAGCAGGCTGGGTTCTCATCCTGGGTCAGCGCCCTTCAACTGAGAACGCCAAGAGCACATTTCCAAGCATTCCGCCGAACTGTCCAGTAGCCTGAGCGGATAGAGAGTATCCCTTCGGCAATCACTGTGCGTTCGCGGTTGAGTAATCGCGGCCAGGGATAATTGCCATTGACGGATCTAATAATCACGGGAGGCTTCAACCGCCGGGGTGCCAGTTTCGAAAGACCGAGCGAATGCTTGCAGGTTACTACTCTTGCTCCTCTCTCGAATTGACGAAAAATTGACCTTGCATTTTAGAAACGAACAGTAGGATGAGCATATTCAGAAAGCCGCTCTCGCGCCCCCCAAGGCAGAGAAACATATGCGAGGGCGGCGTCCTACTGAACCACACGGCAGCAACCTGGCTCGCCCGATGTTCTAGGTATTCTTTTCCGCCACCATCGGACTCCAGTCCGGAACACCTTCCCGCTTACTCTCTTGTAAATGCCCCGCTCATGATCACCGCGTTGCGACATTCGGGGCCTATATAAAGGTATGGCCGTCTTTAAACTGGTTGGTGTCAAAATGGTATGGCCTAGCAGCGAAAGAGACAGTAGGGCCTTCGGACGCCTAGATAATGCGATAGGTGGGTATGGTAGACGCGTTGGCAGTCAGGTCGACACGCCGCATGAAATTCGTACGCCCGCAGCTTGCGATTATCTGAAGAACTCATTCATTGGGGCAGCAGTGGCGCTAGCGCCCGGGTAATTCTTCAATCCCAAAAGTTCCATGACCGTACGTAGGGTGTTTTCGTGGCGGAATGGGGTGTTCACCTTCACCCCGGGAATGACGCCCTGTCCAACTACAGCCGTGAATACTTGGCCTTGATCATCATGGTTTCCGTTGTCGAAGGTGATGAACATGACGCTTGTGCCACCGGCTTGAAAGTACGAGCTGTCGACCAGAGGACCAATGTTTTTCTTGAGCCATTGATCAGCAGCTTTGGGCGTTCCATTGTGCGCATCGTCTTTAAGGTTAGGGACTATGATCGTATAGTCGGGCAGATTTCCTGCAGCAAGATCGACTGCAAATTGCGCAAAAGGAAGAATGTTTTGTTGCTGCGTGCGACTATCTGCGATGTCGCTGTACCAAACGGCTGGATTGTGGCGCTTGACATAGTTTCCGGCAGAGACCCCCATAAAACCAGTATCGGGGAGCGAATCGGCATACACGTTCCAGGACATGCCTGCTCGATTAAGCTCTCGAAAAAGATTGTTGTCCGTGATTGTGTGCTTGCACTGATTTGCGCCACACCCAAAGGGAAGCTCGCCACTTCCTGACGAGAGCCACAGATAATCAAGAAGGGAACCCTTCTCGTCGGAGACGTAATTCATGGCAATACCGTACTTGTCGCCTATCGCGCTCAGCCAAGGCATCTGGTTGTGATAAACGGTAGAAAAACTTTGGTTCTCTTCCACAACCAAAATTACATGTGCGGCAGGTCCCCTGGATGGGGCGTTTGCTATCCGCGGGGTTGGAATGGCTCCATTGCCACAAGCGGTGCTGATCGCAGCCAGTAGCAATAGAGAAGGCAGTTTCGTTTTCATGTTACGTCCCCTTTTCTGAACCCGGCACTTCACCCGAGGCGAAGCAGACTTTTTCGCAATAAGGGGGCACGAAACACTGCGCAGAGCTATGTGCATCAAGGTCCTAAGCTTGGCTGCCAGCACCAACGGGATACCAAGCAAGACAAACGACCTGGTGGATTTCCAGAATTGAAAGCAGAGTACGAGAGAGTAGAGGCTCTGCCAATCGGCAAAACACCCTAGGGATGTACTACCGGGTCAAACGCCGAGAGGGCGCCCGCGATGAGGCCTCCGTGTTTGAACCACTGGGGAAAGGGAAGGGTTCTGCCGATCGAGAGGTACGCTGGAAGCTGATCCCCCACTGCGTGGATTTATTCTTGCGAAGGTAGTCCTCGGCCTCTACCGAGCCCTGGTTACTCGGACCCAGGAGCCGACATTGTCATGACCGTATCACCACGAGGACGGGACTTCCCAACTTCACTTCGCAGAGTTTCTACGACGGGGCGGAATAGTCCGACGATGGCAACGGCAATTAATGAGAATCCAACCATTGCGCTCCAGGGCCAAGACCCTTGGGGACCGTACTGATCCGGAATCCATCCTGTAAAGGCAAGCACGAGGAGTGGAATCGACATCATCCTGGCGGTCCTTACGCCATATCTGGCAACCATGCGCCGCGGAAATGCCGCCCACAAGCCCGATCCCCAGCGTCTGATTGTCAGTGGGACTGACTTGGGGAATGTCATGTCGGCGAAGGACCACAGAAAGAATGACCGCCGTCAGCTTGTCCAGCCCCTCTGACGGCGGTATATGAAAAAAGCCGCCTTTTCTCTTCGGCAGGGGAAACAGGCGGCTTTATGCCCCAATTCATCAAACCAAGCACAAACTTATCGCTCCGAGCTAATGCCGTCGTTGCTGTCTCGCAATATAGCATCCAGAGAAACATCGGCGATGTTTCCGGGATACTAACTGGCGACAAAGTGCGTCGCGAAACGCTGGGCTTCAAGTGTAGCCCAGACGAGACTGGACCGAGCCGCGGAAAACGATAACTTAGGCTCGATCTAGGCTCGAACCGCGAGGACTTCGAGGTACTCGGATGACACTACCGTCAACTCATTTCCTCCACGATTGTGTGCGGACCACAACGCCTCCAGTTCTTCGCGAAGACTTTGGGAAGCGGCCTCATCCAAAGACGCGAAGGCGCGATTGGTAGGGCCATAGAATTGACGGAAGAACTCCACTACCTCAGACGGGGGGAATGGGTAGGTGAAGCTGTAGTAGCGTCGCGTCATCGTAAGCTCCGAGACACCAACCCCCAGCCTTTCACGCACTACGGCCTCATCGCCCCACAGCAGCGGCGTGGGCATACCGGAAGGCGCGATGAACTTAGCAATCGTCTTGAACATTTGCCCAACGAAGCCCTCGCGCGTCCAATTGCCCATGGCGATCGTGCCTCCGGGACTGCACACTCGCAGCAATTCGCGAGCTACCAGTTCCGGCCGCGGAGCAAACATAGCTCCCACCAAGCTAGTTACGACATCAAAGCTGGCGTCCTCAAATGGAAGCGCCTCGGCATCGCCTTCCATGAAACGTGCGTTGAGGCCTTCCGCCTTCGCGCGAGCCTGTGCTCGCTGGATCAGATTGGGAGCGATGTCGATCCCGGTGACATTCACTCCATCCCGTGCCGCCCATAGCGCAACTTGACCCGAGCCGCAGGCCACATCGAGCAGCTGGCATCCAGCGGGGATATCGAGTTGTTCGTAGAAAATCCGCGCGCCCTGCTCCATATAGCGCGAGAACCGGTCATAGTCTCCGGCCATCCAGGTCGCTTTTAGCCGTGCCTTCAGACCGTCAATTTCTGGTGCGACTGTAGTAGTGCTCATAGTTTCTCCTCTGGTTTTCTTGTGTTCTTTACTTGCTGCCTTCAGTCCCAGTCGGACAGGGTCAGCATTCGGTGCAATCGATCCTCAATGACCAGCGGCCACCTTAACCCGAACAACGCGACGGCATGCGCTTTAGGCGCAGGGCTCGAGCAGATCGTATCCACTGTTTCTCGGCCAAGGCGAGAATGCACCGATTTGATAGCCCGCGGCTTCGTTGGCCGCAAAGATGTAGTCGGCACACCAGCCGGCCCACTCTTCGTCGCGCGTCCCTGTCTCCGCTTCGTGAATCTTGTGAGCGGCGGCGGCTCCCTTGAGAGCGGCCTCCAGTTCTCCAGGGTGACAAAACGCTATTCCTCTGAAACGTAGCATCTGATTTCCTCCAATCCAAATTCTTGAATTCGACTTAAAGGACCACATTCTGCCAATGTGGATGAGGCTTACTATGAACCACTGTTGCCACCCATACTTACCCGTGCGTCCGGGTTTCTTGCTCACGCACGCACTTGCCGCATGATGATTTGCTCAGAAGTCCGGAGGAGTTTGCCGAGGGACTCTATGGATGTGCTTCCTGAAGGGTTAAAGGTGGTAAAGCTTCAGGGGGCCGTGTTTTACAACGGCGAATTCTCGTCCCCGTGGAGTGTTTGTTCCCCGGCCTCGCGCACGGTCGCACCCTAAGGGGTTACCTCGGCGCGCCTCCCCTAGTCTTCCCTGGCCATCCGGATTGAGTTCCCATCCTCCAGACTGGACCTGCCACTTCTGACAGTGGCATTGCCATTCCAAGCGGCGCATATTATGCGCGTTTCAACTCTTCCCTCTGAGCCGCCTCCGGAAATAGCCCCTCTGGAGGCGGCTTTGTATTTCGGAGTGGCTCCTGAATGGAGTTGGACCGCATGGCCACCAGCCCCTACCGCGCCCAACGCTTGGTGGGCCAGCTAAGCCGAAGACGGGTGTGGGACAAAAATCGGAGAAAAGCCAAAAGCCGCTGTTGCCTTCTCCAGCAAGGCAAAAGCGGCTTCGGCTTGGTCATGGCTTGTTGCAGGTGCGATCTGTATCGTCCCTACAAGCCCTCGATCAGAATCGATTCGGTCGAACTTGTGACAGAGTAGCTTTTCGCCGGATTGTAAGTCGTTGCTCTGATGCAATGAAAAAAAGGTGCTCCGTGTGAGCGGATTCCCGTCGGACCGCTCTTGAATGCACCCATTCGACTCTGGTCCCGGTTTTCTATGGGCAAAGTGAGATCAATCATGCCGCTTTCAGATTAACGCGGAAGCAAGTAGAATGACGGTCTCATCAGGAGTTCCCGATATGCAGTGCGAAATCGTCGAGGTTGCAAGCGTCGAGGATGTGACCGGGTACCCCTGCGGCCACGACGCTACACAAAGATGCTGCGACTGCGATGCTCACGTTTGTGATGCTCATGCTGAGAGTTGCGACTCATGCAGCGACGTGTTTTGCTCAACTTGCCTAGCGTTCCACATGAGGGCCTATCACCAGAAGAAGCCCGCTGCTGAATATCGTCGGTTCAGGAAGTCGGCCTGAAAAGTCGGTGACCTCCTCGGTGAAATGGTAGCCGTCCTTTCAGCTCAAAGCCCTCGCACTTCTCGGTATTTTCCTGCTCCTCTGGCTCGGCCGCTTCGCCTGCGACTACTTCGATCCCAATAGCCCAGCAAATCTGGCCATGCAAGATCAGCTGAAAATGTTCGGATCAGCGATGTACGAGTGCCATGCTCAAACAGGTCGGTGGCCGACCAGAGTTGACGACCTCTCGCAGACTTCGCTGCCAACGCGGAGCCATGTGTGGCGACAAACGGCAAACTCGATTCTGTTTCTTTGGCCCCAGAAACTCGACTCGCAGGCGAAGAACAATTCTCAGGTTTTGCTCATGCATTGGGAAGGCGGTCTATTCAACAGCTTCGGGCGCGTGTGGGTCTGCTGGGGAGACTTGCGGACGGAGCACGTGAAGAAAAGTAGAGTGCGAACGGGGCAAGTGGACAGTGCCCTGGGATCCGAATCACATCACTTGCTCTCACCCAGGCTGGACAATCGTGCCCAGTCGTTTTCGTCGCTCCGGAGTTCTTCTGCGTCTGGCAGGCCTGTTGATCTGTTCTGTTTGGTTGAGCAATGCTTTAACTAATCCCTGGCCCGTGCGCCCGGATCAGTTCATCGAGAGAGACCATCTCACATCGAGAACCGCATGTTCAGAACCACATTCCGAATGCAAGGGATATATTTAAGTCAGGAAAGGACTTAAGCTCATTCCCGTTTCGCGAAATGAGCTCTGCGACGGCCATTCTCTATGTACGCGAGCGAACGAAAGCATCCCATTTTGACTTCGAAGAGCCAGTCTGCGTCAGTGAAGGGCTCTGCGCGCCTGACATGCCGTAAGGGCTGGAAGCGCATCGGTGAACACGATGATAGTTCATTTCGAAACCCCACACCGGCCTATGCAGGGCCAGCTCTCGATTCCCAGGCAACGCTTTGTGTCACGCCGCGTCCAACAGCGATTATGAGGAGGATTTCAATGCGGCGTCTACTCGTTTCTCTCATTGTGGTGTTGCTGTGTGGAGTTGTCTGGGCTGGTGAGGTGCCGCTCGTAGCCAGTCCTCTCGTGCCGGCGGCTGCGGGCAGAATCAGCTACGAACATGATCGAAATCGCAATATCAAGCTAGAGATCAAGACCAAACACTTGGCGGCGCCAGAGCGGTTAACGCCTCCCAAGAACTCCTATGTAGTGTGGATTCGGTCGAGCGACGGGCAGACTCAAAATGCAGGTGTGTTGAAGATTAACAGCGATCTCGAGGGTAGCTTCACCACAACGACACCTGTCAAGGCCTTCGACGTTCTGATCACTGCGGAAGATAGCCCCGCTGTATCACAACCAAGCGGTCCAGAAATCATGCACGGCAGTATCCAGGCCCAATAACGCGATGCGAGTAGCGCCTGGATGAGGCCGTGCTCAAATGCGTGATATTGAAACCTTTCGACAGTTACGCTTCAGTGCCGACTCCGTATGAGGTAAAGGCGCTGAAAGTCTGGAGTTTGGATGCTGAACTTGTTCTTCGCTAGCCAGTCTAGCCACGCTTGGTACTGCTCGTGGTGCGCCTTTGTCCACTCGTTGAATTCATCGGGGCGGGCACTCTGAAATAGCCAGTAGTTGTAGGCGTCGAAGTTTCCCGTCGCGATGATAGCCTGCTGCCAACGCATCAGCTCATTCGCCGGAAGCTTCTTCTGGTTCCAAATCGACAGTTGACTTTTCCGAATTTGAGTTAGTTTGTGAACGGAGAGGGGCAGCAGACCATCGCCTAACGGGGCCGCTGCCATGAGAAACGCAAATTCGAACTGAGACTCGAAAGGAGCTTGCCCCTGAGCAGCCTGAGCATTCTCGGTTAAATTTACTGACAGCTTTCCGCCTTCACTGGAGAGAGATTTCTCATAGGTCTTATATACGAGGGAACCAATTGCGTTCCTGTGGTCAGCATCTGGCGAAAGATTGCAGAACACTTCCCCGTAAATGGCAGCCCATACACTCTCAGTGGAGGTTCCGAATGCAGTCGCCAGCCTTTCATAGCTTTCAGGACGCGAATAGTCTTTGAATGCATCCTGCTCCACCTGCTTAAACTCCTTCGGTTGAATCGGAGTGGAAGCGGATTTTTCAATTGCCTTGTAGTAAGCAGAATCCTGAGCAACCACTGCAACGCACACTGCCATGAGAACGGGAGCATAGAATACTGCCTTCCTCATAAGACCTCTTTTGCAGGTGAAATAGCTTCGCGGGAATCGTAACCCAGGCAAATGGCACAACACAAATTCCTTACCCAAACTTCCACCGGCGGAATTCTACGGAACCGATCAAGGCATTGAATGTAGTTAGGTTTTCAGCCTGAGGAGTAAAATCTTTTTGCGCCCACCACACAGCAGGTTCATGAAAGACGATGCGACGCTGGCCTTGGATCACCGCAAGTCATAGGATCTATCTGTTGTGTTGGACCCTTGTCGCATCCGGCTTGTGGGCACAATCGCTCCCTCCGATCGTTATCAACGATAACCACACGTCATCCGGGATTCTTCGCGATGGCGTCTTCAACATTAAACTAGAGATCGCGAAAGGCGGGTGGCACCCAGAAGCTGATGACGGTACCGAGGTTGCGGTATATGCCTTCGGTGAATCTGGACACCCGTTGGAGAATCCTGGACCGCTCATTCGTGTCCCAGCGGGGACGGAAATTGATGCTTCATTGCACAACCAGTTGCCTGTGGCGATCACCGTGCACGGGCTGGGAAATTCTGCCGGCAACTCGGCTGTCCACGTAGGATCGGGAGCAACCGAGCACGTTCGGTTTAAGGCCACACGGCCGGGGCTTTACTTTTACTGGGGTGCATCGGATGCCGACGATCTCAAGCTGCGCTACGGCATTGATTCGGAACTTACTGGCGCCTTGGTAGTCGATCCTCAAGGCCAGACCCCTGACGACGAAATTTTTGTCGTGGAAATGATGTCGGAGCATCCTGGGCCAAGCGCAAGGCAAACTTTGGCGACCATTAATGGCAAGTCTTGGCCTTATACCCAACGATTTCGCTACCATGTCGGTCAACACGTGCATTGGCGATGGATCAACGCTACCAATGAACCGCACGCGCTCCACCTGCACGGCTTCTACTACCGCATCGAGGCGATCAATCGAGGCGGCCAAATCAGTGAATATGATGGGGATTCGCGTCCTATGGTCGTCACCCAGCGGATTGCGCAAGGCGAAACATTCGACATGAGTTGGTCGCCAGATCGGGCTGGTCAATGGCTGTTTCATTGTCACATGTTCCAGCACATGATCCCAGCCATAGTCCCAACCCTGCCCGGATTATCAGCGTCAACCGGGCATGGAAATACCGGCGGTCACGCGCGCATGCAAGAGGCGAACGGCATGGGGCAGCTGGTTTTGGGCATCACAGTGCCTAAGGTGCCAGGATCTGCGGTCACAGCTGCTTGGCACCCGAATCGCAAGCTGCAACTTAGAATTGGCGAACGGGCCGGTACTCCGCGCTATGCGCTTACGCTACGTGATAATGCTCAACCAGGATCCACATTGACGAAACCAGGTTTGATTGGGCCGCCGATCGTGCTGACGCGCGGCGTGCCGGTCGAAGTGGAAGTGGTGAACCGCCTCAAAGAGCCGACAGCCATTCATTGGCATGGGATCGAACTGGAAAGCTATTATGACGGGGTTCCTGGCTGGAGTGGCCTGGGGACGCAGATCACCCCGCCAATCAATCCTGGCGAATCCTTCGTGGCGAGGATAACGCCACCACGTGCCGGCACGTTCATCTATCACACCCATTGGCACGATCCAACGCAACTGACGAACGGGATTTATGGACCCCTAATCGTCCTTCCACCGGGGCAGAAATTCGATCCGGCGTTCGACATAACCTTTGTGTTCAGCATTGGTGATTTTGGTGGGTTGCAAGAGTTGGCTCTCATCAACGGGACGCCACAAAGCAAAACCTTGCAGCTGCAGGCTGGAAAGAAATATCGCTTTCGCCTCATCAACATTTCTACCAACAATCAGGGCATGCAAGTATCGCTTCGCAGCCCCAACGGTCCAGTAGAGTGGTCGAAGGTTGCAAAAGACGGCATTGATTTACCTCCCCAGCTCGGCAAAGCGCAACTTACGATTACTGTCGGCGAGACATACGATGTCGAGTTTTCAACTGATACACCCCAGGATTTGCTCCTCGATCTCCTTTTACCGGCGCAGAAGATCCATGTCAGTCAAACACTCGCGTTCCTACCTCCCACGGGTGAATGAAGCATCTTCTCGCGATGTTTGGACTCTGGCATCCGACAAATGATGGCAGCCGGCGACTCCATTGTGTAAACCGCTATCGACATGCGTGCGGACCATTTCGGTCGATTCATCCCGCGAGGTGGCCTGGAACTCAAAGGTTTGACCTCTTGTTCTCGCAGAGAGCTGGCTCGCAGGTGTATGGCTATGGTTTGAGGGCAGACGAGTCCATAGTTGCCCAATTGCGGGTGGACGGATCGAATCAACGAAGTCAAGAAGCCGAGGTTTCTCGCTTACGATTAGGCTCCCTCCCATTCGCCCCTTTGTCGGTGTCAAGCGTGATAGGGAAATTTATCGCCAGCTGCACCGATACTTAGCTATCCGACCGCAGAGAGAACCGTCTATCATCTTGTCCCACTGAATCAGATGAGAGGTTAACCGCAATGTGGAAGCGTGCTTTCCAATGGCTGCTGGTGACGTTCCTGCTAATGGGTAAATTGTTGGCGGCGACCGACCCCTTCGTCGGAGATTGGAAGCTGAACCTGTCCAAAAGCAAACTTATGGACGTGATGAAGGTAGAGAGCCTCGGTGGCAACAAGTACGCGTTTGATTTTGGCGGTGGCGCAGAGGGCATTGTGGTCGACGGAACGGATCAGCTCGGCGTTTACGGGACGATGCTGTCTGTGACTGTTGAGGGGCCTGACACCTGGAAAGTAGTGCGCAAGAGAGATGGCCACACGTTGCTCACTGCCACATGGAACCTTTCCAAGGACGGGAACACCCTGACTGACAATTACACAGAGTTCCCACCGAACGGGCCTTCCTCCACGGTGAAGTACGTCTACAATCGAACGGCAGCCGGGGCAGGTTTTGCCGGGATTTGGGAAAGTACGATGCCCATGACCTCCGCGATTGTGATTCAGATCCGCCCGTATGAAGGGAACGGCCTTTCTTTCATCCGTTCCCCGGAAGATGTCCGAAACCTTAAGTTCGATGGCAAAGATTATCCTGTTGAAGGTCCGGGTACTGCTAAAGGCGCGACGTCGTCGGCACGCCGGTTGGACGAGCGCACTCTAGAACTCATCGACAAAGTCAATGGCAAGGTTACGAAGACCGAGCGGAGAGAGCTTTCTCCCGACCTCAAGACCTTGACCAGGACCGTGCGCCGGGTCGGCCAGCGTGACCCGAACATCTTCGTGTTTGAACGGCAGCAGTAAATCGTCTGCGTAGCCGACTCGTAGTTCCAATGCTCGAGCGATACCTCACCCAACCTGCTCACCTCTGGATGTCAGGAACGCCATCCCTGTCCTATTCTGATTGCCCATTAAGGGGCGACGCTGAACAAGTGAAAAATGAGATTGGAAGAAGAAGCGTTATTTTGTTGCTGCTCGGGGTACTTCTGTCCTCCACTCTTGTTTTAGCACAACAGGTCTCTGGGCTTCAGCAGACGATCCGGTTGCAAAGAGACTGATCCAGGATGAAAGAGATGGGGCAGAGGACGGTTGCAAGCAGAGGGCGGTGGTTGACAGAACTCTAACGATTGCCGAATCAACATATGCAAGCATGACCATAGATCGCACATATTTAAACTCAATCCACTCTAATATGCAGAGCGCCAGCAGGGTAATCCCAAGCAGGATTTTGTTTTTTTGTTGAAGCACCCTCCATGGGGAGACTTAGTCCGCCCTAAATAGAATGCCGGACAATGAACTTCTTGCGGCCCAAGCTCCGGGTCAATGCGTGATACGGCGATTTTCAACATTTGGCCGCAACTGGCTTTGGTGCAACGGCATACTGATATTCGCGGAGATTGGTTTTACAAAAAACAATAGCGGGATCCGCTTTCCCGAATCCCGCTGCACGAAGTCAAGCTCGAGGTATCTTACGGAACTGTGATCTTTAGTATCTGACCCAATCCCACCGGAGGCGGTCCGAAGCCAACATTCGAAACGTACAAATTGCCGTCCGGACCGAAGGTCATGCCCGTCGGCAAAAATAATCCGGTCGCAATGTCGGTGTATTTGTTTTTCCCATCAATACGGACAATCTTTCCCGTGTTCGGAGTCGGAAACGAATTGTTGGTGGTGTTCTCCAGCACGTAGACGCGTCCCTTCCTATCCTTGGCAAGGCCGAGAATGGTCTGGAAATCGATCGCGATGGTTGTCAGCTGGCCGCCACGCGTGATCCTCATGACCTTGGACGAGTCTTTGATCGGGAACGTATCGAGATTTCCAACAAGGAAATCGTTGCCCACGGGAACTATGGCGGTCGGAACGATATGCCCCTGAATGCTAGAGATGTCGAGGATGCGATGAACGCTGCCGCTGCGCGTAATTGAAACCAACTCGCCGTGGTTGGGTTCCACGGCAAACAGCAGACCATCTTCCGCCACCAGGCCCCACCAGGTGCCATCGGGCTCGAAATCATCAGGCTCGGGATTTGCCACGGGATGGGACTTCTGATAAGCGCTGAGGTTGGCGATCATTGTCCAATTGTTCTCTGAATCAACTCGGATCACTCCGTTGTTGGTTTCGGCTAGACCGTGTGAGCATCCGGCGCCTGCCAGCAGAGCGTATAGCTTGCCATCGAGGAAGGCGACGTCAGCAACCCCGCTGACCAGGCTCCCTTGTTGCGCAGCGGTCTGATCGGAAGGCAAACCGTCAATCACGGTCGTGCGCGTCCCGTCCGGGCTGATCTTTGATATGCGGGCTGTAAAACCTCCTGTGTACGGGCCCACAGGCGGAACGACTTGACCGCACAGTCCGACGCTGGATGTGGTACCGCCTGCGCCGCCTTCAGCAACGTAGAGATTGCCGTCGGGACCGAATTTCAAACCTCGGGGATTGTTGAGTCCTTGAGCAAAAATTGTAACGTTGGACTGGGCCCATACCGCGGAAGCGAAGAGCGTAAAGAGAACTACACAAGCCGACTGGAACTTTCCGGAAAGTCGAAGCATAGAAATGACTCCTGGGAGGATCGGAAATAGGGGTTTTATCTTGAACCGTAAAGGACTACTCGTCCATTCCTCGAAAGATGTAGCCCCCTCCGTGTTAGTCTGAGCGTCTCACCGAAAGCATCGCGGCAAGTCACCTACCGAGTAAAAGCTAGAGGCGCGAGTTCGCGAATTGCACTGTCATTCTTAACAGTACTAAACGAGCATCGCGTTTTTCTCATTTGGCGAAATCAGGCGATGTTGTAAGCTGCGCCTTTTTCGGCTGAATCGGTGTCAATAAGCGATACGGGGCTTTATCGCAAACCTCACGGCGGCGTCGGTCAGTGCGGAGATTCGATTTGTAAGCTGTTGAGGAAATCTTCATACACTGGGAGCTGCAGATCATTTCGCGTCTTAGCGGCTAACGCAACGCTGAAATAGCCATCGCCCCCGTCCAGAACCACAACCCGCTGTGGAGAGAGTTGATTCTTCCTTGTCCCGTACATTTCGATGCTCCAAAAGTTCAGTTTGTTCCAGCAGCCGACTGATCTCTTGCGTGAGTTGCATCAGCTTGTCTGGATCTTTCTCATGAACGGCCTGCTCACAGAGCCGTCGCCAACGTTCTTCTGTTTCTCCATGCATTTGGGTTTATCTTCATGGGATTCGGAGCATTTCTGGAAGCGCTAGAAAGCGCATTGGCTGCTCCACCCGCGTCCCAGGCTTGCCGCCAGCCGAAACCCTAACGGGCAAAGGAACAGACCGCCTAAGATTGGTTCGTTCACCGCAAAAGCACCAAAGACCGACAACTAACGCGCGTTATTGGCAGTGCGCCGTGAACATTGCGTTGCCTCCGGAATTGAGGGCAGTAACGCCGGTCACATAACCGTATCCGTTGATGCCACCGACGATTGTATAGTAACCGTTTGGTGGAACAATGTCCTTTAATAAGCCGTTGATGTAGATAAACGAATGGGCGATGCCGTTGCTGTCGTAGTAGCCTCCGACGATCATGCCCGAGCTGTTGATGTCCGCCAGGCTCTGCCCCTGCAAAGGGTCAGCTTTTGGATTGTCAACCGTCGTGTAAACGCCGCTCTCCAGAATAAAGCCGTGCTCGAGACCCTGACTATCCAAATAGCTCCCGACAATCACACCCTTGTCGCTGATGCTACTGACATAGGTTGAACTCGAACCCGGATAGCTGATTCTGGTGAACTTTCCGTTCTTCAGCTTGAATCCAAAATTTCCATAGCTATGGCCGTCGGTGAAGTTAAAACCTACAATGGTGCCCCAATAATTGATTCCTGTGATCTCCGTGTCCGGGTTTGCGTTGGGATAATCAACCGTGGCAACGCTGGAACCTGAAAATACCAAGCCATGGAAATGATTCGCATTATCCAAGTACCAGCCGACGGTAATGCCTAGCGCGTTGCGGCGGGTAAAGGTTGTTTGGGATGCGTTCGGTGCCATGTACGTTTTGAAGCCTCCGTTAGAGTAGCGGACGAATCCAAACCAGTTCGCAGAGTTAGACTGGCCTGCGGAGCCGACGATCGTGCCCCAGCGGTTGATGCCTCGGGCGGCGCTTCCCGTCCAGGGGGAAGGCGCCTGGAAAAACTTCCAGTTGGTACAAGTCGCGGTTTGGGCGTCGCAGTGTACGGAAGCGAACAGAAACAGAGATACAACAAATAGCGGCATACGAGAATGCATAGCGCACCTCAGGTGCGCAAAGAGATGCTGTCCTAAGTTGGCACGTTGTCTCCCACACTGCTTTCCGAGTGCGACGGAGACGACTTCATATTCTTCCTTACTGATGTCTGCGCCTGTGACTTGAGAGGTCGCGGGGAAGTACTCTTCTTCGCCCTCACCCTCAAGAAGCCTCGACATAATCTAGGCAATGGTGGCAACAGAAGCGCCCCAAAACCCAGACCAGCACGCCTTGGCGGAAGTGGTGGGCTGTGCTCCTTTGCAACACGGTGGTCGTTTTGGCAATCAGAACGACAACAAGACGGCACATGCGATCAACCACCCCAACGGCCTTTTTTGGGGCAAAAAGATTAATCTCACAGGCTGGTTTCTTCACTTCGGTGGTTTTGGCCTCATCCTCTTCGGTCTCATCGACAATTCGGCAATTCCGCTTCCAGGCGGCATGGATTTGCTGACGACGTGGCTTGCTGCAGGGCGGCAGCGCCCGTGGTTCTACTATGCGTTCCTTTATGCGTTCCTTGCCACAGTTGGCCCCGCCATCGGGGCGTGCACCACTTACCGATTGAGGCAGAAGGGCTCAAGGAGACTTTAGAGAAGAAGCGTTGAATCAGCATCCAGACGATTTCAGCGATGGGCGTTCGGCAGCATCTTCCTTGCGACTCTGATGCCGCCGCCATTTCCGATAGCCGCAACTTGGCTCACCGCAGGAGCTATGCGTTACCCGTGGACCCGGTTCCTTGGTGCGTTGCTCCTGGGGCGTTTCTTACGCTATGGCTTGATTGCATACTTCGCGAGTAGATACGGAACATTCGTCCTGTCAGCATTTTCTCGGTACTACGAGCCTGTGCTCATCGTTATCGCTTGCGTCTCAATCATTGGCGGCGTCTACGTCTTGCGGCGTTACCGCCAGCTGCGACGGGAGCGCCAGCATCAAGACGAACAGGCGTTGCCGGACTAGGGTGCCGCGGACTGAATCTCTCCGCTCTCGCTATCCACAAAAGCTAGATTGTCGAAACCAGGTTGGGATGAGAAGAGCCGGTCTCCAGAGCGGGATGCTATAAGCTCCCAAGTTATCCACGCGCTCGAGGCGCAAGAGAACAAGGAGACCGGCATGAAGAAGATTAACACCACGACAACAAAAGCGTTCAGAAAAATGGAAGAACTAACCATCGGCTTAGATTTGGGTGATCGATCGAGCTGGTACTGCGTGCTGGATGAACGCGGTGAACTAGTTTTAGAGCAAAAGGTCAGCACGACAGCAAAGGCGATATGGAAGAGGTGTTCGGGGCATGCCAGGGAGCCGCATCCCACTGGAGACGGGGACGCACTCGCCGTGGGTGAGCCGGTTGTTAAGCGAGTTGGGGCACGAAGTGATTGTGGCGCACGAACGCGCAACACGCGTGAAGTGGACCATTTTCCTCTTCGCTCCCGCAGTTCAATTTTTCGGAGCGCTCCTCGCAGCACTTCCTTGGTGGTCCGCTGAACTAGTATGACCCAATTCAACAATTGGATAACGGGCGATAGAACTCATCGACGATCCAGAGCACAATTCTAGCGGTACGTGCCGGGAAAGAACGTCAAGGTGACGCTTACTTGTGCTTTCGCTTCGCCCGTAAGCTGCTCAATTCCTCTTTGTATGCCGCCACAAGATAGTGTAGAGAGCGACTTGTGCCAGAAGCGCGGCAGCGCTGTCGAGGATCACATCTCGAAAAGTCCCGGTGCGCGACGACAGAAAGCTCTGATGCCATTCGTCGAGCGTCGCCACCAGGGAGGCACTTAGTAGCGCCACGGTCGCCCATTGCAAGCACCATTGCGTGCTTAGGCGCGGGAAAGTGCCACGCCACGAGCGGAAGAAAAGGATACTTAGGGTGAAGTAGCCAACGAAATGCCCTGTTTTTCGCAGGAATGCGTGCCAGACCGCAAAATCGGCCCAGGATGTATTGAATAGAAAATGGAAAATTGGATAAAGAATCTGCCCGGTGTGGTCCGCAGAGCCTAGATTTGTGGATTCAATGACAATGACGACCAGCCAAACGATAGATGGAAGCCAGACCTTCACGATTCGCTTGGCAGACGAGTTCAAAGTTCATTCTAGCAACGTGTTCGCCACATTGATTGCAATAAAGTGATATAGATTGGCGTGGCGGCGTCGCGCATGGCAAGCCAAAATCGGAAATCAACTGCGTGACCCGTCGCAGCCCCTCCAGTGCGCGGCACGCCAATTCAAGCTCGTTGTGTTCGACGAACTCGTAGTAATGGCCCAGAGCCTGTAGATCTCTTGAGGGATTTGGTAAGAGATTTCTTGCCTTAGACAGATCCGCCTTGATCAGTGTCCATGAGTCGGGGTTGGTCCGACATCGTCTGATAATACCGTCCATTGAATAACCGGTCAGCTAACCGGAACTCCGGCCACCACGAAGCATGAAACGAGGTCGCAGGCCGACCACGTGTTTGCAGTGAGTTACAGCTCTTTTCTTGGGGAGGCCTGGGCAGTCAGGAGATTGATACTCGGTTTCGTAACATTTTCGCCTGTACTTCCGAGTCCGAGACGCCGCGCTTTTTCCCTGAAACTCGTTGAATGAGAGTAGATGCCATTCTACTCTCGCGAGGAGTCCACACGCGTTGGCTGGAGGACCAAAAAAATGAGGCTGCTTTACGTGGCTGTCCTCTTGCTGAGTGCCCAGCTTCCGTTGGTTTTCGCGCAAAACACTTCCAGTCCCTATTACCACAAGTTCTACGATTTGGAGTCCAAGCCGGGATGGGGCCCAGGATATGCACTTTTATCACCCAGTTGGTCTATTTGCACGTCCTGTTCATCCACATCAAGTACGGTGAATTGGTACCGGTCGACCGGAAACGGTTCTCCTGCCCTCGACGGCAACTCCACCAAACACCACATTGGTGGCACCCGCCCATACTCTGATCTCTTGTGGAACAACCATTTGATCGGGTCGTTTTCTTCGGTGGGTCTCCCTGACTACAACAACACGCTCACGGATGGTGCTCGTAATTTCATATACGACGTATATTTCTATTCCCCTACGACCTCGTACTCTCAGGCGGTCGAGTTTGACATCAATCAGTTCACCGGCGGGAAGAGCTATATCTGGGGCCACGAATGCCGTATTGCTGGCGGTCACGAGTGGGACATCTACAGTAATGTCTATAAGAAATGGATTCCGACAGGCGTGCCTTGTTGGCCGAAGAACAACGCTTGGAATCACGTCGTGATCCAGGTGCAAAGGACTTCTGGCGGAAACCTGCTCTACAAGTCCATCACGCTTAACGGTGTGATCCATACCTTGAACATGTCAGAGGCGCCAGGCAGCACCAGTTGGAGCGGGATCACCATCAACTATCAGCAGGACGGCAACAGTGGAATGTGGGACTACGACGTTTACCTCGACAAACTAAACTTCACCATGTGGTAACGGGCTCGAGCTGGGCTGGCGTACCATTTTCCCCGCGCTGGTCATTGCGTTCTGTCGAGATATTTCAACAGCATGCTGCGCCGTCTGCAATAGGAGTCGCCATCCGGGCCTCCTGATAGCCCTTGCAAGCGCAAGAGCATGTCGGCTCTTTAAGCGTTATCGCTCCCAACATGCCGGCCCACGAGGTCGTTCTTTAGGGAATTGACACTTACTCCGCCCGACCATAAGCTGACCCTAAGACCAAAAGACGCGGATAATGCGGGTTTCCGTTTCTCGCATGCTGATGGTTCCGTCTGGGGGCACGATGAAAACAATTCCGGCGCTCGTACTTATCTTGTTGAGTTTCGCGTGGTCGGCTCCGGTTCACGCTCAAATCTATCGCGGTCCGAATAGTGCCAAGCAGGCTCAGAAGTCGGCAAAGAAATATCAAAAAAGGATGGCCAAGCAACAGCGAAAAGCGGCAAAGAGATTGGCCAACGCACAGCGCAAGGCAGCAAAGAGGCAGAAACAACATCGCGCTTGAACTTTCACGATTTCGGTGGGTGAACTACCCCCAAGTGAGTTGAATCCTATGTTGTTGGGCGATTGGCAAGCCGGAATTCCTGAGGAGTTCTTCCGTGCCAACGTTTGAAGGCCCGATGGAATGCCGCAGGCTCAGAATAGCCCAATAAGTATCCCACCTCAGAAACTGAAAGGGCTCGGTCCGCAAGATATCGCTCAGCCGCTTCACGTCGGGTTAAGTCGAGGAGTTCTTGGTATGTGGTTCCTGCAACCGCCAATCGGCGCTGTAATGACCGAACAGATGTAGCCAGAGATCGAGCAACGAAATCAATATCTGAGTCGCCCTGGGCCAAGTGGGTCATGAGGATCCGTCGAAGGTCAGCTACCACACCATTCGCTTCGGGGAGCCTGGCGGCGACTTGGTCCGCATTGCGCAGCAGCACCGATTGCAGCACAGCATCGCGCCTGCGCAAGGGCAGTTCCCAGTTTTGACGCGAGAGGGCCAGCCCCAACCATGGCATTTGCGTGCGCACAGCACATCCGAGCAAGTGCTCCGCCTCTCCTGCATCATTTGGCGTCTGGGTGAAGCCGACATATTCGGGCTGAAATCGAGATTCTGTCTCTCGACGCAGGTGAAAAACCGTCAGAGCAACCTCGAATTCGGCGGTGAATGAATCCTCAATGCCCACGAAAACTAGACGAATCGGCTCTTCAGCGTCGTGAATTTCAAGGCTGAAAGGCGCTTCGCTAAGCCGCAGATAGCGGGCAAGCTGCCGCATCCCCTGACTGACGTTCTCGCAGGTCACGATCAGATAATCGAGAAGCTGGAAAGCTCCAATCGGCGTCTCTCCTGCAACTTTCATCCCCAAATTCGACATTGGACGTGTTCGCATCGCGGTTTCAATCACAGCCGGAAGGCTAGTGCATGGAACACGTCCGTCCGGATCGTCGAGTTGTGCCCCCGTGACGCCAGCCGCGGAAAGCAGAGCTTTAGCGTCGTAACCGAGGCGCGCAAGACCGGTGACGAACACCCGCAGTGTGGACGAAGGTTGAGTAGGCACTAGTGCAGAGACGGGCGGCTGGGCTTTGGCGTGCCTTATCAATTTTTTGGCAGGAGCGGTCATTGTCCTGACGGGGTCTCTTACTGCATTCTGCCACGCAGAGCAGCCAGCCTCAAGAGACGGCGAGGGCTGGCGAAATTCGACCCTGGAGGAATCCATGTATCTGCTTCCACTGATCTTCTCATTGCTTAGTATGTTCTCCATAGCAACGCTTTGGGCTCCTGTTGCCACAGAGAGCCAATCTCCAGCAAAACAAAACGATCCCGCGATCATTGCGGGATCCGACGCCTATCTCAAGGCCGTCGTTGACGGCGACGCACGAGCGGTCGCGCAGATGTTCGACGACGACGCGATTCTCATGCCGCCCAATCAGCGGTGGCTGCGCGGACGGCTTGCCATTCAGCACTTTTATGAGGGCTGGTGTCATAGCCCAATGAAACCTGCATCGTTTTCGTTCGATCACCTCGAGGCCACCGTCTCAGGCGACTCCGCATTTGACGTAGGGAGCTACCAAATGAGGATTCCCGCGGGACGCGGGCGAAGTGTCGATGAGACGGGGAAATTCGCTGCGGTCTTGAAGCGTTCAGCCGGTGAATGGAAGGTCGCTTACTTGATCTTCAACACTGACGCGCCGTCACAGCCGCAGATAGTTGCCCCAGCCAAGTGAGCGAGACGTCGAAAGCCATTCCATTGGACGGTTGACCGGCGGCCCTTCTTGGAGGTTCGCCGTTTCTTATCTCCTGCTTTTTCAACCTGACCGGTGTTTCTCCTTTGTTCTCTGAGACCTTGCTCAAATGCGCTCTATCAAAGGGGGACGTCAAGAAAAAAGTTCTGCCTCGACCGGAGTCGAGATGTTTTCCGGAGATCCAGGCCACTGGAAATCAGCTTCCCAGGAGAGGGATTTCGATCGGGATGAAACTCCCCAATTCCCGGAGCCATTTCCGAACAGTTTGCAGGAGACGGCCACCGAAGTGGACTGCCCATCCGCCTCAAAATGGCCGTCAACTTCACGCAATTGCTGTTACCGCTGCCGCTTTCTCCTCGACGGCTGCGAATGACTTTTGAAGGATGGTTCCAGCTTCCCGCACCAGGGACGAGCGGAAGTCGCTTTTCTCCAAAGTGCTTGCCAAAGCTAAAACCTCGACAGCGGCAGCGATTACATGGGGATGCGGACGGGGTGGCGGACAAATTCCGTCTTCCCAGTCTGCTACGGCAGCGCTGATCGCTCCCGCGAGCGATTTCTGGCTTTCAGGGAGACGCGATGCGATGTCCTTAACGGCCGCGGCCAGTACGATCAGGTTTGCCGCTGGCAGCCAGGGCGACGGCTGTGGCTCGGATCTTTCAAGGTGAGTCTGAGGCGGATGCGGGCCGGGTGGCGGCCAGGCGCCGCTTCCGAGATACGGATTATGCAGCAGCTTATTGATCAGTTCCTCCCAGCTACCGAGATAAGGCGGTAAGTTTGGGTGCGACATGTGAGCTCCTTTTCGCAAGTCGGCAACGACTCAAGCGGAAAACTGCGACAGTGAGTCCAAATTGCCCGCTTACATAGTGCGCTTCTCATTGCAGGCGTTTCATTGTGCCGCAGTGTTCTGATCTTGTAGTCAGGCGGTGTCGTGAGCTGGATTCATCTCTTTCCCTGCCTGCGAGTCAAAGAGCGATATGGCAATTTGTCGCCACCGAAGCCACTCGCCGGACTTGTCGGTCTTTTCGGTTCCCAGAGAGCCTCACCTCTCAGTCAATGATTTCGGCGCCTTCAGCCTTCAGACGTTCAAGGGAATCCCGCATTTCTCTTATCTGGTTGGACGTGTGCCCGTGCCAATTCATGACTTCTCCAACGACAAGTAGGGGATCGCGAGAGCGATACGACAGTGTCGGGTTGCCAGGGAATTTTTTGTCGGTCAGGTTAGGGTCATCTATCACGGGACCGGTCGGCTGCACGACGTAGATTCTTTCCCGCCCGCTTCCAGTGGCCAATTCAGCGCCCCAGATCGCGGCATCCAGTGTTCCTGTGCAATACACCCAGGACAAGGCCTTTCCTTCACCGTAGTTAGACTTGCAGCCAGCCACGATCAGATCGCCGTGCTGAAGGTCAGCACGGGTGCCGTGGAAGAATTGTTGACGAAACCTGCTATCCGTCGCAGACATTACTCTGATGCTCCCTTCTCATGGATTGACACCGTCGCAACCGCACGTTTCATCGGCGTTCCTTTGCGGGTGCGCTTCTCGCGTCGAATGACGATCATGAGGCAACGACTGGGGGTTGCGACAAGCCCGGGTTCGTTTTATAAACTAGAAGTGGAGAATCAATTTCTCCCTCCGCCTCGCGGTTCCAGTTCAGTCGCCTAATACCTCCACGCGGTCGCGACCTCACCCGTTGCGAGGAAGCGAGTGGTTTCCGAACCGATCTCAGTGAGTGATGTGGTGATTATCGCCAGCAATGGTACATTCGAGCCTTTACAGCTCATACCTGCGACATGGATTGAGGAGATTATCGTCAGACTGATGTGGGCTGGCCCGGATCGCACGATGGCCCAGCATTCGAAAGGTTCGCCAGCATGTAGCCGAGATTCCTGGGAAGATTCCACCAGATGCCGGCGCCTGAACGTGAGAGTCGACGAGTGATCGAGCGAAGGGAGTAGAAGCGTCTCGCCACCCACTCCGTTCCGGCTTCGAGCGTTTTCGGTGACATCCGTTCCGGCTCGAAAACGCAGTGCTTCTTGCCGTCATACTTCGACCAATCGGTGGTGAGGATCCTTCCATCGGCATTCATTCGATGGAACGTTGGAGTGCCGGGCATTGGCACAACCATGCTTACTGTGGCTACATCGACAGCAGACTCATCGAGAAAATCGGCGGTGCGGCGGAATATCCCGACATCGTCCTGGTCAAAGCCGAACATAATGCCAAGGTGGACAGCGACTCTGTGACGATGCAGGCTCGCGATGAGCCGGCGATAGTCTCCGACTCGGTTGTGAGCCTTGTTCGTGGCCTGAAGACTCTCCTGCGAGATCGACTCGAAACCCATAAAGAGCGCCTTGCATCCGCTCCGTGCGGCCAGCTCCACGAATTCATCGTCGCGAACGGCATTGGCCGTGCATTGGCTCGTCCACCATTTTCCCAGCGGAGTAAGAGCCCGGAAGAGTTCCTTCGCGTAGCGCGGATTAGCACCGATGTTATCGTCCCAGAAGACGACCGCGCGTGTCGGACTCGTCGCGACTTCACGCACAACCTCATCAATTGGACGGTACCTGACCGTGCCAGGACCGTAGAGAAGCGGGATTGTGCAGTAATCGCAGCGGTGAGGACATCCGCGTGTTGCAATCGTGACGGATTTCCCGTACCGGCGTCCCTTGATCAAGTCCCACCGTGGTGCGGGCATGCCAGTGAGCGAGGCCTGTCTCGTGGAGACGTAGACACCTTGCAGCTTGCCTCGGCCAGCATCATCGAGGACGCGCGGCCATGTATCTTCGGCCTCGCCTGCGACGACTGCATCCGCATGACGTGATGCTTCCTCGGGAAGAGCTGTCGCATGTGGCCCGCCGATTACCACCGGCACTCCTCGACGGCGGAATTCGCGCGCCAGACTGTAAGCGTGAAGAGCGGACGGCGTGGGTGCTGTAATCCCCACAAGGTCTGCCGGCGCGTCGAAGCCTACCGGTTCCACGATCTCGTCGGTATGAGTTACGCTATGCTCCCGTGGTGTAAGAGCTGCGACCAGCGGCATTGTCAACTGAGGAAATTGAATCAGGCGCCCGCGTCGCAGGCGCCGTGACTCCGGCGACTCGGCAGTGATCAGGTGAATGCGCACTTGTCCCTATTGAAGTGTTTCGGAATCTGTACTGCCACGGCCCATTCTAGCGCTTCAGCTTGCGCCTTCATCCGCCTTTTGGGCCGCGATGAGTGACATGCGATTTATCACTCTTTACCGATTAAATGCTTACCAGATACTCCTTCATGTCCGTAAAGGAGCACTACGGTGGGGTAGGCCCTCGCGAATTCGCGCAGTTGTTTCAAGCTTTCATAGCCACGAGCGGTTCCCGCCTTGTTCCACCCGCGTGGTGCCACGCCACCCTTGAATGCCCAGGCGAAGTGGCTCGCGTCGCCTGTCAACAAAACTGGCGGCCGACCGTTGATCAAATACGCAATGTCATCATCGGTGTGTCCGGGGACAGAGATCGCCCAAAGAGAGCCATCGCCGAAGAGATCAACACTCCGTCCGAGAGGCGCCATAGCAGGTGCAGTCGAAAAATCAATTCCTAAAAATTTCGACTTGCCCGAGAAATGGTTGGCAACAGCGGCTCGCGCCAAAAAGCTGGCTTCGGCTTTGCCGAAGATAAACTCCGTCTGTGCTCCGAGCGCGGGAACACCTGCCGTGTGATCGGGATGCAAATGCGTGAAAAACACCGCCTTGGGGTGAACATTGAGGCGGGCGAGTTGCGCTGCTAAATCTTGACCGGGATCCTGCCGATTGGTTACGCCATTGACCCAATTGAAGAGGCTCATTGCTCCGCTGTAATTGCCATACGGCGGCCTTTTTGCGAATGAGTCGTCGAAGCCCGCGTCAATCAGGAAGTCTCCGTGGACGGTATGCAGCCAGTGAACCAAGACCGAGAGATCTCGTGGCGTGTGATCGCATTCAGCTTGGCTGGGGCTTGCGGGGTCGAGATTCAGACAAGGGTCCATGTGGACGACGCCGGTCTGTATGGTTGTTAGGGAAATGTCGCGCGGATGTGCCAGAACATCGTTCCAGTTCGTGAACGAGGCGGGAGGAGTCCGATACGGTGCAATCTCGAATTGATGAAATCCCCCGCGTAGCAGGTAGAGAAATAGAGCACCAATAATCCCAAACAGAACGACAATGGGTAGTCTGATCTTCGTGAGTTTCGACATAAGATCTTCTGCAACTTTTGCCCGGCGGGCTTTCACAATACCGCCCGTTTCCCGGTCGCGAGAAGCAAAAAGCTACCAGGGGCATCCGACACTCCTTTCCATTCCCTCAGCACCGATACAGATCCTTATAGCTCGCAGCCGACGTATAGCTGTCAAGCTTTTGTAGACGGGTTGTAAAAGATTTAGAGCACGCACTGCTGAACGGGCACAATTAACTGTTCAACAGTCGCGTCCTCACCCATGGACTCGGCAGTCTCCTGCCCGCCCCCATCAATGAGTTCTATCAAAAGGGATGTCAAGAAAAAACTTCTGCCTCGACCGGAGACGAGATGTTTTCTCGAGATCCAGCCCACGATCATTAAGCTTCCCTGAAGAAGTGTGTCTTGCTTGTCGCTGCAACTGTTTGGGGTCGAAACTCAATCCTTTCCTTCCAGATGATTAAAGTGATGGCGGCAAATGGTGGCGGCATGGACGTCCATGCCGATATACTTCTCTTGATTCATAAAGGCGCTCCTTTTGGTAAGTGTGTTCTGACGACTCACAACTTACCGCAAAAGTGGGCGCCTTTTGATATTGCGTGATATGGCGATCTATCAACAAGTTTGCGCCTCTCACTTTAGTGACAAACAATTTACAACAGGTTGGCATCACTCATGAGTCTTGCCCCGCCCATGCTGAATCAACTGATAACACAGATTTTCAACTAAAAAGGACTGACATGCCTGTAAGAAATAAGGCCGTCCCCATCCTGATTTTCATCATCTCGCTGGTTTTGACGGGCTGTGGTACTGATAAAACTGTTACGACCCCGCATCCGGCTGCCGGGGCACGCTTTGCAGTCGTGGCCAACTCGTTGTCCGACAGCATCTCCAGCTACACCATTGATCCCCAAACAGGTCTGTTGAGCCCCAAAGAGACCGTGCCGACTGGCGGAGGATCATCAAGAGTCACTGCGATGGAACCCTCGGGACGATTCGCTTACGTCGGCAATATAGTTTCGAATGACATCTCTGTGTTTTCCGTCGACGCGAATACCGGCAGGCTCAACATGGTGGAGGCACCTGTTCCAGCTGGCAGTGGCCCGCGGTTCATCGCCGTGGGACCAATGGGCAACATTCTCTATGCAGTGAACCAGCAAGCTAACAACATCTCTGCATTCTCAATCAATCCGACCAGTGGCACGCTCACTCCTCTAATTGGTACTGTTCCGACCGATGCGGCCCCGGTCGAGCTCAGGTTCCATCCCTCGGGAAATTTCGCATACGTGGCCAACTTCAATTCCAGCGACGTAACCGTTTACAGAGTTGACAGCACCGGAGCCTTGGGTCTGCTAGGCGCAGCTCCGGCTCGCTTGAGTCCCACTTCGATCAGCATTCACCCGTCTGGAAGATTTGCCTACGTGACCAACTTGAGTTCGAATGACGTGACCATCTTCTCGATCGATCAGGCCAGCGGAGGCTTAACGCCGCTTAGCCTGCCTGTCAGCAGCGGCAATGGCCCGACCTCAATCACCTTGGACCCACAAGGCCGATTTGCCTATGTAACGAATGCCCTTGACGATAACATCTCCGTTTTCGCAGTTGATCCAGCGAGTGGAACCCTCACGCGCAGTACAACCGCATCTGCCGGCATCAACCCCGTCGCATTGAGCATGGACGCTTCGGGCCGGTTTGCATATGTCGTGAACCTCGGTTCAAACAACATCACCGTCTTTACTGTCGATCCAGCCATGGGAGCTTTGACCCCAGCCGGGCCACCGGCAGGTTCGCTAGAGGGACCGACCTCGTTGATACTCGTTAAGTGAACACAAAGATAGTTGAGGTGCGGCACCTTGCCGTGGTGATTGAGCGGTCTGGAGTTTTATCAGAGCCGGTCTCCAGAACGGGATGCTGTGCGCTCCCAAGTTATCGACTTTCAGTTATCTGCTTTCCACGATGCAGCCCCGAGCATGCGTCCGGGGCCGCGAGCCTGCACAAATGCCACTAACCGGATGTCGCCCAGGGAGGTACCGGTTTTGAGCTTGAGATTTACATCTTGAACAAAGCTCTTTCCTTTTTGAACTTCGCCGACCTTATCTAGCCGCTGCACGACGGCCACATGGGTGAGGTGCTTGCCGCCATTTTCACCGTGTAAGACTTGTGATGCAACATGATTGAGGGCAATGGCGACGAAGACGTCAGCTTTGCTGGAGGCAGAATTGGCTTCGACATGAGCATGCAGCGTGGGAGGATTTTGTGGATCGACGCTTACGGAAGTGATGTTTACGGGGATTTTCGAGTTGTCGACCGCCTTTTGAAATACAGCTTCGATCTTATGGGGATCGTCGAGACTCATCTCACCGGAGCCATCCACAATGATTTGCGGAGTGTACGCAGTGCTCAATCCGAAAGCACGCACATAGGCTTCTTGTCTTTCGGTGAACGCGTGAGAGGAGTGTGGATCTTTCCAGCCGTCGCCGTCCCAGTAGTCGACGTGCTCGCTCAGCACGATGAGGTGCGCACCGGGGATGGGTTGCTGCGAGTCAAGTTTCTGCAAGAACTCATCGGCAGGTGGGCAGCTAGAGCAACCCTCAGACGTGAAAAGCTCAACGAGGATAGGGTGGTTGTTAGCGTTGCTGGGGGAGTTCTCTTCCTGTGTATCTGGCGCTGCGAGGGAGGGAACTGCCAGGAAACAGAAGAACAGCGCAGATACTAAAGCCAGCCCGAGGCGCCTCGACCCAGAAGGAAGCATAAATGAATTGAAACTTGCGCGAACCAGAAACTCCAGTCAGTACATTACACCCTTTTTCTCGGATCGGTTCATGGCAAAAACGAGCCCGCTCCAGATTGCTTAACGCCGATTCCTCGGCAAGCCGCCAAGAGCAATCACAAAGAAGCAGCCTTCAATCTTGCGCTGGTTTACGAATGGCAGACTCGGGATCGCCCTTTACGCCCTCCCTTCATATTGCAGTTGCCGACGAAAGACCTTCCAGCCATCAATGAACGTTAAGATTTATCACCAGTTAATTCTGGATTAACCTCTTTTTCATCTTCTAGTGTTTTTTAATTAGTGTGCATTTCGGGCCAAATTCGGTATTCTCTCAACCTCATGATTGCGCAGACCAGCCTTCCCAATAATCTGATCACTCACCGAGGCGTTACTCAGGACGAAACAGAATCCATACACCTGGGTATTCATCACCATATTCGCTGGGCATCCGACTCGTCTCTCGACTGGAAACCCTTCCGGACGAAACAAGAAGCCGTAAAGGTGGCGGACCAAATCAAGAAACCGCACGAAAACTACACTGTCGTAGAACGTGATGACGGGTGCGAACGCTGCAAAGAATTTAAGAGGAAGGCGCTTCTTCGCCACCACTGAGTGAATATCGAGGACCGCAGCGCAAGAAACCACCGGATAGCAGCCCACAAGCAAGGGCGCTCAACACGTTGCTCCGGCAAGACAAGCTTGCACCGGTTGGCGACCAAAGCTTACCCCGGCCAACAGATGCATATTGCCAGCTCTTGCGTGCTATTGCGGGCTCACGCTCATGGAAGCGCGGTGGCCCGTGGTTATCGCCCAATACTGAATCCATTGTTGCCGGATTCCGTTTGTGCGATCGATGAGCACTTTACTTGGCTGCCTGCCATGTTCCACGATGAGCACCATCCCAGTATTGAAAGAGCGCTGCGAGTGGTCGACGTCCGGCACCCGCGGGCCCTCGGCGGCGATCACGTCGTTGGCGCTTATTTTGGTTCGGTCGGCCTTAAAGAGCGGATGATGGTTTGCGTCCATGCCAGCTGGGACGAGGTTTCTCAGTATGAAGAAGTCCGGGACTTCGCTCGCAGAAATCAGGCCCATCAGATACAGATCGAGATACGAGTAGCCAGTCGCTGGGACATAGTAGTCGTCGTCCAGCTGGGTGAAGGTTCCGTCATAGTTGTCCTGCCACACGCTGCCACCCATGGCCGATGCTTCTGTCGGCCGCTGATAAGGGAAGGCCACCGGGGCGTGTAGACCGCGTGCCCAGGGCACCGGTCCGAGAACGATCGATTCACCGTTCACCTTCGCCGAAACCGACACGCCCCACCGATGTCCCATTTCATGTCCGAGCTGCGAAATGGCGTAGTTGTACGGGAACATCTTACCCTCGGGAGTATTTTCGGCGAGTTGGTGCCGATAGAAGGCGATAACGCGATTGTTGTCAACCGGAGCATTCTCAGGCGGCTGCTCCTGCATTTGGTTTGAACCCACATACACCGGTTGCACATATCCCCATTGAAAACGGCCTTGCGTGCAATACGTTCCCAGGTCTCCTTGTTTGTCGCCAATGCCGCTTACATTGCCGCCTCGGGGACCGTCGCTCGGAGTGCCCGCTTCCTGGTTATCGATGCGGAAATCAGAGTAGTATGCGAGGAAGTCGAAGTGATCTCCAAGGGCTTTTATCACTGTGCAGGAGAGGTCCTGCGGATTGGGCAACGAGAGATAGTGAAAGGATTCGTAGATGACCGAGAACGGTCCGTCCTTAGGCCCTAGGGATGAAAAATGCACTTCAGGATTCTTAAGACCGGAGAATTGAACGGTCTGGTGCGGCAATTGTTTGAGCGTCGTCTCCTGGTCACCCCCGGTTATGACTTGAGCGCTGGCGGAAACGCGACCAGCGGTGCGAAGCGAGGCAGGCAAAATGCCGCGGATAGTGATTCTGTTTCCATTCGCTTCCGCCTTTTTGGAGACACCCGGGCCGAAGACGAAGTAATTCGAGTCTTTGCCGGGCCTTTTGAAGGCAGCAACCGTCCAGCTGACAGTTTCATCCGGCCCACTCCGACTCGCAGATGCTCGTTGCGCGAACGAAACCTGGTAAGCGAAGTGCTGCAAGGCGGGATCGCCAGGTTTCAGCACTGGGCCGCGAGTCTCGAATGTGGCTTCAATGACCGTATCGTCGATCGACGAAATCTTGACGCTGCGCACGTCAAGATGGCCTGCGAGTTCTGATTGCGCATCCGAGGAGATTGTCCCGAGCAATTTCTCTTTGCCCGAGACAGCGGGGTACAAACCGGCAATTGCATCTTTTGCGGCAAGCTCCTCGTAAGAAAGATCGATCTCACCGTCGCGTTTCAGGATCGCCTGAAAGCGGTTGGTCGTCTTGGACCAGGTGAAGTCCTGGATGCTGCCGAAAGGTTCGGTGAGGTTCCAGGTAACGACGACGCGGTCCGCGAGCTCTTTCACGTAACGAGTGCCCGACATGCGCGGCTTGAAGAATGCGCAAATGGCGGGGGCGCTGTCAAAGAGCTGGCCCGCAGCATCGGCTAAAGGATCGAAGCGGCCGATCGAGACACCTTGGCTGGGATCTCCTTCTCCATCCTGAGTTTGCCTGTTGCCAAAGCTGATCCAACCGGTAATGCCAACCCGGAAGGAGTTCCACGGCTTGTCCGAAAAGGGAAACGAGAAATTATGGAGAACCACGTCGGTTCCGGAGAGTTCCCGGCCGAAATCGGAGTCCCACTGCAATGGCGCCAGTCGAGGGGAGTAGCGGGAATGCTCAGGCAGGAAACGGAGAGTGTGCCCCGCAAGGTCGAAGAGGTTGGTTTTCCCCAACGCGCCTTTGTCCAGTTCCATGATGATCAAATCACCCTTGATTGAGACATTGCCGATGCTACGGCCGGGGCGATCTTGTGCCGAAAGCACGAATGGCCAAAGGAGCAGGGTACATGCAGTGAGAGTGAGGGCCTGTGCTGAACGCATGACGAATTGTGCTGCGGCTCCTTTCGAGGGCAGAAAATGGCGGAAAGCAACGATTGGATAAAGTATCCTGAGTACCACCTCCTTTCAAGTGTGCTGGGTATGAAAAGCGAGAAAGTGAGCATGTTACGCACAACTCGCTTACGCTTGGCTACACCTCTCCCGACAAGCCAAATGTCAAGAAGCGATAGAGAGATTTGTCGCCAATTGCCGTGATCGGGCGCTGCGTTCCCGGAGTTTGCGGCGGTAATTGCGATGGAAAGCCGCACGACGGGCTTTGGTGACTTCGTCGGCGTAGATGCGCCCGGCGAGCGAACGCAGACCAGCTTCGAGTTCGGAAACACTCATTTTTCGTGGTAGGAAGTTGACGTCAAACAGAGTGCAGAGCTCCCAGGCTTCGTCGCGGAGAATGCGGCCTTCTTGCTTTAGGCGCATGTATAGAGGGGTACCAGGGAAGGCGGTCTGTACCGTGATCTGGATGTCATAAAGTCCGCTTTGTTGGATAAATTGCCAGATACCGGCGAACGATTCCGGCCCCGTGCTATCGAGCCCGAGGATGAAGCAGCCGTTGACTCGGACTCCATGGTCTTGAATTTTTCGGATGGCGTTGAGGTAGGAGTCTGCTTTGCGTGCTTTCCAGTTGGCACGCTGCTCAATGCCGTCGACGGCGGAGAAGGTAGTGCTTTCGAAACCGATAAGAATTTCGGCACAGCCTGCATCATGCAAGAGAGCAAGGAGTTCCTCATCGTCGGCGACAGAAACGTCAGTTTCGGTGAACCAACGGATATTTTCTTTGGCGACGGCACGAAGGAGCTGTTTAGAGTGAGTCTTGTTAACGAAGGTGTTGTCATCGGCGAACTCGATGAAAGGCCTCGCCCAGCGACGCTTGATGGCGTGGATTTCGGCGATCACGCGATCGACGGGCTTGACTTTGTAAGTGGGAGAGATGCGAATGGACGCAGCACAGAATTCGCAGCGGAATGGGCAACCGCGCTGCGTCTGCAATGTGATTCGGTTGTAGCGGTCAATCTCGAGCAGGTCGAACCGCGGCATTGGCGAGTTGGCGAAGGTGTAGTTCGCGCCGCGGGCGTCGTAGATCGGCTTGAGAGCCCCTGCTCGGAGATCGGCTACGACAGAGGGCCACACTGGTTCCCCTTCTCCGATGACGACGGCATCAGCGTGACGCATGGCCTCGAGCGGGAGAGCACTCACGTGCAATCCGCCGAGGATAACGCGAGTGCCGAGGTCGCGGTAGCGATCGGCAAGGGCGTAGGCTTCATGCATCTGGGCGGAAAAACTGGAGATGGCTACGGCGTCGAATTCCTGCGGGACTCCATCAAGTTGCGCCAGGTCGGCAACTTCGAGGTACTGCATGTCAACGTCTTGCGGGGTAAGACCAGCCAGGGTAAGGAGGCCAAGGCTGGGAAGCGAGGCGATGACGCGGCTGCGTTCGACGAAGCCGGGGAGCGTGAGCCCCAATTCCATCAGTTGGGCATTATGTGCGCGAACTCCGCTCATTGCGATCAGGCCCAGTTTCATCGAGCAAAACCTCCAATGAGAATTGCAAGAAGACCCGTTGTCATAGACAGGACTGGAATCGGAAAGAGATGGCGAAGCGGCTTGTGCCAGGCGGCCAGGAAACAACAGGCGGGCATGCTCGCGGCGGCGATGATGAGGGCCCACGAGGCAATGGCGAACCAGCTGCCGTGAAGGAGAAGCTCGCCTGAGGTTAGGGAGAATGCGATGTTGAGGAATCCAAGCCCGAAAAAGGCAATGTGGCCGAGCCGCATGAGGCGGCGGCGGTAGGAGGTGTACCCTCCCATCCAGGTTTCCTGGTGAAAGAACAGGCCGATAACGGCACCGGAGAGGACTCCAGCCAACATGCCGATCCATCCGCCCACTAGGTTCAGGGGTCGCATAGGTCTTCCTTCTGTGCACGACGAATCAATTCCCGCCCGGTCCTTTTCGGACGGGAAAAGAACGAACCACGCGAGATTAGCTGGAAGCTTGCAGCCCAGAATGGATGCTTAGTACAGTTTTGGGAGTGTCACAAACAGCGGTGAGTTTTGGGGAGGAATCGGTCTCTTAGTGAGCTGAATGGCTTCCCTGAAGCGCTACATGTGGCCATCCATCCGTCCAGTCGATAGAAGAAATCTGGAGGTAAGGGTTTCCCGTCTTACTATCGTAGGCATGGAACACCATCAGGTCATCGTTATGCTTTGTGCCCAGCCTTATGGATTGTCCGCCCGGACCGAGCCAGCGGTCATTGCCCGCTAAAACCGGAGTGCCCCCTCCTTCGAGCATCGGCATTCCGTGTTCGTCTGTATAAGGTCCCGTCACCTCGCGCGAACGTCCGACCATGATCTTGTAGGTACTCTTCGTTCCCCGGCAACATAGGTCAAACGAGACAAACAGATAGTAGTACGGCCCATGATGCACAATGAATGGGGCCTCAATCGCCTGCCAGTTCCCAGGCAGTCCGGCTGGGTTCGGCGGAGTATTGTCTGGCCGTTTGCGGCGCGCAAGCGCATAAAGCTTGGTGTCGGAAGTAGAGAGCTTGCCGGTCTCCTCGTCAAGCCTCCGCATTTTTATGCCGTCCCAGAAGCTGCCGAATGCAAGCCATGCGTGGCCCTTCTCATCGAGTACAACGTTAGGGTCAATCGCGTTGAAATTGTCCCCTTCTTCAGATTTGAGGACCAGACCGCAATCCTTCCAGGAGAAGTGTCGGCTCCGTCGATCCAAGGTTCTGTTCGTGAGCAGAGCAATTCCCGAAGTGTTCTTTCCAAACACAGAAAATGCGTAGTACAGGTGATATTCGCCACCAAAAAATGAAACGTCGGGTGCCCAAAGATTGCGGGTCAATGGACTCTCTTTAACGATCCAAGCGGGGATGTGCTCTAGAACGCTCGCGCATTTCGTCCACACGTATAGGTCTTTCGAGCAGCGCACAGGAATTTCACCTTGTTGGCTGGGGCCGGCACCTGTCGAGAACAGATACCAATTTTTCCCTTCTTTAATGAGCGACGGATCGTGAACAAACTCGGTATCACCGGAGACAGGTATTACTTCAGGGACTGTAGGTGGTTGGGCGGCGCCGGAGAAAACCGTGCACATGAAAAGAAGGATTGGAACGTAAAGCTTGCGTGTTCCGCGCCACCTCAACATTTCACTCAAAGCCCGTGTCTTTGGGGGAATCGTGTTCAGCACGGAGATTGATGATAGCAGGCGTTTGCGCTCAAGATCCCCATCTCTTATCGAGCAGAAACCGTTTCAGGCGATGCCACGGATCTATTCCAATTTGCCAGCGGCCGGACCGACGGCTGTAGCCTGCTTGGTCTTGGGCTCAATGCCGATCAGAGCCACTCCGCCCACTCCGCCGCGGCTGACGGTAACCACGTGGCCGCGAGCCCTCAGGTCGGCCTGTACTCTTTCGGGCAAGGTGTTGGGCACAGACAGACTACCTAAGTCGGCGCGGTCCTGGCTGAAGGAGCTGATGAAATGCGAGGTACTGAAGCGTGGGGCGTTAAACGCTTCTTCGGGGCTCATGCCGAATTCCACGTAGTTGAGGATGACCTGGATCGCCGCTTGATCTTGCTGGTCGCCACCCGCTACCGAGATCGCCATCACTGGATCGCTGTCATGGAAAACGAGTGTCGGGCTCAGCGTGATTCGCGGGCGTTTCCCCGGCTGGATGACGTTCGGAGTTCCCGCAAACGTATTCAGGCTGCTGAGTCGGCTTCCGTGAATGATGCCCGTGTGTCCGGCCACGCCGGCGGTGCTAGACAATCCGCTGGGAGTCGCCGCGATCACATTCCCAAATCGATCCGTCACACACATCACGGTGGTTCCGCCTTGCCAAGGGCCGGTGATGGTGGGCGGCTTGGTCGGTTTCATATTGTAGGGGTCGCCAGGCCGGAGCTCGAGAGATGCCTTCCTCGGATCGATCAGCTCGCGCCGCATTTTGGTGTACTGGTCAGAAAGCAATTGCTGCATCGGCACTTTCACAAAGTTCGGATCGCCGTAATACTCGTCGCGGTCCGCGAGCGCCAGTTTCTCCGCTTCAATCACCGTATGGATGTAGTCCGCCGAATTGAAGCCCATCTTCTTTAGGTTGAAGTCCTCTAGCAGGCGAAGCGTCTGTGAGAGATAAGGGCCTTGCGTCAGTGGACCAGTCTTATAGACCGTGTAGCCACGGTAGGTGGTTTTGAGCGGATCCACGACCGGAGTTTTATGCGCGGCCAAATCCGCCTTGCGAAGGAATCCTCCTTTCTCGATATACCAGGCTTCCAAGGCGTCGGCGATGTCGCCCCGGTAGAAACGGCCCGAGACGGCTTGTAGTTTCTGTTGTCGCGTACCCTTCGCGGTCCTTTCGGACTCCACCAATTTGCGAAAGGTTACCGCCATATCCGCCTGCCAGTTCACTCCGGTTTCGATCCTCTTCTCGCTGCCGGTGTCGATATACCAACTGGGGCCGCCGGCGTCCAGAATGGCCAGTGTCGGCTGCACGACCTCCTCGAAGCTTTTGGTGCCGTAAAGCTTTAGCAGGGTGACAATCGCATCGATGGTGCCAGGCACGGCGGCTGCCTTCACGTCACCGTCCGGAATTCCGTGTTTCATGTACCAAGCGACCGCCTTGGGGTCGCGAGGGGCCTCTCCCTGTCCCTCCAGCAGCTTTACGCTTTTCTGGTCCGCACTGTAAACCAGGATGGGAATCTCACCTCCAACGCAGAACGCGCCTACATAGGTGACGGACAACGCCAGCAGAGTGGCGGCGCCAGCATCGGCGGCGTTTCCGCCCTGTTGCAGAATCTTGATGCCAGCTGCAGTGGCTGCAGGCTTACCGGAAACGACCACACCCTGATTGCCTGCGGCGACACTCGGTCCCCGCGGACTGACCGGCGTCTTGGTTGCCTGTGGCCAAGCAAGGGCCGCGAGTAGAAGGAAGGAAACGGATGATATGGAAAGGATCTTGCGCATAAGAGGTTCCCAATCGTTGTAATGGCCGGCATTCCATTGCCTGCCATGTTCTCAAGGCTATAACAAACCTTCAATTCCACGCTCACCGTGCCCGCGCGTTGCCGGATGCAAGCGTTGCAGGTTTTCGCCTGGCGCAGCCAGTTTTGGAATTCGATGATTCCACAGGTGTTGTGATCTGGCCACGCGCGCACGACCTGCCGCTCTGGCCATCGTGCTACTGCTTATTGGGTAGTGGGCTACTTTGACTTGTTGGCCCATGAAAGCAAAAGAAACGCACCCACAAAAGACAAAAACACAGCTAGTCCATTCACGCTTAGTGAGATGATTGAGAGGAGCGGTACCTTTGGGTGCTCTGCTGGTAAACGGAAAACATTTTGAATATCGCCGCCGAACTCAGTAAGGCGGTGAGAAGAACTCCGATTCCGCTAGCGATTTCGAGTGGACGCTTCATTTTACGCGGCTCTTTCCGCCCTCCGCTCGTAGGCTTCCGAAAGAGTAGGAGGCATTCACGTCCCACAGGCATTCATGAGGGGAGTATCGCATAGTTTTAGGGACGGTTTGAAAGTAGCTCACTACCGCTTATTGAGTCTTCTTCCCAGAACAGAGCTTTTTCGGTACTATTTGAAACCCAATGCCCAAGTCGCTTTGGCTTGTCATTTTGCTGATTTCTTCCGCATCGGCCTATGCAGCCAGCACCGATGCGGCAGCCCAGCAGTTACTGATTGCTGCTGAACTACAGTCGAGTCTCTTCCACGATCAAGCGAATCCCTTTGAGCTCGATGTCGACTTCGCCGCGCAATTGAATGTGCCTACGCGAGGGCAGTTCACGCTCAAGTGGGCCGCGGCCGATCGTTGGTGGCGCAAGGTTGTGCTGGGAACTTTCGAGCAAATTGATATTCGTAATGGCGAGAAACTCATTACCACCCGCAATATCGCCTTTACACCGATCCCCGTCCGAGAATTGATTGACCTGCTCGAATTTGCCGAAGGCCGTGAACAATTGATTGCCAAGAAACCAAAGCCGCGTGCCGAGAATGGTGTCCAAATGCTCTGTTTACAGGTCGAGCAGAAGAGCGCAAAGGGAAAGTCCCATGAGGTTTGCATCGACTCGTTCACTCACGATGTGTTGAGCGATCAATGGCAGGAGTCGTCGGAGGAACGGCCCCGTGCACAATACAGCGATTACTTCGATTTCGGGACGCATCGATACCCTCGCCACCTCGAATTGCGCCAGAACGGAAGCAAGCGCATCGACGCAAATGTCCTGAGTTTGACTACGGCCGCCTTCGACGAAGGCTTGCTCGTCCCGCCACAAGGAGCGATTGAGAGAAGGGAATGCGCCGACATGAAACCCGCGATTCCCATCAAAACACGAGACCCGTTCTACCCCCCGTCGAAGAGCGAAAATCAATTTGCAGGGGATACGACGGTTGCTATGACTGTGCTGACCGACGGTTCGGTGAGCGATATCCAGTTGATCGGGAGTTCGCTTCGCTCGATGGACGACGCGGGTTTACATACGCTCAAAACCTGGAGGTTCAAGCCCGCGATGTGCGGCACGGATCCGATCGTCTCAGACATACAAGTGGTTGTGAGGTTTCGGGCGCGGTAAGTCATCTTCTACAGAATTGTTAAATGAGCGGCACAGGCGATGGCGCACCGCAGTGCCTTTTCGCCCTCAAGGAACGGTTATCGAGCTTTCTCGCCGGCAATTCCGGGGCTCAGTGCGACGCCTGCGCCGTTGAGACGTTTGCAAAACTGTCTAAGTAGGCCAGATAAGCCGAGAGCACATGGTATGTCTGGTAGTAGTCGTCCAGACGAATGGCGCCAAGCGTATCTTTTGAGGTGTGGAGGACGTGAGCATTCCAGCTTTCCTGTGTCAGGGAGTGAACCGTGATACTGGGGATCTTGCGTTTGGAAAACTGCTCCGAATCTGTGCTTCCGACCTGTTCCACGTTGACTCCAGAGACGCGCGCATTCAACTGCTTTGCGACGTAAGCAAGAGCATTAGTCAAATTCTTGTCCGAATGGCTGACCCAGACCTCGGTGGACGTCAACCCAAGCGTGTCCATGTTCACCATTGCCTCGGTCGCTGCAACCTGCTCCTTCGTCATTTGTTGCGCGTAGAAGTGGGACCCAAGTTCGCCCTGTTCTTCGTCCGTAAAACCAATGAAGATATAGCTATGTTTGCGTGATTGAGTCTTCACGGCTTCATACAGGGAAGGCAGAAGCGATGCGCCGCTCCAGTTGTCGACAACTCCGTCGCCGCTGGAAACCCGATCAAAGTGTGCCCCAACGATAATGACCTTCTCCGAGCTCCCGGGCAGAAAACAAATGACGTTGGGCAGTTTTGATCCCTTTACCAGTTGCTCGGAAAGATGCTGGTCATCGCAACCGGCTTCAGCAAACAGTTGCTTGAGCGTCGCCTCACGCGCCTTGTTGTTGCCAGTATATTTTTTCAGTCTGGCCTCAACGACATCGCGAGAAACAGGCTTGAACCGGATACCCTCGGCGGTGGCTCGGGTCCATGAATGTGCTAGAAGCAACAGGGCTGTGGCGGCGCAAAACTTCGATCGCGGGATCAGGGTCAACATGTGCCGAGGGTACTGCATTCGCTGCCAAGCCACAAGGCCGCGGATGATCGCATGACACTCGTCTTCTGCCTGATGTGAAAATATAAGTACGGGGGAGCCATGACCGATTTCGTGGTGGAAAACCTAATTCTGGATCTTTTGGAGTGGGTGGCGAAACAAGAGCGAAGCTACAGCGATACGATGGAAGCTTGGAGGACGTCTTGCCCCAAACTGCCTGTATGGGAAGATGCGACGGATCGCGGATTGATCGAACTCGACGCGAAACTCGTCCGCCTCACACCGGCGGGGCGTGCTTTCCTAAGGCAGCATAGGATCACCTTTGGTGCCGACAGGCATTGAACAGATTTTCGCAGGTCGCGCCAAATCGGAAACCGAGCGGCGGCTAGTACACGCAAGGGACAAGATTACGGTTGAAGTCTAGGGAAGCTGGCCAAACATCAAGGAGAAGGTAGTCAGGCCTGTTTCTAATAGTAGCCGGTGGGTCCATGAGTTCTATGCCTTAACGTCTGGCCCATCATGGCTTGGGATGCTCGGCAGTATAAGGATGGCAGCATGGCTTCTGAACGGGGGTAAGCTCCATGATTTCAACGCGTGTGTCGTCCGGATCGTAGGCATCCAGGCTGTCTTTCCCGTCCCGCCCAACTTCCGGCCCATCGAATGTTTGGTACCCTCTCGATCGAAGTTCAGCTGCCGCGGCGTGAACATCTTTCACGCCGAACGAAAAATGATTCTGCACACCCAGTTCTTTGTGGTCGGCGTTCGCAGGAATGTTGAGCATGTATTCGATCCAGTCGGGACCGTCCGGCACCTGCAGTTCGTACCAGTCCGTGCCGTCGTCTTTGAAACCACCCCGCCAGTAAAGACGAAACCCCAGAAGGTCTACGTAAAAGCGACTCTCGGCAGCCAAATCTTTGACGACAAAACCCGCATGAATCATCCGCAAACCGATTTGTTTAGAGGAAGCCGTATTTGCGATCTTAGAAGGCGGCCGATGAACGAAACCAATGGAATTTCCCTCCGGATCCAGTACGCGAAAGTATTGTGCGCCATCCGATTCTTTTTGAGTCGGTCCCGGGTGGAGGCCATGAGTCCTCAGGTATTGCCGCAGATCCCAGACGTCGTCGGTTGCGAATGTGATTTCCGCAAGCCAGCTCTTGTGGGCGTCCATTCTTATTTTTGTCGATAACGGTTTCAAGAGAACGTACTGTTCCGATGGATCGACATGAAGACAAGTCTCCGATCCGGAGTACTGCGGGCACCCGACGGTCAATCCGAGAACATCGGAATAAAACCGCCGCGATTTTTCGATGTCACTGACATAGATCGTCACATGATCGATTCCGGTGATACGCGCCCGACCGCTTTGCTTTGGCGAGCCTGACGCCCACATCGCGCCCGACAGCAAGGAGCAGAGCACGAACAAGCGGGTAGACATCGAGGTTGGGAAGGCTCTGGGCAAGCTCTGCATTCCGGCAATTTTATCGCAGGTCACGAGCTCTACAGTGATTTGCCAGCAACCGGCCTTCCTAATCGGAATGCGGCTACAATGACACCTACGACCAGCAAGACTCACGGCGACTAATGACTTTCGACGAAGCCAGCCAATTGGTCAGGCAACGTCATCGAACTTTTGAAAGGGTGGGGGGATGGCTCCAGCCCCAATCTCAGTAATCAGTACGGCTATACACGGCTGATGAACGCCGCGCTGGAAGGACGATGAGATGCGGAAAGGGTTTACGAGAAAACCACAAAGGGACGAGCCCACGACGCTAGCCAAGAACTACATAACCCAGAGCGGGCTGCAGCGCCTCAAAGATGAACACCGGTTTCTGCTCACCAGGGAGCGCCCGGCCGTGACGGAGGTGGTGGCGTGGGCTGCCAGCAATGGCGATCGCAGTGAAAACGCCGACTATCAGTACGGCAAGCGGCGGCTGCGGCAGATCGATGGGAGGATACGCTTTCTCACGAAGCGAATCGAAGCCGCGGAAGTGGTGGACCCGGAAGCTCCGAGATCGGGGCAGCGGGCGACGAGAGCATTCTTCGGAGCGACGGTGCGCTATGCCAATGCTGCGGGAGCGGAGCGAGTGGTGAGCATCGTGGGCACGGATGAGGTCGATCTCAACCGCAACCACATCAGTTGGGTGTCACCTCTTGGGCGCGCGTTGATGAAATCGGAAGCGGGCGACAGTGTAGTTCTCCAAACGCCGGGCGGTACAGAATCCCTGACCGTGCTGGAAGTGTCTTACGAGCGGATTTCTGTGGAACCGTTCCGTGAACCACCTGGATCCGAGGCCTCGTCAAAGGGACTCCCTCGCCGACGCCAATCCACCTGACGGAGGTTGGCGGCCGTACATGAAACTTCCAGGCCCCGACCAAGGACGAATTGGGAGTCGACTTTTCGGTATCGATCAGCAATATTCCGATTTATCGGGAATTGAAAATTTGCCTCGTATCGCTCCCTGGACTCGGCCCCGGAACCAGGAGATTTTGCTGCGGCGTAAGTTTCGTACCCTTATGCGGATCAGCCTTAACAGCACGTCCGATTGCGGCTGAGATCCAAAAAACATGTCCCGCAGTCACATTTCCAAGAACCCTTCGATGCCCGACTGCTGCCAATCCCATGGATGCCATACAGCCACATCGCGAGCAGTCCGGGTTCCCGCCAAACTGGCAGGGTTCCACGATTGTGCGCAAGTCAGCCGATAACGAGAGCGTGGTTTGAGCAAAAATGCACCGATTAGGCGATGCTGGAGGAGCAAGGAATTCCCTGAGCACCGCTTCGGGCATGTCCAATTTATTGTCTTCTCGGCGCATCCGCAGCAAAACCCCTACCACGAGTTTGCGCTCCTCAGAATCCAAACACTCGACGTTCACTGCCCCGAGTTGCGGGGTGAAAATGCTCATCCAAATTCGTTCTACGTTGCTGTTAGCTGACCAGAAATCAACAAATTCTGGGAGGTAGCTGGTGCGCCGAGTCATAGCACTGGTGATTGTGCAATGTACGGCGACGTGATGGCCTTCGATGTTCTGAAGAATGCGCTCATAGGTTGCGGGCTTGCGCCGAAGATCGTGCTCGGGTTGCAACCCATCAATGGATACAACCAGTTGCAAGTTTGGCAGTTTAGCCCATGATGGCGGGATTCGACGAAAAGCACTGGTAACCACCTGCACGTGGGTACGACTGACCAGCTCAGGCAGAAGAATGTCGAGTTCACGATAGCGGACCAACGGATCGCCGCCCACAATCGAGAGATGGAGCGGCTTGTGCTCCTTCACGAGTTCGCGAATTCGCTGAATCAGTTCGGGACCTTTGAAGTCAGACAAGCTGCGAAGGTTGGTTGTTCCCAGGTGCGCGTCGTCATACGCATAGCAGCCGGGACATCGGAGCGGACATTCACGCGTGATCTCGATCGAGAGGGAGGGAACACGACCTCGCAAGGTTCGTGCCCATGTCTGCAGAACTGGCTTAAGTGCTATGCGTGCCATTCCGCATTGGATGCAAGACTAGGACGGCTACCAATCGTGGCATTCCCAAGGCTAAAATTAATACAGAAGTATTACCGCCGCATGGCATCCCGAACTGGGTTGCGCTTCCGGCTGCCCGATTGTCGTAAGCAAGCGTTATCAATCCTTTGCGTCGCCGTTTTTTGGCAGTGAGCGCCGTTGCTGCCTGATCTAACCCTGGGTTGAATCAGTCCTGTGGTGGATATCGTGCAGCTGCGGCATCATTATCTCCTATGCTCATTGCGGCAACCGCCACAACTGAGCCAATGCCAAGGGTGCGCTTCACCCGCGAATCATCTTTTGCATTTGCCTTTCGATTCGTTCAAGCTCCGAAACGCGCAGTCCCTGATCTTCGAATTCTAAGGGTTTTTCACGCCGGGCGATGCAAACCAACCAAATGATGGTGCAACACAGGAAGGCACCCATGCGGATCATGTCGACCGTGGGAAACCCGGGTCTGCCAAGAACGGAATACAATGCCGAGGCCCCTAAGTTGACCGACGACTGAATCCCGAAACCGAGGGCAAGGCCAGCGGGCAGACTTTTCCAGGGAATCTTGAGTCCGATGGTGCAAGCAAGTACGACGAGGAGCAGACCAAGTTTCACTAGGTTGGCAGAAAACACCAGTGTCTGGAAGACGCCTACCAATGGCCCAGCGCCGTCCTGCAACAACCGCGCAGACAAACCCGCCGCACTCAGCACGAGAAGCGCTGCCACCCAGCGGAAAACGGGTCCAAGTTTGCCGGCCAACTCATGCGGCAGGGTGAGTTCTTTCAGCAACTCGAAGATAACCAGAAATTCCAGCGCAATCGATATGGCCAAGGAGACAGTGGCGAAGGATCGATAGAAGAGGGCTGGAGACCGCGATCGAGGCGCTAGGAAGTTCACCAGGAACAGAACAGTGAACTCAACCACCAAATAACCGGCGTAAGCGCAAAAAAAGGGCAATCGGCGGTGCACTCCTCGCCTGAGTAAGAGCGGGATAGTCACCGCCAGGCAAACAGGGGGGGCTGCCCAGAGAATGTAAAAAACGTAGTCCATGAGGCCACTGGAATACTAAATGCACCTGCGGTTTGCGCTATGAGGCAGACGCAGCCTGAAACTAAGTCCGGACTAGGAAACCCTGCTCTTGCCAACTAAGGCAAAGCCGAAACCTTAAAGCCCACCACGCGCGTCCCCCATTGACACGGAGTTGCACTATTGGCGTATTCCTGGACAGTCCAAAGTCGAGTTCCGTCCCCGCCGTCTTGCGCGGTCGTAGAATAGGTCCCCCAACCTACGGGGCTGCGGGCGCAGCTGTACGTCGCCGATCCTGATGTGAGAAGGTTGGGCCCGTGAATCGTGCTGCCTGAATCGGTCGCGAGCCGGTGCCACTCGTAAACTGAGGCGGCTTGGGAAGCGGAGACACCCGTTGCCGCGAGTGCAACGTTGCCCTGTGAATCCACTGCCAAGGACGGAAAGATCAAGTCATTTTGCGCACTGGCAATCTTGATTCCCTGGTTGAGCGTCAGGTTAGGAATGTTAACGTCGAGTAGGAAAAAAAGATCATGGGAATCAGTTCCCTGGGCGCCGCAATTCGAAGCGCAGGGACCTGACGCGGCAACGACGTATAGGTGTGAGCCACCGAAAGCATAAGCCGAAAAGATACGATGGTCCTCGGTTCCCAGGATGTTTGGGGTCGCAGGCTGCTGAGCGGCTTTGGCTGCATTAAACAACAACCCGGTCGGGATTACGACGCTCGAAGCAAAGCTCCCGACGGAGCCGGACCAGGTTACGGAATCCACGACGAGATTGATGGGAACGTTCGGTCCGGCTGCGCCCGGAGATGAGCGGGTCACAAAGTACTCGGGTGCCGTTGCGAGCTTGTTCTGATCAAGATCGATTGCCGGCATCTCGTCCAAAGTTTTCCCGGTCGCAATCCCTTCGTGTGTTAGCGAGATCGTGGTTCCGCTTGCCCAAGCGACATCGTTATTGGGAAGTGCAAACAGCTTCGAGGTGATCGTCACAATATCGGTTTGGACAACGTACACACCATTCTTATCGAAACCAATCCGCATCGCCAGGTCGCCGGAGTCTCCGCTCAAGGCCACTCCCTTCCAGGTGCTGGTCGCGTCCGTGTCGGCTGAGACGATGAGGTAATTTGCGGCGCAGGAACAGACAAACAGCCATCGCGAGATGAATGGGTCATAGACCATCCGCGGGTCGTTGACAGTACCCACGGTTCCAACGGCATTGGCTATGAAGCTAGAGATCGGCGTTGATTTCACCAGAGTTCCGGAATAGTTGTACACATTGATGTTTTGCCCGGAAGTTTCAACCACCTGGGTCCCATTCGCAGCTACCGCCATGTCTGGGTGGTCTTTGTAAGCCGGAGGATTACCGGCGCCGGTATCGCCATCAAACTGTATGATGGGGCCGCCTGGGTCGGTGATTCCGGGAGTGCTCGCGCCGCCGCAGGATCCGAGTGCCACCAGTGCGCAGGCGAGAGCAACCCTGAAGACACACTTCGGCTGGATTGTGGGGCGAATTGTCAGGTCGACAGTCTAGCTGAAAACTCGGAAAACCGCACACCATCTGGCTTTCGAAGATCAGCGATATTCAGCATGCGCACCATACCGCCGGCCGGTTCGCGAGCGGTTCGGGACTCGAGGTTCATCGTGCGGGCGACAATGTTAAAGCCGACGTCTTTGGATTGTTCTTGGACTTTTCCCGACGTATGCGGACGCTCGCAACCCTTGATCGCGACCTCGCAGGCGAACCGCAGATCGCGCGCGATAGACTTCGCCCAAGCCGGCTCACCTCTTATTCACACTCGGGTAGGGAACTGCTAACCTAGCCCAATGTTGCTGTCCGCTCTTCAAGCTTCACGAAAACGCAACCGCACGATCAGCATGTTTCGGCATTTTGGTGCTCTGGGACTGTTCGGTCTGGCGATCTTGGACAGCACTCCTCTACCCACTTTTGGCGGGCCTGACATTCTGCTCGTGATTCTCGTCGTCAGCCATCGCAATCCTTGGTACGAATATGCGGCTGCTGCTACAGGGGGCTCAGTTGTCGGTGCATATATCACCTTCAAACTCGCGCAGAGAGCAGGACGAGCGTATCTGGACACGAAATTTGGTCGCCAACGAACCCCTAGGCTACTCAGAGCGTTTGATCGTTGGGGGATGGGTGTTCTCGTCGCTTCCGCTGCGATCCCATTTCCAATGCCAACGAGCCTGTTCTTCGCAGCTGCAGGAGCATCGGGCTCCTATCGCACAGAGAGGTTCCTAGGCGCCGTCACCGGATCGCGCGCATTCCGATATACGATCGTCGCCATCGTCGCGCACCTCTATGGACGACACGTAATCCGCGTGCTGAGTCATCCCACGCAATACTGGCCCTGGCTTCTGTTGTTCAGCGGCCTTTTCATCGTCTTGATGGTCTTAGGAGTGTTAGTCAGCAGGCGCATCGCTGAACCTGAGGTTTCATCGGCCTAAGCAGCCAATGAGCGGTAAAGATGAGTGGCCAGATCGAAGAGCTAGGATGACGCCGATGGCCCATCGCGACCTTCATCGGTAGCAATCTTGCCTGGTGCAATCTCCTTCGGATAGTTGAAGAACAGCTGATTGCCGTCGGGATCATCGACCACCAGGAGCCGATAACCCCATAAGCCCTCCTTGACCTGAATGCCCTTGGCCTCAAGTTCAACGCGCAACGCATCCAAAGCCTCGATTGCGGTCTCGCGCCCCTCCGTCTCAAAGTTCAGAGAAATGAACATCAGCCCCTTACCAACCTTTTCCGGCCACGTGTCGGCTAGGATCAGAGCGCAGCCCTGCCGATCCACCTGTGCCACCCCGTCCTCATCGGAGCGCCAGGGGCACGTGAAGCCGAGCCGATCAAGGTAAAAGCGGAGCGAGGCCTGAAGGTCAGAAACATGTAAGACAGGGCGCGCGAACCAGTCTGTCATAGCGGCATGTGTCCTCGAATATTTCGCCAGTATCGCACAGGGGCATGGACGTTCAAAGGGCGGCAAGGAGCGCATTGAGATTAGCGTCGGCGGCACCTAGAACTTGAGCGCCATAGGTTCGAACTGAATAGGCGATCCAGCTGTAAACGCAGTATGTTCTCTTTCAAAAAACTAATGCAGTACGTTCTCCTGCATACCAATCCTACTGATTGTTGATTCTGAACGCGCCCACGCAGTGGAACTAGCTATGGGCCGACGCTGACATTGACCGACGCATTGAACGGCGGGTTCACATAATCACGTGCGCGGACCGTAATCCGGTGCGCGCCTACACTCATCTTCCGCCGCACCATAATGGCCGAAAGGTTGGCTTCGTACACCTTTGTCCCATCAACGAAAATTTCAATCAACTTCACTGGCAGCGTATCGCGCGTTCCAGCCATGATGGTCACAGGCGAAGCCACTGAGGTCCCGTTGCCCGGCTTGCAGATCGTGACCGTCAAATTTCCCGTCTTGAGCAGGCAAAGAGGCGAAATCTGGGCGGCAAACGCATTTGCGCCGTCGAACCTGCCGACCGGCGTCCTGAACGCTCCTGGCGTGGTCGGGAAATCATTATCGCCTGTCCAGCCGCTTACGTAGACGTCCCCGGAGCGACCCGGTGCTGCACTGGAACACACGGAGCTGATACTGCCGCCCAGAAGAGAGGAGTAGCGGAGGGCTGAGCCAGCGGCATTCAGCCTGGTGATAAAGCAGGTGAATCTGAAATTCGTTCGATTCACGCGTTGAAAAGCATTTTCGGTGGTAGGGAAGTTTCCCGACACGGTAGTGCCGGTCACGATGGCTTCCCCATTCTGTACGACGATGGAAGTGGCATAGTCACTGGCGCCCCCGCCGAGCAAGGTCGAGTACACCAGTTGTGCGCCCTGGGGATCGAACTTGGTCACATATGCGTCGAATAGGCTGTGGGGCGTTTGTTGATATGCGCCAGGCGTGGTGGGAAACTGCCCCCGACTACTCGACGATCCGGTCACATATGTGTTCCCTGCGCCATCAGTGGCTATACCAGTTATTCCCCCGCCGGGACCGGGGCCGCTGAAGAAGGTTGAAAACGCTAAGCCGGATCCGCTGCTGTTCAATTTCGCGACAAAAAGGGAAGCCCCATTGATAGCGCTGGATTCGTAGGCACCTGCAGTCGTAGGAAAGTCGCTCGATGCTGTGTATCCCGCAACAAAGGCGTTACCCGATCCATCCACCGCCATGGCGCTAACCGCGTCATCCTGGCGACCGCCCAAGAACGTACCGTATGCGAGGGCCGTCCCTGCGGCATTGAGTTTGACAACGAACCCGTCTACCCCACCTTGCGCCGTCGGTTGGAAAGCGTTCTTAGTTACGATGAGGCTAGCAGATGTTCCTCCAGCGATAAACGCTTCTCCGGCGGAGTCGACTGCGATGGCAGCGGCCGTGCACTGTGAGCAGAAACGAACGGAATATAAGATGGAGCTGCCTACGGAATTCAACTTGGTTACGAATGCAAATGGCGTCTGCTTCGGCGGCGCTCCGCTAAGCGGGTTGGCTGGATAGTCCAAAGAACTCGTGTATCCACCGACATAAACGTGTCCATTTCGATCCAACGCAATCCCGCTGGCATTATCATCTGCGCTTCCTCCCAGATACGTCACCCAGACCCTGGTGCCGTGCGGCGTGAGCTTCGCAACGAACATGTCTTGATGACGGGCGAGGGACCCGTTCTGAAGAAATTGGTTGCATATCCCATCGGTGCCGCAAGAGGAATCGAAGACCCCAGGCGTAACCGGAAAGTTGGCGGAAAGAGTATTTCCGGATATGTATGTGTATCCCGCACCATCGACGGCGATGGCTTGACTCGAGTCAGACCATCCTCCACCCAACATCATGGAGTACGCTAGCACCGGATCGATAACTAACTCCCTTGCTTTGTCATAGCTGCCGATGACGAAACGAACCCGATTTTCCTTGTCAATCGCATAGTGGCCTTCTACTGAATGTTTGTGGGTGCCTGCCAATTGGTAGAGGCGTGGCTTGCGAAGTAGGACCCGCATTCCGCTCCCCCGAAGCACCATGTCTCCGTTGCTCGTGGTCGATGCTTCTGCACCTTCAATCGCCAGATGAATGTCGTGTGGGTCGACACCAGGCGCAACCGTGAAATCAAATTCCAGTTCGCCCCCCCTGCCATAATAAGTAAGGTCCACACCGGGGTAGACCGAGTGGTATGCCACCCGGCCGTAGTTCGGTATGTTCGTGTTCCAGTGCCGTGGATCGTTGCCAATCAGATAGTTTGTCCGGGTCATTAGAGGCGTGGAAGGGCGAGTCGTCGCGCCGGCGCGGCTGTCTAGCAGACGGATGCGCACCACGCTCGTGGAATCGTGCGATTTGCGCTTATTCGGTAACAGGACGGTCACCGAGTCCCGGTTTACAAGCACGGTATAGCGGCGTCCACGCGCCAGGTAATCGAATTCGCGAGCGGCTTGGCCCTGGTTACGCTCAAAAGTGAGGGGTTGGCGGTCGGCAACCACGACCGCGGGCGAAACGGAATCACTCGCCTCGGCGGCAAGCATGGATGACATCAGGCTCAGGGCAGCAAGCAACGCGAGTTTCAGTGGCGAAGACATGATCAGACCTCCAGGGGGAACCGCTCAGTGGGAGGTCGTGGTGACGGAGGACCGTAGGTACTGCTTTACGCGACGTCGCTGAGAAAAGGCAAGCAATTGAACCGCACTCCCCATGGATGACGAAACTGTCAAAGCGAACAGTTGTAGTAAACGTTAAAAACGTCGATTTGCTTTGGCTGAGCTGACGTAAACGCCTGATAGAGTGACTCGCGAGCCATCTCCAAGGAGTCAATTTACCCGAGCGGGTCTTCACTGCGTCTTGCGTGGCGGCGGCTTCGTGGTAGCTCCCCCAGGAATGGGTAGAATGGTGGGCATAGGCAGCAATCGTGGGTTTCCGATTTGAATTCGATCCTGTAAACAGCATCCTATTGACCCGGATGGAGGGGGAACTCACCGATGACTTGGTGAGAGAAGCCGACGTAGGAATTCGCAAGCATTTGTCAGAGAGGAATCCGCTGGTTCACATTGTGGAATGTTCATCCGTAACCAAATTCTCCATGTCCGCTGAATCCGTTCGTTACTTGGCGAGACGAGAGCCTGCGCTTAAAGGGGTGAACTGTCGTCGCTTCTTCGTAATGCCTAGCACAGTAGGATTCGGTATGGCCAGAATGTTCCAGATCGCGGGAGATCCGCACTACGACTCGGTGACCATTGTTCGCTCGCTCGACGAAGTTCCGCCGATGCTGAACGGAGGGGCGCCACAATTTGAGCCGTTAGATTAGATATCCCGGGTCGGCCACGTCCATGGAGTTCTACAAGATGTCAAGGAAAAGCTGCACCTCGATCGGTGTCTCCGACATTCGTTCGCGCTAAGCGCCTCCATCAGCTTTTCGTGGTGACCCCTTTCTTCCCCCTCATGAGGCATCCGATAGCATAGCCGGCCTGCCCATTCACGGGCCTCGAGTTTGCCAAAGCGACACGCGAAATCGCATTGACTACCCAGTGCGTGAGGCGGATGCCTATGTGCGGCAGGATACTTTTGTCTAGGCTTTGACTTTCTCCGTGATGGTGAGGATTTCATCAGATATTAATTTCAAGGTGTTGATTCCTCCTGCATTATCGAACTTACTCTGCTGGAACAATTCTCGGAGGAACTCCCACTGTGAAAAAAACCGTCGTCCGCGGTGTCTCTATAGCATTCATTTCTTCATTCTTACTTGTTCTCTGCGCCCAGGCTCAGTTCACGCTGCTTGCGGTCGGCACGCTCGATAGGTCCCGTGCTGGTGTTTTCACCGACCTTTCTGGGCTTAACTACACACTGGAGAATGGCGCGCCTGCAAGCTTGCTCGGCGGATTCGGTTCCGCCATCACTTATGCCGGGGGCAGTACGTTTCTCGCTCTGCCCGACCGCGGTCCCAACGCATTTCCTTATGATGCGAACCTTGACGACACTGCCAGCTACGTCAACCGATTCCACGCCGTGAATTTTGAGCTGAGCCCAAAGAACGGCAGCCTCGGAACGCCCTTTTCGCTCGGCCTGTCCATCCATTCGACAACCTTGCTATGGAGCGCCACGCCGCTGGCCTATGGTACGGGCGACACCAACGCTGGCTCGGGCGTTCCGCCCATCAACAGCTCCTCTCGGTATTTCTTCACAGGCCGGTCTGACAATTTTGATTCCAGCAAAGACTCCGGCAATCCCGATGACGCCCGCTTTGACACCGAGGGCATCCGCCTTTCGAACGACGGCACGAAGGTTTACATCTCCGACGAATACGGTCCTTACGTTTATGAGTTCGACCGCCTGACCGGCCAGCGGCTGCGGACCCTGCAGTTTCCCGCCTGCAACCCGGTAACACCTTTTCTTGGCTGCTTCTTCGCGACGAATTTGTCGTCGATCGGCAGTAATGAGATCAGCGGCAATGTGTATGGGCGCGTCGCCAACAAGGGCATGGAAGGCCTAGCAATCACGCCTGATGGCACAACCTTGGTAGGCATCATGCAGAACGCGCTCATTCAGGACGCCAATGAGGGCAAGAAGCAATCCAAGCTGCTTCGCATTGTCACCTTCGACATCGCAAGTGGCGTTGCAACTCACCAATATGGCTACCTACTGACTGCCGGCTCAGGCGTCAGCGAGATTCTCGCCCTCAACAACCACGAGTTCCTGGTAGATGAGCGGGATGGTAACGGCCGAGCTAATGGCAACGATGCTGTGATCAAACAGCTGTTCAAAATTGACCTGAACACTGCGACCGATATCAGTAACATGGATGCGAGTGCTGTGCTTGCTAACAACGCAGCCGTTGGCAAGAGCTTGTTTCTCGACATGGTGGACTTGTTCACAAAAAACGGAATCGCCGCGGGCAACATCCCGGCCAAGATCGAAGGCATCTCCTTCGGCCCAAACGTGAAACAGGGAAAGATCAACGTCCACACACTCTGGATTGCGAACGATAACGACTTTCTGTCTAGCGTTCCCGATGCGCAGGGCAACCAGATCCCCAACCCGAACCAGTTCTTCGTTGTCGGCTTTACCGATGCCGAACTGAACGGCTCAAACTATTCCCCACAGCAGATAACGCCGCTGCTCTAGCAATCAGCAGATAGATGGAGTTCGAGCGCCAAGCAAAAAAAGGCCACGCTCAGAAATGAGCATGGCTTTATGCGTACAATGCAGATCAAGTCTTCGACCGCTCTACCGGGTGGGCCACCCGAAGCCAGTAGAGTCAGAGCGCCTGCTCCTTGGGTTTGTCGTCAACTGCCGATCCCTGGGTTCCCCTCAGGCAACGTTCAAACCCATTTGCTTGCAAAGCGAGAGTCCAGCCATGAATCTAGGCGGCGTCGCATTTCTGGATCGCTGCACTGGAAACTAATGCCAGTTTTCCCGTGTTGATCGTCCCAAATCACGATGCCGGTTGCGCTGACCGCCTTCTCATTAGACAGGAAAAGGGAGATATTCAACATTTCTGCGGGCTTCAACGGAGCAGGGCTAGCGATGGCCATGCCGTTGCCACTGATATTGATGGCTTGGCATTGAAAACTCTCCCTGGAACGAATGATCGTCACCAGGACTTGAATGCTGACCGTGCATCGAAAATGCCGCCGATGGCCCCCCAGCATGAGGTCGTAAGCAGCGTACAGGGTGCGGCGGATCACAGGGGCCTCGATCGGCCTGCGCAGAAGAAAATGCGCGCGTCCTTGCAAGGCTTGGTTTATGTGAGTTGCGTTCGTGGCGGCGGCAAACACTACTGCATCTTTGTTGGATCGGCTTTGGTGAACACTCGCCAGGACTGGCCCTGCATTTGAAACCGTATCGAAATCGAGCACAACCGCTTCATATCTTGCCCGATTCAGTTGGTGCGAGACTGCATCGGAATCCTCGCTGGACTCTGCTTGTATGCCGAGTTCGCTGGATACGCCGATGAAGGTTGTGATCAGCAACGGATCTGCAGTCAGCAGGAGGGCGCGAATCGTAGGCATGTTCGCCATTTATATTCCACGGGGAGGGCCGAGCGTACGCGGTTATCCGGGGACATTCACAACAGCTCGCCGTCTCCAATTTGGAATAAGTTTCTGGCAGAGGACCGGGATTCATGTTAACTACTTCGACTTTGTTACGAAATCAGAACAAACGGCCGCATCCGCAAACTGGCAGCTCGAGGCTTCTACGCTTGTGACCTGTACCAGCTCCCAAGTTTTGGGAGAATTTCAGCGCCTGATCTCTGCAGGTGCTTATTGAATACGAATAACCGGAGCTGAACTACCTGACGGTCAGTTCAGCATGGATGAGCGAGGCAATGCTATCCCATACTCTCGGGTCATTTTCAATCTGGTGGTGGGGCTTGTTAAACATCCGGGAAAGCCACTTGTAGTTGCTGCAGTTGATGCGAAGGTGGTCATAGGTCATCTGGCGATTGCCCAAAATCACCGTTCTTGCCGGGTCGGCTGGAACAATGTGACGCTCTCCTGGTGTCAGCCCTCGCGTTTGGTAGAAATTGATCGCCTTCAAGACATTTTGCGGGACGGTGTGTCCGTCGTGCCCCAATTTGCGGACGCTGTCGATTTGAATTGTCAGTGAGACCAACAAGCCTTCCTTGCCCAGATCCCTCGCGAAGGACAGCACCTGGGAACCTCCCCAGCTGTGACCATAGACAATGATTGCCGGCTGTTCGGTGGTTTTCCCCCCATGCATCCGGTCCGCAGCCACCAGTTGCAGCGTTTTCTTTACGGCCTTCTCTTCGTCACGGTTCCCAAAGATCCAGACCTGGACAGCTGGGCCATAACGATCGTGCAAATACCTGGCAAACCATACCTCAGGATGTTTGACATCGCTTGCCTTTACGAAGCCCCCGAGGAAACAAATGACAATGGCCTCGCGGACCGATTCGGAGCCGCTGGAATCGGTTGCGCACACCAGGTGCAGAGCATCCTTTACCGCTCGAGGCGAGTTTGGCTCCTTACAGGAGGCTACGATGGCCTCGGGAGCTAGACCGGCAGAGGGCCGAATGCCCGATTCCCCATGGACGAGGTTTAGTTGGGTGAGGCCGAGCAGCACGAGGGTGAATATCTCTGTTGCTCGCAAGTGACCATAGGTATTGCGACGGGAGGGGAAACTTGGTTTTCTTGGCGCGCTGGAGTCCATTGTCATGGCAAAGAGCTGTTTCGAGGATCCTGACGCTGATGCTTGCGGAAACGCGGGGTCAGGTGCGGGATAAGAAACTCTTGTAGTACACCCTCGAAGGACGTTTCAGCGAGTCTGATTGCCGTATTCGTGGCAAGCAACCCGAAGCCATTACGATCGGTTGATGGATAGTAGAGGTAGGAAACACTGCCGGCGGCAAAAGACCCGAGAACGTTCGAATAGTTTGGCTGCCAGCGACCGTTATCGCCCTTGCAGAACACAGGGCTGGCGATCGAATACAGAAGCCTTGATCGAACGCTTCCGGTCCCTTTGTAGAAGTAACGGGGATCCTGTTTCAATACAGAGGGCAAGATTGCGCTTCCGATAAAGGTGCCGGCAATGACATCGGCATAAGAGGCGGCAAACCGCTTTGCATAACCTTGCGCTCCCTGCCCATATCCTTCGAGAGCGTTCGCGGCCTGTTCGGTACCTGCCAAAATACCGACTCCGACGGAGGTGAATGGATCTGACGTCGATTTCCAGGCAAGGCGGAATTTCTGTTTCGGGGTAAGCGGAACGGCGTCGTGAATATAGCTGACATAGAAATTCGGAATCACGCTCAATACCCGTTGTTTCTCCTGTTCTTGAATCTGGGCTTGCGCCACATCGGTGGGTGTAATTTTGACTGAAACCTGCGTTACGTCGTGCTCAATCATCAAGACAATTGGGGGAACCAGGTATGCCTGTCCGGCCAGAAGGACACTCGAGAACGAGTGAGAGCCAAATCCTTTGTAGGTGATGGTCAACCTAAAGTCACCGGGGACCACCTTGGCGAACGAGAATTGTCCTTGATCGCCGGTCTGAACATCTTGAATCTGAGATGGATCGCCCTGCTCGAGACGCACATGCGCTCCAACCATCACGGCTCCTGATTGGTCAAGAATTGTGCCGGTGATGGTTCCAGGCATCCCTTGGCCTGAAGCCGCTGTTTGTGTGGGTTCGGGAGCGCCTTGCTGTCGAACCCGATCGCTCGGTCTTATCGTGTCTTGGGCCGCTGGGAAAGCTACACCGGCGCAGCATAAGCACACCGAGAGGGAGATTGTTCTGAGCAACGACATTCCGGGATTTCAGATTCAATGATTCGAGCGATTCCGAAGAACTGTCAGAATGCGCAGGCGAGCCCTGTTTTCTTGGGGCTTTACAAACTGGCGGGGCAGTTGGGGCGAAGATGTCTGATCCTCTGGTTGAACCGTAAACCCACACAGATCATGTTCGCGACGATTTTTTGTCCCTCAGCGGTTTTTTGACCAACCTGTCAATGAACGGAGTCAGCCATTCACTACGATGTCAGCACTTTCGGGCCCGCGCGGAGCCGTCCTCGACTCCTCAAAGGAAGATTCGACAAATGGGAGGGCGGCTCCCGAATTCTCCGGCGTTAAAGCGAAGGCAGCGGAGGCAAAGCGAACCGTCCAGACCCCAAAACCCGTTAGGACGTGAGAAACCTACCGCCGCTGATCAAATTCATCACTTGAGGAATGCTGTCTACAACTTTTGCGGAATTGACTGCACCATAGCGGGCCGCATAGCTTGAATTACCGCCCATCCGGGGGGATGCGTGCGGTTCCTTGATTGCTCCTTCAAGTGGTGGGCCAGCGTTTCGTCAGGTCTGGCCCACTTTTTTGTCTTGTCTCTGCTTCCGTATGTGACGTTGTGCGAGGAGTTCGCACCCCGATGAAATCAATGTGCGTTTTGATTCATGCCTGAGCGAACGTCAGTCATAGCCTGATCAAATTGCTGAAGTTGGATCAAACCTGTACGCGGATATTCAACGTCAGTAATTACGTATATCAGGGTCACCGTGATTAGCGCGAAGCTCAGGATGTGCAACCAGCTCCGGTGCTGCCCGATTGCCATTCGGTACCCGGCCAATAAGGAGCAGATGAGACCCAAGGTGAACAATAAAACAAAAATAATGCTCGGAGGATGGTTTTGCAGCGCCATCGTTCGAGTCGTTGTGATGTCGATCATATCGTTCAGCGCAGGAAGCAACAGTTTGCCGGCATCGCTATGAGAGTCGCGCTGCGCACTGGCCGATATCGCCTTGAGCCAAATCTGTTCCTGGAGTCTCTTGGATTCGGCCATCTCGCCTTTTGCTGCATCCAGGTTTGGCAAAGCGCGGTAAGTCTTCAGCCGGGAGTCAAGGTAGCGGCGAAATAGTTCTTGCAGCTCAGGTTGCGCTGTCTCCGACAACAGGTGAAGGCGCAGATAGGCGGTTTCGATACAGTTTGCCTCCTCGGCGATCAGTGCACGTTTCTCATTGAACCGCGTCGCGGCACCGGAGAACGTAAAGGCCAAAACCAATCCAAAGAGGGCGAACACAGCCCCTTCAATGATTCCTAAACTCCCCCGCTCGCTCTCCGATTCCTTTGGACGTCGTTTAATGCCGATGCGGCGGCCAGCTTCCAACAAAATCAACATGCCCGCAAACAGCAATATCGAAAATAGGACTGGGGGAACAGGAGGCTTCATCCAGGCGAATTTCCTTTCCGCTAACTGCAAATCTCAACAGTTCATCCACTCATAAGCATTCCGGGTAATTCATGCAGAATGACACTGTTAAATCTGCCAGCCAGCATCCCAAGGCTCGGTCTGGGCCGAAGGACACATCCCTCGACGCAACAAATTACGTGCCGAAAGACGAGTCTTCATGCCGGGAAGCTTTCCCCCCCGGTTCATTCATGCACTTCTACTAGAGGGAGGCAGGTTGTGCGCTGAGGAACCTGCTATTGCCGTCTTGCACCCGAGCGAAAATAACGTACGACTCGCGGTGAGGCGGTTCCTGCGGGTCGAAAAGCTTATCCCCGGTTTTGTCGCAATGCAGCTGGGGCCTGACACCGCCATGCTGCTGCAAGCAACGATCGAATTTCCTGTTCATCGATGCAATCAAGGTACACCAGGACGGCGGGGAAGCCCCGATAGTGGTCCGTAGTAAAAAACTTTCCCGGGTCGGAAGCCAACAATCTTTCCTTATCGTCGGCAGCGCAGCGAACGGCCAAGACCTCGAGCCTTGGTTGGCGCGGCCGCTTGGGATGAATCCGCTCGTGATAGGTCCAGGCAAACTGCTTGTCTCGAACGTAGAACCGCAACGCCGTAGCCGTTGACCCATCCCTGCTCTCTGGCAAGGAAAGGGCGATTCGCCGTACCGTGTCACTGTCGACCATAAATACCAGCGCGAGAAGCAGCACAAACTTTCTGAAAGTTATCGTCGACCCTGGGCTAATGTTGTCCTTCGGGCTTGGCTTCCTGTGCTGTGAGCCAAGCCTCTGCATCCACAGTGGTCCTAAACACCTGGGTAGTGGTGAAGGAGTTCCGAGCAAGAGCTTGAAACATCCTCATCATGCCGTAAAGGACATTCCTGCGGGCGACAATGGCGCAGGCATTGAATTGCATCGTGCGTTGATGTCTTTTGAGATCGTTAGTAACCGCCCTGAGCTGGTCGGTTTCGGGCAGGGAGGTCATTTCTGTCAAGTCCAGCAAGACATTAAGACGATCAGGACGGTCTGGATCACGCTCCAAGTCTTGAAAGTGCTTGCTTATCTCTTTCGGATTTACATTTCCTATACAGGTGGTCCAAATCCGCCTTCTTTGAGAGTCAATCCTGTAGTGGATAGGCACAAGGAAAATGATACGCTTGCCTGGCTTTCGCCGTGCGTAGCGATATTGAAAGATCGCCAAAGACACGTTGCCCAGAGAAAACTCCCTTTTCCAGCCGCAAACACGGCTGGAAAAGGGGATAAGGCCCTGCTCGCAAAACTTACAATTCGCGATTTGCAGGGCAGGTTGTTAGTCGTCCAGTTCGCAGTTCTCGACTCGGAGCTGAGCTTCGAGGCTGCCCGCATCGGCCCCGATGCTCTTGGAGCCCTGGATCAGACGAGTGTCCCCCAGCAGGGTAATTTCTGGCTTGGTGTACTCCATTGCTGTTACCTCCTTTCTTCACGAATGAACCGCTGCGCTAGCAACAGCGGCCAAAACTTCCCGAGACATTGGCGGGGCGACTGGCTTCGATGAGGCGGGCCCGTGGCAAGTGCGGAAGGTCGAGCGCGAACACACCGCGACTTGCGACATCTTGCAACCACAACTCAAGGGCGAGAGCTTTTAACAACCGGAGGAAGCTGGGTGGTATTTGTCCCGCCTTCATCGTGGCCAGAGCGTGATACATCGGGTCTCGTTCGACATAGCCGAGATGGGTCACCAGCGGATGTTCAAGCAATTCCTGAATCCGCTTCCAATGCTTCGACAACGTGAGCGCGTAACAGCGGCCAGCGCTCGTCTTCGTCGTCCGGGTTGCGATTGGGGGAGGCAACAGGTCGGCGAGAGCCCGCTTCATCAAGGACCGACGCTGCCCAGGGCGCAGCAGCTGTTCAAGAGGAACTGTCGTCAGAAACTCGACAAGGTCTTGATCCAAGAACGGGAATCGCTGCTCGAGGAGTGAGGGCGATGTACGAGTCAGCTGCCGAGCCAGGGCGGTAATTGTTTGTATCGTGTCTCTGTCCCGAGGATGCGCAAATCTATCGTCATCGACCGCCTCGAGCCGGCGTGCCGACATGCAGTATCGTTTTGCAAATTTGCGTTCGATCCAGGGTTCCAGCTGTCCTCTCTTCACCACACGTGCCTCAATCGGGGTGGGAAGGAATCTGAGAAGCGTCTCAAACAGGACTTGAATCCATGGCTGTCGCATGCGCAAGCTCCAGGCCAGGAGAAGCTGGATGAATTCTCCGACTCGAAACTCTGCCAGTAATTCGGCCAACTGCACTCGCGGGTCGAGCGTCTGGCCATTCACCTCGTCTCCACCCATTCCACACAGGATTACCCGATAACGTTTGGTTTGCACGATCGCGGAAATGGCCTCCTTAATCTCAATTCGGCATCCGAAGCCTGGTATGGCAGAGAAAGTCGAGAATTCAAGAGGTAACGAATCGCCCTCGCCACGCAAGTCAACGCTGAAACCTGAGGGGCTGCGCTTTTCTGCTACTTTGCTGAAATGAAATCTGTCATCCTCGCCGGGTTCGTTGGAGTCGTAATAAGAGAAGGTGTCGAGCCGCGAAACGTATGCTTCGCCTCTAGCAATCAACTGATCGGCAACGCAGACGATCGATGAAGAGTCCAGCCCGCCGCTCAACTCCGCTAGTGCGGGGCCGTCGGTGCGCAGGCGGCGACGAACCGCCTGCTGTAACAAGTGAAGAAAATGTTCTTCATAGTCGCGGTCGGAACGGGGATGAGTGCCATGGCTCGCGGGCGGAGTCCAGTAGCAGCACTCTGTGGCGTGCCGGTTGCGGATGCGCACAAAGCTCCCGGGAGCAACCGAGAGGATCTCCCGATAGGGTGTCAAGTGAGCATCCGGGTGGAACGCAAGATATCCGGCAATGTACTCATCGCACAGCCCGAATCGGTCGCCACACAAGGCGAGAGGAGCCAGATGACTGCACCACATCATGCCCTTCGCATACAGGTAGTAGAAGAGCGGCTTCACTCCGATGTAGTCCCTCGCCAGCACCAGTTCTTGTTCTTGCGGATTCCAGATCGAAAGAGCCCAATCGCCTCGCAGTAACGGAAAACAGCTAGAGCCCATGTGGTCAAAAGCGGCCGCTACGATGGCAACATCGGTATGGCCCGTGGAAGGAGCGGCAGGGTCTAAGAACCGGGAAATTTCGTCGCGATTGTCAAGGCGACCGTCCCAGGTGAAGACCCGCCCAGTACGCGACACATGAGGTTGAACTTCTAAACGCGATTCGGAGGTGGTATGAAACTGACGAAACAAGATTCCGATGAACTTTTCAAGGTGATTAGCTTCTCCATCCGGTCCATACTCCGAAGTAAGCCGACTGAAGTCTTGTAGCAGGGAAGACCGAATCGGGCTTTCATCAAAGTTCCATACACCTGCCTGAACGCTCATTTCTGCCTGCCTCCTAGCATCGCTCCCACACGGAATAGATCTTTTGGACGTCGCTGCGCTCGTTTATCGCCTGCCCATTCACTTCCGTCCAGGCATGCGCTTTGAAGGGGATATTTTGTGAACCCACAGCCATTTGCGCGGGCACGCCGCAACGGCGCAACAACATGGTGGTGACAACCGAGCGTTGTAAGCATCGCACTTGCTTGGGATACCAAATCGAAGCGAGATTCACCGCGTGGCAGACCCGGGTTACGATCTCTGCCGAATAGGCATGGTCGGCAGTGAGGCCGCGCCGCAGAAACCGATGCACCCTTGAAAAATTACGGCCAAACCCCAATAGATCGAAGGTCAGCAATCCCATCAGAGAAAACAAGAAGAGCGTACTCTGCCTCGGTAATGGTTCCTTCGGCACCTTGATGTTCATCGCTCCCCCGATCGTTTTGCCATATCCAGGAGTCGATATTCGTTGAGTACATTCAGGAACTCATGAACGTCGCGCTTTGCCAGGTCTTGGTTTACGGAGTATTGATGGCTGACGTGTGTGGCGATCCGGGTTTCCCCCCAACCCTGCTGCACGCAGTGCAAGATCAAGTCACCCATCTCATTCAGACGGAAGATTCGGTTTCCGGCGATATCCAGAACCGTTCCTCCGTCTGGGCCAGAGGTTGTGCGTATCCTGTCTGCCAAGCGGTGAATGAGGAGCTCTTGTCCAAGACGTTCAGGTTCCATGGGGCGCACTATCTCACTCCTTGAGAAAGGAAGCGACTAGGAGCCGAATCTGTTCGTTGGAAAAGCGATGCCTGGAAATGGCGATGGTCTTCAGGCGGATACGTTGGACTCGGTTGAAATGCGGAACGAATTGGGCGTTCGCGTTTCTGCCGGAGAAGAGCCCGGAATACGCATTGTGGAAAGGGGTGAGGTTTTGCGGATTTTCGTCGGCCGCGATGCTCCCATCAGCGGCGACCAGGATCCTTGGAATGCGGACACCGTTGACGGCCGATGGAGATCACAATCAGCGTGGAATCAGGAGGTCGTGCCTGATATCGCGCAGCGCCGGTCCTTCTGAGACCGGATCAAAATACGAGGTGGGCTCATGGAAGATGATGATTCGAGGATGCTCTAGCAGTGAGCGGGCGATTGCCAGCCGTTGGCTTAGGAAGAGGATCGCTGCAGATCCACCATCATTGTGAATCGTTTGCGTTCCCACCCGTCGACGTCAATGGCGGACAGGTCAGTTTTCTGGCCAAGGTGACGACCTGCCCGATCACCTCTGCGTCATGCCGGTTCCGGAGCCGTTCCGAGCGATGATAGCCTTGGTTGTAAGAGTGCAAGACCAGAGCGCCGTTCTCAAGGCTGCAAAACTCGCAACCATATTCTCCGTCTCGCCTCAGCAAAACGTACATAGGTTGTTGCCATAACGGCCTTGACCTCCAGTGCATTGGCGTCTTCTTGCGCCGGTTTACGATGGCTAGCAAGTTGTTATTCCTGGTTGTGGGGAGAGGACTTTGACTTTCACCAATCCAGAAAACATCGTGAAGGGAAATATGAGAAAGTCCGGATAATACTCCCAAGGATCCTCGAAGAAATAGCGGCACCTCGTTCTCCCATTCGGTCAGCAGATGATTGAGGAAAGCCCCGGATGTTTTCCTCGCGGTCGCGTTTCTCTCACCCCGCAATGGCAGGCGCCGATCAAGCAAGCCATCGCACATGGGTTCGGTTCCCGCATTTTCCAATGGCAGGTTCACCGATTTCAGGAGCATGGACCACTCCAGCCCATAGATTGCACACAACGTGATTGCCTTGTGAATGTGGCGAGGAGGCATGTCGAGGGTCTCATAGTCGGAAAGCGAACCGGGAGACGCAAAGTAGTGTTCGTCCCCTAGGAAACTTGCAATCTGACGGCTCAGAGCAGATGTCTCACGAAAGGATAGGCATCTTTTTCTGCGAGCATCGCGAAGCAGTGGCCCGAACTTTCGTCGTGGCGGGACCAATATCTCCGGTCTCCAATGCTCAGACAAGGACTCGGGAACATCGGCGGACTCAAGGGTTGGAACAGGCCGGATTTCCGCATCGATGAACCCGAGAACGCTTACTTCCTCTGGGGTCCGCAATTCGATCTGGGGGTAAGGAAGTTGTGTGCTAATGGGAATCAACGTATTGGCGCGGCAGGACTGCAAGCGGCAACAACAGAGTCCGCGGGAGTGTTCGATGAGAAAAAACTGATCCGAAATTTTCTGGCCGATTTGCAGAAGCCCCTGCCAATTCGGGTTTATGCGAACGATGCTGCCCGGAAGCAGGTCAGGGAATGCGAATAAATCCAGCCGGCCTAATCTGGCGTACAGAAAGTTGTGGATATGTATCTCTGACAAACCGGAAACCCGGCTGGGGATGGAATATTCGAGCAGGCGGGTCATAGGGACAACCCCTGGAAGCGGGGCGTTATTGGTTTTGCTCTCGAACCACGGAATCCAGCAATTGGGATCGTCGAGGGAAGGATCAAGCAGGACGGTGTGCTTGGAAGGCAGGAGAGCCTCCAGCCGAGTTATGTCCCCCAAGTCGAAGCCGAAAACGTAGAGCCAATCGGCCAATTTGTAGTTGGTGATCCGACTGAGTGCGAAGAGCTGGTGCAAGCTGGGAGTGAACGTGTGAAGCCCGAGCTCGTAGTAAAGATTGTGGGGTAGAAAAAACGGGGAGTGCTTTCCATACAGGTCTTCTGCGGTCTGTGAGACCTGGTGAAGGGTCAGGCCTCTGCTGGCCAGGATTGCTTTGAGACGAGCGGCCAAATCGAGGGCTCGCAACGGCTTGCTTTCTGAAGGCACAGGTGGGCTCTCACTGGTTCTTTGCGAGGATCAATAGGTACCTAGGCTATTCGGTCGATCTTGGGAACCAAGCCTCCGGTACACGACTCGCTGGGATTGGCTTGGTATAGACGCAAGTGAGTTCCGGGTGAACGAATAACTGAGCCCTGGACGTTTCTGCGACCACGGAGTGGGCGGCTAGGGCGAAATTAGTGGTTAGAGCCGATGCTCAATACCAAACAAATGTTGGTGAAGGTCGGAGTAGCGACCACCTCACGACAGGATATCGGCCTGCTTTTGAACCGAGATATCATCTTGAAACTCCCCCAGGCGATTGTTCGGTTTTTGGAACAGATTGTCCTCGACGAAGTCTCATCACCACTTTCCACGTAGAATACCGGCGCCAATGTATGCCTCGACACCGAGCCCGGAAGCTGGAAGGCGGCTCAAGGCCGAGCGCTTGCGCGTGCGCTTGTCCACGCGTGAAGTGGCTCGGCGTAGCCAGGCGATTGCTGAACGGCGAGGCAACCAGGAATATTGCATCTCTCATGCCTGGCTTACGGAAGTGGAGAACGGCAAGTCCATGCCGGGAATCTTCCGGCTCCACTCTCTCAGCCTGATCTACGGGCGGCCGTTCGATGAACTGGTCGGTTTCTATGGAATCAACATTCGTGATATGGGAAGAGATCTGCTTCCGCTGGGGCTCCCTCGTACACATCTGATCGGGCCAACGCTCGAAGAAAAGCGCCAGACCATTCTTGCTCCCATCGAGCTTCGCTCCAAGGTTCAACTGGAGAAGACAAACTTGGTATCCCGCATGTTTGAAAGTTGGGGGCAAGTTCCGATCGCTCTGCTGCAGCACATGGATTGGCAAAGCTCCCTGTATGGATACATTGGGCTCGAGGACCATACGATGTATCCCTTCCTAAGGCCTGGATCGTTTGTAGAAATTGATGCCCGTCAGAAGAAAATCATGACAACAGGCACTTGGCCAAACGAATTCGAGCGGCCTATCTACTTTGTCGAATTGCGTGACCGCTATGTTTGCAGCTGGTGCGAGCTCGATGGCGGCGGCCATTTGATGCTGGTGCCCTGTCCTCAGTCCCGCGAGCAGGTTCGTCAAGTTCGCTATCCCGGCGATGCCGATATTGTTGGGCAGGTAACAACTGTGACCATGCGAATCGCGAAGGTCCAAGAGCGAGTTAAATAGATGAAGGCAACTTCATCCCTCCAATCTTGATTGTGCCCCTTTCCAAAGGGCTGCCGCGCGTGAAAACCTGCTGCCAGGCGGTTCCCGCAAGGAATGGGTGACGACCAATGATTCGCTGGGTACCTTGCAAAGTTACCTGTATAGCCTGCATTCGAGCGAAAAAACGGTACTAGTGTGCTAAGGTGAGTGCTCGCACGACTTTCTGCCTATGGGCCGACTGACCGGCTCAACGGGGCTTGAGCGGATTTCAAGCAGTGAACAAATAATGCTTCAAATCTTCGCGTCGGGGGGAGAGTACCTTGGATAACGTTACCTTGATTCGCGTAGTCGCGGGAGTTCTAGCAGTGGTTGTTTTTGTGATTCTTGTTTTCAGGATGAAAAATAAGGCTTCTCGTTAGTTTCGAGTTGCCGAAATTGCCGGAACCGCTGGTTGGCTGAGAACGAAAGATACATAGCAAAACAGCTAGGCAAGCAGCAATGGCTACGGTGGCTAGTCCGCTCCTTTTTCAATCGCCTGATTGTCGCACGGATGTCGGGTGCCTGACTTGGAAGTGCCCCTTTGCCGTGCCCGAATTGAAAGCGGGCATTCGCCTGCCCGTTTCTCTTCCAAGGGAGGAATAACCCCCCAGAGTTCCGTGTTCTAGCGTTCTTCCAGCTTTCGGCCCTGTAAATTTTGCGTTACCAGACCATCCTTACGGGTGTGGCAGCTAGGAATTGTGCGCGCGCGGCCTAGCCGCCCAGGCCGAGACCTGCATCTTTTGAGGTATTGCCAGAACAGCCGCTGCGGGTTGACAATAATGGTCTTGTTAGTTTGAGCCCTTCCCCCCTACGAAGGACCAACCGCTAGAGGGGTGTTTGCCGCATTCTCGCGGGAGGGAGCCGCCATGCCTGAAACAGTGCCTCGCTGGTTGCTAGCAGGGGCCGGAATCGTCGCTCTTATCACAATCCTTGTCGGCGTCAAGGATTATGCCGAACGAAAAAGCGCCGGCAATCCTCCATCCGGTACCGGTAGTCCATCGGTTGTTCATTCCGACGTCAAGAGCATACCCAAAGCGAATGTGAAGAGAAAAGGACCACGACCCCCCGCAACAGGAGTCAACGATTACGCGGCCGAAAGTCCCTCAGCAGACGCTCTGGAAAAGTTCCCGACTATGGGGGGAATCGTCCAGGCTGGGGCGAGAATTCCATTGGCAACTGATGACGGCGTGAAGAGGGGAGAACTCGAACCTATCCAGAGCAAAAGAAAGGCTGGGCCGGCGAGATGTTCGCCCTTGCCTAATTCAACCAAACCCGAGGATGTCGACGCCCGCTACTACCAGAATTGGGCAAGGGAGTATGGTTGCGGAGTAGATTGAGTCCTGCTGGTCAAACAAAAATACATTCTTCTGAAAACTTGTCGTTGTCGCTGTGACCTGTGCTGCGACAAGGATAACGCGCAAAGCTTTCGTGATCGCTTCGCCCATCAGCTTGTTCTGCTCTGCGGCTAAACCGAAGCCGCTTCCACCACGACCGGCCGAATGGCTTGAGATCTTCAGTCGAGTCGTCCTGTGGCGCCGGAGCTTAGTCCTTCGATTCGTCTTTTCCCGTGTCGTTGAG
>Ga0157378_10000093_pt1 | contig 85350 bp, 163 predicted proteins | sample M65metaG_FD_115309 | JGI IMG/M metagenome (GOLD analysis project Ga0157378, IMG submission 115309) | Miscanthus rhizosphere microbial communities from Kellogg Biological Station, Michigan, USA - M6-5 metaG | ecosystem: Host-associated > Plants > Roots > Rhizosphere > Soil | place: USA...
CAGCCAGCCGCCCCCCGCGCCGCCGCCGCCACCGACCCCTGCGCCACCGCCGCCACCACCACCGCCACCGCCGGACGACACGCTCATCTGCTGCGCGCTGAACGTGCGTGCGGTGATCGCCTGCTCCTTGGCCATCCAGTTGCCGCCGGTCCCGTTGGCCGTCGAGGTGATCACGATCGCGCCGCCGCCGCCGCCGTTGGCGAGGCTCGCGCCGCCGCCGCCGCCGTGGCCGGTCCCGCCGTTGCCGCCGGGCGTCGGCGTGGTCGGGTCGCCGGTTCCACCGGCGACGGACGCGCTCGAGAAGCCGAGGGGGCCCTGACCGCTACCCGACCCGGAGGTCCCGTTGGTGTTCGCGTTGCCACCGTTGCCGCCCGAGTTCCCGGCCGGGAGCTGGCCGGTCGCCGCATTGAGCTGGCCGGCGGTCTGGCCGGTCGCCGACGCGCCATCGACGCTGAACTTCCCGGTACCGACGAACGTCAGGTTGCCGCGAGACGACGGGATGTAGGTGTGTTGATTGACCGTGATCCCGTTGTTGATGGTGGCGTTCTGGAAGTAGGTGTCACGCTGCGCGGTGTAGGTCGATCCGCCCAGGCTGTACCCGGTGACCGCGGTCGAGCCGTCGAACGTCACCGACCCGTCGCTCGCCGGACCGAAGTCGCCGGCCCCGGTGATGCCGAGCACCGTGATCGCGCCCGCTTGCGACAGCGACACCGTCGCCACGCTGCCCCCGGCGTCGACCGCCTGAAGGCCGCTGGTGAAGTCGAGCGTGCTGTGCGGGTTGTTCGCGATCCCGGACCCCGCCGAGTTGACCGTGACGCCGCCCGGGATGGTCACGGTGCCCACGCCAGCGACGTCCGTCACGGTCACGCCCGCGCCCACGTAGTTCACGGTGCTGTGCGGGTTGCCGGTGACCGGCGAGCCCTCGTCCTGCAGCGTGATCCCGCCCGGTACGCTGAGCGTCGCCACGCCGGCGACGTCGGTCATCGTCGCGCCCGCGCCCACCACGTTGATCGTGGTGTGCGGGTTGTTCGCGATCGGCGTCCCCTCGTCCTGCACCGTGATCCCGGCGATCCCGCCCGGGATGGTCACGGTGCCCACGCCGGCGACGTCCGTCACGGTCACGCCCGCGCCGACGTAGTTGAGCGTGGCGTGCGGGTTGCCGGTGACCGGCGACCCTTCGTCCTGCAGCGTGATCCCGCCCGGTACGCTGAGCGTCGCGACGCCGGCGACGTCCGTCACCGCCGCGCCCGCACCCACCACGTTGAGCGTGGTGTGCGGGTTGTTGGCGATCGGCGTCCCCTCGTCCTGCACCGTGATCCCGCCGGCGCCCGCGCCCGGAACGTTGATCGTCGCCACGCCGGCGACGTCGGTGACCGTCACGCCCGCGCCGGTGAAGTCCAGCGTGGTGTGGGGATTGTTGGCGATCGGCGTGCCCTCGTCCTCGATCACCACGCCCGTCCCACCGCCGCCGGCGTTCGGCGATCCCGGCACGAACGGCTGCGGCGTCAGGTGATCGGACATGTTCCCGTCGCCGTACGGGACGCCAAGCATCCGGATCACGGGCGCGATCGCCATCACCAGCGCCTGGCAAGCGCCGGTGCTGTTCGCGGTGTTCTTGATCGTGAGCTGGGTCGTCGTCGCCGAGACGATCTCGAACGTGTCCTGGTACTGCAGCCAGACGATGTCCGGCTTGTACGGGTTGCCGGCGAGCTGGATGCCGTGGGCGATCGTCTGATTCGCGCCGATCGCGATGCCGCTGAAGCTCAGAACGTTGAATACGCGGTCGGACACGGGGCTATCCCCCCGTCTGCGTCAACCCCTTGCGAAAGAGCGCCGGGAACACGGCCTTCCAGGCAAAGCCCAGAACCGGGATCGCGACGGTCGCGGCGATCTGCATCCATTTTTGGAGCTCCGCCGTCTTCATGGTGTCCACGCCCGCTCTCAGCTGGGCGATCACTTCGGCCTGCCACTTCAGGGTCGGATCGCTCAGCGTGGTGTCCGGTGGCGGATCATCCCCCAGCGACCCCAGCATCAGGTTCGGCATCCGCCGCGGCACGCGCGGCGAGAAGCTGGTCGTCGTGCCGCCAAGGGCGGCACGGCGCGGCCGGTGTTTCATGAGGTACATTCGGATGACTCCTCAGTTCGAGGACGCGAACACGCCCAGGCCGTCCCCGTACTCGTTCCCGCCGCCGATCGCATCGTTGATGATGTCGTCGTCGGACATCTGCTCGGTCTGCTGCGCCGGTCCGCTGGTCGCGGGCCCGACCTTGCCGTTGGTCTGCCGCTGCGCCGGCGGGACCTCGGCGTACCGGCCCGGGTCGAAGGCATCGTTGTAGGTGTACTCGTTCGGGTCGAGGTTCACCGGGTGGAGCTCGGCGAGCTGCGAGGTCGCCGCGGCGACCTGCTTCGCCTGCTCGACCTGCAGGGTCGGATCGGCCAGCATCCAGCCGAGCTGCGGCAGGTACAGCTGGACCAGCGACTGGATCGCCGCGATCGCTGACCCGACCACGATCGGGGTGTGGTGCTTCTCGAGGAACTTGACCCGGTGGATCAGGAGCCAGGCCGCCAGGAACGAGCCGCCGGCGGCGATCGCGCCGATGTGCTTGCCCCAGGAGGGCTTCCGGCGCGCTACCTGGGTGGCCGCCACGTAGCTCAGAAGCCTGGTCGCGCCGAACCCGGCGAACCCGGGCACGACGAACTCCATCAGGTCGGTGATCAGCGGAGGGTTGCTCCGGGTCGCCGGGTTGCGCGCGTACCTGCGATGAATCCGAGATCGTGTGCGGGCCATCCTGTTATCTCCAGGCGCCCGGACTGCGCCACATGCAACAGGTTAGCCACATCACGAAGAGTTCCGCAAGGTCCTCGGATCGCGGGTCGTCGGGTCTCAGGTCTCACCTGAGCTTGAAAGTACGGCCGGGAGCTGTCTCGGCAGCGCCGAGCTGGTCAAGATTGGGTCTCGGTTCAGCACCGAGCACTTCGACGTCGTCGTCTCGGTCAGGACACCGAGCTGTAGACGAGGTAACCGATCACGAACATGACGGTGATGATGACGTCGAATATCACCTGGGCGATGCGCTCCTCCATCCGGTGGATCTCGACGATGTGCTCGAGGTCGTTCATGCTCATTTCCTAGCGCGCTTGGCGAGGTCTCGCTCGCGCTTCCTGCGCTGCTGGCGAGTCTCCGGCAGCGGCTGCAGCACGCGCTTGATCTCGATCTCCTGCCGCGGAGCCTGGCGCCGTGGAGCCTCGGTCGTGTCCCACAGTCCACCACCGGCAGGATGGTGCCAGGACAGGGTAGGCATGTGCACGCCGGCCACGGCGAGCATCGCGGCCAGCCTCATACGCGTCGATGTCCTGTCGTTCATCGCTTGTACCCCGCCCGGACGATCTCGATGGCCGTCTGGAGCTCGGCGATCAGGCGCTCGGCGCCTTCCACGCTGCAGGAGAAGCCGCCGAGACTTGGGATGTACCCCAGAAGCAGCGGTGACACCGCCGGAGATCCGACCATGATCGCACCGTGCTCTGGATAGTTCGACGTCATGTCCTTGATCGCGATGACCGACAGCACACCCTCGTTCTCCCCTCCGTCGCCGTAGTACCCGCGGATGTGCACGTTCGAACGGGGTAGCAACACCTCGCTCAGCTTGGTGAGGTCCACTCTCATCTTCTGGTCGCTCATTCGGTCTTCTCCATGGGCAGCGGAGTGGTCGCCGGCGCGCACATCCACACGTTGTCACCTTCGCTGATGCACGTGTAGACGTGGCCTGCCGAGATGCAGGTTTGGCGGTACGTGATGGGAACGGAATACGCCGTGCGGTCACCGCTGCAGACGGCGGTCGCGCGATCCATCCCGACGTATCGACCGCCGCGGAAGTGCGGCTTGCAGCACGAGAGCAGCAGGAGGAACAGAACGATCGCGATCACCTTCATGGCTCGTCCTTGTCGACGGATATACCGACCATCGATCCGCACGTCCCGCACCAAGCGCGCGGCGCGCTGGCGCGGGCTATGAGCTGGCTCTGGCGACGATCGGCCTCGATCGCGCCACGCAGAGGGTCCGAGGCATCGGTCCGGATCCACCGGCCGATCTCGTCGGTGACGACGCCGCGGTTCGAGATCACGTTCTCGATGCGGCAGACCGCCTCCATCCGCGGCGTGTTGCCGTAGATGCTCTTCGACGGATCGCCGCCGCAGATGGCCACGTACCTGTTGATCTCTTCCCACAGCGCGACGCGATCGACGGCGACGGTCGCGCCGCACGAGCACGTCCCGTCCGACGGGTGACGGCAGTCAGATTTGTTGCTCACGGTCATTCTCCTCGTTCCATACGCAAACGCACCGACAGAACATGCGCTGGTCCTTCCCGTCGCCGAAAAACACGCCGAGCGTGCAACTCAGGAACATCGCGCGAAACCCGCCGAACGGCAGGGTGTACAGCCGCGTCCTGTTCTGCGGTGTGAAGTACGACGCGAGGTTCACGGCTGGTACCGCTCCTCCGGCGCTCCGGGCCGGCAGTGCACGCACTCGGCGCACATGTAGTGCCCATCCGTGTCGCAGTCGCCAGCCGGCTCGCCCGGCTCGAACGCGCGCGATGGGCATGGAAAATCAGGATCGCGTACTCCTGGCGGAGGTGCATCAATTCCGATGGCTGACCTCACCAGCTCGCGAACGGTCGGCACATGATTCGCCCCGAGGTTCACGGCACCATCACCGCCGAGCACGACAGCGGCCCGAAGTCGTTCTGGGTGTACTCCACCAGGCCGGCCGAGCCGCCGCACGCCAGCACGCCGCGCCCTCGAGCCAGGTTGCCGATGATGTGAGTGGTCTCGATCGCCGCCGGCGCGCCCGCGAGGCGCACCGCGACGTCGAGCGGTCCGCTGAACCAGGTCGACTTCACGACCACGCCGGTCACCGGGGCCACGGTCCCGCGCACGTAGACACCGGCGAGGTCGGGACCGGCGGGTGCGGCCCACGCGAACAGCGAGCGGTCGACCACGAGGTCACTGACCGACTCGGCGTAGATGCCGCTGCCGTGCGTGGCCTGGATCAGCGTGGCGTTTTCCACCGTCACCCCGTCGCACAGGGCGCCCGGCCTCGAGATGAGGCGCACGATCGGGCCATCCGCGCCGCGGCGCTCGACCACGAGGTTGCGGAGGTCGAGCCCGTCGCACCTGTTCCCGACCTCGAGCACGCCGCCGGCGCCGCGCATGGTCGCGAACAGCGCGGTGTCGTACACCTCCGCACCCGAGGTCCGGTACAGGTAGAACCCGCGGGTTCCGGTGTTGCCGTGTATCCGGATCCCCTCGTAGGGGCCCGACCCGGGCGGCCCGGAGAGCGCGATGTCGTAGTCGCTCGGGAATGCCGCCCCATCCAGCTCGGCTCCGTGGAACACGTTCCCGGTGATGTCGGCGCCGACGTTCTCGTGCGGCGCGCTGCCGCCGGTCGCCTCGCCGTGGATCGGCTGGTCACACCAGAACTCGTTGTTCCGGATCACCAGGCCGTGCACGCCGCGCTGCGGCTGGATCCCGGACCTCGCGCACTGCTTGAACACGTTGTCTTCGATCGTCACGCCGTAGATCCCGGTGCCCGGCGAGCCGTCCGCCCCGGGCGCCGTGTTCCCGAGCAGGCGAATGCAGTCGCCCTTGCGCTCTCCGGCGCGCTTGGGATGGACGCACACGGTTCGCCGATACGAGAGGTTGGTGATCGGCCGGCAGTGGTTGAGCTGGCACGCGCCGGTGGTCCCCATCGCGTGGGTCTGCTCGCTGGTGTCGAACGCTGCGGAGGTGTCGATCGTCAGGTCCTGCACCCCGCCGCTCGAGTCCGGGTCATGGGACAGCACCACGATGTCGCCCTGGTCCTGGTCGCCGGCCAGACGGACGACCGTCCCGGGCCCCACGCCGGCGAACATTACCGCGCCGCCGTGCACGCTCACGCACGCGGCCCGGTTGTAGCTGCCGATCGGGGCCCGCGAGCAATCCCAGGTCCCGGCCCCCAAGCACACGCGCTGCATCCCGGCGGTCAGCGACGCCAGAGCGGCCGCGTCCGCCGCCGCCTGGATCGCCTGCCGATCGCTGACCCCGTCGTTCGGGATCGCGCCGTATGTCACAGGGTCGAAGCAGGCATCGCCGATCGCGCTCGTGGTCGACACGCTGTGACCAGCCGGCGTACACGCGCAGACCGTAGAGATGATCATGAGGGTCCGATTCATGTCATCCATCTTACGATCATGCTCCATGGTGTGGCTCCACAGCCCGACCACAACAAGCGCAGAGATCGCGGGAAGGGCCACCTCGGATAGGAGGCGGTCCAGCCAGCTGTTCACGGTCGTCTCGACCTGCTTCTTCATCAACATCTCCTTCGGGTCAATTCGGATGGTCCTGGGCTTCATTTGCACTAGTCTCGATTCGGCGTGGCGGTCCACTGCCGGCCATCGAGCATGGGCAGGTGCACGACCTTCTTGCCGTCGTGCCACTGCTTGAAGTGGAACTTCATATTGCACGCAAGCGCGGCGACCTGCGCGTCTTTCACCCACTCGCACTCGGCCGTCCGGATCTTGCTCTTGGGCGCGTTCTCGTGGCCGACGATCATCCACTCCATCCCGTCCTCCTCGGGGTTGTCGCTGCGCAGCGCCGCGATCCACTCCTCGGTGGTGATGTGCTCGAGGAGCGGTTCCACGCTCACGAACCTGTGGGCGGCCGGCACCCGGCGGAGCTCGCGGATCCGCCACAGCGACGACCGAGCACCGCAGGTCGTCCCGAGCCAGATGTTGGACGGCGGCAAGTCGAACTGCCACGGCAACATCTCCGCCAGGTTCTCGGGCCGCTTGGTCAGGAGCAGGAAGTCCAGGCAGTCGAGCTGCTTGGCGACCTCGAAGAAGCGCGAGCGCGCGGCGTCCATCTCCGCCATCACGACCGGATCCGGGTGGATCTCGCCGATATCAGACATCGACGAGACGAACACGCTCCGGCGCTCGCACGCCAGGAGCGCGTCGTGGTTCCACTTCTCCAGCTTCGCCCAATACTTCTCGCCGAAGAACCTCCGAGGCGATCCGTACCCCCAGTGGTTGCCGCCGAGGCGCTTGTCGAAGGCCTCGGCGTAGCAGTTGTCGCACTCCGGAGCGGTCGTCAAGCTCGGCCCCATGAGACGGGACGCGTGCTCGCATCCCCACCACAGATTGAACGTGTGGTCACACCAGCTGATGGCTGTCTTCTCTCCCATTGGCTACCTCCCCCAGGTCGTCCACCGCGTCAGCGATGCAAACGTCCTGGTGAACCGTTCCTCCGACGGACCGAAGTACATGAGCACCGGTTCATGCCGGCAGGTGTTTTTCGCCGGGTCCCTGCTTCCCGGCACGATGAACGCAAACTTCTTCAGGGCGAGGATACGCGGGTTCCGCTTTGGCTTCACGCACGCGTCCGCCCACCACTGCGTTGACGTCGACATCGGAGACAACCTGACCAGCTCCGCAACGTTGCCGCACGTCATCTCCGCGAGAGCTTTCGCAGTCCACGCATCGCCGCAAGAGTAAGGGAAGTTCTCGTACACGGTACCACGCCGTCCCGGGGGGCTATCGGGCAGGCACCACGGCATAACCAAACCGCCGCGGAAGTACGCCAGGCGAGCGCGGACGATCGATCGCTCGTTCGAGCAAGGATCTACGTCCACCGGGCCCTGAAAGAACTCCTCCAGCGGATCGGCGATCAACGGAGGGGTGCACCACTGGTCAGACTCGGACATCGTCGCTCACTTTCCAGTGGCAAGGCCGACGTTGGCGATCAGCGCAGCCATGGCCTCGACGCTCGCACGAAAGGCGGCGCTCTGCGCTTCCGCGCGCTGGACTCTTGTCGTCATCTTGGCAATCTCATCTTCGAGGTCAGCCACACGAACTCTGAGGCGATACATCTCGTCGTCGCGGCGCTGATACTCGGCCGTCGTGATTCGACGGTACTCCTCCATGCGGGCGTCCTTCTTCATCACTGTCTCCGCTTCATGGAGCCACGAACAGACGACCTGTCATCAACCCTCCGTCGATAGGAGCGGTGATGATGGATCCTGCCGGAGAGCTCTTCTTCTTGCTGCACCACGTCGCACGGAAGTTTCGCCGCCTATGGCGGCGTTGAGCACTCCTGGATCCACCATCACCGCGTGAATCTTTGTATCACAGCGGGTCGAGCTCTAGCAACCGAAAACGCGCCTCGGCGTCGTCCATTGGCTGCTCCTCACCGGCCGGGGCCGGTGACTCGGTTCGCTTCCGAAGCTCCTCGAGTTCCCGGGTGACCGACGCCAGCGCGTTGCGCGCCGCGGCGAGCTGGCCGTCTCGGCGAGCAGCGTTGGCCTCGTACGCACGGATCGCTTCCTGGGAGGTGCGGAGCAGATCCTCTGCCGTCTTGCGGCGCTGATCGCTAGCCTGCAGCACGGAATTCACGTACTCGAGATCGCGCAATAACCGCGCGGCCTCGAGCTTCGTGTCGGCGAGAGCCTGCGCGTTGCGCTGGCCGATCGTGGGGCCGCCGGCGCACTTCTTGTGGATCACCTCCGACTCCACCAGCAGGATGCGCTGAGGCTTCGTGATCGGCTGGCGGCAGACGGCGCAGCTCGGCATCCGGCTACGTCAAGTCTGGTCGAATTGGGAATTCGACCTTCCCAGGGCCATCATCGCTCTGGGTGTCGATCAGGAACTTCCCGCTCGCCTCGACGAACTCGGACGTGCACTTCTGGCCGAAGCACTCGCGGAGCATCCCGACTGCCTTGCGCAGGCACGGCTTGCAGACGTCGAGCCCGAGCTCGAAATCGTCGATATCGCCCATGGCGACAGCAGACGGGTTTTCGCACATCGCAACCAGCCGCGCCGGCCTGAGTCCGTCACGGGGCCTGGTCAGGACGGTGGAGCACAAGTCGCAAGTCGTACAGGTTGCCATCTGCCTATCTCTCCTCGGTGTTCGGGTGCTCGCTACGCCACTGCTCGTTCGCAGCCTCGAGTTCCGAGAGGCCGCGCAGGAAGTTCTGCATGCGGCTGGTGAAGCTCGGCATCGCGCTCGGGAACCGCTCGCCGAGCGTCCTCACGATGGTCTTGAGGCAGTCCAGGCAGGTTTCCCCGCTGGGGCGACCAACCCCCGGCGCCGCAAGCACAAAGCCTGGCGTCGAGTAAGGGTCCCCGGGGTCGCGGCCCGCGGTGTCGATCTTGGCGTTGCAGATATCGCAGGTTCGTTGGAATCCCATCGCGCAGGATCCTAGCACGCGGCTGCTCTTGGCTGCCAATTACTTCTCGCCGCCAGCCGAGCCGATACCGAACTCGGCCAGCATGGACAGCTTGGCCTCCCGGTCCTGAATTTGCTTCCGCGCAAGAGCCACGCGGGCCGCGATGTCGGAATCGGCCAGCCGGCGGGCATCCCAGGTTCGCCTGAAAAGCGCGCTGTGCTTCGCCAGGACGCGCCAATCTTCTATGGTCACGTGGAGACGGCGGCTTTGGTCAACGCGCGCGCTGAGCGCATCCTGGTGCGTTTCGTCGAACATCGAATCCCACAGCCCGGTACGTAGCACTGCCACGACGTCATCGGTGGAGTACGTCTGGACCACCGCCAGCACTGGCTTGCCAGAATCGTGCCCTCCCCCTATCCCCCTCTCCGGAAGAAGATCCAGATCCGGACTCCTAGATCCTGTATCCGGTATCCCAACCGTTTGCGAAACGGTTTCAGAGTACCTGATTTTGTTCATTTGACGCAGAGAGGCGGAGTTATCCACAGCGTGGGCCTCCGCGTAGGTGTAATCCCGATCCGGCAACAGAGCCGTGCTCATTGCCGGTGGCAGGATCTCGGAGGGGAGAGCTCCGGATGGAAAGAGCGATGGCTGGATCTGTGTGCTCGTGTCGGAGTCGGCGAGCCTGCGCACACCTCTGCGCCGCGGCTCCGGGATCTGGACGCGGCCGAACGTGACCTCCCACGCGGCGAGGTGATTAGGCGTCAAAGTCTCACCTTTCTGCCTGGCCCCCTCCTCCATCAGCCACCGGATGGTCCTGACATGAGCGTCTCTCACCAGACACTCCGGGACGGTCTTGAAGCGCCTCCACCAGCTCCGCACCACGTTGCCGTTGTGCGGGTACTCGCCGGCGTCCGGCAGCTGGCAGAGCCGGGCGACCCGAGCCTTCTGGTCGTACTCGACCATCCCATCCACCAGGAGGTCGTCCAGCGCGCGGACGACTGGGTCGCGCTCCATGCGCGCGGCGTCAACCATCGACGCGATGCCACCCTGCCATAGGCCAGGGACGTTTCGCTTGGCCTCGCCGGAGGTGAAGAGGGCGAGCCACAGGACGCGGGCATCGCTCGACAGGTTCGTAAATGGCTCCCAATCCCAGATCGCCGACCCCAACCTGGTGAAGGCGGTCACCTGGGACCCTCCGACAGCACGCGCGCCGGAGGGATCGGATGTTCGTCGAGCTGGGCGGCGGCCCGGATCGTCGCTCCGGTGATCAGCCACCAGATGTAGACCATCGGGAGTGCTCCGACACACATGGCCCACGTCGTGATCGACTCGCAGAGCATGGCGCTCGCCGTGAGCATGAACGCGAACAACCCAGGGTTGATCACCTTCGCGATGACAGTCGAGGTCACCCGGCGCGGCGGAGCGAGGACGATCTCCACAGGCCACCACCACTTATCCATCTTCCACTTCTCTTCGGCGAAGCGTATGCGTTCCTGAACCACCAGCTCATAGCTGTCCCGGTACCGCTGGATGATGCGGTCGGGCGCGCCGCGGTTGATAGCCGCGCAGTAACGGTCCCAGGCCTTCGATTCCTCGCTCCAGCCTGGATCGCGGTAGCCATGAAGTCGCGGCATTATGGCTTGGCTCCCTTCGTGCGGCGTGTGGCGCGCGCCTGCGCGATCTCCGGGTCGTTCGCGAGGCGTAGCTTCTGGGCCATGAGGCGGTTGATCTCGGAGGTCAGCTTCTCGATCCGGGCGTTCGCGCCCGCAACCCACGCCTCATGGTGGCGCATGGCATCCTTGCACCTCACCTCCCACTCTTGGAACGCGGCCAGGGCCCGCGCATGACGCTCGGCATCCGCGGCCTCGAGCTCCTCAGAGCGCTCGACCAGCGAGCGCAGCACCCACCATGGATCCAGCTCGGCATCGCAGTCCGAGCAGGTCAGCGACGCCTCTTTCATGCCGACGACGTAGGTCAGGTGCCGGCACTCTGACGCCTTCTTCCTCTTGAGGAACGGCGCGAACTCGATGACGTCCGTCATCAATCGCCCCCACAGATCACGGAGGGCCCGTCGCGGTACGGCTCCGGTGAGTGGGTGTCGGCCCAGTACGGGTCAGTCCAGTACGAGCCATCCAACATCGCCAGCCCGACCTCAAGGAGCTCGTATTCTCGTAGGACACGGCGCAGTCGATACATCCGCCACATGGTCGGCAGAGTATGTCCCAGGCGCCCGCTCCGGATCACCAAAAGTGCCCAGTCGGCGCTCACTGAGCGCGCGAGCAGGTGTGGGTAATTACAGAACGGTCCTACGTGCCGGCATCCCGGGCTGCTCGATGATCAGGAAGCTTCCGCCCTGTCGGATGTTCCATCCGGCCGCGGCATACCTGCGGATGACCTCGTCGATAGTATCTTGCGGGGTCCGGCGCCCGAGGGCTCTCCAGATTTCGGTCCCAGCAACATGAATGTGAGCCGGCCACGACCCGGCTCGATCGGCGTCCTCGATCGCGTTGTCGACCGCACTTTCTACCATGTCTGCCTCCGCCTTCACGCCAGGCCGGAGGTCGTTGTACGCGCGAACCTGGTCAGGCTTCATCATCCCGGGTACCGCTCCACCGCGACCCACGAGTAGTACCACCTGTCGCTGAGGAGATGGTCGCTCGCGTCACGCACGAGCCGAACGATGTGCTCCTCGCACGATGCCAAGTCATCGTGCGAGGCGATCGGCCGCTCCATTCCGCCGACCTCGTACATCATCACGATGTACGAGACCGTGGTCGTCTTGGCGCCGTCGCCCATCACATTCGGAGGGGAGTGGGCGGTGATCGGCCCTCGCTCCTTGGCCTTGTAAATGGTTGGCATCGGCTACCTCCAATTGGCGAACTCGACCGCGACCTTGGCGACCACACCGAGCTCCGCGGTCGAAAGCTGGAGGAGCCCCCTCGACGCCCAGTCGCCCGGTGACGGATCCGTGGACTCAGGAAGCTCCCAGCGGTTGGTCTTCTCGTCCCAGACGAGGCTCACCACACCCCCCGTGGTGCCGTCGACCGTGATCGTCACGGTCGCCGACTTCTCGTCGTCGTCGGCGACCATGTCGATAACCCGGCACTGCCATCGCTCGGGCGACACGCGGTCGCTGAGCCGCGTCATCTTCGAAAACCTCGCGGTGTTCAGGTCCAGCCGGCTGAACTTCGGGGTGGCGTTGGCCGCGATCTCCTGCAGCACACTGGCGGCGTACTCCACGGAGGTACCGTCCGCGGCTTGGCCCGCCAGCCAGACGTTGCAGAGGTGGATGATGAACTGCTTGTTCGTCCCACCGGCGTTGCAGCGGAGGGCGTTGACGGTGTCGCGGTCGAGCTTTCGTGCGATCGGCATATCCCCGTTGTGACGCCGGCGCGCAGCGCAATCAACCGTCCTCACGTGAGGATGGTCTACCTGGGCTCAGTAGCTGATGACAGCGATGTGACCGGGGTCGGTGATCACCCACTGTGGGCCGTCCTCGCGCGTGACCAGTCCGAAGTTCCCCTCGTGGAGGTCACCGAAGAACACGCGGTTGGCGCCGTAGACCTCCACCAGGCCGTCACCGAGCTTGCGGAGCTCGGGCACCTTGATCTGCCGCGCCATCTTCTCGCAGCTCTCCAACCACCTGGTGATCAGCGCGTCGCGCTTCTTCACCGGGGCCCCGTCCTGGATCGCCTGATACGCGTCCTGGGCTGCCTGATGCTGGGTGTCGATGAGCTCCTTGGCGTACGCGGACACGGCGTCGGCATGCGCGCGGTCGTACTCGTCGTGCTGCCCGACCGCCTCGACGATCTGCCCGACCTTCTGGGCCGCCTCGCGCCAGAGCAGGTAGGTCGGGTGCGTGGTCTGGTCGGGGTCGACCTTGATCACGTGGTGGTACGTCACGCAAATCGGCGCCACCAGCTGCGGCGCCAGCGTCGCGGCGAACTCGCCCTCCGTGTCGTCCTCGGTGACCTTGAGGACCACACCGGGGTCGAGCGTCGGGAACACGCATCCGTAGGCGCCACACCCGTATTGCCGGGTAGACGCCCGCAGCGAGCCGCGGCCGTCGTACTTGACGCCGACCAGCTTGGGCATCCACTTCGGCGGGATCGTGTCCTCGAGCGCCTCGAACCCGCGGGCGATCAGCTCGTCGATCCTTCCGCCGAGACGTCCGCCGCGGCTCCGGCGTGGGTTGCTGATCATGTTGCGCACCATGCCTGGTATCGTACTCCACGTGGAGATCACCGAGAAGAATCTCACCAGGTTCCGAGAGTGGATGATCCAGCGCGGCCGCCAAGAGGGATCCGCCAAGCTCTACGTGACGAACCTCCGGTCCTGCTCGCGTGAGCGGACCCTCACGTCCAGGCTCGTGGATGGCGGTCTGGCCCCCAACACGATGCACGCAAACGCGGCCGCGCTGCGCGCCTGGGCGAAGTTCTCGAAGAACCGCGAGCTCGCCGAAGTGCTGGATGACATCCGCCTGCCGCCGGCGCGACGGGTGCGCGCCAAGCCGCCGCTCGAGGTCGATGTCCTGCGCCGCGTGGTCCAGCACCTCCGGTCGTGCGACATGTCGAACGAGGCCGTTCGCCAGGTCCTGCTGATCATGGCGCTGCGCGGCCTGCGCGTGAGCGACGTCCTGCGCATCCAGCGCACCGAGGTTATGCGCTCACTTGCCAGTGGCAGGTTGATGGCGGTCACCAAGGGCCGGAAGCGGACACCGATCGACATCCGCCCGATTCGGCATGAGCTCCAAGCGCTGGCCGAGATCCGTGGCTGGTCCAGCGTCCAGGATCTGGTGACGAAGTCACCGGACCCGAGGGTCGCGACGAATCGCATCTGGCGCGCCGCGCGGCGCACCGCCAAGGCAGTTGGCATCGACGGCATGCACCCGCACCGCTACCGCCACACGTTCGCCACCCGCTACCTCGAGCGCCTGGCCGGCGACCCCAACGCGTTGAACAAGCTGCAGCGCTTCATGGGGTGGGAGAACCTCGCCACCGCCGCGCGGTACGTCGACCACGTCGAGCAGGAAGATCTCGACCGGGTCGGCAGCGAGCTAGTCGACGACCTCGGCTGACTCGCTGAACATGGCCTGCTTCAGGCCGCGCTCGAGGCAGAACTTCAACAGTTCCCGGTCGTCGAGGCGCCATTGCTTGTCCTCGACGATCAGCGGAAGGTCTTCGATCGTGTCGAAGTTCACGCACAGGATCGAGGTCTCGGTGTCATCGAACGTGCTGTTCATCCACATCGACATCATGCCAGCGTACCTGTGCCCTTCAGGCAAACGACCGAACAGCACCGAGATGGAGTGGGTCGCGTTCCCCGCATCGGGCAGAGACCAACACGAAGGCTTGATTCCGTTCACGTCATAGAACACCGCTGACCATTCGTCGACCGGAACCACGGTCATCCTGACCCACTTCTGATCGCTTGTGACTACTGGGCGTCCCATAGGCGGTAGTGTTTCTCCAGGGTGGTCTTGCTCTTGTCGATGTCGGTCGGATCGGGGAAGCGCGATCCGCAAATGCACCGCTCCATGAACAACAGCGGGCCATGGTCCAGGTCGACCGGAGATGGCGCCGCCTTGCAGACCGCGAGATAGTGGACGCCGCCCATGGTCACCGACGGCCATACCCGAGCTGGCTCGCCGCTGCTGACCCGGCGCTGGCGGGGTTGGCTCCTACCGCACACCTTGAGCTGCTCTCCGCACGAGCAGAGGAACCCGTCGTTCTTGCCGTAGTCGACCCCGTTGATCTCAACCCGCAGCGACCGTGCGACCTGGTGCGCAGGGTCGTCCGGCGACGCGGCCTTGGCGCAGTACGTGATGGTCTGGAACTTGTATGGGCGGCCGAGCTCGTCGTCGGGGATCGGTTCTGATACCGGCCACGCGCCGCCGGCGGTCGCGAAGCGGTCCCACATGATCGACTCGATGACCTCGCTGATCAGCTGCCCGGTGACCTCGTATTGGCAGCGGTCGATGTATGCGAGGGTTTCTGACGATAGCTTGGCGAGTTCCGCCTTCAGCAGCTCGTTGGTGATCGCGGTCCTGGGCAGCTTGGGCAACTCGAATCTCCTTGGCGGGCGGGGTCTCGGATCCGGCCGAGCACTCCGGAACAGTACCATAATGCCGCATGGTTGCGGTATGATCTGGCAGATGCAAGACACGAGACCAGCGATGACCCGAGCACTGAGCTCCCTGATCCCAGCATCCCCTCCCAAGGGGCCCCCCGGGTCCCAACCCGGGTTCATGGATATCGCCAGGCTGGATGGCGAAGATGGCCTGGTCACGGTGATCTCTCAGCGCAGCAAGGACGGCGCGATCACGTTTGCGATGTTCCGCGAGTTCGACCGCCAGGGTGCGCGCGACCGCACATCGTTCGTTCTGGCCGAGATGGTCCAGAAGTACATCGACCACGCGACCAAGACGAAGGCAGCGCTCGAGGACATCAACGTCACCTGGGCGGTGAACGGAACCAAGCTGCCGTTCCCGCCCGGCGGCCGTGGGAAGGGGAAGCTCGACCGCGATCGCACGCGCGAGCGGAACCAGTTCGAGTTCGACCGCCAGCGGGCCACCCAGCGGGGCCGGCGGTGATCGTCGGCATCGACGAGGCATCGGTCGACGGCAACGCGCCGCCGGACCTGGCGGCGCTCAAGGCCGCGTGCCAGGCGGCCGGCTCCTCGCTGGGGTTCGCGTTCTTCCGCGGCGCGTGGGGCACCTGGCCAGATTCGCTCCTGGACCAGCGCTGGGTCGCCGCGAAGCGCGCCGGCCTGACCGTCGGCGCCTACCTGTACCTCCGGATGACCAACAGCCAGCCGCCGGAGGATCAGGTTCATGCGTTCGCCGACCACGTCGGGATGCTCAACGCGGACGACTTCGTGCCCGCGCTCGACATCGAGGATGCGGGGTTCCCGCCCGAGAAGGCCCTCGAGTGGTTCACGCGTGCGTGGGAGGAGCTCAGCAAGATCTACGGCGCGCGACCGATCGTGTACCTCTCCTCTCGGGTGGGGACCGAGGTGCTTGGCGGCCTGCCGCTCGGCGGGATCGCGGACTCCCCGCTCTGGGTGACCAAGCCCTGGCCGTGGAAGGAGCGTACGCCGGCGCACTTGGCCTATGACGGCCCACCAGCCGTCCCGGCGCAGTGGGAGTCGGGCGGCCAGGAGAACTACTGGTTCTACCAGTACCAGGGTGATGCCCTGCCCTGCCCCGGGTTCTCGTCGACGGTCGACCTCAACAGGTTCAACACCGCGCGCCTGGGAAGCAAATTTGGCCGGGTGTCGTGGGTGCAGCGCCGGCTCGGCATCACCCAGAGCGGCGTGTTCGGCGCCGACACCGAGGCCGCGGTGAAGGCGTTCCAGAAGCAGAGCCACCTGGTCGAGGACGGGATCATCGGCCCGAAGACGGCGGCGCGGCTGTTCTGGCTGCCGCCGTCGAGCCGATGACCTGCATCGCGCCGCGGACGCCGGGCGATCGCGTCCGGTGCCCGAACGCGCGGGCCCAGGGTAGCATGTTTTGCGCCGGCCACGCGCTGGCGCCGGCGGTCCAGCGCGGCGGCTGGATCTCGGCCCACGCGCGGCGCCAGAAGCGCGCCAACCACGACATCCTGATCGACGCGTCCTGCGTGTTCAACCGCCTCTGGGTCGGCTCGAGGCCGCCGGCGGACCGGGACCTCCCTGCGTTCGACGTGATCGCGCTCTGCGCCGAGGAGTACCAGCCGCGGATGGCGTCCTACCACGGCCTGGTGCTGCGCTGCGCGGTCCCGGACGACGTCCTGGACGCCAACGAGCTGTTCCAGGTCACCAAGACCGCCCGGTCCGTCGCCTCAGCGCTGGCGCGCCAGCAGAGCGTCCTGGTGACCTGCTACGCCGGCCTGAACCGCTCGGCGCTCGTCGCGAGCCTGGCGCTCGCCATGGTCACGCGCATGAGCTCGGACGAGCTGATCGCGCTCATGCGCGCGCGCCGCGACGCCCACTGCCTGAGCAACGAGCACTTCTGCGTCATCCTGTCGTCTCTCGTGGGAACCGGCCGGCTCCGGTAGGAGTCCCAGGACTCCCGTACTACGGCGTACTCGTCTCGACGGGGATATCCGTCGAGCAGTGGCGATGCTTGTCTCTGGGCTAAGACCAGAGCGTCGGGATCAACGAGTCTCAAGGCCAGCGGGCCCTGAGCATGTCTTGCGACGAGAACGGCGTCACCGTGTTCGTCCACATACCGTCTCAAGGCAATCAGCCTTGAGCATGTCTTGCGAGGAGCAGGATGGACGAATCCACTGGCGGTCTCAGCGGCCCTGAGCACAGTATTGATACACGAGAGCAGCCGTTCTGGCAATCGAGGAACGGCGCATCGACCGTGAGGACCGTCTACGGCGCCGCGAGCTGGCCGTTGTATGCGGCCAGGACCGCGGCCGCCTGGCCAGCGTCGATGGAGTTCCTTGAGCGCAGATCGCTCACGTTCCAGCACAGGCGGTACACGACCTGCGCCGCGGCGTCGAGCGAGACGAGGTCGTGGGCCGGAGTCGTCGGGATCTGCGTCGTCTGCGCCGCCAGCACGGCGATCCAGTTCTGAATCGGCCGCGACGGTACGTTGGCCACGGGGAACTGGCCAATGATCCCCGACCAGAACGCAGTCAGCCGCGTCTGCGCCTGCCCGTTGCTGATGGCGAACCACACCTGCAGGTTGTCGAACGCCGATCCGGCGGCCTCTTGGAGAGTTGCTGCTGCGGTCATGGCATCATCCTTGGTCGACGTCCGACATCAGAACCACCAGCGGTCCCGGGTTGTCGCTGACCTGAAACACCAGGCAGTCGAAGCACCCCTGGTTTTTCGCGGTGATGACCGTCGTCACCGACGCGTTCGGCGCGACGGCCGCCGCGGCGACGATGGTGGTCTCCTGGTGGTACGGAGTCGGGCCTGCGCTGTTCGTGATCGCGAAGTTCACGCCGCGGATCCCGTACGTGGACGGGTTGGTGGCGTTCCGGTTCGTGTACTGGATGTACGCGTACTTCCGGCCGTAGTACGGCACCACGAAGTACGTGGTGGTGTAGTTCTGGAACAGGTACTTCTTGTCGGGCCGCGCCGGCGTGAGCGCGGTCGGCGTGGACAGGTACTGGACGATGTCGAAAATCGGAGGGATGAACTGGACGGTGCTCCCGGGCGCCGCCCCGCTGGGAACGTAGTTCGGGTCGTAGATGTCATCCGCCCAGAACAGGATCCGCCCGGGCCGCTTCGCCGTCGGGTAGTCGGCCGTGTTCTGCGATGCGACCAGGCCAACGAACGCTCGCTGGGGCGAGAACGTCCCGGTCGTCATCAGGGTTGATGACTGCGGGTCGAAGTACGCAAACCGGATGTTCGCGATGTCGCTGTCCGGCCCGATCGCCAGCGCGAGTCCACCCTCGTCGGACTCGTAGATGTCGCCGGGTGAGGACAGTTCCGTGCGGAGGCGGAAGATCAGCGCGTTGCTAAGGACCGCGCCGGACCCGGTAGGTTGTGGATAGGACATGCGTGCTCCCGGATTGCCAGTGTCAGGATCCGACGATCCTGGAGACGAGACGCATCACCGATCCGGTGATGACCTCGAGCCAGGGGTAGGGCGCCACCACGACCGAGATTCGGTTGACCGCGCCAGCCACCACGAAGATGCGGTTCCCGCGGGCGACGTCGAGCACGACCGGGACGCCGGTCTGGAGCGATACGCCCTGTCCGGCGGTGATGTTTCCCAGGTCCTGCTTCTCGCCGACCTGAACCGGCCCGGCGGTCGTGAGCGTCAGGGTGACGCGGGCCCACTGTCGGTCAGCGTTGTACAGCGTCTGCGTGTCCGGTATCGCTCGGGTGGTGTAGGTGAATAGCTGGATCTGGTTGGCGCTCTCGGCGAACGTGGTGGCCGGCTGTGGCGCCTGCACCGCCCCTCCGGGGGCAGTTGGCATCGGGCCAATTTTGGATACCGGACCTGGTCGAGGGATCTTGTTCACTTTCGCCTCATGATCATGTACAGCAACACCGCGAGACCACCAACGATCAGCATGGTAGCCGGAATCGGCTCCACGAAGTAGGGCTCGATGTCGGCTGGGATGGTGACCGGCCCGGCCGGCGGATCGGGAACCCGGACCGGCGGCCCGGCTGGCGTGTTGGCGACCTCCTGACCGATCGCGTACTGTCGGTCGATGTCGACCACCCGCTGTGCGACCTTCTGGGCGCTCTGGCTGCCCAGCGGTACGCCGCCGGTCGCGACCACGTACCGGACGATGTCGTGGTACACGTCGCCCGACGTCAAGCCTCCCTGCGCGGCGCGCGCGAGCTCCGCGAGCTGGTGGCTTCCACCCCGGCCCACAGCGAACGCCAGGCGGGCGAGCTTCCAGCTGTCGGCGCTGCCGAGGTTCACCTCGGGGTAGGTCGCCGCCCAGATGATGGCCTCCATGGCGTACTCGAGGGCCCCGATCGCGATGTTGCTCTCCGGGTCGAGCCGCGCGCTCGGGTCGAGCCCGAACATGGGCGGCACGTTCGCGGCGACCTGGAGGTAGCCGGCCTCCCCGAGGGAGGGGTCGCCGGCGGAGCCGAAGTTACCGCCGCTCTCGTGGGCGATGGCCGCCGCCAGGAACCCGGCCGGCATGCCACCGCGGTACTTGTTGATCCAGGGTCCGAGCTGGTCGTAGACAGCCCTGGCTACCGCGACGGCGGCGTCGAAGTTGGCATCGGGCATGCCGGGAGCGTATCACGAGGCGTGTCGTACAGGTGACGCGTACATACGACCATCTCCATCCCGAACCTGAAGTCCTGGGCGCTGTCCAGGACGCGATCGACGTGCAGATCCTGGCGCCCGGGCAGCATCGGCCAGCCGGCCTGGCACCCCATGCACTGGTTCATCTGTAGTCGCACGCGATACGCTCGGAGTACCCAATGAACTTGGCCATTGGTCCGATGCTACAGCATCAGGACGTCATTGCTTCTGGATACCGTGCGGGAAATGGCATCGACATCCTACGGTCGGGCACCGGCCGGACTCGTCATGTCGATGAGTGTGGTGACAGTGGCTGCATTCGCTGTCGCATGGCTTCCCGTCGTAAGGACGGTAGCTTGGCTGTGAGCGTTCCATCGGGCGATGCTACAGCATCCGCGTCAGGATGTCGGCCGCGTCGTTTATCATCGCCATCTTCTCGGTAGATCCGCCGGGAAGATCCGGATGGTAGCGCTGGGCGAGCGTCCGCTTCCGCTGCCGGATCTTGTCGGCGGTGAGTTGCTCGGTGGGGGCGAACCCCATCACCTTCCTGGCCATCGTCCGCGCCCGCAGCTCCGGATCCTCCTGCTGCGGTGGTCGCCATGATCCAGGCCCAGGTCTTGGCGCCCACCCGCCGGGAACCGTCCGCGCCCGCGCCTGGGCGGTCTTCCAGTCGGCGAACACCTGTCGGGCAGCGTTGACCGCCGCGTCGCGGTCGATCGCCTCGCCATTCAGCAGGTCGACCAGCATCCCGGCGAGCATCTCGCTCGGCGCCTTGGGCTTCGCGGTCTCGGCCACCGACAGCTGGTGCGCTCGGCACAGCGGCGGGTTGGTGATCGGCATCGCCGCGTCGTACGGGCACCGCCGCCGCCCCTCCTGGTAGGCGCACTTGGTGTTCTGCCGCTTCTGCGGCGCTCGAGGGCGAGGCGGCACTTACAGGTCCTCCTGTGCCTTGATGAGCGCAGCGCGACCGATCTCCCAGGCTTCGTACATCGTGGGGTTGTCGCGCTTGTTCGGCGATGCAGACATGAGCATGACGTGAAGCGCGAAGCGCAGGTCACCTGTCCTGCCGATCTCATCGCGCCATTTCTCGAGGATCCGCGAGCAGCGCGTTAGCGCAGCGTCGCGCTCCTGTTCCAGCTTCGACACCTTGGCGCGCAGCTCGTCTTCGTCCATGGCTACCTCGTCTTGACGCAGGTGTACGACGGATACGTCGTGGTGTTACCTGTCATGCTGAGCCCCGAGCAACCATGCCCGACGGCGTGCGTCAGGTCGTCTCGGGTGAGCGTGCGAATGGTGTCGGTCTTGAGCTTGAGCTTGCGCATGGTGGCCTTCACGGTGGCAGAGGTCCGAACTTCGCAGCGATCGCCGCGTCCACGGCGGCGTTGTTCGCGGCGATGCTGTCCTTGAACTCGCGGATCGCCGCCTGGACATCTTCTCCGGATACGGCACCCTGGCCAGCCTTCTCGATGGCCTCGATCAGCGCGATCATGCCCTGGATGATGGGCTGCGCCTCGGCCGGGTACTGCGCCACCAGGCCCTTGAGCACGCCGCCGATGGCCTCGAGCGCGACCAGGCTGGTGTGTGCGACGTCGAGAACTCGCTTCGCGGTGTCGGAGAACGACATGTTCACTTGCCTCCTATCAGGGCGGTGATATCGGCGATCAGGTCCCTGGAGATCTTGATCGCGGTGTCCAGGCTGGGCGAGTCGCTCTGCGTGGCGGCCAGCGTGAGCGCCTGGTAGGCGACGGTTAACGCCTCCTGGGTCTTGGCCTGGGTCTGCCGGTACGCGCCGATCTGCGCCTCGGCCTGCTCGCGCGTGGTCGCCTGGTCGACGATGACCTTCTGATGACCGGCATCCCACGCGACGAACGCATCCCGGGCGCCGTTGAGCGCGATGAACGTGTCCCGGATGGTGTCTCGGCGGGTAGCCGCCGAGCACGCGGCGACCGTGGTGCACGCGAACAGCGCGCACACGGATGCGAGCAGCAACGCGACCGCCGGGTTGCTCCGGCGGATCACTTCGCACCCCCGTTTGCGTTCGCGCTCGTGATGATCTGCGCCACGCCGGTGATGGTCTTCGCCGAGGCGTACGCAGTGAATATCCACTGCGTGTAGGTGACCCACTGGTCGGCGGTCACGATGCGCAGCCCAGCGAGCACGGTCGCCGCGATGATGAGCGCGAGCATCGTGATGCCGCGCTCGCTTTTCAGGAGGTCCAGGATTGCTGACATGCGGCCATCTTGGACCAGCCCGACAGGATGGCGCAATGTGGGTGTCTCACGCCAGGCGGAGCGGCAGGCGATTCCACCACGCGACGCCATCAGGCGGCACCGATGTATATCCCCAGTACGTCGTTCCGTTCTCCGTGGGGACCGCAGGGACGCGCCAGCCGATCTGATCTCCATCGCGAGAGGATCCCCCATAGAACTGATAGAGCCTGGGATCTCGCTCCTTGTCGTATAACGTGGTCACCCAGACTTCCCCGCCCTCGCCTTGGTCGACGCTGTACGTCTGGCCGCTGCCATGCTTGTCATGGCTCGCAGCCTGCTCCTTGCAGGAACAATCTGCACAGAGCAGCGACTGGTGATTCAGGAACGTGGAGTATTCGCGCCACAGCTTCACGCCGTGTACGCCGCACTGGCCGCAGTGGTACTGCGGCGCCACGGTGGTCTCGGCGTACGATAACCGGGCCATCGGTTCAGGTCTCGGTAGGGTCGCCATGGTTCTACTTCTTCGCCCGGACGATCCGGTCCATGTAGTCGCGCCACGCCTTGGCGAACCCGGAGGCGTCGATGTCGCCGGTCGCCCACCGGATGCCGTCCATCACGCCCTTGACGTAGTCGTTCGTCGGCGGGTGCGCCGTGCGCAGCCCGAGCATGTCCTCGATCACCGTCTTCGGCGGCGCCTTCTTCGGCGCCGTGGCCGGGATCTCCTGCTGGGGGCCGCGGACAACCGGCTTGGCCTTCGCCGCCTTGGGCGATTCCTTCTCGGGCTTTACCTTGGCGTCGGCCGCCTTCTGGCGGACGATCTCCTTGGCCTCCTTGACGGCCGCGCGCGCGGCGCCTTTGTCGAGCTCCTGGACCTGCGCCAGCTTCTTGCGCTGGTCGACCTTGGGCAGCGCCGCAAGGTCCTTGAACATCTCCTCGGGGATCTCCCCCTTCTGCCACTGGAGGAGCAGCGCAGGAGAAGCGTTCTCGCGGGCGCTGAGGATCTTGCTGACCCACGACTCGCTGCGGCCGATGACGCTGGCGATCACGGCGATCGTGTAGGGCTTCTTCGTGGTCGGGTCGGTCTGCGCGCGTAGGCGCAGGGCGTTCTCCGAGAGCTCGTACCCGGACAACCCCGACCGTGTACCGACCTCCTCGAGCGCCTGCAGCAGGTACGTGGTGGCGACCGCCGGCGTCCAGTCCACGGGGGCCGGCTCGAGGTCGACCACCGGGACCATGACGTCGTCAGGCAGCCCAGCGGCCTTCACGCCCAGGTACCGCCGCTGGCCATCGACCACGAGCAGGTCGACGCCGCCGTTGGCGGAGATCTGCACGACCTTCAGGGCCTGCTTGACGCCTGCGTACACGCCGACGTCATCCGACGTCGTGCCCATGCGGATGCTGTTCGCGAGCACCGCGATCGAGGCATCGTCCAACCCCGTGGTCGTCCTGGGGTTTACCCAGTGCTTGTACTCGAGCCGGAGTTCCTTGAACGGAACCCACCGCGTCTGGCCGAACGCGTCCACCGGGGCCACGGAAGGATCCGTGGTCGTGTCCGCCACGACCTGCCGGGCGACAGTGGTTCGCTTCGCCGCGCGCGACTTGATCGACCGCGGCGCGCGCGGGGTCTTCGGAGTCGGCGCTGTTTCACTCTCCGTTACCGGAGCCGATGCCGCTGAGCTGGCGACCACATCGCCATCGTCAACGAGCGCCGGGTCGGGATCGATGTCCCCGTCCTCGTCCTCGGGTTCGTGATGTTCATCGTCCTCTTCATCGTCCTCGTCGTCCTCGTCGGCGAGTTCATTGTCGGGGACGATCTCGAGGTCGTCATCGAGGGCGGTGTCCATGTCGTCGTCGAGCATTCTCATTCTCCTCTGAGAGGCCAGGCGATGACGGATCCGATCGCGGACGATCTGCCCTGCGCTTCTGATCTCGTGACCCCGGGACATCTCGAATCTCGCCGTGCATCTTGCACGGCGGCCATGACAGTGGCAAGACCTCTCGCTCAGTCCCCTGACGCCTGGTGGATCTGGTAGAGCGTCGCGTCCTGCATCGCCTGATCGAGCGCCGCGTTGATCATCGCCGCCCTGGCCGTGTCACCCCCAGCGTCCGGGTGGGTCTCCTTGATGAGGTTGCGGTACGCGCGCTTGATCTCGGAGTAGGCGGAGTGCGGAGATACACCGAGAACGGATGACCAGTGCGGTGGGTCGGCGGGATCTGCTGGCGCCGCGGGTAGCGCGGCGAATCCATCCCACACCTTGAGCGCCGCGCCGGCGGCGCCCCAGCGATCCAGGCCGCGGATCGCCTCAATCGCGCACGCGATGGCTCGGATGTTGCTCGTGGCGTCATCCCAGCGATCGCACGCCATGACGCGCTCTGCGCCATGGAGCACGAAGTACACGGCGATCCCCGGGCTGTGGCCCTGCTGGATCCCCGTGGCGTACGGGCGACCGTCGCGGCGCGTCGGCAGGTTGCTGGTGATCACCGGCTCGACGGCGCCGAGCCGGTCGAGCTCGCGCTCGAGGGAGCGCAGTGCATCCGTGAACGCAACGGTGAAGTTGCTCGGTTCCGGCATCGGGGTGACGGCCCACCCATCGGGCCACTGCAGGGGGTACGGGGTGCGCTTCATGGGATCGTCCTAACGCCGTCGGTGAGTTCCATGATGGTATCGTGGCCAGTGATCTCGGCGTCTTTGTACACGCGCCGGAACGCGGCTTGCGCGCGATCGTACGCCTCCGACGCGTATGCTCCGATGGCCACACAGGCGAACTCGTGCTCCTTGCCCCGCTTCGCAGTGGGCCATGTGTAGCGCAGCGTGACCTCGTAGAGTTTCATGTGCGTAGGTTCCTTTGTGGGGCCTGGCTATCGTCAGTGCCGGTAGGCCATCTCCGGCAGACCGTCGCTCTAACCTGTGGGTGTCAGGCGAGCGGCGGTTTCGCCAGCGTCGCGCCAGAGAGGAGGGAGGGCCCTGGCGCGGCGACGAAATCGTTGCTGCTACTTCGGCGGGCGCGCCGCCTCGTACGGCCGAGTCTGCCGTTCGGTCGCGATCGGTTCGTCCGTGCGGACCTTGGTCACGTCCTCATGGGCGTTCCGCCACTTGTCCTCCGCCTGCTTGCGCTGCGCCTTCAGTGCGAGCTCGAGGCCAGCGCGGCGCGCTGTCTCCTCGGGGGTCATCCTGCGCGTGGTGGCCACGCCAGCCGCAGCCGGCGGTTTCCACCACTTGTGGTAGTATGCGAACGGCGTGCCGACCAGGGATGCCGCTGTCACGTTGTCGCCAAGGACGTCCTTCATGACGGCATGGTCTACCGGGTACGGCGCGGAGAACGCCGCCATGCACGCGCGGGCGATCCGCACGATGGCCCTGATGTGAAGCCACTCCGGGCCCATCCTGCGCTTGGAGGGACGGCCAAACGGATCAGGCAAGTCCCTGCCACCGATCAGATCGGCGGCATCTCTGGCCGTCTGGCCCCAGATGGTCCCTCCGCCGGACTCCAGGTCGAGAAGGTCGAGCGCGGCGCAGCGAAACACCGTGCGCGTGATCGAGTAGGTCGTCATTTAGCAACCCTCGGCGTGAAACTTGGCCGACGACAGTCGGTCGGTCGCCTCGTCCTGATTGGAGAATCTCCACGCTCGATCGGGCGCAGTGCCGCGGTAGACAAGCCACCACGCCCCGGACGACTCGACGGCAGCGTACCTGTTGGAGTCGTGGGACCAGTCCCATGCCCCGTGCTTGTCGAGCAGATCGGCCAGCACCGTACCTACCGACGTGTCATCGGCGGCGCTGTCGATCGCCGCGTCTACCTGATCAACCCTCATGGTACCTCCGGGGCCTGGAACTCGATGCATCGGGTCCCTTCGGGGTAGTCGGACTCATCAGACACCTTGATTTCGCATCGCCAGCCCGCGGCGCGGTACGCATCGGCTAGTCGCTCGGCGACCGAGTCGACGAGCGCCGCGGAGAGCCATCTCACCGTTGGGCCGTCATCGCGGACCTGGATCGGTACCAAGGGGACCTCCATAGGCCAGGATCCGGATCTGGCGTGGTGTAGCAGGTATTGATCGATCTCGGCCACGGCGGCCTCGAAGGCGACATCCGGCTGTGCCGCTGCGATGCGACGAGCGTCCTCTGCGCTGAACATGGTACCTCCGTTGTGGGTCACAGCGTGACCCCGCTCGACGCCCAGTATGCGACGGATACCACCGCGCATATGAACGCCATCGAGATGAGCCCCCAAACGAGCAACCCAGGTTGGGGTGAAGTCCAGTCGACGGTCCCATCATAGGTGGGCTGCTTCACGCGTCGGGGTACGAGTCGGGTAGCCGACGGGCGAGACGTGGTGAAGGCGCGCTCACGCGCGAGCGCGGTAAACGGTCGCGCCGGGAGGATGACGATCCGGTAGGTGAATGCGTGCTCCGGGAATGGCGCCCGCGAGAATGGGTCGATTCCGATGGAGTCGAGGGTGGTCTGCGGCCGGCGCGCCGGCGCCGAATGGGTGATGATGGCCACCCGATGGTCTGTGGCGTGACGCCACCGGACGCGCGTCATTGGTCACACACCCAGGTCATGACGATGGCCAGAATGTCCCTGTCGGGCAGCTTCAGCTTGCCGCTTTCGTCGCATACCCGGTTGATGACGGGCTTCACTGCGTAAAGCGCGCGCGCGTCATCATCCAGCGCGCGCCGCAGCGCCCGCTCGAAGTCGTCGATCCAGGGAAACTCCGGGTATTCCGATCCCCACGCGATGAGCGCGCTGATAGCGCGTCGAATGCATTCCTCGGTGGCGCGGATAGCTTCTGTGCGTACGAGACAGCACTCGGTGCAGTCGCAACTGAGTGCGTGACCAGTTTGACGTTGCGTGTGGATGTCGGCCGCATCGGCGTCGGCGTCGCTTATGATGTGCGTCACGGCTTTTCTCCATGCCGGGCGTTCCACAGGGCGGCGCATTGCTCTCTGGCGATGGCCCTGATGATCTTGGCATCCCCCCGAATGGATAGAGAACACTGATCGGGGTCAGAAAGAGCCATGCCGGTTGCCTCCGTGTCGGAGGTGCATTGGTTGCCCGACTCTTTGATGAGTACCGAGCGTAGATGTCGGATCTGCTCGTCCGTGATCGTCTCTGCAGTGACCTTCATTACTCGTCTCCGTGGCATGCGTTCCACGCCGAGGCGCAACACTTGCGCGCATGCCGCCGGTCTTCGGGGGTTAGGACGCGGCCATCGTAAGGTGAGCAGGGTAATCCAAGCGCGTCGGCGCGGAGTTCGCTCGAGATGTCGAACGGATCAAGATGACGGATCTGATCGTCCGTGATCGTCTCTGCGGTGACCTTCATGGCCGCTCCACGAGCCGGATAGGCGACGCCTGGTCGTCGGTGCTATCGGTGTACGCCTGCCACAGGCGCTCGAACAGCTCGCGCGTCACAGCGCCGCTGTGAAGCAGCCACGCGGCGAAGTGGTCGCGTACCTCCAGCCTGGACAGACACGCCGCCACGCCCTCGGCGACCGGCTGCAGAGCGCCCTCGAGCGCCGCGTACAGCTCGGCGCATACACCGTGCTGGTGCACATCCTGGTAGGTGTACTTGGATCCCACCATGCGGATGACTGTCCATGTCGACGTATCGATACCGGATGCTGACCATCTATCGATGGTCTCCCTATCTACGGTATCTGCGACGACGACGAACTCCGTTCCGGCGGTAAAAACCGCCTTCTTGCGCCAGTCGTACCGCTCTCTGCGGTCCGACTGAGGATTGGCGAGGTCGGCGGCGAGCCGATAGGTGCCCGGGGCCAACATCAGCCGGCCTCGTGGTGGTTGATGACGTTACGGTCCATAATCGCTCTCCTGGTCCCCTGGCATCCTCAGTGTGGGTAGGGGGAGCCCCACAGACCCCGCTCGCAGCGGGGTTTCGCCTGTTTACTTGCCGAATTCGGCGTCCCACTCCTCCCGGATCCTGGGGAGTACGTCCGGGTGCATACCGGAGAGCGTCTCGTGCGCCGCGATGATCGCGACCTCGAGATCCTTGTCTGCCTGGGCCCGCTGCTCCCATGCCGTCTTGACGGCCTGCATGCATGTCGAGTGCAGGGGCCGGCGGGTCTGGATCGTGACGTTGAAGCACTTCAGGCCATGGCTGTGGGTGATGCACAGCCGGGTGTCGAACTCGTCGCCCAGCGGCCACTCGCCGCCCTCCCAGACGATGCCGGGCATCTCCCACTGAGATCCGGTCATGTCCTCTACGAGCTCCTCGATCAGGTACCCGGCGGCACCCTCCGAGAGTTCCGATCCGACAAACTCGTCATCCCGGTACATGACCGGGATGTGTGCCGTGAGCATGAGCCGTCTGGTCATCAGGTCATACCGGCGCGCCAAGCGACCGGCCTCCGTATCCGGCTCGCACTGGGTCGCGATCTGCCGGGCAGCGTCGGCCCAGCCGGCCGCCACAGGCTGAGTATCGCGGAACATGTAGGCCCGGCGTAGACAGAGTGCCAGCGGCCATGCGATGTCGCTGCTGTCGCAGCGCTCGGCGAGCCGGATGACCCACTCGGCGCTGACCTCCGCATGGAGGTCGGCCAGCGCAGCCTCCATGGCAGAGTCCCAGGCCGCGCCGTCGGTGGCGAACCGGCGACCCTTGCCGCACGCGGTGGCCCACCGCATGCGGCAGGTGCGGACGCTACCGTCCATGCCGAGCCCCATCCGCCCGCCAACACCGCCGAGCTCGGCGGTGAGTGCCGCGGCGATCAACGCGGGCTGGCTGTCGGTGCCGAGCCACGTGGTGACCGCGTCGAGCGCGGCGGCGCGGCGCGACGCAGCACGCTCGCCGCTCGTGGCGGCGATGTGCATGGCCGCGACCAATGGGTCGGTGCCCGGGGGAAGCTGATCCTCGCAATCCTTACGTGTCAGAGCTGATGACATGATAATCTCCTGTGTGTTCGTTGTGTCGGTCAGCCCGCCACTCCCGTGAGTGGCGGAGCCGATGGGCACAACGCCCTTACTTGCGTGTCACCGTTACATCTCGTAGTCGGCTGCAAGCCGATGCAGCCGTTCGACGATATCGGCAACCTGATCGTCCGGTGTCATGTCGCCAGGGTCCACGAGCGCGACCGTGACGCTGACACGCCCGGTCGCGCCGTCTCGGCACTTTCCGGTGATCGACAGTCCAGCCACCCGCAAACGGCGGGCACCCCAGCATGCATCGCATGCGTACTCACGGAGTCCACACCCTGGGCCATGCCAGTACGCGTCATGCGATCCGCACTCGCATGGCATGGTCCGGCGGGGTTGCGGGGGAGGTTGCGACATGGCTACGCCCCTCCGCCGACGATGGTTGCGCGCACAGCGGCGAGGGCAGCCGTGGCGCGGAGCTCCGCCTTGCCGGCGGACTCGCTCGCCTGTCGCGAGCGAGCGGCGCTGCGGATCGCAGTGCCGAGGGCAGCGAGCGAGGATACCAGCACCGTAGCGCCGGTGATCATGCCGGTCAGGCCGGCGATCCCGGTCGCGGGCGTGGTCGGTGGTGGAACAGCTGCAGCAGCCTGCATCGAGGTCGCGATCAGCATCGTCATCTCCGGGTGTGCGTGTGTAGAACCCCTGGCATCATCAGCGTGGGTAGGGGGAGCCCCACGGACCGCGCTCTCGGCGCGGTTTCGCCTTCACTTGCGAATCTTGTAGTAGGTGCGGTACCCGGCCTGGTGTGGCGCCAGGCCGTGATCGATGACGCGCATGTACGGGGCGCCCTCGTCGTGCTCGGCGCGGCCGAAGCCGCCAAACGCGTACTCAATGCCCTGTCCCTGGTATCTACCAGGGACGTCGAACCGGACCGCGTCCGGTATGCTGGCTCGATCGATGACTTCGTAGTCGGCTCTTTTCATCGTTTCCTCCTCCGTGTGGTAATGCGAGCCTCTTGCCAACTCTAACCCCGCGTGATTCCGTCTGCGGGGTGTCAGGTTCCGGTTGGAACCTGACTGGCGGTGTCAGGCTCCTGACACGCGCGCTGAAATGGGTCGAAGAAACGGATCGTCTCCTCGAACCCGAATGGGTGCGTCTCACGTGCTCGTGACCCATCCGAGAACCCGTCCTGGCGGACCCACGTCCGCCAGCATGCGGCCGGGACCCCGGCCCCCGGGCTGCGATCCGCGATCGCGTCGAGGCAGGCATCCTGCGCACCCATGGGTACCGGGTCGGTCCAGTGCGGGGGGTCGCACCACTGGTCGGTCCAGACTCGAGCGCATGCGCCCGAGTCCGAGCCGCACCACGCTGCAGCCTGTTCCTCGCAGGCGGCAAGACGGGGCATATCGGCCGGGGCTGCTTCGGTGCAAGCGGCCAGGGAGATAGCGAGCGTGAGCATCGTCGTGTGCGTATGGCGTTGCATCACAGCCACCCATGCTTGAGCGCATACCCGCCGTCGCTATCCGGATGACCGTTGCGGCGTCCGTGTGGATTGTCCGTTCCGGTCGGCCACAGCGTGCGGCCAAGGTTGTACACCAGGTGAAACCCCATATCCATTCCGCACCCGCCGACCACGATCCCCCCGTGCTTGCCGATGCGGTACCCCAGTGCGCGGGCGGCCCAGTAGTCGATCGTAGTTAGTGCATTGCGGCCTAGTTCGGCGATGGCCTCGCGGCCTTTTACCGGAAGGACGATCGCGCTCCGGTCGATGGCAACGAGCGAGATCTCTCGCTGCATCCCGCTTCTGGATACGTGCCTCGCAATCGTGTACACGGTGTCACCTGGCTCGACGGCTTGCAGCAGTCGCTCGACGGCTTCCTTGCGTTCCGCATCGGACTTGCTCTTACTCATGGTGTTCCTTCTCGGTTTGCCCTGGCATCGTCAGTGCGGGTAGGGCAACCCCCGCATACCCGGATCGCGTCCGGGTTTCGCCTATTGGATCCGGAGAATCTCCCCGAGATCCTCACCTGTCTCTTCCCCCCACTGCGAACGTGGGGCCAACATGTCGCCTGACATGTTGTAGTCCGCGCCACATTCGCACGTGTTCGTGAACCCGTGGAGCTCAACGTGTCCGGAGCAGCAGTCGCACCGGATCACCGCAGGGTCCGCGTAGCTCCATGAGACCTGCCTGACCCCAAAATCCTCGTACGCTGTGTCAGTCGCAAGAGCGGCTGCTCGTACTCGGGTGTGCTCCTCGATCGGGGTACCGTAGCGGTCTGATTCGAAGGCGAGGCACGCGGACTTGGCCCCAGCGCGAGCGAACTCGCGATAATACTTCTGGCAATCCACGTAGGTTCGGCGCTTGATCCATGTCGGCATGGCTACTTGCTCCCCGTGATGGGCATAACCTCAAAGTATCCCAACTCGTGCGCGGCCGACTGGTAGGTTCCGCGTCGGAGCGACCGACGATCCTCGATCCGGGCGTGCGACTGGCCAGCCTTCCACCATCGCCACGCCGTGTTCGCGGCAGCCACGGCGCGGTACGGGACGGAGACGATGAACCAATCCGTCGGCTGATCGAGGTTGGTTCCGACCATGAGTCGGCGACACTTGGCATCGACGCCGGCGATACGGCGCAGCGCGTCGATAAACGCCGCGGCGTCAGTCTCTGTCATTCCAGATGCGTCGATATCCTCCATCTTTCGAGCCATGGCTACTTCCCCTTCCATGTGTCGCAGGGGACGAACTCCTCGCCGAGTGTCGTCTCAGTGCGACGTGCGATCTCACGAGCCTCTGTCTCAGTCGCTGCCGAGTAAGGCACGAACGATGCGGTGCGCCGCGCACACCGGATCTGGTAGCGGCGAGCCGCGAACCATGCCAGCCGACTATCCGCATCGGATGCGGTTGGGGCCTCCTGTAGGCGGTACCCATCCCACACGTAAAACCGACAGTCAGTGAAGTTGTCGCTCACCATACGCATGGTGATCTGACCGCCGGATCGTGCGAGGTGGGTGCCGTGGGCGCCAATGGCCCACGCGAACGGTTCGCAAGGCGCCATAGTGGCGATTGTCCTGGCGTCATGGTCGAGATCGGTAACGAAGTGAGTCGGCCAACCGAGCCGCGTGGCCTCCGCGAGAAGCGCGGCGTGTGCTCGGCTGATGTCTGTGGTCTGTTTGGGCTTGGACTGCATAAAGGCTCCGTGTAAACCCCTGGCATCTTCAGTGCGGGTAGGGGGGTGCCCCGCAGACCGCGATTGCATCGCGGTTTCGCCTAGTCACTCGGATGCGAAGTAATAGGACTCGCCAGACCAGATCCGAACGCTACCCTGGTAGCGCTCGCCGGAGATCCGCGGCTTGTGGTCGATGAACTCTACCCGGAGGTCGCCACAGCAATTCGGGATGTGGCCGCTGGACGCGTCGATCTCGACGCCGAGTGAGTCCGCAACATGGTCCGCAAACGTGCGAGCGACGAGGAGCTCCTCGTCGGCAAGCTTGCGTGCCATGTAGACCAGACCGGAGTCGGGACCTTCGTTGCAGTAGACGATAACCCACATGGGGCTCCTTTCGGGACTCGCCAGAAGGCGAATTAGAGTAATGCGAGGGGTGGGCCACTGGCCGCTGGCCAGGAATCGCTGGGTTGTGCCCACAGAGGTGGTAGGACTCGGCACTCCGGAGTGTCAGACGTCCGATTTCGGACGTCTGACCCCGGAGATCCTGGCCGGCCACGCCTCCCTAGTCTTCACAGCACACCTCTCCTTTGTCTACCTGGCACCCGCATTCGCGACACTTGCGCTGTTTGACCCAGGTCCCGGACTCCGTGTCCCAGCGAGCCCCCATGTAGGGGCATCCGATCTCGTGACACAAGTGTCCGTTGATGGACGCGACGGCGCAGTGGTCGCATTTCAACAGTGCCGACGGGTTAAGTATGCGGAATGCCCCATGTACCGTGGTGAGTCTGGCAACCGGGCGCCAGAATCGGCGACCACCCTCGCTCTCGATGAGAGCGTCATCACCATCGATCTCGAGAACTCGCCAGATCGCGCCACCCGGCGCGTCCGTGAGCGTGACCAGAGAGTCAACGGCCACGGCGTTCTGGTTCTCGCGCTTGAGGTCGGAGATCCCGATCTCGATCGACGTCAGCAAGGCGTCCGCAGCCCGCTGGGCCGTCGCGACGGCCCCAGATGGCACCGCGACAACCTCCGACAGTCTCACCGGGCCGTAGTTGTGCCCGTAGACCTGGGGGTCTGCGAGCTCACGGCCGGCCGAGTCAACGTGAACGATCTCGCTCACGCGGAACCGATAGCCCTCGCCGCATACGCCGCGGCGAATCTGGACGGTGTCGCCGATTCGGATCTCCTTCATCGTCATCTCGCTGACCCTCATCGAATCTCGATGACCTTGTAACCGAAGTACCCGTCACGGTGAGCGCCGTCGCAGATGTACACGCGCTGGCCACGCCAGGCATACCAGCCGGGCGCGACCCTTCCGCCGGTGAGCGTTTTGACCTCATCGACGCTCAGATTCTGACCTACCTTGTACGAGCTCATTTCGTCGTCTCCCTCGCTCGGGGGACTCGCCCGGGCGAATCAGGGTAATGCGAGTGGGGTGCCACTGTCACGAAGGGCCCTGAAGGCCTGGAATCGCGGGGTTGGGAGGATCTCAGGGCCCCCTGGCGGTAGGGGTGGCAGGGTTCCACCACTCCGGAGTGTCAGATGTCCAACTTTCACCACTCCGGAGTGGGTGAGTGAGGCCTCCGTGAGGTCTCACTGGGACCTCACGAAGCCCCGTAGGGGCCCCTAACGGACCTCCGTAAGGGGTCCCTATCCCGGAGTTGGGGGTGGCAGACCTCGGGGTCTGCTACCCCCTGGCTGGACCCAGGCCCAAAATGGCCATCGAAACACCGCCGGAAACCCATCGTGGAGCCATGCGGTACCCACAGGAAACGCATACCATGGAGGCAGATGAAAACACTCCGTCCTAACGATGCACTTGCGGAGGGGTGGGAGCCGAGTCCTCCGCCCCACATCGGGCCCGATGGCCTGGCGATCGGCCCCCCGAGCGTGGATAGCGTGCCTCCCTACCCGAGCCTCTGCGAGGCTGGCCCGTGCCAGCACCTCCACAGGTTCGAGATCCAGGTCGATGCGGCGTCGCCTCTCGCCCAGCGGGTCCCGATCGAGCTTCCGGACGGCCCACGGGTCGAGACGACCCCGGGCGGCAAGGTGTACCAGCCGCTCCCGGTGTTTCACACCCGGGTCGAGCGGTACTGCTACCCGAGCACGGGGATCGAACTCGAGCTCAAATCCGCCTCGATGGTCCGGTGCAACCGATTCACGCCGGTAGGCGGCTACGAGGAGTACCAACGGCAACGGAAGCCGACCCCCAATAACCCGACCGGGGCGTCGCGGTCACAGGTCTACGTCGCCAAGGTCAAGGCATGGAAGGACGCCCGCGCCAAGGAGGCGCAGGAGGCGGCCGACATCGAACAGGAGATCGCCGAGATGAAGGAGAGGAACACATGAGTATCGAGCAGTTGAAGAGTGATGCGGCCGCGGTCGTGGCGGCGCTGCCGTCCGGGCCGCTGATTTCCGCGGCCGACATGGTCGCGTACATGAAAAACAACCTCCTGCCGTTGTTCTCCGACTTTGTCGACGAGCTCGCCGAGATGGACGCCGCGCTCGCCGAGATGGTGACCGGGGCGGTCGATGTGCTCCACACCGACAACTCGGCGGTGTTCCTGACCCTGATCGAGGGCGGCACCAAGATCATCGCCGACCTGAAGGCGAAGATCGTCGAGCTCGGCGGCACGGTCACCGGCGAGCTCGCCCAGGCGATCAAGGAATGGGAAAGCCTCGCGGCGGACGGCCGCGAGATCCTCGAAGATGTGACCTTCGACGATCCCGAGGACGACGAAGACGAGAATCCGGACGACGAGGAGTCGACCAAGGCCGACGAGAAGAAGTGAAGATCGGGACCAAAATCAAGCGCGACCCATCGAGCGAGGATGCGGCCAAGCCGACCACCGATGACGCCGTCGAGGTCGCGCTGGTCGATGACAAGGACGAGGCCTCGGGCGCCACGGCCGCGGCCGGCGCCGCTCCCAAGGAGCGAAAGGAAGAGAAGAAGGACAAGGAGAAGAAGGAGGACAAGCCGCCCTCCGACCTCAAGCTGATCCGGATCGCCGAGGACCGGACCCTCCGCGAGTGGATGGAGACCCTCGGCACCGAGGGCGCCTACAAGATCCAGATATCCCGGTCTTCGCCGTCCGTGGCGTGGGACACCGCCACGCGGCGGAACGTGGCCGTCAAGGGCCACCTGGCCACCGTGACCGACCTCGACAACATCGACGAGGAGTACCTGCAGCGCGAGTTCGGCGGTGGAACGTTCCGGCTCAAGGTCACGCGGCCGGGGAACGCCCAGTATGCCGCGCACCGGACCGTCGAGATCGCCGGCGAGCCGCGGCTCGACCGTCTACCCAGCAGCTCGCCGCCGCCGGTCCCACAGGCGATGGCAGGGGGGCAGGCGGCGAGTGATAGCCCAGGCGTCATCACCGAGGCCATGAAGATGGTCAAGGAGGCCTACGCGGATCGGGCCCCCAAGGGCATGGATCCGGTCGTCCAGATGATGTTCGATCAGATGCGAGCTCTGACCGAAAGCCAGAGCCGCGAGATGACCGCGCTCCGCGCCGAACTCGCGGCGGAGCGGACCCGCAAGCCGGACACCGATCCGTTCCGCGACAAGCTGATGAACTCGATGTTCGAGGGGGAGTCCGCCACGACGGCGCGGCTCCGCGAGGCGCACGCGACCGAGATCCGGACCCTCAAGGAGGGGTTCGCACAGGAGCGCGCGCAGGTCGAGGCGCGTCACGATCGCGTGATCAGCGACATGAACGCTGCCCACGCGCGGCAGATCGACAACTACAAGAGCTCGTTCGAGCGCGAGATCAAGGCGATGGAGAACAGCCACGCGGTGGCTCTGGCCTCCGCGAACACCACCGCCAACGTCCTGAAGGCCTCCCTGGAAAGCGAGGTGCGGCGCCTCGAGCGCGAGAACACCGAGGCTCGGGCCGAGCTCAAGGAGCTCCGCGCCGCCGCGAGAGATGAGAAAGATACCCTGTCGCAGCTGAAGAAATTCAAGGAGATCAAGGAAGCGTTCACCGGCGACGAGGATGGCCAGGATGCATCGACCATCGGCCAGATCGCGGCGATGGTCCCGTCGGTGATCGAAGGCGTCGGCGCCATCATGAACAACCGCGGCGGTTCGGCGGCGGCCGCCCAGGCGCAGGCGGCGGTGCAGGCCCAGGCCGCCGCCATCCCGGCGAGGCCTCAGCGGTTCGCGCCCGGCCAGATGGTGCAGGACCCCAAGACCGGCCAGATCATGAAGGTGGGGCCCGACGGCGTGCTCCGGCCCGCGCGGAAGAAGCCCAAGGAGATCACCACCGAAGACGGTCGCCAGGTGGAGGCTCCGGTGGTCGAGCCGGAGAACGCGAAGAAGCTCGTGGCCTACCTGGAAGCGGCGTTCAACGGGAACACCGAGCCGGCGGTCGTCGTACGCTCCGCCGGCGCGGTGATCCCGGCCGAGATCATCCAGTGGATCCGCGAGAACGACACCGAGCAGACCTCCGGCGTCGACCTGTTCATGCGCCGGGTGGTGAACCTGCCATCCAACAGCCCGCTGGCGTCGCAGGCGGGCCGTAAGTGGCTGCGAGACCTAGGGAGGGCCCTGATCGAGGGGACCTGATCGCCATGGCGCGGTCTTCCACTGTCATGGTACCTTAGGGCGACTGCAGACCTCCATCTTGTCCGGGTGAAGGCCAGTGGTTGAACCGATCGCTCCATAACCCGCGTCAGACGATCCCGGCCGGTGGCTACGGCCGGGATCAGCTCACGTGGATCCCGGACATGCCGCCCACCTCGCGGGTGGGGTACTCGGGCGCGCCGCAGACCGTCGCGGTCATGCGCAAGTCCGCGCTCGACGACGCCAACCACTACGACACGCGGCAGCTCGCGGAGATCGTGTGCGAGGGGTTGGACTCGAAGGACTACACCTCCGAGTACATGGCGCTGTACTACTTCCTGATCCAGCGGACGCGGTACATGCGCGACCCGCGGCGGACCGAGCTGGTCAGGGCGCCCTACATCATCAGCCGGCAGATCATGGCCGGGCACCGGCCGTCGCTCGACTGCGACGACATGGCGACCTGGCTCGCCGCCGCGATCACCGCGGTCGGCGGCCGCGCGGAGTTCTGCACGGTCGCGTTCGCGAACATGTTCTACCAGGGTGAGCAGCAATACAGCCACGTGTTCACCCGGGCCCTCGAGCCCCGGACCCGCACGATGATCGTTCTCGACCCGGTTGCGGCCGAGAACACCAAGCAGATGCTGGCGCGCGTGAAGGCCGGCGCCGCCTGGCCTGTGGCAGCCTGAAGGAGACCCATGGCGTACAACCTACCTCCACCCTGGGATCCAGGGTTCTGCATGCCGAAGAACGTGAACGACGAGGGCCTCGAGCGCCGCGCGTTCATCACGAAGTGGCAGCCGCGCGGCAGCTACGACGATCCGGCGGTGGGCACCGGCGGGTACGCCGTGCCGAAGTACGTGCTCGACGAAGGCTATGGCCAGGGCACCTACACCACGAAGTGGATGCCGTCCGGCAGCTACGCCGGGCCGCGCGTGCCGAACTGGCTGAATCGCCGGCCCGAGCTCGTCTCGGCGAAGCGCCTGCCTGGCGGCGGCACGGTCGCCACGATCGCGCCGCTGAGCGACGACGAGGTGCCGCTGCCCGCGAACTTCGAGGACTACGGCCAGCGCGCCGCGCAGATCCTGCTGTCGCGGGTGCAGGCGGTCCCGCCGAAGCAGCGGCAGGAGGTCCTCAAGCAGATCATGAACAAGCTCGACCCGTCGCTGTGGGGACGCGCGCAGGAGATCTGGCGGCGGTACATCGCGCAGGGCCAGACGCCGGCGCAGGCGCTGCCGCTGGCGATCGGCCGGGCGATGTCGGCCGGCCTTGCTGCGGAGGTTGTCGGGACGGGGCTTCGACGCTCTGCGCCCCAGGCCAAATCGCTCCTTGGCCTGGGGTGCTACGGCTGCGCCGCCATCCTGGCGCTGGGAGCGGACGAGGCTGCGGATTGCCAGACGCAGCCTGGTTTTTCGTGGATCTATGGCACCCAGGGCACTCCTGGCCGCTGGGAACGAACGAAGGCCGGGGCGACCGATGTCCCGTTTTGCAAGACCCCTCCTGCCGGTGGATCGACCGTCGACCCGACCAAGGTAGATTCCCGGGACCACACCGTTCCGGGCCAGTTCTTCGTGGGGCCGTTCCCGTTCGATGACATGCTCGCGAGTCGCGTATGGTCGAGCTCTGGCGGCGGCAGCGCCAATGTTGCGACGCGGGGAACATCGCCCGACCTGATGTACCCATCGACGGACCCGTCTGCCACGACCGGGCTGTCCAGGGGCAGTAGCGGCGTCGTTCACTTCCTGCCGATCAACTCGGACGTGCTCGGCTGGCTGCGCGATCGACTCACCGAGAAGACCGACGCGAGCGGCAAGACGGACGCTGCCACCACGTATCCGAAGATGGTCAGCCAGCTCGGCATCGGTGGCTCGACCGACTGGGACAAGTGGTTCTCGGCGATGGGGATCTCCCCGGATACCCCGATTCGGCAGCACGTCGCCTGGTACCTGATGACCGGGATCCAGCCGCTGGTTCGGACGAAGCACCCGAAGACCGGCGAAGACATGGTCATGCACGTCATGGTGCAGCGTGTCGACCCGACCAAGGATTGGTCGTCGAGCAACGGCCTGGTGCTCAAGGTCTGGCTGTCCAGGGTCCCGGACCCCGGTGTCCTGGCGTCGATCTGGAACACGCTCGTGCAGATCCCGGCTACGGTGGTGATGCCGATCAGAAACACCGTCGTGGACACGGTCAAGGATCTGGCGGACCTCGCTTGCGACGTGCTCAACAGCACGCTCTCGGGTGCACAGGGCCAGGCCGCCGGCGCGGCGGCCGCCACCGCCGCTGGGGTGCCGCCTCAGGTCGGCGCCGCGGGCGCGGTGATCGCGCAGAAGTCTTGCGGTCAACAGCCGCCGGCCACGGCGCCCGTGGTGCCGCCGTCGTCGATCCTGCCGTACGTTCTGCTCGGCGGCGGCGCGCTGGTCGCGCTCGCCGTCCTGACCAAGAAAAAGAAGAAGCCATGAAGCAGCAACGGACATCGCGCGAGCTCGCGCTGGCGATCGGCATCGGCGGGTTCAACGCCACGTCCGTGGTGCAGACCATGATGCGGTCGCCGGCCACCACGGACCCGAAGATGGCGGCGGTCATCCTGCTGGTCCGGCACATCCAGAAAGCGCTGTTCGAGCTCGGGGCGACCGACGTCGCCAACAGCGGCTACATCGACACGGCGACCTATTACGCCATGGAGCAGCTGCTCGGGCCGTCGTGGATGCGCATGTCGTGGGCGGAGGCAGTCGGCGCCGTGGTCGACGCCAAGGCGACCAAGACCCAGCTCTCGCCGTCGATGCACCCGGCCGACGATGGTGTCCCGGTCGCGACGTCGGGCGTGCTCGACGCGCTGCCGTCCGTTCCAGGCGGGATGTTCACGTACGCGATCGGCGCGTACCTGATCTTCCGCGTGATGAGCAAGAAGAGGTCCGCATGAGCTATCTCGCCAACACCTACGGGACCGTGTTCCAGCCCGCGCCGGTCGGCGACCTGGTCGCCGACATCGAGGCGATCCTTGCCGGCGGCGCCGTGAACGCCAGCCAGGCGGACCCGGATGACAACGTCGACCAGACCGCCGGCGGCGGCTCGGTGACGTCCGCCGACTTCACCAGCGTCAACGGGGTCTGCAAGGCACGCAACTTCCCGGCGCTCGCCGCCGCGAAAGAACTGCAGGCGCAGCTCAACCGCGTCGCCCAGGTGAAGAAGTTCGGCAAGATCGGCGTGGACGGCGCCATCGGCCCCGGCACGCTTGCGCTGTTCCGCGCGGTGCAGACCGCCGCGGCCGGCGCCGTCATGGGCGATCCCTCGAGCTGCGCGGGCGTGGCCGCGGACGCGGACGTCCTGTCCGAGCAGGTCAAGGCGTTCGCGAACTCGCTCAACGCGCCCGCGCAGGTGTCGGCCGCGGTCTCGCTGTCGTACCCGTCGATCGTCACCAAGAGCGGCAAGACCGTCGTCCCGCCGGACGCCGGGATCACCGGCGACCTGGCCTCGATGTCGACCCTCGAGCGCCTGGCGATCGTGGGCGTCGCCGGCGCGATCGGCTACCTGGTCTACACCGGCGCCAAGCGCCGGAAGGGGAGACGCTGATGTACACGCGCAACCTGGGCGACGCCGCCACGCCGACCACGACCAGCCTGGCGACGATCGCGCACTCCGACTCGGTCAAGACCGGCGCGGCGATCGCGCTCACGTTCCACGGCTATCGCCGGACCGGATCGCTCATCTGGGCGATGGTCTACGGCCTCTGCGGCCGCATCGCGCCGGTGGTGGCCGTCCCTGTGGCTCTCGCCCAGGGGTTCGGCGAAAGGAAGCCCTGTCCATGAAGTTCGCATATCAGCGGCAGGGTGGCCCCCTGCTCACGTGGGGCATGGCCGCGCCGCCCCCGGCCCGGTCCGCCGAAGCGCGCAGCCTCGGATCGCTCGGCGGCGGCTCGTCGCTCGACCACCCGACCCTCGTGCTGCCGCTGCCCGGCGCGCCGGAGCCGATCGGCGTCACCCAGGCGATGGGTGGCTGCGGATGTGGGTGCGGCGGCGGCTGCAAGGGCGCGATGTCCGGCATCGTGGACGCCATTCCAGGCGGTTACCTGACGCTGGGCGGCGCCGTTCTGGCTTTCTTCCTGCTGCGGAAGAAGCGACGATAGCAGCCATGCCCAAGTACCCCGAGATCGGAGATCAGGTGTGGTTCTACTTCCTGCACGCCTTCACGGACGTGAAGCTGCAGGGCGTCCTGTGGCGTGCCACTGGCAAGTTCGAGATGCGCTGCCGTCCGGCGGTGGTGATCGGTGATGGGTGTCCCACTTTCAAGGGGATATATCCGGTTCTCCGCGTCGAGTTCGCGAACGACGATATGAACTTGTGCCTCCACGGCGGTGGACTGGCAGCCCGATTCCCCAACCCAGTTATCGGGGGGACGCATATCGACGCGATGGCCCATATCGACGCCACGGGCATGGAGCCCGAAGGCCGCATCATTGGAGGGCGGTGGCCCATGCACTACACCTGGGCCTGGGATCCGATGCCCGGGTTCGAAGGAGGCCGGCGATGACCTCCGAGTACGCCGCGCTCCGTGCCTCGGAATCGATCGCTCTGGCCTACGACTTCGTCATGCCCAAGGTCGGGGACACCGTCTGGTTCTACTTCGAGCACGCCTTCTGGGACGGCGATCCGATCGCGTCGCTCCGTCTGTCCGGGGGCAGGGAGCTGCTAGTCGAGTTCAAGCAGTGGCGATTCGCTGGCCGAACGGAGCTCCGCGGCCGGCCCGCTCGCGTCACACGCATTCCGACCAACGGACGGCTGATCAACGTCATGCCGGAGTACGACCCCACCGATCGGTTGAAGGATGGCATGCGCGTACGCTTGGCGCCGCGCGAGCCGTGCGCGAATATCCACGTCCACCGCCGGCAGGCAGCGGAGAACATCCTCGGCCGGATCGTCGATGGCGTGCTCCCGATCCCGGGTACGTGGGGGTTCGATCCGCTGCCATCGCTCGGAGGTGGCAAGTGAGCGCGCCGTTCGTCATGCCCAAGGTCGGGCAGCCCGTCTGGTACTACTTCGAGCACGCGTTCTGGGACGTCCCGCTGGAGAACTTCGGGAATATCAAGCGGTGGCGATTCACTGGGCGCACGGAGTTGCGCTGCCGGCCAGCTCGCGTCACGCACATAAACGGAACCGACTCGCGGATCATCCTCGCTCCGGAGTACGGTCCGGAAGACCGGGTCAGGTTCTACGGTGACGGCCAGAGCGTTGCCCTGGCTAACGCCAGGGTGTCGGCGTACCTTCACGTTCATATATATATCCGGGACGGCGTTGTCGAGCCGCATTACGGACGAGTCGTTGATGGCCTTCTGCCCGAAGCGGGCCATTGGGGGTATGACCCGCTGCCAGCAATCGGAGGTGGCAGGTGAGCCCGGCAACCGGATGGGCGCACGCGCAACGCGTCGTGCATCCGAACGGCACACGCTCCGACCCGTTCGTGGTGTCGATGTGCAAGAGCGACCTCGAGCGCTTTGCGCGCCGAATCCTGGACGATCAGTGGCCCGAGTGGAAGGGCTGCCTGAACGCAGATGGTCGCGTCGATGGCGCGAAGATGGATGCCAAGATCGCGGCCGACGACTTCGATTCTGGTTCGGCCCGGATGTCTGGTGCCCACGACGGGAGGTTCTGGGCGTCGGTCAATCGCATCCGCCATCATTGCCGCAACTGGGACTTCCAGATCGGTGATGTAGCTGTCGGTGGCGCCTTCGGGCGCTCGCCAGTTCCCGGCGACTCAGAGGACCGTCGGCTGTCCGACTTTGAACTCGCGATCCTGTTCGGAGTTGACGACGAGAGCGGCTGGCGAGGGCTCGGCGCCCTTGGCATCAAGGACCCCGACAAGGCGCTTGCGCGCACGGTGCTATCGTGGCTCCCTCGTATCGAGGAGTGGGGCGTTCCACCCACCACCTGAACCATGGCACGGTACTCGGTCTACAACTACACGCGGCGCGTGTTCGACTACTACGAGGCCCCGGGCCCGGGTGGGACGCACGCCGGATCGCCGCCGGCGCCGCGGTCCCAGGGTGACCTGGGCGCCGCGCCCGAGCGCGCCACGTGGAAGTTGCCGGCCGGGGCTACCAAGGTGGGCGAGGGCGAGCTTCCGCAGGGGCGGATCGCCAGCCTGGACGGCGCCGACGTGTTCTCGAGCCCGGTGAACGCGCTGGCGCTCGCGGCGATCGCGCTCGTAGCATGGAGGCTCCTGCGATGACGTACATGATTCGCGCTCGGCGGCGTCCGAGACCGTTACCCGTTCGCCCAGGCATGTCCGGCCTGGTCGACGACATGATCGACCAGTACAGCACCCAGATCCCGGGCGGCGCGATCGATCCGACGGTCGTGCTCGAGGCCCAGTGCGTGACCAAAGCGGTCGCGGCCGGCCAGGGCTTCAAGGCGAAGATCGACAACCTCGATGCGACCTGGAACCCGACCGGGTTCTTTCCGCCGGACGACGTCCGATCGGTGATCGGTTCGACGATGGAGCTCGAGGCGCTCGGCCGGGCCGCGATCGACAAGGTCCAGACCGAATCGCACGTCCGCACCGACCTGCTCAACCGTGCGCGCGATGGCCTGGACCGGGCCGGCGCGCGGGCGATCGACTACCTCGACGCCGCGCGCGAGGCCGACAGCAAGAGCATCCGCCTGGTGAACGCTCCCGGTCTCAAGCAGTGGGTCATCGACACGATGAACGCGGCGTCCGCTGCGCTGATCGTTGGCCAGGCCGTCGACTGCCTCAAGCCATGGTGGCTATCCGCGCTCGAGGCCTACCAGGAGGCATTCGACGTCGCGATCACGCACGTGGTGTCGGTCGCGGGCAGCGTGCTAGCTGTCGGCGAGAACGCCGTGAAGGTGGCATTCTCGTTGCTCGAACACCTCAACCTCCTGATCCTCGCTGGCCTTGGGGTCGGCGGGTACCTGATCTGGAAGAAGCACTTCCAGTGAGCCGGCGCGTGAACAAGGATGACCTCCCGCCGGAGGTCGCCGACGCGGTCGAGCTCTACCAGACCTTCCACCGCTACGAGCCGCGGAAGATCGGCGCGTTCTCGGCCGGCTTTCAGATCCCGCGGACCATGTACAAGGCCGGCTCTGCGGTCTGGGTCGCGTACCAGTCCGGCAAGGTCGATCCGGCCACGCTGCGCAAGCCGGGAAGGCCGGTCAACTACATCCACGACCACGACGCGGGCGTTGGCTGCTACCTGGCGAGCTCGAGTGACGCCGGCGGCCGCGCCGGGACCGAGGTCCCGGCGCGGTTCCGCAACATCGAGGCGCTGACCCGCCTGGGCGGCTGCCTGGGGTTCTGCTTCAAGGACGGCGGCGAAGAGGTCGAGGTCAAGGGCATCAAGCCGTACCCGGACCTCTATGCGACGCCGGATGGCCGGTGCCTGCTGGTGATCGAGAAGCAACGGCGGGTGCTGGCGATGATGTGGGGCGGTGGACTCGGGGTTTTCGCACGCGGAATCGATGGCTGATCCGGGCATCCTGGCGAGCCTCCCCGACGTCTCGCCGCCCACCTCGCTGATCGCCGCGATGACCATCGCCGTGGTCGTGCTCACCGGCGTGATCGGATACCTCTTCCGGCACTACACCGCGAAGATGGCGGAGATCAACGCGGGCTTCAACGAGCGGCTGGCGCAGATGACTGCGAAGCACGCCGAGGAGCACAAGGCATGGGCGGCAGAGCGCGAGGGGTGGTGTGCGGAACGTGCATCGTGGGCGGCTGAGCGCGCCAAGTTGGAGCAACACCGCACGGAGTACCGTCTCGAATATGAGACGCGTCACAGGGAGATCGTCGCTCATTACGCCGAACAGGTCTCCGAGCTATACGAGAAGACACTGGAGCACGAGAGCGCTGCTCGTCGTGAGTATGCTGATAATATGGAACATGTCGCCGACAAAGCAGCAGAAGCGACCGCCAAGCTGGGCGTCGTCATCGAGAAGGTCTACGACGCATTCGCCGGCCTCCGGCGGTCCACTCAATAAAGGAACAGAGATGCCGAATCCCATGCCCCGCCTCCGCAACCGCCCCGCCGGTTCAGGCAACTACCCAACCGCCGGCGTGCGCGCCGTGGACGCGTACATCGACCTCGGCAAGAAGGCCGACCGGCTGTGCCGGGCGATCGACGGTGCGATCAAGTGCGATGAGGAGGACGCAAGTGTGCGAACTCTGGTCGATGGGGCTCATGGCAGTGGCAAGATTTCGAGCGATGGGTAGTTGACTAAAGTTTTCGGTTCGTGCCTGTTGGAACTGTGCCCATCCTGTACGTCAACGGTCGCCGACGAGGAATGCGAGTCCGCGGCCGGGCGCCGCTGAGGAACCCGACCAAGCGGGGCTCGATGGGGGCGTACCTGGCAAGTGCCGCGAAATCCGCGCGGCCGAAGACCCGTCGCCACTCCCGGCGAGCGCGCCGTGCTGCCGGTGGCGCACTGAGCTTGTCCAAGCGGAACCGTAAACGGGCGGCTCCGCTGCTCGCTTACATGAAGGCGCGACGCGCCAAGAAGAATCCATCCAGGAGCAAGAAGAAAATGGCCAAGGGCAGTGCCAAGCGCCGTAAGGCGATGAAAGCGTTCTGGGCCCGCCGTAGGGCGGCCGGAAAGCGCGGTCGTCTGGGCAGCACCGTGCGTGCGCGCCGTCGCAAGAGCGCCGCGCCCAAGAGCAAGCGGGCCCGCGCTCGCAAGAGCGCCACGCCGCGGAAGCGCAAGCGCCGGCAGCCGGCGGGGCTCCGCCGGTTCTGGGAGGGCCGCCGTGCGGCTGGCAAGCGCGGCCGTCCCGGTCACACGAAGCGCAAGGCGCGCTCGCGCAGGCGTACCCGGAAACTGAGCCTGAGCCGCGGCCGTGCCCGGCTGGCGATCCACCCGGGAGCGCTCCAGGCACTCTCCCCCACCGTCCGGGCCAACCCGTCGCGCCGGCGTCGCCGGCGTCGGAGCCGGCGCTCGTACACGACCAGGCGTCGGCGCAGCCGGCGCACGCACGCGCCGATGCGGCGTCGTCGGCGTCGGAGCCGGCGCTCGTACCGCGCGCGTCGGAGCCGTAGCCGGCGCAGCCTGCGCCGGAGTTTCCGGCGGTCCCGGCGCAACCCGGGGCTCGGCGACATCACCGCGATGCTCAAGCACGCGGCGGTCGGCGCACTGCCCGTCCTGGGCGGGTTCGCCGCGGTGAACCTCGTCAACAGCCGGCTGCTGCCAATGGTGCCGGGTCTGTCCTCGCTGGGCACCCTCCAGGGGCCCGTGAGCTCGGTCCTGTCGCTGATCGCCACGCACCTCGCCGTCGGATTCGGCGCCAAGCATTCCGCCATGGTCGCGCGCAACCGCACGAGCCTGATGGTCGGTGCCGGCGCACAGACGGTGCTGTCGGTTCTCAAGGCGCTCGTGCCGAGCGTCACCTCGATGCTCGGCCTGGGCGACTACATCCAGATGGGTGACTACGTCGCGGTCGGCGCCACGCCGCTCCGCGAGAACTTCACCCTCAGCGACTACGTCGCGGTCGGCTCGGACGGCGTGTCCGAGGAGCTCGGCCTGGAGGAGGAGCTGGGCGTGGAAGAGGAGCTGGGAGCGTTCGCGGCCGATGGCTACCTGGGCGGCATGCCCGGTGGTCCCCGGCTGATGAAGCAGGTCCCCCGGCAGAACTTCCTGCAGCCGGTCCCGGCGCGGTCGTTCACCAAGCAGATCCCGGCGGCCGGCACGGCGTACGACAACGCCAGCGACGTGTACACCGGCATCTTCCGCGGTTCGTTCGGCAGCTGATCGTTCCACTCTGCTCGGCGCAAGCCGAGACGTCGTCACCGGTATACGCGCCCGGCGGTCACCCGCCAGGCGCCCACGAGATCCGAGATGTTCAAGGCTGGAGGTACCAGCCTGGCCCCGGGAGGTTCCCGGGCGAGCCGAAGCCAACGTGCAAAACAAAAAGGATCTCGAACAATGCCTCGTCTTCATGGATACCGCGAGCGTCTTCACCAGCCGATCTGGGACACCCTGATCCGCACTGTCGGCACCCCGTCGCCGACGATCATCAACGGCGCCCAGCTGTTCGGCAACAGCGCGATCGGCGACCTCTCCAAGACCAACATGACCACGGCCGGCCAGCTGTCGTCGGATCAGACGTACGTGATCCTGGCGCTCCGCTGCTGGCTGTTCTTCGACGGCACCAACCGCCGCCTGCTGTACCTCGACACGATGAGCCAGCTGTTCTGGACGCTGACCCTCGGCTCCAAGCCGATGTTCCAGGCGCCGTGCTGGTACTTCCCGGCCGGCGGCGGCGTCTGGGGCTTCGACGCGACGAACTCCATCTTCAACAACGGCACGCCCGAGCAGGCTGCCATCCTGAAGCTGGCGCGTCCGATCATCGTCCCGGTCCGCCAGAACTTCGCGGCGCGCGCCGACTTCTTCAACATCGGTGCGGTCTCGGCGCTCAACCTGCTGAATGGCACGGGCGGCGCGGACGACGACGTGAAGAACATCATGTTCATGCTCGACGGTCTGCAGACCCGCGACGTCCAGTAACCGACCGCGGCCGTCCGCCAGCCACACCCGCCGGGCGCCGCCCGGCGGAGGTCCTCGCCTTCATCCGCGGGGATGACCCCGTTTTTGTTCCAGGGAGATCGTTATGAGCGCCGACGTGATCGCCAAGTTCAACCAGATGGCGGGTCTGTACCGCCAGATGCAAGACCGCGTGAACCAGCTCGTTGGGATGGTGAACGCGCTGCAGAGCCGGCCCACCACCGTCCAGGAGGAGATCGACGCGATCCCCGGGCGGCGCATCGAGACGCGGCTCGGCGGCGAGGTGGTGTTCACCGCCGCCGACGCCGGCAAGCGCTCGCTGCCGATCAACATCCTGGTGTCCCAGGATGGGCCGTTCATCATGACCCACTACCCGATCGCGACCTGGTACCCGTCGAACACGGGCGCCACGAACTTCGGGCGGTGGCGCCCGGTGCGGAGCTACCCGCTGCCGACGCAGCAGCTCACCACCGACATCATCGACATCAAGTACGAGCTCACCGACGGCGGCAGCCAGCGCCTGCTGCAGAACGTCGCCAGCTCGCCCGTGCTGTCGACGGCGGACAACATCGTCCCGTGCCCGATCCCCACCCAGTGGCAGGCGGCCTCGACGATCGTGTTCACGCCGACGTACGTGTCGATCACTTTCAACACGACCGGGACCGCGACCACCGAAGGGACGCTGCACGTCGACCTGGTCGGCTACCGCATCGTCAACATGTGATGTCGTTCCTCCGCCCATCCCACCGGCCGGGCCGCGCGCGCGGCCGCGGCGGTGCCATGGGCGACGTGGGGTACGCGACCGTGGCCGACCTCGCCGCGCAGGTCAACCGATTCGGTCCTGGCGCGCCGGCGGCGTACCAGTTCGCCACCACGCCGTTTCCGCCGTCGAGCGTGCTCGACCCGGCGCTCGCGCTCACGGCGATCACCATCTACCTGCGCCGCGCGACCGACGCCTACAACCAGTTCCACGACGCGGCGTCGGCGGCCGCGATCGACAAAGCGAACAAGGGCTTCGCCGACCCGACCACGTTCGTCCAGGCCAACCTGTACGACGTGACCTCGACGATCGGGATGTTCGCCGACGCCGCCGGCCTCCCGGCCGCGGCCGGTTCGGGGGTGGACACCGGCATCAGTCCGCTGCTGCTCGGCGGTGTGGGCCTCGGTATCCTCTTCCTGATGAAGGGAAAGAAGCGATGACGACGGCGATCACGAGCACCGAGGTGCAGCGCGCCGCCGCCGAGCTCGCCAAGATGCGGAGCTCGCTGGCGTCGTGGATGAAGTTCCGGTCGATCAACGATCGCGTGCTCGCCGGGACGCACCCCACCAAGAAGCCGCTGGGCTACGCGCAGCGCGTGGTCGCCGGCGCGCGCGATCCGGCCCTCGAGCAGGACCTCGCCGACAAGCTCCACGCGCTGCTCAGCGCGGTGATGCAGGGCCAGCAGATCCCCGATGCCGACCTGCACGCGAACCCCAACGCGGCCGTCCAGCTCGCGCAGATCGCGCTGACCGGCAACGCCGTGTCGAGCCCGGTGGCGACCGGCAGCCTGGGGACGATCGTCAGCTCGCCCTGGTTCTGGCCGGCGATCATCGTCGCCGGAGTCCTGTTCACGATCACCTCCGCCATCCAGACCGCGGCCGACGTCGCGAAGGACAAGGAGGAGAAGGCGTGCATCATGGCCGGGGCGTGCACGGACTACGGGTTCTGGCTCAAGGCCGGCGGCATCGTCGCGCTGACCTGGTTCGCGTGGCGGGAGCTGGGCGTCGGCGACCTCGCCAAGGACTTCATCAGAAAAAGGAGAACGTGATCCCGCTGGGATGAGGTCGCTCGTCGGTGGTCCTCCGACGTGAACGGGTGGCCACCTATTTCTTGGCCGGCCACCCAACAAATCCCGGACAGGACGCGCCGGTCAAAGACAAGCGACGGGCGACCCCATCCCAGCGAGAACACGAACACCCCCATGTACAAGCGGACCAGACGACGTCAACTCAGCGGCCTCGGCGGCGTCCTCGACACGATCGGCATCGCCGCCGACGTCGCGTCGGATCCCTACTTCCCCGAGCTGGTCTGCCGGGTGCAGCAGCTCAAGGCGATCGATCACGGCCAGGCGCCCAACGCGTGCGCGTACACCGTCGATGACGGCTCGGGCAACGGGGTCGGCTTGCGCCGCGGCATGCCGGGGTTGCGGGCGTACGTGTACGCCCAGCAAAACCCATGGGTCTACCCGCTGGTGATCGCCGGCGTGATCGGCCTGCCGATGCTGATCGGGTACCATCTCGGAAGAGGAAGCAAGCCATGAAGACCTCCACGATGCTGTTGCTCGTCGCCGGCGGCTACGTCGCGTACACGCTCTGGAAGAAGCAGCAGGCTGCCACGACCGGAGCGTCCACCGCGGCGGTGAGCGGCCCGGCCGGCGCCGCGGCCGGACCGGCGGTGTCTGGTCCCGCGGCGACGAGCGTCGATTACACCAGCTACGACGAGATCGACTTCGTCCCGGTCGGCTGGGGCCCGTCGTGGGTGTCGATCATGCCCGGCGGTGGTCGCCGCGGTGGCGGCGGCCATCACCATCACGGTGGCGGAGGCCACAGGGGCCGGCACTGACATGGCGTACACCAAAGACAAGGACCGCCAGACCCGCGGGGTCGGCGCCATCGCTTCGCTCGATCACGCGCTGCCCAACCGGCAGGCGCTGCGCCGGCGCGTGCTCGAAGACACCAAGCGGCACGACCGGGCCATGGCCGCGGTCACCAAGGGCGCGCTCGGCACGGTCCGGGACCCGATCGTGGCGGCCGCGGCCCGCGGGGTGTTCAACAGGACCGGATCCACCCAGGTTCCGGTCCCGACCGGGGTCCGGCCGCGGCCGGTGCCAACCGCGGCCCCCGCGCGCCCCAAGACCGGGGTGACCGTTCACGATTATCGGACCGGCGGGCCGTGGGCCGGCCTGAGCAATCTCAACGCCCAGCTAGCCTCCATCGTTGCGCAACCGGCCGCGCCGGCTGCCCCCGCACCCACGCCGCCAGCAACACCCGCCGCGCCAGCGACCCCGGCACCGACCTCGACGCCGACCACCAGCTCCGGCGGTGGCGGTGGCGGTGGCGGTGGCGGGAGCAGCGGTGGACGCGGGCCGGCGACCTCTGGCCAGGCCGGCCCGGCGGTCGATCCGCTGCCGTCCATGCCGGACATCCCGGCAGCGGCCGAGGACAACACCACCCGGAACCTGCTGATCGCCGGCGGCGCGGCGCTCGCCGCATACCTGCTGTTCGTCCGGGGGAGACGATGAGCTACATCCACCCCATGGGCGGGTGGGGGGCGCTGAGCAGTCTCGGCACCAAGCTGGCGGCGGCCGTGTCCAAGCCAGCTGCGCCGGCCGCGACGCCACCAGCCGGCTCGTCACCTGCACCGAAGCCACCTACATCGGCTCCATCGGCGGCGAGCAGCGGCAGCTGGATGAGCGGCCCAGTCCTGCTGATCGCCGGCGGTACGGCGCTCGCCGCGTACCTGCTGTTCATCCGGGGGCGACAATGAGCTACATCCGACCCATGGGCGACGGTCCTGTGCTTCATCCCGGCGAAGATGACCCGCCGGTCGTCCCGCCGACCCGGGTGGACTGCAAGTCCCTGCCGAGCGACTCGCCCTGGCGGCGCCCCGGCGAGCTCTGCGCCGACGCGCCGATCTCGACCATCTTCGATCCGGTGATCGACATCATCATGGACGCGGTCGATGGCGGCAAGACTCCGGACGGGGCGCCCGCAGGGCCGGGCGGCGGTGACGGCATCGGTAACCTGGTGCTTCTCGGCGCCCTGGGAGTCGGTGCATACTATCTCCTCAGGAAGAAGAAGCGGAGCTGACCATGTACGTGAAGAAACACCGCCGTCGCGCGCTCTCTGGGTTCTCTGGCCTGGGGTACTCGGACGATGATCAGTGCTCCGTCATCCCGTTGAACGATCCGTACCGCAAGCCGGGCAACTACTGCGCCACGCCCGATGGCGGCTCGACCACGTTCAACTCGGACGGGAGCACGTACCGCGCGCCCGGCGCGGTCGACCCGGATCCCGCGCACCCCGCGGGGTCGAAGTCGGGCGGGAGTTTCTGGGAGCAGCTCATCTCCGCGGTGGCGCCCAAGCCGCCGACCACGGTGATCACGCCGCCGGCAGGTGGAATCTCCACCACCACGGCCATCCTGCTCGGTGGCGGCGCGCTCGCCGCCGTCTACCTGCTCACCCGCTGAAGGAGTCGCCGCATGCCGTACGCACGCACCAACCAGCTGATCGCGCGCTCCGGGTACTCCGGGGTGGGTGACTTCTGGGATACGCTCGAGGACGTCGGTTCGGGCGTCCTCAAGGTCTACAACGCCGGCCAGCAGTCGGCCGGCGCCGCCCAGGCGAACAAGGACCTGGCCGCCGCGCTGGCCGCCCAGCACGGCGGCATCAGCACCGGCACCCTCCTACTCATCGGCGCCTTCGGTCTGGGGGCCGTCCTTCTCATCACGCGAAAGAAGTGACCATGGAAGCGTTTGCCACTGGCAAGAAGAGGCCGATCGTCCAGCTCGCCGGCGACATGGAGCACGGGCTGTCGTCGACCACCCGCCTCAACACGAACAAGATCGAGGTGATGGTGGTCTACAAGGACCCCAGCAAGTTCCTGACGGTCGACGTCTACCAGGTCCCGGGCGAGCCGCTCATGGTCCACATGATCTGCCCGAAGTGCCACAAGACGAACCGGATCACGGCGGACCGCAAGCACATCGAGTTCGACGCGGCGGCCAAGAACCCGGTCCATGGCCAGGTCCTGTCCGAGGCCGGCCGGGATCTCGCGTCGCTCGCCGAGACCGGCCAGCTCTCGGTGAGCGCGTTCGAGTGCACGTGGGAGATCGGCGGCGACAAGCACGTCCGCGGCGGCGTGCACACGGGCGCCAGCCTCTGCCGGCAGCGCCTGGCGATCGAGAACAACCGCGCCAAGGACGCCTGATCACGCTCGCCTCGGCGAGACATTGCGGACTTCTTGCTCGCTTCGGCGAGACTGTGCCTGCGGTTACCCCCCTTTGCTCGCCTTTCCGGCGAGACCGGCGATCATACATGCTCGCCTCCAAGCGAGACCGATCGGATAATAGCTCGGCGCGGCCGAGACGTAGGCTGGACGGCTCTCAGCGAGAGGTTGTCCTCGCGCGAGACCATCGAGCGTCGGCGCACAGCGTCGTGTAGGATCTGGGGGATGACGAAGGTCGAGAGCGAGATCCTCCAAGGGATGGCGCGCGCCCTCTGGGTGCACGCCTACATGAACTGGGTGGAGATGCCGCCCAACATGTCCGGGACGTGGGACGAGATCACCCCGCCGACCCCGGATGCGGCGCTCGCCGCGGCCAAGGACCTCGCGAAGCTGATCACCGAGGACGGCGGAAGCATCGCCGACATGCCCATCGGCGATCCGCGGACATGGGGGGAGTTCGCAGCCAAGGTGTGCCTCGGTGTCATCGAGGTAGACTTGGCGATCGATCACCCGTACCCGCACTTCGAGGTCCACATCGAAGACGGCGAGCTGGTGTGGGATGGCGAGGCCACCCAGGCGCACAGCGCGATGGATTCGGGGAAGCGCGAGCGCCGGGATCACGTCGGCTGGCGCGTCGGCGACGCCAGCGACTTCCTTCGCAACCCTGCGGTGCCCTGGCCGCGCGCGCGGGTGCAGAGCCTGCTGTTCCCCACGTTCAAATTCACGCCGGCCAAGGCCAAGGAGTGGGCGCGCGCGCACGGCTACCGCCACACCAGCGTGGACACCACGGGCGCGTACCACCGCATCCGCCAGTTCGATCCGGACGGCGCCGAGTGCCGCACCATCCCGTTCGGGGACGCCGGGGTGAAGGCGATCGTCTGCGCGGCGCGCCGGAACCCGGAGCCGCCGGAGAACGTCGTGCTGCACCTCGAGGACGACCTGCTCATCCAGCGCGGGATGGGCCGCCTGCTGAAGAAGATCTTCCCGGGCGCCGAGGTGATCACGGTCGACAGCGTCGCGGACGCCAAGCAGGTGATCGCCGCCCACCCGAACCTGATCGCGATCCTATCCGACGTCGATCTCCATCCCGGGCAGCCGAACGGCCTCGACTTCTTCGACTTCGTGAAGGCGACCCATCCCTGGCTGGTCGACCGCTACACGTTCCTCACCGGCGGCCACCCGGAGGTGGCGGACATGCACTACCGCTACCTGTCCAAGGGCGACGCCGGCCTCGCGCCGCTCCGCGAGGTCATGACCCGGGCTGCACCCTGATCCAGCCGTGGCGCGCGACGAACTTCACCTTGCCGGCCTTCCGTAGCCGCTGCAGGGCGCGGTCGATTTCACGAGTGCTGTAAGCAACTCCAGCCAGGCCGCTCAGCTTCTCTTCGATGTCAGAAAACCGAAGGTGCACCGCCCGGCTCAGCACCTTCAGGACGCGAGCGTCGAACTCGTCGTTCTTCCCCTTCATGGCCTATCCCTCAATTCTCGCGCCCACCTGTCCACGTACGCCGACAGCACTGCGCGGACAGCTGGATCATCGAACGCGTCGCCGTTGAACAGGGCGGCGTCGATCTCCTGGATCGCCTTCGCGTGAGTCGCGACCACACCTCCGGGCGGCGCATCCACCCACTTCCGGCCCTCGCGCTCCATCGTGGCGGCGCATTCCATCGCCTCCACGATCTGCGTGTCGGACCAGGCGTTCTTGCCGAGCAGAATCCGATCTGTAGCCCACGCGCGAATCGCGCGAGGCGCCGCGGGGTCGCGACCGAGCAGCACGAACACCATCTCCTCCGGGTGCGCGTGCTGCATGCAGGTGTGCTCGAGAGATAGCTCGTCCTTCTTCCTCATCATGTCCTCCGTGTGATACGACCTGCCGCTACATCGGCCAGGTACATCGGCCGCGTGCGCGGACTGCACGAGTAGCAACCGCAGAAGCGATGTGGGCTGAATGTACCGTCCCACGGCGTCCCGCACTGACACCTGTCGCTCGAGAAGGTGCAACGACAGCGCGGACACCATGTGCGATGCGGATGCTCCATCCCCATCAGTCGTGGCTCCTGGCCGTGCCCGACCTGCTGTCGATCTCCGCCACCAGATGCGCTCCAAGGCCAGGAGGCGGGAACAGCGCGTCACCCACCAGGAAGGCGATGCCGTGGTAGGTGACCATCGAGATCGGCTCCGCCATGAACCGCGTCGCGAGCGTGCGAGCGCGGTCCAGGTCCCCGGACAGGTTGGCGGCCGCGACGGCTCCCCACCTGGAAAGCTCGCCGTCCTGGTCCCGCGGAGCAGTGATGGCGGCGATCTGCTCCTCGAGCTCGGAGATCTGCCGGTACGCCTCCCTGTACTCGCTTGACCCGACCGAGCACCCTCGGGAAGCCAGCTGGATGTTGGTGATCTCCTCACGCAGTTCCTCGTTCGTCTTCGCCATGGCAAAGCTCTTACCGCAGAACCCGGCGCTTGACAATCACCGGCTGCCCGTGGCAGCTTGATTTGAGATGGAGATGACCTGGGAAGAGGTCGCCGCGTTCTGGGGCGACATGGCAGATCGTTTGCCGGGTCGGCCGGATGCCGATCCGACCGCGAAGGCCCTCATCCAGGAGGGGATCCGCTACCGCCGCGAGGAGGCTCGCACGGACCGGGTCGCGATGTCGCGCTGGGCCGACGACGGCGGGAGGATCTGATGCCATCGACACAACAGGTTACCGCAGAGACGATCACGGACGAGCAGATCCGTGAGCTGTGCAACTCCTGCGAGATATCCTTTGACCGCCTGTATCGGGCGGTGCATCGCGAGCGCCTGGTCGGGGAGAGCAAGGCAGCGTATGAGAGGCAACGGCGATACCATCGTGGGCTCGCCGCCGCTGTGTGGAACTCCCGCAACGGAGGGAGGATCTGATGACGATGATGCTCACCAGGTCGGTGGTCTGCTCCTTCTGCGAGAAGACGCAGCGCGTGAAGGCGGACGGCACTGTCCGCCGGCATGGTCGGCACGTTCTCACGGCCGGCGAGGTCAAGTGGTGCCAGGGTTCCGGCACCAAGGAGTCCGGCCACCAGCTCGCACCCCTTCCATACGACAAGGCACCATGAAGATCACCACTCCAGAAGAATTCGCCGACCGCAACGCTTCTCGGCGCGCGGTAGTCGATATGCTGTGCGAGCGAATCGAGCGCGAGCTGGCTGCCGGTCGGCTGGTCGTTTCTGCCGAATGTGTTGCGGATCTGAATCTCCGACACACAGAGCTTTCGGACGCCGCCGAGCGCTACCGCGCGGTCGGTTGGGCCGTGCAAACGTCGTCACATGCACCGGATGTCGTGATGCGTCTGGGGCGCCCGGTCATCCGCGACGCCATCCGCCGCACCGTCCCCGGCTCGACGCTGGCCGACCACATCGGTTCTCCGGATTCCGCGGCCCCGTACCGTGAGGGCAAGGATCGATGAGGCACTGCGACAGCTACATCCACGACCTATCCCAGCCGCTGTGCTTGCGGTTCTGGCTTCTGGTTCACCGGCTGCCGGCGGCCGACATGGAGCTGCTGAATCGCGCCGGCGTCAACCCGACCCTGTTCGCCAACGCCTCCACAGGCGAGCCGGTACGCCTTGCTTGGGCAAGTCGTCTAGGTGACGTCGGCATCACCCGTTCACTGGGTGACGACCGTGCTGATGACCGAGTTCCCCTGGAATCGCTGTCCAACTTCCGGGAGCACCCATGAGCAACTTCGACTACACCTCGAGCGAGGTCCCGGTCTGGTACTTCTGCCGTGAATGCGGCGCGCAGGGCGTGAAGCTGTTCCGCCTGGCGTTCGCCCGCCAGTCCGCGACCCTGTGCTTCGAATGCTGCTGCCAGGAGATCAACGAGGCGATGCCGTCGGTCGACGCGACCCTCCAGCTCCAGTATTCCGACGCCGATGCCAACGAGATGAAGATGCTCGGTCGCAGGTGCCCGGCGATCCCGCTGTACACCGACGACGAGGTCATGGCCGGAACGTACGCGTTCAAGGACGATCAGATCGCCTGGTGGCGGCGCATCCCGCTCCGCCTGGTGGCCCCATGAGCGACAAGCTGGGAGAGTGGTTCGAGGCGTACGAGCAGTATCTGGACGGGAAGATCGAGTACAAGGATCTCCCGCCGCGTCCCGCTCCACCTCCCCCGGTCGAGGTAATGACGCCCGCCGATGCCAAGCAACTGGTCGACGACGCGGCCGCCAGGGCTCGCCGATCGGCGATGAGATTCGCTTCCATCGCGCTGGTCCCCGTTGCCAGCGTCTCGGTGATCCTTTTCGTGATCCACGCTCCGTGGTGGAGCATCCTGGGCGCGCAGTGGGCGGCTGCCTTGCTGTTCACCAAGGTGTACCACTGGATTCGGTATCGGAAGGATGAACGCTCGCAGGAGAAGCGAGACCCCACGCTCGATGAGACCGGCAAGGACCGGGAGTGATGGCGCGGCGCAAGGACAAGCCGGATCCGGTACCGGACCAGCGGTGGACGCCGGCGTCCGATAGTCCACCAGCGCCGGTGACCCCGGATGACACCGACCCGGTCGTCAAGGCGCTGCCGATCGCCGATGGCAACGGTCACAAGGTCGGCCGCGCGAAGCTCCATCTGTTCTGCTGGCATTGCGACGCGACCGGGAGCGTCGCCGAATCCGGCCCCGAAGGGACCATCTTCACCGAGAAGTGCAAGCTATGACCAAGCCACACGATGCCACTGGCAAGCCGGCGCACCGCTGCCTCAGCGAAGCGGAGGTGACGGAGCTCGAGGCGACCGTCGCCGGGTTCGCGTACATGCACCCGGATCCCCGCGTGTTCGACGCCATCTTCGCGAAGCTGCGAAGGTGGGTCGGGCAGAGCTGGGGCGATGTGGTGGAGATCGAGGTCAGGGTCCACCCGACGATTGTGCGTGCCGGCTCCCTGCGCGCCGCGGCGTTTGGCGTCCCGTTCAAGATCCGTGCGAACGTCTACGGTGAGTGGGCGGCGCACCGTGGAATCGAGGACCAGGACACCTTGGCGTCCTGGTGGAGCGTTACCCACATGCCGACCGGAGGGTCGCTTCCGCAGATCCGCCCGACCGCCGACCAGGCCAAGGCGATCGCCGCCACGCTGGCCGGGCGCGTGCCACATCTTGCCACCGCCGATGAGGTCGTGCTGGCGCGTCACCTGATCATTCCCGCGGTCCGCCTCGTCATGGACGCCTGGCCTGGGGAGCGCTTCTGATTCCGCAAGCTCGGTGGTAACCTGCCGAGACCAGAAGGGGAACCCGTGAAGATCGTCACCCACAAGCCGGCAGCCCGCGGTGTCTCCCAGCTCATGTACGTCGGCGACACGCCTGTCGGCGGCGCGAGTCCGCTCGTGATCGCGGCCGCGCTCGCGGTCGGCGTGTGGCTTCTGTTCGGGCGGTCCTGATGTTCATCAGGTACTTCGCCGACACCACCGACGGTGCGCACGGGCAGTTCTCGAGGTCGTACCTCCGCACCCTGATCAAGATCGCGCCCACCCGGGTCGTCACCACGACGCCCGGGGTCTTCACCGAGAAGTGGGCGCCGTGGAGCGAGCTGTTCTCGACGCCGGTCGCGAGCGACGACTTCGTCAACGTGGTCTGCTGCCATCCCACGCGGTGGGCGTGGAACCAGAACATCGTGACTCAGTTCCGAGGCGACCAGCCGCTCGAGACGGTCAACCACCGGATCGAGCTCTACACCGCGAACGTCCGCAACGTCCTGATCCACTGCGCCGGCCCGCGGGAGCAGGACCAGACCGCGATCGCCGGTCGCTACGAGGCGATGGTGGTACACGACGACGCGTGCGCGATGCTGTGGGAGATGGCCGGCGTCCGCCGGCCGCATGTGATCGGACCGGATGCGGTGGATGACATGCGCGCTGTGCTGTTCCCGAAGTAGCTCGGGCTGCGCCCGAGACGTCGTCGTCGGCGTTACACCCAAGGAGATTCGAGATGGCCATGATCTACGTTATCGATCCGCTCAGAGAGCTCCCAGACCTGGGTGGTCTTGGATTTGATATCCACGTCCAGAGTTACCGGACTGGCGAGACATTCGATGTCTACTGGAAACGATGTCGTGCGGCGATGGACGCCGCCGACCTATGCCTGGCCACCAGTTCGGTCAACGGCCCCGGTCAGTTCCAGATCGGTTGGATGGTAGGTCGCGGTAAGTGCGTGATGCTGGTCAAGCACAGCCCGACCAACGGCACTTGCGAATTCAGTCGGCTCGGCGCGATGGTGGTCGCCGCATCCGATGTCGTACCACTGCTCATCAAGACTGTAGGACAACGCAAATGAACATCAGTGATCCAATCCTCCCAGAGCGTCCCCGCGAGCTTCTCAAGGAGCTCTGCACCGGCATCGCCGGCATGGCCAAGTCAATCCACGACCTCTCTGCCTACGGCTACACGATGGACAACATCGAGGACATGGTGGTGTCTACCATGGAACAGATGGATGTTCCTCAGGAGCACAGGGAGGCGGCGGTTCAGGCGTACTCCGCCTGGAGGCAGGCGAACGAGGGACGCGTCCACGAGGTCGACATCGCCCACGGCGCTCGGCATGCCATTGCGTCCATGCTCGGCGATCGGAAGTCCGTCGTCTGCGCCGTCATGTTCCGGAGTGGCGCCAGCCTGCAAGGAGAGCTGTCGGAGACCGAGTGGGGCGGCCTCAAGATGACCACGGCCGGCGCTCAGACGGTCGAGCAGTTCTTCGACTACGAGGATGTGTGCGTGGTGGCCCGCGAGGTATCTGCTGGCGCGTCCGAGCCGTCCCGGATCGTCCGGTCCTGATCATCGTGGACGAATCGACCGCCATCTCGCTGTGTGCCGCCGCCGAAGCCGGCGGCGACTGCTACACCGCCGCCGTCTGCTGCCGGGCCCTCTACGGCATCGTCCCAGTCGAGTTGATTCGCGGCCTCACGGTCGAGCAGTGGCGGCACGTCGAGCACCTCTCGATGCGCGCCGCAGAGAAGACCGTGGCGAGGTGGCTCAGTTCGTCCACCGACGAATCACTCGCGATGAAGCTCGCGCGTGCCCAGACCGATATCACGTTCGCGAAGGGCACGCCGCACAAGTAGCCGCTACCGCCAGGGAGACTCAGCTTCGACGTCCGCCGCTATGGTCATGAGCTACCATGCGGCCATGCCGTTCACTCATGCCACCGTACTCGGTCGTCGAGTCCTGATCGACGACTGGCGAAGCTTCCATCGAGACCGACTGCTCGACGCTCTGTACCAGATGCGCGAGCTCGGTCGGGGGCTCAGCCTGGATCAGATCGCGAACGTCACCGGGCTGCGTCGTGAGCTGGCAGATAGCCTCGTCCATTCAATGACATCGGACCCTCCGCTGATCCGGCATGACGTTCCAGGAGCCGTCTGGAGGATCACGGAGCGCGGCGTCCGTTGGGTCGAGGAGAGCCCGACCCCGTCCACGTCTAGTGGACGCTGACCCCGGTCTCGTCATCGACCTCGTTGGCGATCGCGCCGATGAGCTCCTCCTCGAGCGCGTAGTAGAGCTCGTCGACCCGGCCCGCGAGGTACAGGTCGTAGGCATGGACGATCCCGGATGCGGTGATCGCCTCGGCATTCTCGCGCAGCCACTCGTTCTTGCTGCGCGTCGATACCGACCTCGCCGCCTGGTTGCATGCCTCCCGCAGCCAGCCCTTCCAGCTGCCATCCAGCGGGGCGTTCTCGGCGACGAACTTCGCCGCCGCCACCGCCAGGTCGATCTCGTGCTTGATGAGACGCCTCTCCTCGCGCCCCATGAGGTAGAAGTTCCAGCCGCTTGCTTTCGAAGGTGTCGCCATGGCGCACATGGTACTTGACCTCAGCCGAGTTTCGTATATCTTTGTGAAACATGGCTCGACACACGAGACCGCCTCCGCTGCCGGATGGCCCCGATGACGATCCGGGACTGGATGCGCACGTCATGGTGCGGGTGACGTCCAGGACCAAGGAGCTGATCGTGGCCAAGGCAAGGGCCGCCGGGGTCGCGCCTGCGACCTGGGCTCGCATCCAGATCCTCCGTGGGCTGATGCGGAAGGAAAAGTGACGGACGATCGCGTTCGGCATCTGGTACAGCAGCGAATCACCTACAGCGTGGTCGCCGCGCTCACGTTCGGGGCGATGTTCTGCGCGATCACCGAGCACGCCAGGTGGTTCGTGGTGTTGGTGCTCGTAGTGCTCGGCATCTTCTGGGTGTTCGCCGTCGGGGAGCTATCCAGGGACATCCAGATCGCGCAGCAGAAGAGGGATGACGCGTTCCGCGCTCGCACGCAGACGCAGCGAGACTAGTCCTGGATTGCAAGGCGAGACTGACTACCCGTTCTCGACGGGGTAAGGAGATCGGAGATGTTGACGTTAGCAAAGTACATGGCCCTGACGATCGCCGAGGTGCTGATCGACTGGGCAGGTGGTCCTCCGGAACCGGGCGGCCGTCTTTCCAGGGTCATCGTGGCGAACGGGATGAACCCGGTCGGGGTGCGCGGGACCAAGTCCGACATCGAGTCGGCCGCGCGCAACCTCGCCTCCCAAACCAAGGGCAGCGTCATGGTGCTGGAGCTGATCGAGGTGATCGCCCCACACACCGAGGAAAGGAACTAGCCACCGATGACCAGGTCTGCCAGGGGCAACACGTTCGTCGGAGCGCCGGGTAGCGTGTTGCAGCCGCGCACGCCGGCCGGGACCGCGGCGCTTCCTCAGCTTCACCGGGATCCACTGCCGGACCTCTCGCATGAGCTTACGGACGCCGATCTGAGCGACCTGGCGTACAACGCCGCGCACGGGCCGGACTTCGCCGCGTTGATGGCATCCCCGGGGCACGTCCACGCGCTGCTGCTCCTGGTGGAGCGCCTCGAGCATCGCGTCCAGATCGCAGAGGACCTCGCGCTCGCCGCCCAGCAGGAGGCGTTGCGGTTCCGCCAGATCGACGCCGACCGCTGCGCCGAGCTCCTGGGCGTCCGCAACTCGATGATGGAGCTGTGGTTCCGGCTCACCAGCGCCGGCGGCTCCGCCGTCCCTCTCGCGCGGCAGGACTTCGAGGATGACGAGGTGGTAGTCAGCCACACGATGGAGGTGGATCTGCCGCCGCCCCTGCCACCGCCGCCAGCGCGCGGCAGCAAGGACAGCCTGTGATCACCATGACCTTCTACGGCGAGCCGATCGGCGATCGCGAGTACCTGCCGCGCAGCAGGTGTACGTGCGCGCTCGACGGCTGCTGCCTCGAGCACTCATACGCGGTCGACGATCCTGGTGATGCTGTCGTGTACGGCGACTGGACCAGGAGTGACACCGTCGACAGCGTCACCGTATACGTCCGGGGTGGCAAATGAAGGTCACCGCCGAGACGATCACGGACGTGCAAATCCTACGCCTGCTGGCCGACAGCACGCTGGCTGAGAAGTCGTGGTGCTTGGCCGGCATGCGAGTCGCGAACACCCCAGCCCAGAAACGCCAGCGCATGAAGGCGCGGTCGCGCTGCGCCACCATGTGGAACGCCCGCCATGGAGGTGACTAATGAAGGTCACCGCTGAGGCGATCACGGACGTGCAGATCCGTGAGCTGCGAACAATCGCAGCGTACCATTGCAACTATACCTTCATGCGCGTCGCCGACATCGCACTCGGCGATTGGGACCCCGATGACGCCATGCTCGGCATCGACCGCGAGCTGATCGTGCTCGGTGCCAGAGTCCGCTGCGCGGAGGACTGGAACCGCCGCTATGAAGGTGCCAAATGAGCGCCATGTGCTGCCCGCTCAGCAGCCCGGATGAGCATGCTGACCTCTACGAGAGCGCGATCCGCACGGCCCGGAAGGCGCACGTCTGCGAGGAGTGCCGGAAGGTGATCGCGCCAGGAGAGCGGTACGAGAACGTCGAGATGCTCTACGACGGCGAGTGGTCATCGAACCACACCTGCATGATGTGCGTTGAGATCCGGGACCACTTCTCCTGCGGGGAGGGCGCTTGCATCGGCCTGCTCTGGAGCGACCTCCGGGAGAACTTCTTCCCCGACATGAAGGCCGGCGGGCCCTGCATGGAGGGCCTGTCCCCCGCGGCCAAGGCCGAGCTGTGCGCGCGGCGCCTCGAGTGGGTCCTGGGGCACGACGAATACCTCCCATGCGATCGCGCGCTACCGCCGGCGTGGGAGGCCGCGCGGCAAGAGGCGCTCGCAAAGGAGCGCGAGGCGGAGCAGCAGGCTGCCGCTCGCGAGGCCAAGGCTCGGTGGGAGCAGTACCAGCGGATCACCGGAAGGACGACCGCGGAGGAGCGCAGGGAGCGCGAGAAGTCTTCACGCGAGCGCTACGAAGATCGCATGGCGGAGAAGAAGGCGAATTCGGAGCAGGTCTTCGCTGATCAGAAGGACGACAGCACACATGAGTAAGGGAGACCTCGTCTGCACGGCGCGGCTGCATTCCGCCGTCACCTATTCCTTCCGGGAGGAAGGCCGCGCCGGGTGGGCGCTCTGCACGGTGAACGACGACACCTGCGAGCTCTCCATCAACAGCAACCATGGTCGGTGGGCGCATCGCTGGCACAGGTCAGGATTCGATGGGACCTTCACGTCGTTCCTCTCGGACATCTCCGGCGCGGATTACCTCGCCGGCAAGCTCTGCCATGGCGACGGCCGGTCGTTCTCGGCGTACGAGACCGTGAAGCGGATCCGGCAGCGGCTCTGCCAGCAGCGGCTCGAGGACTGTCGCGAGATGCGCGCGCGGCGGCTGGAATCGCCCGATGACCCGCGGTGGAAGTCGAGCCGCGATGAGTACGACAACTTCGGTCTCCCCATGTGCGCCAAGCGAGAATCCGCCAGTGGTGACGGGCGCCGCCCGGTGTACCTGCTCACCAAGGACCAGGCCAGGCGGATCTGGTCGAAGCTCGGCACGCTCGGTGATCACTCGGACGGGGAAAGCTTTCTGGACGAGTACCGCATCTGGATCAAGCGAGACCATTTTGGTGACTACCTGCCGGATACCGATTCCGGGATCTTCGACTGCATGACCTTGGTTCCTTCGGTCGAGTGGAAGTATCTGCACGATCGCCTCCTTCCCGCGTTGATCGCCGCGCTGCGGGAAGACATCGCCAAGAGGGCCGGGTGAGTGACGATCATCAGATCTACCTCGAGTACGAGAGTCGTCCGATCGAGAAGGTTCGTGCTACCTGTTCGTGTCGTCGGTGGAACACCGAATGGGTGCGGCAGGAGAGGGAACGTCTGATCACCATCATGTTCGTCGACCACGCCCGCAAAAGCACGATGAAGACCAAATCTCACATGCCAAAGTTCGAAGACAGGACGACCACCATCGACGGAGCCACCGTCGAGCAGCAGCGCCTGGTGTGCACGTGCGGCGGCTGGCGCTCGGTGTGGGCGGCCATGACGCCGCTTGGGCTCTCCGCGATCACCGCGTCCTGGCGCAGCCACGTCACCAAAGACGAGCGGGGGAGATAGCCGATGGCGACCAGCACCCGGGAACGAGGGAAGTACCACTATCTCGTATGGGAGGACGGTGAGCCGGCCGGTCACTATGTGAACGGCCATGTGACCCCCGATGAGTTCCGCGCGGCGATCGATGCCTACTTCCGGGATTCTCGGCACAAGCCGATCATCCCAGCAGACGCGAAGATCGAACACGTGTACGTGCGTTCGGTTCGCGTCGCAAACGACGACTACGGAAACCGACAGTACCAGTGGCGGCATACGAGCGCAGAGCTTGGCTTCCCGATGACGTACTGGGAGATTTTTCCGAACCTCAACAGTGATGGATAGCCGATGGCGTGCTGCATCATGTGCGACTACGACCCGGACGCGGCGATCTCCGCCACGTGGCGATTCTCCTTCGACCGCCCGGTGAAGTCCATGAATGACCACCTGGTGAACCGCGGGTCGTCGCGGTTCGACTACCAGAAGGAGCGCAAGGCCTGGTTCCAGTGGGTCGGCCTCGCCAAGGTCAACCACCGAATCGCCAAGGCGACCGGGATCCGCCGCCTGGTACTCACCCGGGTGTACGCGGACGGCCAGCGCCGGCTGGACCGTGACAATCTTGCCGGTGGCATGAAGCCGGTGGTCGATGGCTTCACCGCCCACGGGCTACTGGTCGACGACAAGGAGAAGTGGGCGCAGATCTACTACCGGCAGGTGAAGGGAATCAAGCGCAACCTGGAGTGCCTGCTCGAGGAGCTTGGATGAGCAGGTTTAAGTGCTGGAAGGTTCAGAACCTGACGCGCCAGACGTACATCTACCTCTACCCCCACGAGCACGGATGCGGGCACGAACTGGACAAGTGGAATTTCCATGGGTCTCCTGTGGTGCTCATGCTGTACCGGAGGTGGTCGCCGTCCGACGCGGTCGTTGTGAGCGTCGCGAACGGTTCCACTGCCTGCTGGCCTGTCGCAGGATTCTCGCGCACCCCGGCCGCGTCCGATCGCGTGGCGACCGCCCCAAGATGTACCGCCCCAAGGGCCCGGTGGAGGCCGTCCGGTGGGAGGACACGGACGAGTGCCGCGAGATCATGGCGCGGTGGTTCGAGAAGTACGGCGACGTGTTCGAGACCGATGGTCCAGTCGCGCTCATCGAGACTGGACCGGAGTTTGACGATTTCGTTCGATTGGATGATGGAGATGGGTGGGTGGTCCGCATCGGCGACGGGTGGACGGTGATGACCGATGATGTCTTCACGTCGTGCTACGAGGAGCTCCCGTGATGTGGCGATCGAAACCGCCGACAGCTGCCGAGGTGCGCAAGCACCCGTGGTGGTGGAGTCGAATATCGTCCCCGTGCTTGCACGGCAGCGCCTACCGGGTCTTTCACCTGCAGGTCAGGAATGGCAAGGTCATAGACGCCGAAGACGTCGATAGTCTCCTGGAGACAATTTTGTGCAAATGGACTCCGGTGCAAATGGTGAATGACGAGATGTGGCGATCGGGACTTCCGGCAGCCGCCGAGGTGAGGCGATACTCGTGGTGGTGGAATCGCGCGCTCGATGGGCGCCTCGACGTGATTCTGCTGAAGGTCAGAGGAAAGGTCATCTACTATGGTCATGGTCACCCATTGGGCGAATGGGCGCCGTGCACGCCACCTCCGTACCCGGATCCAACGCGATGACCAAGAATCAAGCGCGCCTGTTGGCGGAGTCGAGGTGGCCCGGGTACTACGTCGTCGTTACGATCCGTCGGACCGGAGACCAGAGGTTCGAGATCACCGCGGACGGCACACCCGGTGGGTGGTACGACGGTCAGATCGGCGTTGGTCGCACCATGGGCGAGGCGCTCGCGCGACTCGGGTGCCAGCGCTGCCACCCGGAGTGGTGCATCCTGCTGGTCCCCAACGGCAGCCCCTGCGACGACTGCTGGCTCAAGGGGCTGCGGTGAAGTGCACGTGCGGCGCCCTGGTCTGCCAGGATGCCACTGGCAAACCGAAGCGGCTACGCTACCGCTGTCACGGGTGCCGGCGGTGGGTTCCATGGTGCTTCGGAGCCGGCGACGACATGCCCTACCACTGCGACGACTGCTGGCACCGTCGGAACACCTCACAGGAGACCACTCCATGATCGCCAAGCTCGCGCGCGCATTGCCGCCCAACCGCTACATCGAGATCCGCCCCGACGTGGGAGATGGCATGATCGCGGTCCTCATGGAGGATCGCCCCGCCGGCGATCAGGGCGACCGCGCGGTCGATGAGACCACATCCAAGAGCGACCTCACGTTCGAGCTCTGGACCTGTCAAATGGTCGGGATCGAGCCGCCTCCCACTCTGAGGGGGTACACCTACCGCGTGATGCGCTCCGGCGATGAGTTCGTCGGACTGTGCGTCGAGTTCCCTTCGCTGAGCTGGCTCGCCGAATCCGAGAGCGGCGCGCTGTATGGGATCGCCAAGCTGGTGAACGATGTGCGTTCGGACATGACCAAGCGCAAGGAGGAGATCCCGGAGCCGCTCTCGTTCATTCAGCTCAGCGTCCGGCTCAGCGCCGAAGAACGGGAGGCGATCGCGTACGTGCGCGACATGGTGCAGGCGAACCCGCTGGCCGGGTGCCAGGACGCGATCTCGAAGCGGCATACCCAGATGATCGACCTGTTCAAGGGCGCCGCGGCCAAGCTGCTCGAGGGCTGAGCGATGCCCAAGCCGAACCGTTGCGAGGTCTGCGGAGAGCCGATGTCCAGTTGGGTATCGATGTGCCGGGCGTGCCGGATGAGCTACGAACGGACCGCGGACGTGGCCGCGGTGGCGCTGGTCGCCCGACTCCCGCGCGCCGAGCGCGACGCGCTGGCCCGCTCCGTGACGGAAGCTATCCTGTGGGCTGCAAAGCGCGCGCGGTGGTACGCGGAGCGCAAGGCCGCCAAGCTGGCGAGAGCTCGCCAGCCGATTCGGAGGAATCATGGGTAAGAGCGATGAGCTACGAGCGTTGGTCGCCGCGATGACGCCGGGGCCATGGGAAGAGAACGAAGGTGGCCTGATCACGTCTGAGCGTGAGTGTGTCATCGTCATCGGAGACAACGAGCCGGCTACCGCCGCCGCCATCGCTGCGCTCGCCAACCACGCCGATCCGCTCGTCGACCTCGTGGCGGCGTGCGAGGAGCTTGACCGGATGTGGGCAGGTGTTGGCGTGTACACCGCGATCGCGCGCGTCCGTGAGGCGCTCAAGCGCGTGCACGAGATCGGCAAGGACACGTGACGCTCGTCCACGTGTTGGCGATGATCAGCCTCGATCGTCTGCACAGCGCCGACTCCCAAGATTCCTGGGACATGTGGAACCGCGTGTTCGCGGCCTACCGCCGCCTCTACGGAGAAGCGCTCGACCTAATGACCGACCGAAGAGAATGGATATGACGATGTCGAAAGCGAAAACCATCGGACTTCAGACCGCCTTCAAGAGGGCGCACAACCTGGGGCACGACTTCTCGGTCACAGATGAAGAGGTCAGCTGCGTGCGCTGCGGCGCGTACGTCAAACGCGCTGCAGGAGAAGGTATCCCGGTGACCGCTGCGCTCGTCTCGGTCCCGTGTTCGCCGACCTTCCATGGATGGAGATGACGATCACGCCGGCGTGCGGCGTGATCGTGTTTGGGATGTAATCAAGCGGCGCTTCGCGCGCCACGGAGGATACGAATGAGCGTTCTGAAATTTGCTCTGCTGTCTGTCGTCGCCAGCTGCACTATCACGCCGAGCGTGACGACCGACGAGGTCGCGCAGCAATCATGCAGTAATCCGGGGTTCCACGTGTGTCTGCCCGGTGACCTCGGGGACCTCTCGTGCATCGCTCTGTGCGATCCCGTCGCGTACTGCGGCACGTGCACCTGGGTGCCCAACGTGGCGCGCCCGTGCTCACCTGACGAGGGTGGCGGGTTTCAGGGTGTGTGGGTGAGCGACCGCGGGCTGTCGAGCGACTGCCCGCAGAGCATGAGACGCTGCCGACGCGAGGGTGAGACCACGTCGGTGTGCTTGAGCGGCCGACCGCTGTGAGCGTAGCCGCGTGGCGGTGGCACGACCGCACGGGCGAGACGGTGATCGTCGCTAGCCGCCAGGATGGCAGCGCCGGCCGGCGCGGCCGGATTCTGCTCGATGGCCGCGGCAGGGTTCGCGCTCAGATCTGGCAGAACACTGCGTCGCGCTTCACGTGGCACACCTTCGATCAGCACGGCGTCGGTGGCGAGAACGCCGAGTGCACGACGCTGCAGGACGCGATGGACCAGGTGGTCGCGGCGATCGTGCGGCAAGGATGGACGCCCGGCGGATGGCGCATCGAGCACGGAGAATGACATGGGGACCTACTATCGCTACGTCAACTACACCCGCAAGGAATTCGTCCGCCTCTCGGATCTCCGGGATGGCGGCGACAAGGAGAACGCGGTGCTCTACTGCGCACCGGCGCTCGCATGGCTCCTCGTTTGGCCGCACGTGTGCGGCGACGGCTACCGCGGTCGGTGGCAATCAGAGGTCCATGTCCATGCTGACGTACGCATCGTCGGCGACGGCGCGGTCGACTTCGCCACCATGGACGAGGAGTTTCTGAACATCACGCCAGGACTTCTGCAGTCGATGAGGGAGCAGATCCCGGCGTTCGTCGAGGACTACCAGCCGCGGAGACATGACGTTCGACTCGTGCAGCGCGTCGCTGACGGCAACGCCGGCTGGGACCTCGCCGATCCGGTCAGCGCCTGGTGCAAGTGCGGATGGAAGGTCGGGCCGATCTACGGCGAGAGCCGAGAGCACGTGCTCGAGTTGGCGGTCTCGGCTCACGTGAACGACATGGATCATGGCTGACATCACCGATAAGCAGATCCGGGACCTCCAGGCAGCGCTGTTCGCTGGTCCGGCCGACGAACAGCAGCTCAGCGGGTTGCTTGCTTGCCACGATGCCCTCGGGCGCAGCCACCGTCGATCAGCTGCGCGCGCGCATTGCGCTGAGCTCATCCACAAGGTGTCCTGGCGGCCGACGCCGTGCGAGTGCGGGACGTCGCTGATGCGCTGGTGGCGATTCTGCCCGTCCTGCGGTCAGCTCGTCGTGTATGATGGTAAATAGGTATTTACCATCATACTAGGCACAAACGTACGTGATTTCAAGGAGTTACATGATATGGGACACAGGACCGAGATCTACGCGATCAAGCCACCGAGCGAGCAAGATCTGGACGCGACCAGAAAAATGAAGGCCGTCTGGGACGCCTGCGTAGAGGCAGGTGTCCCAGTGTCGGAGAAGGTCACCGCCTTCTTCGCCACCCACCCAGCGGAGCCGGTAGCGGCTGTGACCAGGCTCTGCGTCGGGGCGATCGGAACCTTCACGTGCGCCGTCCGCGAGTACGGGGCCTATGCCAACGGAGAGGAGGGCTTCGAGGTCGACCTGGACAAGCTCCCGGCCGGCACCAAGATCATCCGCTTCGTCTGTCGCTGGTGACCGCCATGCCGAATATGAGACACAGCTCATCCGTCCACGCGATCATTCCTCCGAACGATCGATTCACGCAGATGAAGTCGGTCTTGGATACTTGCCAAGCCGCCGGCGTCTCAGTCCCGCCCGAGGTCAGCAGCTTCTTCGAAGGCAGCCCCAGGGAATTCGGTCAGGTCATCCGCCTCGATGGGCGGGAGACCGACATCGTCACGCATGGCGAGGAGGAGTACGAGATCGACCTGAACAAGCTCCCGGCCGGCACCGAGATCATCCGCTTCGTCTGCCGCTGTGGGACCGAGCAGCGCTTCACCGTCGATCGTCCGAGCTGGTCCGCCATGCCGCTCGGGACACGCGCCCACAGCAGCATAGGCGGCTACTGGGAGCGTGTCCCGAACGGCTGGCGGGCGCAGTCGGGCTGCGTGTTCCCTACCCCGGGCGGGGATGCAACCCACGTCTCGTATCCGGACAATCCGGAGCTTCACATCTCGCTCGCTGCCCAACCGGAGCCACAGCCGAGCGAGTACACCGACGGCGAGATCCGCGAGCTGACACGCGCTGCCCAGCCCGAACCGCCGCCGCGCGGCGATGGCGCCGAGGTGCTGCCGCTGGTCATCGCTGACCTGCAGGCGAGGAGCGAGATGGGCCGAGCGAAGTACGGCACCACGCTCCGCGTGAACAACGGCCGCAACTCGCTCATGGACGCCTACCAGGAGGCGCTCGACCAGGTGATGTACCTCCGGCAGCGGCTCGAGGAGGAGCGGTCGACGCCCAAGACGCTCGGCGAGAAGCTGGTCGACGCATCAGCGCAGTTCGGCGGCACCGTTCACGCGCTGCGGTCCGAGATCGACAAGGTGACGGCCGAGCGCGACGCTGCGCAGAAGCGGGTGAAGGAGCTCCTTGCCGGCCCGGTATTCGACGGAATTAGCCTGGCCGAGGCGCGTATCGCGCGGCTGCGCAAGGGGAACGTCGCGTGCAGCCACACGGAGACCATCCGTGGCGCGAACATCCCGTTGCGCTACGGGTCCTGCCGCTCCGAGGTGTGCCTGAACTGCGGCGCATTCCGGGAGCGCGATCATCATGGCAACCTGCGGAGCGGAGCATGGCAGCCGGCTAGCGAGTACGCCGACGCCATCGCAGAACAGGAGGAGGCCTGATGCCGCGTATACGGGGAGGAAGGTGCAGCAATCCACCCGTCAAGGTGGACGTGATGGTTACCGAAGAGGTCGAGGTCTATCACAATGACTGTGGTGGATGCGGCGCATGGACGCCGGAGCCGGACGCCATCCAGCTCGCCGAGTTCGTCCGCTTGAAATACCGGAGCCCACCTGGATCTAATTCTGAGATGAGGCCCGGATGGAACTGGACGCCGACCGGATGGAGGCGTTTTCGCATGGGAAATGACGACGAACCGCGCGTGCTGTGCCCGGAGTGCTCGGAAGCCGTGGATCAGGCGCTCAGCGCGCGCCGGGGGAAGCGATGAAGTATCGCGTCTGGACCGACGACCAAGACGAGGACGAAGCCACCCATCGTGAGGCGACGAGTCCCGAGGACGCGGCACGTGACCAGGCCGAGCATGATAGCTACCACGGAGACTGGGAAGGCGCCCGGGTCACGTACAACGTCGCGGGTGAACAGTCCGGGATGCGCTGCCGCGTCGTCGTCGAGTGCGAACTCGTCCCGTCGTTCCGCGCCACGCACATCACCATCACCGGCGGGCGAGGCGCGCATCGCTCGGCTGCGCAAGATGCTGCATTGCCTCATCCCGGGCGGTTCGCCATGACGAACAAAGAAGCGGTCCGCCTGCTGGTGGACAAGTTGGTGGAGTCGCCGCTGTCGGACGATGAGCTCGACGGCGTGGTCGACCGGAGCATGGACCTGATCATCTACGGAGCAACGATGCGTGACCGCGCGTGTGGTGAACAGCTGATTCGGATGTGCGCCGAGATCGCGAAGCGCCGCGACGCGGCGGTGCACGGCTGCCAGCCGGATCCTGCGACGCCTTCCGCTGAACCAGCCCCGGAGCCCACCGCCGCTGCCCTGAGTTCCGAGGCCATCGGCATCCTGGACGAGATGCGCAACAGCTTCGCCTATGACATGAGCTCTGACTCGAGGATCGCAGAGGTCGAGCGGTGGGATGCTCGCCTGCGCGAGATCCTGTTCGTGCTCGGGAAGGCGCCATGACCATGCACGTCGGGTTCACCGGGCCGCGAACCGGGATGACCGCGGAGCAGTACCGCGCGGTGGAGGCGTTGCTCGCGAAGATCGACGACGCGGAATTCCAGGAGATCATCACGGTCCACCACGGATGCTGCATCGGTGCGGACGACGAGTTCGGTGACATGTGCTGGGAGCGCTGCCGCATCGTCGGCCATCCTCCACTGATCAAGGCGTTCGAGTCGCCACGGGCCGTGGCGGCATGCTGCGAGCTGATGCCGGCGGCGCCCTACCACGTGCGCAACCAGGCCATCGTGGACGAGAGCGGCGTCATGATCGCGACACCGCGCGAGTCTCAACCACAGCCGGCCGGCGGGACCTGGATGACGATCCGCATGGCGCTGCGCGCGCTGCGGGCCGGCAAGCTGGTCCGGCTGCACGTGATCGGACCGGACGGGGCGGAGCTCGACCATGCGGGGTGGCTGTGACCCAGGATCTACCACCGCGCGAGCGTGGGATCCTGTTCAGCGCGCCGATGGTGCGCGCGATCCTGGCCGGGAAGAAGACGCAGACCAGGCGCGTGGTGAACCCGCAGCCGGCGGCGCTGTGCCGCTTCGAGATGAACGGCGCAGGCACGCACGCGCTCCACCTCGGACCACCTCCGTCGATGCTGACCGGATCCCCGTTCTGCTGCGTCCCGGTCGGACCGAAGTACACCGACCATCGGCTGGCCTGCCCGCACGGGGTGCCCGGCGATCGCCTGTGGGTGCGCGAGACTTTCAGCACCGACGCGCGCAGCGTCTACCCGTGCCCGCCGGTCTGGTACCGAGCCGACTTCGGCAAGCATGACGACCCGTCGGACGGAGAGCACAGCCGGGGCTGCGATGCAGGGACGACCGGCCAACCAGTGGCCGAATGCTTCGCATGCGCCGGCGGTCTGCGCTGGCGACCATGCCTCTTCATGCCGCGCAAGCTGTCGCGCATCACTCTCGAGATCACCGAGGTTCGCGTCCATCGCCTGCATGAGATCAGCGAGGACGACGCAAGGGCGGAAGGGTGTTCCGGCCACGACCCGGGGCCTGTCGATCAGGGCGGGACGATCTACGCGTGGAAGGGGCGCAGCAGCGCGCCATGTCCGCGTGCGCACTTCCTGGCGTTGTGGGACAGCCTCAATGGCGACCGCGCTCCGTGGACGAGTAACCCGTGGGTGTGGGCTATCACCTTCCAGAGGCTGCCGTGACCCGACCAACGCCCGTTCTGTCAGCCGACATCTTGCGTCGTATCGACGAGCTTCACGCAAACACCCCGTATGATGGACGGCGCGTCGTCCTGAGGGAAAAGCGAGGCGGGTGGAGGTGGTGGGGTCTACGCGGGGTCTGTATCAGACTCGCCAATGACCGGAGGTCAATGGTTCTCAAGGTCGAGCATTGTCCAGACGACTACTGGCCGATCGGCATGGAGGTGCTTGCCGAACTCGACCACGAAACCGTTCCCTACTTCACGGAGAACCAATGATCTGGTGGTGGATCCTCGGCGGCGTCTGCCTGGCCGGTCTCATCGTGGCCTGGTCGGTCGCCGTCCTGATCGCGACCGGCCACTGGCCGTGGGAGGCGTGATGTCGGCCAAGACGGAGGGAAACGCCGCCTACCTGCGACGACTTCGCCAGGAGGCGGTCGCTCGCGGGGACTGTTACGTCTGCCGCTGCCGGCCGGCCAAGCCGGGCCGGCGGAGCTGCACTGAATGCGTGGACCGCGTCATAGCGGTGAAGGTCACGTGGATCGGTAGGAAGTGCGAGGACTGCGGCAACGGTGTCCGACGGCGGCGACGCTGCAGGTTGTGCACGACGAAGCAAACCACCAGGGCCAACAAACGGCGCGCGGCCGCGGCGGCGGCTGGGCTCTGTCCTCGTTGCAAGAAGCATCCACCACAGCCCGGACGCAAGCAGTGCACAGGATGCCTGGATTACGGGGCCGAGCGAGCGCTCGCTCGACGGCGATCCGAAGGCGCGGCGCCGACCGCGAAGTGCAGGACATGCAAGGCGCTCGGCATCGCGAGCACCGGACATGACCATCGGTCACACGACCGATGGATGGCGAAACAGAGGAGCGAGAGATGATCAATCAACACAGCTTGGACAAGACCGGGTGGGCGCTCTTTTCTGACGACATGACGATGCGCTACCGCCTCGTGCGGTGCCTTAAACCGCAGACGTTCATCTTCGCCAGCGACGATCACCAGATCCCCTACGGCAAACTGGACCGGGTCGTCTTCCTGATGCTCAACCCATCGACCGCCGACGCGTTCAAGCTCGACCCGACGGTCAACGAGTGCCGCAAGCGCGCCATCGCGCTCGGCGCGGACGTGCTCGAGGTGGTCAACCTGTTCGCGCTCCGGTCGCCGTACCCTGAAGATCTGCGCAAGGCCGCGCGCGGCTCACGCGGCGACGACCACGTCAACGACGCGGCGATCATCACCGCGTGCTGCGGAGCGAGCATGGTCATCGCCGCATGGGGCAACGGCGGCGACCTCGACGACCGCGCCGCGCGCGTCATCTACCTGCTGAGCCTGTCCAACATCCGGCTGCACCATCTCGGCCGGACGAGCAGCGGCGCGCCCAAGCACCCGCTGGCGCGCGGCAAGCACCGAATTCCCGCAGACCTGGCACCAATCGCATGGGAGACGACATGAAGGGTCATCAACCCCGAACTAGACTTCAACTCGACTTCGAGGACCAGGCTATAGAAAAGCTCGAGGAGCTGCGAAAAGTAACCGGAGCCAGAACCAAGGGCGATGTCGTCCGTAACGCACTTCGCGTCTACGAATGGTTACTGAAGCAACGAACCGGCGGGTTTCGTCTTGAAATTACCAATGGAGACATCACCCGAGAAGTAGATCTCATCATCGGATGATCTGACCTGACACCAAATCGCATGGGAGACGACATGAAGTTCCGCAAGAAGCCTGTGATCATCAGCGCCGTCCAGTACGACGGCACCCCGGCCGGTTACGAACGGGTATGCCAGTTCGCGCCTGGGGTGAACTTTCCACCCTGCTCCGCCGTAGCGTCCGGCATCTATGTTCCAACGCTAGAAGGCGACCACATCGCATCGCCCGGCGACTGGATCATTCGCGGCGTCAAGGGAGAGCTCTACCCCTGCAAGCCGGACATCTTCGCGATGACCTACGACCCCGTCAACGAGGACGCATGAAGTTCCGCCTGAAGTCCGCCGAGATCGACGCCGTCCTGTGGACTGGAACCAACATCCAGGAGGTCAGCGAGTTCGTCGCTGGGTTCCCGTTGGCCCCCATGACCACGACGACGGATGAGGATGGGCCCAGCCTTCCGCTCATGGAGTACAGCAGCGGGCGCTGCGTCAGCTTCAACCTCTGCATGAACCCGCCCACCGTATCGATCCGCACGTCGGACGGCGACTGGTCGCATACCGAGGTCGGCGGGTATGTCCTCCGTCTGGCCGGCCAGTGCTACGGATGGGACAAGTACGTCTTCGAGCGGACGTTCGAAGCTGTGCAATGATTCGAGAGGACCAACCAATGTTCACACCAGCTCAAGCCAAGGCCGCGATCGCCGTCAACCCCTACCGACGCTGCGAAGCGCTCGAGGGATTCATCGACCAGCAACTGGAACTCGCCTGCGCACGCGAGAATCAGGACACTGTGTGGCCGCTCGTCATCCACCTGCCGGATGGCTACTCCGACGTGATCGAGCAGGTCGTGGCAGGGTACACCGCCGCGGGGTGGGGCATGACCCTCCGACCGGACGGACAGGGTGGCCCGATCCTGGTCGACCGGCCTACGTGATCTTGCCACTGGAACGCCGATAGCTCGGGCGACCGAGACAGGGGCATCGGCTGCTCGCGGTTGACAAGGGCTGCTCGGTCGGGTACATCATGGGACATGGCTCGAGTCTTCAATCTCCGGATGGCACCCATGATGGGTTCGGTTGACCAGTACGTCGATGGAGCAACGCTCCTTCTGGAGAACGCGCGCCGGGCCAATCCAGCTCCAGTAGAGCTGAAGGACAACAAATCAACCTGGATAGTGACCGGATTCGAGTACAAGTGCGCGACCTGCGGAACCACTCAACCAACTCCAGAGATGCCAACTACGTTGGTGTGCCAGGCCTGCGATGGCGGCGGCATCGGGTCGGTACACGCCGCCCAGCGAGCGGCCCTTGCCCATCAGCCGATGGGCTGGGTAACTCCGGTTGCAGGAGGAATCGTCCGAGGCACCTTCGGGGAGAAACCCGTTTCGTTCGAGTGCGGGTTCTGCAAGTCCACGCACCACTACGCCAAGGCGCCATCCAGCTATGAATGTCGGGTCTGCGGTGGCTGGCCCGACGCCGCTGCTGGCAGCGGAAATGACGGTGCGATCAAGATCATCGAACAGCCCATCGGATCGCTCGGTACCCCACAGAAACCGCTCCGCTATGGGCCCATCGATGGCGTGGATAATACGGTCGTCGCCAGCGACCCGCTGAAGCTGGCGCCGCCCATCCAGGTCCCCGTCAGTGACGTTGAGATGAAGTTCGTGTCTGGTCCTGTGACGTTTGTGGACTCCGGAGGCGTGGCGACGGTCGTGGCGACGGTCGACGGACTCGACCGCTACACGTGCTGGGTGCGATGGCATCAGAACCGGAACTCGATCGAGGGCGGGCGCGGATATGCCATCCACCCGCTCACCGATGCCCAGATCGTCGCCGCGAAGCTCGTCCAGAGTCAGCTCTTGGCCCGCGAGCGAGAGATGAACGGACCGCCGCGTCCATCCAAGCCCAAGCTAACCATCCTGGTCGACCAGGACATCGAGGACTGATCATGGCCAAGGAACGAATGCCAGAACGCGCGATGGTCCGCATGCACACGCGCGAGCGCGAGGCGTGGCGACAGGCCGCTCGCGCCATGGCCGAGCGATCCGGGATGCCCGTCATCGACGAGGCGACGTTCATCCGGCTCGCGGTCAACGACTTCGCCGAGCGGGTGATGAAGAAGCCCGGTCGCAAGACCTGATCGCTCTGGAGTTCAGAGACGTGACGATCCCGTGCTCGGTGCATTCGCCGAGACCGCATTGCTCGCTCGGCTCGTAGCCGAGACGCATCACCGACGTATCAGGCTCGGTCTGCGGGCCGAGACACATTCCCGTCAACGCTCGGCGATGCCGAGACACATCGCGTTATTAGCTCGGCAGTTGCCGAGACAAGAGCCACTCGTTCTAATGGAGATTTTGAGATGCCTGTGATCGTGTACGAGTACGGCCTGTCGCCGCCCAAGGTCAACGCTGCTATCGTCGAGGAGCAGTTCCGGCTTGCCCACAAGTACCGGAACATGTTGACCGAGATCGAGCTGGAGCGGCGGACGAAGATCCGCGCCATCATGGCGTCGCACCCGGACATGGTGCCGTTCGAGACCGAGCTCGCGGAGGTGCAGGCGGAGATCGAGAAGCTACGTGGCGAGATCAACGCGATCCGCATGGCGGCGCGCAAGCGGGCATCCACGCCCGAGCAGTCCAGGCGGATCAAGACCCTGGCGGCGCGCGCGAGGGAGCTTCGCACGGAGATCAAGGAGCGGCGCAAGCGCGTCGCGGCCGAGGTCAAGCCGGAGCTCGATGCCATCCAGGCCGCGGCGGTCCAGCGGCGCAAGGACGAGCGCGCCAAGTCCGGGGTCTACTGGGGCACGTACCTGCTGCAGGAGGCCGCCGCCGACCAGGCGCGCGACCAGCCCATGCCGCCGAAGTTCACCCGGTGGTCAGGCGACGGCCGGGTGTCGGTTCAGATCCAGCAGGGCCTGCCCAAGGAGGGCCTGTGGGGCGAGAGCCGCCAGGCCCAGATCGCCACTCGCATCGACTCGCTGGTGTACGACCACGAGGTCACCCGCCGCGGCGATCGCCGCCGGCTGTACCGGACCACCCTGCGTATGAGGGTCGGGTCGACCGCTCGCCAGCCGGTGTGGGCCGAGTGGGGCATCGCCATGCATCGCCCCATCCCGGATGGCGCGGTGGTCAAGGTGGTGACCGTTTCCCGCCGCCGGTGCAACAGCACCCAGTGGTGGTGGCGCGTCCAGTTCACGCTGGACACCACCGATTGCAAGCCCAAGCAGCGCCCGGAGTACGGCGTGGTCGCCTGCAACCTCGGATTCAGCCAGACGGACTCCGGCGCGATCCGCGCCGGGTACCTGGTCGGCGACGACGGGTTCGAGCAGGAGATCCTGGTGGCGAAGTCCGACCTGTACCGCGGTCGCGACCTGACCCCGGAGCAGAAGCAGAAGGCGATGACGTACGTCCGGGACTGCCTGGCCGAGTCGAGCGCGATCCGCGGCGAGCGCGACAAGAGCCTCGCCGACTTCAAGACCCGGTTTCTCGAGTGGTACGAGATCACCAAGTCCACGCTCGGCGAGGACGCGATCCCGGAGTGGTTCCGCGATCGGATGGAGCACTTCCACCTGTGGCGGAGCCCCGCGCGGGTGCGCGAGATGATGCTCCACTGGGCGTCCAACAGGTGGGTCGGTCCGGATGACGACCAGAAGTCGCGCTGGCCGGATAGCGACATCCGCGGGTTCGAGATGGTGTCGACCTGGGTCGACGAGGACACCAAGGCGGAGGTCAAGGAGTCCTCGCTCCGCAACAAAGCGCTCGGCGACCGCCGCGAGGCGTACCGGATCGTCGCTGCCGCTCTGGCGAAGCGGTACAAGACCCTGCTGATCGACGACACGAACCTGAAGCATCTGCAGGACGGCCCCGAGCCCGAGGACGCCGAGGGCGACATCCCCGCGGTGAAGTACCAGCAGCGCCTGGCCGCCGGCAGCGAGCTCCGGCAGGTGCTCATCAACGCGTTCGGTGGCACGAACGTGGTCAAGATGAAGCCGAGCAACATGACGGTCACGTGCTCCGGGTGCGGCGCGCGGGACGTGTCGTGGGATCGCGCAGACGGGTTCCGGAAGCACCGATGCAGCGCCTGCCGCGAGATCTGGGACCAGGACGCGAACTTCTGCCGCAACCTGCTCAAGGAGTACGCCCGCGGCGGCGAGGCACCCGCGGCCAAGATCGCGAAGCCTTCCAGGTCACAGCGGTTCCACGAGAGCCGCAAGAAGAAGGCTGCCGCGGCCGACCAGCAGGAGCAGGGATGAACACGAACACCAAGATCATTATGAAGATCGCAGTTCAACGCGAGGAAACCGTCCGTGTTCTCACGAACAATCCGCTCGACCGCGAGCGGATCCACAGGCTGCAGGATGCCTCCCTCGCGTCTGGTGACTGGTACACAGCCTCGCTGTGCAGCCGGGCGCTTTTAACGACCCCTGAAGAGGACCCGGCCGCACACGCCGGCTGTGCGGCTGCCATCGCGCGCAATCTGGATCAGGGATGACCCGCGACGTCCACATCAGGACCGTCTGGACGCGGGATCGCTGGTACGCGCTCATCCTGACTCGGGCCAGGCCGCGGGACCGGCGTGACATCCTCGAGCGCACGCCAGACCGGGTAACCGAGCTCGAGGCCATGGTCGATGCGGAGCTGATGGCTCACGGCCGTGGATGGCGCGCCAAATCAAAACGCCGGCTCCCCACAGGCGCGTTCGCGAAACCGAGGAAGCGCAGATGACCGGAGAGCGCCTGATGGCCCGTGACGGCTATCGCTGGGACGTGTTCGCACGGTTCCCGTGCAACGCATCCGGCGTACGCGTTGCCGTCCGCAAGACGCCCGGCGGTGCCATGAGCTTCGCCGAGCGCTTCGGGCGGACCAACCGCGTGGACACGTGGACCAAGATTCGGCTCGACCGCGCGGTCACGCGGTGATCCGAGAAATCCCTGTTGACCACACCATGGTGACCATGCATGGTGAGCCCACCTACATCAAAGAGATCCCGAGATGACGAACGAGGCCATCAACACCCTGCGCAATAAGGCGTACCAGGTCTACCAGCCGTGGCCGGCGCGGGCCGGCGTCCAGCTGTCCGCGCGCGGCGTCGCACGCCGGCTGTGGCCGTACATCTACGCGGCGTCGACCAGGCACAGCGAGGGCGAGATGCGCACGGCATGCGCGTTTTTGGCTGCGACTCCTCCATCCACATGGGAGGTAGTTTCCGGTTCTCCTCTTGCGGTCTCCCTGGCATCGACGGCCGCGGCGCTCCTTCGCGAGTCCACCCAGGAGTACGTCCAGGCGGCGCTCGCCTTCTGGGCCACCGAGACCGACCCTGCCGAGTGGCAGGCGGTCATCCACTGAGCTCGGCACGGCCGAGACAGGTATCCGATTGCTCGGTCATGACCGAGACCCAATCATGTCCGAGACTCGCCACCCACCATCAGCTCGGCCGCTTGCCATGACCGAGACGGCCTGGAACCTGTTGCTCGGCCGTGGGCCGAGACGAGGTCTCGTTATCCCTTCCATGCACGGCGGATGCCGGATATGCTCTTGGCCATGGCATTCACCGGCACAGCAGCTGTCGTACAGGTTTCGGACCGGCAGGTCCGCATCTCCGGGTTGTCGCTGGCCGGCGGGGCCAGCGGAACCATCGGGCTTTCCGGCGCGACCGGAACAGCTCCCGGAGTCACCCTCCCCGCAGCGTTCCAGGCCAGCGTCTACGACTACGGCACGTCGAACGTCGCGCTCGCGAGCTCGATCCGCCTCTCGTACAACTACGTCGAGGCGACCGCCGACGAGGTTCCGCTGATCGTGGCGAAGACCGGGACCACCGCCGCCGACTTCCGGATCACCGTCTCGAACACGACCGGGTCGGCCAGTAGCCAGGTCGAGCTGTACGTGTTCTTCCACTGATCGCTCGCGCATCGCGCGAGACTGGACTCGCCAACGTGCGAGACTGGACCGCACAAGACAACGCTCGCGAGACTGGACCGCACAAGACAACGCTCGCCACACGGCGAGACCAGCGCATGCGAGACGCGCCTGCTCGCCACGGCGAGACTCCGAGGGATATGACTACCCGAGGTGGACGACCGCGGAGTCCACCCGATCGCGCGGCGCCAGATCCTCCCACGAGTACGCGTAGCGTCCCACGTGGTACAGCCGGATCCGGGTGTCCACGTGGACCTTGAACCCCGAATCCCGGGCGCGGTGGAAGAACGCCCAGTCCTCGGCGAGGTATCGATCCACGGCCCCGTCCTCGAGAACCATCGGCTGAAAGAACGGATACATCATCCGGTCGAATTGCCCGACGACCTCCCGGCAGTGCGTCGGCTGACCTGGCGTGCAGAACGTCGTGCGACGAAGCTTCTCGTAGACCTCGGCGCGCGTCAGGAGGAACCCGGTCGCAGCGTACTTGACCTCGACGATGCCGCCGCTAGTGCCGAGCACGACGGACTTCGTCCCTTCCAGCCAGTGGACCGCCAGTTGCGGCTTTCCCTTCCACGGGTACACGCCGCCGACGATCGGCAGCAGGTCGTGTTCGCGCAGGCGGTCGACGTCATCCGGGTCGAACAGGACGTCGTCGTCGATCCAGAACAGCTCCTCGAAGCCGGCCTTGAGCGCGTCGGTGGCCATCTGGCTCCGGATCTGGTCGATCGAGGTCACCCCGCGCATGATCATCAGCCGGTAGCCGCGCCGCGCCAGCTCGTGCAGCGCCTTCTCCACTGACTGGTCGATGCCATCGCGCGACGGAACCAGGATGCAGCACTTCTCGCGGTTCATCAGCCGATGTCCTTGAGCATCTCCTCGAGCTCCTCATCCGCTAGGACCGCCGCCGTGACCTCCGGGACATCGTCCAGGGCGCTCGCCGCGGCGGCGGCCGTCAGGTCGAACTTGGGCACGCCCGGCTGGACACCCAGGGGCGTGAGCACATCGACCGGAGCGGTCACCTCCACCGCCGCTGCCTGCTCGATGCGCGGGCTGACCACCTTCCGGCCGCCGGCGAGCTGTTCCTTCAGCTTCCAGGCCTCGGGGAACGTGAGATCGTCGTCATGCAGGCGCTCGCCTGCCGCATCGACGACCATCCACTTGACCTGGTCGTGACCTGGCGGCGGGGAGCCGCGACCGATCGCGATGTTGACCGACTGCTTCGGAGGACTCGGGGGAGGGGGGATGCGTCTCGTCATCTCGACCGAGATTACCATGTCGCACTGGACAACCGCCGCTGCCCGGTCCATGATTCGGCTGCTCGCGACCGCCAGTGACAACCGAATAGCTATCCTCTGACTCCTCGCCGGACGCGGTTCGCCATCTTGGAGCTGGTGCTCGCAGGGAGGTCGCCCTCGCCTCGCGACCAGCGTGAGATGTGCGCATGGAAAGCATCCGCGCGAGAGCGTTCGCTGGCCGAGAGCAGCGCGCCGCTGATCCCGGCCGGCGGTGAGAGCGCCATGTCGTAGTAGGTGATCCGGAACAGCTCCAGGTCGTCGCTCTTGACAAACGACGACTCGAGGTCGACCCGGACCGACGCCGCGCCGACGTCCAGCTCCAGGCACATCACCGTGTTGTCCGACAGCTCCCATTCCCGGGAGCAGGCGGCTCGGGCTGCCTGAAAGGCATCGAATCGATCCCGCACATTTTCGTAACGCATGATGCGTGTATATCCCACCAAGGCATCATGTTGCATGCTCGGAAATCGTCCGAGACTCGGAGCGGTACCCGCTCGGTTCGTCCGAGACAAGGTGCGAGACGACCACCGCACGCTCGTAATCGTCACGAGACGTCTCGTCATTTGCTCGGACCAGTCCGAGACTGGGGGAACGGTGGGCTCAGACGCCACACGCTCGTGAAGCCATCACGAGACGACGAAGCTATCTGCTCGGACGCCGTCCGAGACCGAGGAATCGCATGCTCGTGGATCCACGAGACCACCAGTTGGGACGTACACGAGACCTGTCGCTGTTCGCTCGCCCAATAGACGAGACTTGTTGCTGTTCGCTCGCCCAAAGGGGCGAGACTGTCTCGATGTTTGCTCGCCCAAGAGGCGAGACGCGTGGTTCGAGCTATCAAGCCGTTACCATCCACTGACTTACGCCATCGCTCACGACCTGCCAGTGGAAACGGTTGCCGCTCAGCACCACCGATGCCGCGCCGTCCACGGTGTCGCCGCCCCCGGCGGCTACGGTGACAGCGTTCACGCTCGCGGAGACGTTCTTCACGATCACGACCTTGCCGGATGCGGTGGAGGCTGCCGGCAGCGTCACGGTGAAACCGCCCCCGGTCGGGTTCACGCGAACGAGCTGGTTGGCATCGGTCAGGACCGTTCCAGAGGTCAGGATCGCCGAGATGGTCAGCGCGCCACCGCCGGACGGGCTACCTGAGTTCGGGCTGCCCAGCACGAACGGGTGCGGCGTCAGGAACTCGTCCAAGGTCCCGTCGTCCAGCGTCATCCCGAACATCCGCTCCACCGGGTGGATCACCTGGCACCACACGACGCAGTCGCCGGTGGTGTCCGACGTGTTGCGCAGGGTGATGGTCGACGTGGTCGTCGCGGTCACCTCGAACGACCCCGGGTACTGGGGGAGGACGAGGTCGGGTACCAGGGCCCTGCCCGACAGCTTCAGGCCGTGGGCCAGCGCGGCGGACCCACCGATCGCGAGCCCGGTGAAGTGCAGCGCAGCGAACAACTTGTCGGTGGACATGGTTCTTGCACGATGATACCTGAGAGCTCGCTCGGGTTCGACGATCCTCTGCTCAGCGGACCACCCGCTGAGACGCGCCGCGGCCTGATGCTCAGCCCAGGCTGAGACCCAAGTTGCTCAGCGGTTACCCCCGCTGAGACCGACCTCGGATCGGTGGCTGCTGGAGTCTTGGCATCCGACGATGCTACGCCACCTGCGTCGGGCTGCCGACGAACGGAATGGCGTGCATGATGATGATCTCGAGCGGCTGCGTCGCCAGGCCCGAGTTCGTGTTGGAGATCGTGATCCGGAAGTCGGTCACGGCGGTCCCAGTCTTGTCGACCGAGCACGGTAGGTTGGTGAACGGCCCGGTGGTGCTCGGGATCGGCGTCCAGCAGATGATCTGCGCTTGCAGCGACACGCTGCTGCCGTTGTAGCTGTACACCCGAGCGGTGAACGCCGCCGGCAGCGTGATGTCAGGCGGCGTCCCGGTCGCCCCGGTCAGACCGATCGTCCCAGCCACCGACGCCGCCAACGTGACGCCGGTGATCCTGACCATGTGGTCGTTGAGCTGCTCGACGACGGCTGTGCCTGTGAACGCCATATGTCAGAGGATAGCTCACTCCGACACGGACCTGTATCCCGGGATGCGAACGAACTCAGTCCCGATCGGTCGATCCGTCCTCGTCCTCTTCTTCGTCATCCTCGTCGTCCTCCACGAGGAGGAACGCGTTCGGCGGGAGGTCCTTGCGGATCGCCTTGAGGGACTCGTAGCGCTCCTGGAGGCTGTCGAGCGCCTCCTGGAGGCGCTCCTTGACCGACTCGGCGGCCTCCTCGGGATCGGGGATGGACTCGTTCTCCAAGAAATCGACAGCCTCCTCGATGTCCGGGTTGATGACCTCTCCGGTATCGTCGTCGACCGCTTGCCCGAGGAGCTGTTCGCGGAAAGCCTGGAGCTGCTCCAGGCGCCTCGCGACCTTCGAGTTGTGAACCTCGGCGACCATCTTGGCGAGCTCCTTCAGCTGAAGGATCTGCTTGGTGTACTCCTCGTCAAGCGCCGCCAGGAGCTTGTCGAGGGAGTCCGCCTTCATCTTCGGGCGCGCCATCAGCTGGGCTCGACGTCGACCGGGCCCACGCCATTGAACGCGACGCCCGAGATGTCAGCCGGCGCCGGCACGTTGCCGGTGACGATCGTGACCGCGGTGCGGCCGGCGGCGCTGATCCGGACCGAGAACGGCTGATCGGTATCACCGACCTGCAGGACGCCGGGCGTCATCCGCACCACGCGCGCGCCGCCGGCCGTGACCTTGGTCTGGGCGAACGTGACCACCGCCGGCGGCACCCCGCCCGGGCCCGGGCCGCCCTGGTTGTAGGTGAAGACCAGCGGCGTCGTGGTGTCGACCACGCCCGGGTTAGCGCCGGTGTTCGGGTCGACCGCGTTGGCGGTGACGACCACCTCGATGTACTGCGGGGCCCGGGTGTTGGGGGAGAACGTGACCCCGGATACGGTGCTGTTCGGCATGGCCGCGATCGTACCTTGGCGGCCGCCGAGAATGAAAGCAGTTCGCGCGGTCCACACACGTCTCGGCAGCGCCGAGCAAATCAGGCCAGTCTCGGCAGCGCCGAGCTTACGGAGGTCTCGTCTACGAGGCGAGCCGGGAGACCGTGTCTCGGCAGCGCCGAGCGAGCGGTGGCCGTCTCGGGATTACGCCCGAGCTCGTGCATGTCTCGGACGCGCCGAGCAGAACGCCATCCGTCGCTGTCTCGGAATCTCCCGAGCGAGTGAATCATCTGGCATCTGGTCTCGGCCGCGCCGAGCAAAGATGGTCAATTCGCGCATGTCTCCGATGGTAGCGGAGCGCGAGCCAGTCGACGTCTCGGCCGCGCCGAGCGGGGGTGAAAAATATGCAGTCTCGGCATCCCCGAGCGTGCACGTCTCGGCAGCGCCGAGCGTTATGGGAGCCACCACCCGCCGCGGACCGGGGCGTCCACCGGCGGACCGTGGAACCGGGTGTACCCGTTGGAGCCCTCGGGGAGGAAGTAGTGGACGGCGAAGTCGTCCTCGAAGACGCCGGTCACGATCCCAACGCACGACACCGTCGCAGTGAGCTCCGGCGGCTTGATATTGTCGGGCCAGCACCGGATCAGGTCTCCGGTCACAACGTGTTGAGCTGCCATACCTGGATTCCTGGGTGTCTGTCGGTTCAACAGCAGAGGTGCCACGGTGCCACGTCTCTGGATGATGAGGTCTCAGGCCTCACCGCCAGAGCAGCGCTAGTTGAGCACAAGCACGAGGCCGGTGCCACCAGAACCGCCCGCGGACCCCGCGGCGCCGGTGCCGGTTCCGGCGCTCCCGCTCCCGCCGGATCCGCCGGGGCAGATCGTGGTCGCGCTGCCCGTCCCGATCCCGGTCGCAAACGGCGGGGTCGGCATGGCGGTCACCAGGACGACCAGGCCGCCGCCGCCGCCACCACCGCCGCCACCGCCCGGCTGGTTGGTCCCGGTCGCCGCGGTGGCGTTCCCGCCGTTGCCGCCGGCCGCGGTGATCGATCCGGCCACG